>OFRI01000163.1_pt1 | contig 17794 bp, 17 predicted proteins | sample 1543031 | NCBI WGS metagenome assembly OFRI01 (sample SAMN07774226, study PRJEB24372) | wastewater metagenome
TCCTGCCCGCCCACGATGACCTGGCCCGTGGTGGGCCGATTGAGCAAGTTGATCACCCGCACCAGCGATTGCAGGATATCGCGATGTTGATGAGCATCCGCATAGGCGACACGGCCCATGCCTTTGGCCTCTTGGGGCAGGCCAGGCAAGCGTGCAAGCCCGAAGTGAGTGGCGGGCTTCCATGCCTTGCGACTGATATTGGCCCGCCATTGACGATCAAACAGCATCTGCCAGTCCATCACCAGCGGGCCTTGAATGTTGACCATGACTTCATGCCATTCACAGGTGTCGTCACTGGGGCGCCAAAACTCATCCGTAACGCCAGTGCCCCCGACCACGGCCAGTTGCTGATCCACCAACAACAGTTTGCGATGATCGCGATACAGGTTACGCATGCCCCGGTGCCAGCCCAACGGGTTGTAAAAGCGCAGCTGCACCCCGGCGGCCAGGAGCTGGGCGCGCTGTGCCGCCGGCAAGCCGAGGCTGCCAAAACCGTCAAGCAGGCAACGCACCTGCACCCCGCGCAGGGCCGCCAGGCACAGCTGGTCGACCAGTTGCGTGGCGCAATTGCCGGCCGTCACCAGATACAGCTCCAGCTCCACCTGACGCTGGGCACCGGCAATGGCGGCAAACATGCGCGGGAAGAACTGCGGACCGTCGAGCAGCAGCTCGAAGCGGTTACCGCTGCGCCAGGGAAAGATCATCAGCGGGCATTGAAGATCAGCACCGCGCTGACAGGCACCGCCAGGCTGATGGCCGGCAAGCCTGCCAGGGCGCGCAGGCTTTCCAGGCCCTCGGCCAGGCCAAAGTCAGCGGCATTCAGCACCAACGGTGCCAGGGTCACGACTTGAAAGCGCCGGTCGTCCAGCCGGGTCACCAGCAGCTCACTGCGGTACTCCTGCTGATGGCCGTGCAGGTTCACCAGCAGCGGCAAGCGCAGCTCCAGTTGGGCGCCAGGCGCCAGGGCCACCAGAGGAGCAAAATCCAGTTGGGCGCTGATCTCGGCCTCGGCAAAGCGGGCGATCTCGAACAGCTGCTTGCGCACCCGCTCATCACGCAGGGGGATGCCGGTTTCCACGGTTTCCAGCTCCACCTGCAGGCGCACCTTGCCGTCATCCTCGACGCTGCCGCGTAGGCCGCGGAAACGGTTGACCTCGGTGATATGGGTGGCCTTGGTGGAGATAAACGAAAGCCGCGAGGACTCATTGTCCAGCTGCCAGTCGGCATGCACCGGCAAGGCCGCGCAGGCGGCCAGGAGGAAGGCGGATAGTTTCAACATGGGGCATTCTCGCAAGGCAAACTCAGGCGCCACCATAGCCGCCCGCGCCAGCCTTGCAAACCCGCGCATGCCGCACAAAGTACGCGCGGCATTGCCGAATCAGGGCGTGGGCAGCAACTGACAGCCTTGTCGCGGGCTTAGCCAGGCCGCGGTATTGCTGCGTCCCAGACCGCTGACACTGACCTGCTTACGGGTAACATCATCGACAAAACGGCTGGTCGGCACGTACTGCTTGACGTAGGCCAGGCAGTAATCCACCGGGTTATCCATGACGTAACGGCACGAGCAGTATTCCTTGGCGGTGTAGGCGCTGATGATGTCCGGGAACGCGGCCAGGGCCGTGCGTTTGGACCAGCCGAGGGCCAGCAAGACGATAAACAGCAGCACCAGCACGCTGGTGAATGGGCGTCGTTTGATCAGACCGAGACTCATTGCGCCACCTCCGGACTAAAAGCGAGCAGCGCCCGCTTGAGCAATTCATTGTGCTGATAGCTTTTGTCGCGATCATCGGCATACCGCACGATCACCAGGCCCTCGCTGGGCAGCACATACAAGGCCTGCCCCCAATGACCGAGGGCGGCAAAGCTGTCGGCTGGTGCGTCGGCCCAGGGCTTGGCGGCGCCAGCAACAGCCTGGTTCAACCACCAGTGACCACCGGGCACAGCTTCACCGGGCAGCGGTTGATAGGCGGCAAAGGCCGTGCGGTTGAACTCGACCCAGGCCTTGGGCAACAACTGGCGCTCGCCCCAGCGGCCGTCGCGCTGCATCAGCAGGCCGACGCGGGCCAGGTCACGGGCGGTCATATAGGCATAGGAAGAGCCAACAAAGGTGCCGCTGGCATCGGTTTCCCACACCGCCGAGGTGATCCCCAGAGGCTCAAACAAAGCCGTCCAAGGGTAGTCGGCATACGCCTTTGCACCGACCATGCCCTTCAGCGCCGCCGACAGCACATTGCTGTCGCCACTGGAGTAGCGAAAGCGCGAACCCGGTGTGGCCTCGCCCTGATGACTGGCGACAAAGGCCGGCATGTCCGTACGGCCACGGGTGTAAAGCATGGCCACCACCGAGGAATTCAGCGGCGCGTACTCGTAGTCCTCCTGCCAGTTAAGCCCCGACGCCCAGTTGAACAGATGGCCGAGTTTGACCTCAGGATGGGCGGCGAACGGCGGGTAGTACGTGGCCGCCGCCTCACTCAGCTTGAAGCGCCCTTCGCCATAGGCCACGCCGAGGGTCGCCGCCAGCAGGCTCTTGCTCACAGACCAGGTCAGGTGCGGCGTACTGGCCTTGGTCGGCCCGGCGTAGCGCTCGTAAATAATCTGCCCGTCACGGATCACCAGCAGCGCATCGGTGCGAATGCCCTGGCGGCTGACATCATCGCGGGGCGGGAAGGCATAGGCGCTGAACGCCTCAAGCGCGGCACTGCTCGGTGCCTCGGCGCGACTCCAGTCGGCGCCAGGCCAGGTCTCGGCCTGGGTCAGCGATGCGGCGCACAAACTGCTAACCAGCAGCAGGCGGCGAAGAATGGCAACGGGCATGGCACAGCCTCTGATTGTTATTCGAGGCCGCACCCTAGCACGTCACTGTGACACCCTTGAATGACCAAACGCGCCAGTGCTACCGAGTGAGTTTCAGCGCCCGCCGGTCATGCTGGCGAGCACCCCATCACGGCGAATCAGGCCGTGATACAGCCCCGCAGCCAGGTGCAACACAATCAGCGCAAACAACAGATAGGCCAGATAACCGTGGGCCAGGCGCAAGCCGGCATAGAGTTGCGGGTCAGGTGCCACCAGTGCCGGCAGCGCCCAACCCGCGAGCAGCAGCGGATAACCGGCGGCACCTTGCATGGCCCAGCCCACCAGCGGCAGCACAAGCATCAGCCCATACAGCAGAGCATGGCTGCAGCTGGCACCCCACCGCTGCCAGTCGGGTAAATCGGCGGGTAACGGCGGTGGCGCCTGGCGCCAACGCACCAGCAGGCGCAACACCCACAACAGCAAGAGCAACACACCCAGCGGTTTGTGGATGGCCAGCAGCGTGCTGTGCCAAGCCGACAATGTGCTGAGCATGCCGACGCCGATAAACAGCATGGCCAGCAACAGCACGGCCATCAGCCAATGCAGCAGGCGCGCCGCCGGGGCAAATGAAGATGACTGACGACTCATAGTTGAACTCCACGGGCAGGCTGCGGGGCACCTTCTGCGGTGCGCCGTTTAAAGGACTCGGCATAGGCGGCCGAACGCGCCTGCAGTATCGGATCGGCCGTCGGCTCAATGCCGGCGGGCAGGATCAGGGGATCAAAGTTGATGTCGCGGCAGGCACCCTCCTGCTGACTGACGGCCTGCTCCACCACCAAACTGCCCGCATGCAGTTGCGGGCGGCTGGCAGGCCAGGCCTGGGTGGCATCGGTGAGCGGGTCCGCCGCATCGGCCAGGGTAAGTATCAGCTGCCAACGCACGGGTCCCTGCTGCAGCCGGTCTAGCAACTCTTCTTGCAACAACGCCGGCCCCGTGGCGCCAGCCAGCAACGGCTGCACCGCCGCCTCCGGTTGCAACGCCCAACGCACCGCCTGACGCACACCCGCGGCGTTGATCAGGTAGAAGGCATTGATGCTGTTGTACGTGCTGTTGGCGAAACTCGACGTCGGTTTGTGCTGCTGCGCCCACTGGCGAAAGGCTGCGCTCTCCGGATGTGCGGCAAAAAACGCCTGCATGCGTGCTGGGTCGGGTTTGCCGGTGGCGGGGTCAGCACGCATCGCCTGGACCTGCTCAAGAAACGCTTGCGGCGTGGCCACCGCCAGTACGGGTGGGGTGTTCATCGCCATCCGCCATTGCTGGCCGTCGGCTTGTTCCAGCAGCAATGCCAGGCTGCGCACCGGCACGCTGGTATCACCGGCATGGGGATTGGCGCCGCCAATCGACAAACGTCCGGTGACCGCCACTCGCCTGGGGGCAAACAGCGCCGCCGTCGATAACGCTTGGGCCCGGCCATTGCCCTCAAAGTAGCCGCTAACACACAAGCCTTTGGCATGGGCGCGTCGATAGCCTGGGTACAACCCAGCATTGGCTTCGATCTGATCGACCAGCCGGCGCGGGCTCAGGCGCTGCGGATCGAGCCAGCCGCCAGCGGCAATAAAGCTGGCGACCAGCGCGCCTATGCACACGCCAATCAGTGACCAGCGCCAGATCAAGGTCGATGGGGGCATTGCGGGGCTACTCATGAATCAGGCTCCAGGGCCACTCGGCCAAGTCAGTGAGGCGGTGAGACGCAGCAACGCGGTTTTTATTCCGTCACGCGGGAATAAATCTTCCGCGCGTGCGTCACACTCTCACTGACGCCCTGGCCACGCTGGCCAAACGGCGTCGCCAGCCATCCGAGACCCGCATGATTGATGACCAACAACTGCGCGAACTGCTGCCACGCCTGCGCCGCTTTGCCTTGTCGCTAAGCCGCCAGCCGGCCTGTGCCGATGATCTGGTGCAGGCCACCCTAGAGCGTGCGCTGTCGCGCTGGGCCAGCAAACGAGCGGACAGCGATCTGCGCGCCTGGCTGTTCAGCATTCTCTATCGGCAATTTCTCGACACTCAGCGCCGAGCCAAACGCCATGCCCGGCTGCTGGCCCTGTTTGGCCGCGAAGAAGCCAGCGCACCTTCGCCGGAACAACACTGGGAAGCCCATGCCACCTTGCAGGCCTTCAACCAGCTGCCCGACGAGCAACGCGCTCTGTTGCTGCTGGTGAGTGTCGAAGGCTTGAGTTATCAACAAACCGCCGACACCCTGGGCATCCCGATCGGCACCGTGATGTCGCGCCTATCACGGGCACGCCAGGCGCTGCGCGACCTGAGTGGTGATACCCGGCCTCGACCCGCCATGCGGAGACTTAAATGAACCCGTTCAAGCCCAGCAGCGAACTGCTGCACGCTTACCTTGACCAGCAACTGGACGAGCCCACCCGCCTGGCAGTGGAGGCCTATCTGGCCAGTCACCCGGATGCTGCCGCGCAAGTGGCCGGTTGGCGCCAGGATGCCCAACACTTGCGCGCGGCCCTGGCCAATCTGGACCCGCTGGCCAACAACCCGCAACTCGACCCGCTGGCCATCCGCCGACGGCGCCGCCAGGGCCAGCAACGCCTGCTGGCGACAGCCGCGGCCCTGCTGCTGGCGGTCGGTATCGGTGGCGTTGGCGGCTGGCAGGCACGCAGCCAGAACCTGCTGGCGGCCAATCCACCGATGCAGGATGCCCTGGAAGCCCACCGCCTGTTCGCCCTCACCCCGGATCAGGTGGTCGATCTGCAACCGCGCGACACGGCGGCCCTGCAGGGCTGGCTGGACCAGCGTTTCAGCCATGCGTCGCGCCTGCCAGACTTGCAACCCTATGGCCTACATGCCGTGGGCGCGCGGCTGCTGACCACCGAACAGGGGCCGGCGGCGTTGCTGTTGTTCGAGGACGCCCAAGGGCAGCGCACCAGCCTGTACCTGCGCTCCCCCGGCAGCCTGTATGCGCAGATGCCCAGCGGCGCCCGCGAGGACGGTGAGTTGCAAGCCCGTTATTGGTCTCAAGCCGGCTACAACTATGCGCTGGTCAGCCACCGCGACGACCCGCACAGCGCACCGTTGCAAAAAGCCCTGCGTCTGTAGCCGCCGGCGCCGTCAGGGCGCCAAGTGCAAGGCCTGCAGGGCTTTTTCCAGGCGCTTGGCACGCGCGCCAGCGGCGATATTCAGCAGGTTGTGATCGCGCTGCCAGAGTGCAGCCCAGTCGGCTGGGCCGGCGGCGAAGGCCCCTGCCAGCTCGGCGTGCAAACCATCAAACTGAGCGAACAGCCCGCCCAACAAAACATGACTGGCCGCCGCCCGCGGGCATTGCCGGGCCTGCTCGACACAACCCGCCAACAGGCTGCTCAGGCGCAGCAGCAAACCCTGGGGCCAGCCACTGTCCAGGCCAACGCCGTACAGCCAGGCCGTGACCGCCGCCAGCACATGCAGGTCTTCGATGCTGCGAAACGGCTTTACATAGGCATTCCAGCCGTCGCCGGCCAGCAGTTCGCACGTGGCCTGCTCCAGGTGCAAGCGTGCATGGCCGATATCCGGCATCAGCGGCAGGCTCGGCAGCGGCTCGATGCGCACGCCCGGCGCGCCGCTGTAGACCACACACAGCGACAGGTGGGGTGCCGCGCCCGGCGCCTCATCACGGGCGGCCACCAATAGCCAGTCGGCCGCTTCGGCGGCGGTGACAAAGTCCTTGCGCCCGCTTAACTGCAAATCCGTCAGGCGCGTCTGCATATCCGCCGGCCGCGTGCTCCTGTTCTCAGTCACGCACAGCGCCCCCAGGCTGGCCGGCGCCGAGGGCCAGAGCGCGCGCAAGGCACCCTGATAACCGGCGAGAAACGCCAGCCCCGGCGTTGCCGCCAGGCGTCCGCCAAGCATGGCCAGCTCCAGCGGCGTCACCTCACCGATACGCAGTTGCAACGCCGCAAACCAGTCCTCCAGAGGCAGGGCCGGCAGGCGTTCGGCGGGGCTGAGCAGGGTGGACCAGAACATGGGGGAGCTCCTTGAGAGTTGTCACGCAAGCATCACCGCACCGTCACGGCACTGACACCCGCGCTACCTAGCCTGAGCTTGCACAACAAAGTCGACAGACCGCAACCCCTGCCAGGCTGCTTCATGGAGGCGACACAATGAGCACCACTGCCCGCACCCGCACTGCCAGTCCCGAACGCCGCCTACAGGCCGAACGCCTGCTCGGCACCCGCGCCCTGGAGGAAGCCCAGGCCCTGCGTTTTCAAGTGTTCAGCCAGGAGTTCGACGCCAAACTAAAAGGTGCCGAACTAGGCCTGGATCGCGACGACTACGACCCGCACTGCCGGCATATCGGTGTGCGCGACCTCAACAGCGGCAAGCTGGTGGCCACCACCCGCCTGCTCGACCGCCAGGCCGCCGCACGCATGGGCCGTTTCTACAGCGAAGAAGAATTCAGCCTGCATGGCCTGCCCAACCTCGAAGGCCCGCTGCTGGAGATCGGCCGCACCTGCGTCGATCCGGCCTACCGTAACGGCGGCACCATCGCCGTGCTCTGGGGCGAACTGGCCGAGGTGCTCAACGAGGGCGCCTATCGCTACCTGATGGGCTGCGCCAGCATCCCCATGCAGGACGGTGGCATCCAGGCCCAGGCGATCATGCAGCGCCTGCGCGAACGCTACCTGTGCAACCAGCACCTGCGCGCCGAGCCGAAAACCCCGCTGCCGCCCCTCGATGTGCCGAGCAACGTGATCGCCGAACTGCCGCCGCTGCTCAAGGCCTATATGCGCCTGGGTGCGAAGATCTGCGGCGAGCCGTGCTGGGACAAGGACTTCCAGGTGGCCGACGTGTTTATCCTGCTCAAGCGCGATGAGCTGTGCCCGCGTTACGCCCGGCACTTCAAGGCCGCCGTATGATGGCCCACCTGCGCCTGCTCGGGCGCAGCCTGCTGCTCCTGCTGTGGCTGAGCGCCAGCCTGCTGCTGGCCGGCACCCTGAAACTGCTGCAAGTGCTCAGTCGCCAACCCGCCGAACACCTGCGCCAACGCCTGAGCCGTCTGTGCCTGCACTGGCTGGTGCGCTGCCTGCCGCTGCGCGTGCGGGTACACGGCCAACTGCCTGGGCAGACGGCTCTGTGGCTGAGCAACCATGTGTCCTGGTGCGACATTCCCCTGCTTGGCGCCCTGCAACCGCTGACCTTCCTGTCCAAGGCCGAAGTGCGCGCCTGGCCCCTGGCTGGCTGGCTGGCGGCGCAGGCCGGCACCCTGTTTATCCAGCGCGGTGCCGGCGACAGCAACGACATCGGTGCGCAGATCGGCCAGCAATTGCGGGAGGAGCGCGCACTGCTGCTGTTCCCCGAAGGCACCACCACCGACGGCCAGAGCCTGCGCACCTTTCACGGCCGCCTGCTGAGCGGCGTGATCGAGCAGCAACGAGCCATACAACCGGTGGCCATCCGCTATTGGCGCGACGGCGCGGTCGATCTGCAAGCGGCGTTTATCGGCGACGACGATCTGCTCAGTCACCTGCGCCGACTGCTCAGCGCGCCGGCCGCCGAGGTGGAAATCCATCTGCTGCCGCTGCTGTTGCCGCTACCAGAGGAAAACCGCAACCAGCTTGCGCGCCGGGCCCAGCACTGCGTTGGCGACTGCCTGGAGCGGTTGCGCGCACCCAACGCAGAGCCCCAGGCCAGCGCACTGACATCCTGAACCGCGCACGCACCAATAAGCTGGGGACTACGTTAACCTTTGCCGCATATCAAGGCCGCCACCCGTGCGGCCACACTATGCTGAAAGCACAGGCTTAACCGTCGTTGCCCGGTCCGGTTCAAGGAGCATTTGCATGTCACAGTCCCCGCTTTCCCAGCAGTCCCCATCCGTCAAACTCCGCGGCGTCAACCTTGGTGGCTGGTTGGTGCTGGAGAAATGGATGACCCCCAGTGTATTCGAGGGCTTGCAGGCCACCGATGAAACCACCTGGTGTGCCGAACTGGGCGCCGCCGCCACGCAGCGCCTGCAGCAGCACTGGAACACGTTCATCACCCGCGAGGATTTTGTCTGGCTGCACGAGCGCGGCATCAACGCCGTGCGCATCCCGGTCGGGCACTGGATCTTTGGCGCCGACTACCCCTACCACCGCAGCTACGGCGAGAACCGCTACCCCTTCGTCGAAGGCGGCCTGGCGGTGCTCGACCGCGCCTTCGCCTGGGCCAAGGAGCTGGGCCTGAAAATCGTCCTCGACCTGCACGCCGCCCCCGGCTGCCAGAACGGTTTCGATAACGGCGGGATCAAGGATGTCTGCGAATGGCACACCCAGACCGACTACCGCGAGCACTCGCTGAGCGTGCTCGAACGCCTGGCCGAGCGTTACCACGCCGAACCGGCTCTGCATGCCATAGAAGTGCTCAACGAGCCGCGCTGGGACGTGCCCACCGACTACCTGAAAAGCTACAACGTCGACGCCTACCGGCGGATTCGCCAGCACTGCTCGGCGGATAAAGTCAGCGTGGTATTCCACGACGGCTTCCGCTCGTTCGAGGAATACCTGGGCTTTATGCAGACGCCGGAATTCGTCAACGTGGTGTTCGACCTGCACCGCTACCAGTGCTTCGAGCGCGGCGATATCGACAGCGACATCTACACCCATATCCATAAGGCCAGCGGCCAGTGGAAGAGCGAAGCCGATGCCATCATCAACCAGCTCGGCCTGCCGGCCTATTGCGGCGAATGGAGCCTGGGCCTGGACCTGAAAGTGGTGTCGCTGTGGGCAGACGGGCCGTTCAACCACGCCCTCGAACACATGGATCAGTTCCAGCAGGACACCGCCTACCGCGGCTATGCCGCCGCCCAGCTGCTGACTTTCGAGAAATACCTGGGCTGGTTCTTCTGGAGCTACAAGACCGAAACCACCCCGGCCTGGTGCTTCCGCGAATGCGTCAACCGCGGCTGGCTACCGGCCAATTTCAGCTAGACCGGCATGCTCTGCGTAGGATGGCGTGGAGCGCAGCGATACCCATCACGCGCTTGATCCGCAACGAAGATTTGATGGGTATCGCAGGCTCAACCCATCCTACGGCCCTAGGTTTGCATCACCTGGATAGGAAGGCGCCTGCAAAATCCGTGGGAGCGGTCTTGACCGCGAAGCCTTTAAACGCGACATCGGCGCGACCTATCGCGGTCAAGACCGCTCCCACAAGAGCCCGGAAGACTCCGGGCTACGCCGCGCCATTGCCTTGACTTGATTGGCCTTAGAGACGTAGCCCGGATGCAATCCGGGAGCGAATTGAGAGGGAATGCACCACCCGGATTTTATCCGGGCTACGTAGCGCCATTACCTTGGCTTGATTGGCCTTAGCCGGGGACTTTCAGCGCGCAGCTCGGCGTGCTGCAGCTGAGGAACTTGTCCTCGGCCGGGCGGTTGAGCACCAGCTTGCGCTGATAGTGACGATCCAGACCGCCGTGAAAACTGATGGTCAGCAGGCTGGCGTTGGGCAGCTCGCGCTGCAGCATGTCCATCATGCAGTCCTCGCCCTTGGGGTCGAAGGCATCGGTGGCTTCCTCGATAAACACCCAGGCCGGTTGCTGCAGAAACAGCCGTGCCATGCCCAGACGTTGCTGGGCGCGCAGCGGCAGCACCCGATCCCAGCTATCCACATCAGCCAACCGCGGCGCCAACCAGGCCAGCCCTGCGCACTCCAGGGCATGGTGCATGGCCTTGGCGCTGAAGGTGTCGGCGGCATGGGGATAACTGAGCACCGATTGCAGGCTGGCCAGCGGCAGGAACGGCCGTTGCGGCAAGAAACTGATCTGCGCCCCGGCGGGCAACCAGACCTCGCCATGGCCCCAGGGCCAGAGGCCAGCCACCACTTTGAACAGGCTGATGGTGACGGTGGGGTCGCCGGCGATCAGCACCCGCTCGCCCCGGTGGATGGTGGCATTCAGGTCTTCGATCAGCACCTGGCCGTCCGGATTGGCGATGCACAGGTCACGCAGCACCAGCTCGGACTGATTCGACTGCAGCACGCTGATCCGGTGTTCCTGCGGCTCGGCCGCCTGCTCGTCGAGCACCTGCATGTCGTTGTACAGGCTCAGCACGCGCTGCACCGAGGCACGGCAATGGGCCAGCTCGCCGAGGTTGTCGATCGGCCAGGACAGCGCCGAGGTCAGCTTCTGAAACGCCTGCGCCGCCTGCATCAGGATGCCCAGGGTCATGCTGCCGGCGATGTACTGCGGCGCCAGCAGCAGGATCGGGAACACCGGCAGCAGCGCGCCATAGCCTGAGGAGAACGCCATGATGCCGAGATAGCCGACGGTCTGGCGGTTCCAGCGCTGGCCCAGCTCGGCGAAGAAATTGGCCGCATTACGCCGTTCCATACCTTCACCGCGCATCAGGGCAATGGACTCGGAATTGGAACGGGAATGGCCCAGGCCAAAGCGAAAGTTGGCCTCGGCGGTTTGCAGCTGGTTGGTGGCCTTGACCAAAGGGCGCCCCAGCAGCAGGCCGAACAAAGTGCCGGCACCGGCGTAGAGGAATGCCAGAATCACCATATAGCCCGGCACCAGCCAGGTGGTGCCAGGCATATAGGCGCTGCCGGTAAGGACCAGGAGGATGTCGATAAAACTGCCGAACACCAGCAGCGAATAGACCAGCGAATGGGTCAGATTGACCGTGCTCTCGGTGGCGATGCGGATGTCTTCGGCAATCCGCCCGTCGGGGTTATCGTGTTCACCACCGATCAATTGCAGCTGATAGTGATGCCCCTGGGCCATCCAGCGGTCGAGGACCTTTTCCGTCAACCAACGCCGCCAGTCCAGCTGCAGCCAGCGTTTGACGTGCATGTGCAGGGCCGTCACCGCCATGGTCAGCAGGAAGATCAGCACGAAGGTGCCGATCTGCACCAACAAGGCATTCAGCGACTTGTCTTCCAGGGCATCGAACAGCGCCCGGCTCCAGTAACTCATCCAGATCGCCAGACCGACCTGGGCCAAGGTGAAGAGCAGCAACAGGGCGGTATAACCGCGCACCCGCCACTTGTCCGCCGAATTCCAATACGGCGCCACCAGCCGCAGAAACTGCCAGGACAGGCGCCGGGCCGGCAACAGCGGGGGTAGCTCGGTCATAGCCCGCCCTCAGCCTGTTCAGGCTGCGCCCGGCACAGCTGCGCCGCCAAGGTCGCGGCGCCATGCAGGCCCAGTTGCTCGTTAAGCACCACATGCAAGGGCATGCGCTGCAACAGTTCGCGCATCGGCGGTTTGTCGCTAAAGGCCTGCAGCACCTCAGGTTGCTGCAAGAAGGCGAGCATCTTCGGCGCAATGCCACCACTCAGGTACACGCCGCCCTGGGCCAGGCCGAGCAGGGCCAGGTTGCCGGCACAGGCGGCGAAGAGGCGCGCGAACAAGGCCAGGCTGGCGCAGGCCAAGGGCTCGCCCCGCTCCGCCGCCTGAGAGATTTCACGCGCGTCGGGACCGCTGCCCAGCAACACGCCGCGTCCGCCCAGAAAGCCATGGATGCGCTCAAGACCATGGCCGGACAACAACAACTCCAGGCTGGCGCGCCCGTAGGCCTGCTGCAAGGCGGCGCAGAGCGCCAGTTGCTGTTCATCCACGGGGGCAAAATCGGCCAGGCCGCCCTGGCTCGGCAGCGCCTGCCAGTGCTCACCGCAACGCACCAACAGGGCCATGCCCAGGCCAGTGCCGGCGCCGAGCAGCGCCCGCACGCCAGTGGCCTGGAGCTGGCCGGTCTGCAGGGTGCAGAGGTCGCTGGCAGGTAAACTGTCCAACCCATAGGCCTGCGCGGCAAAATCATTGAGCAGGTGTACCTGGGCGATGCCGAAGTGCGCAGCAAGCTCGCGGGCATCCAGCCTCCAGGGCAGGTTGGTCATGCACACGCGCTGCTCACTGACCGGCCCGGCCACGGCGATGCAGGCCACACTCGGCCGCTCGGTGCCGAGGAACAGCTGCACTATGGCCTCAAGCCCAGGGTAGTCGGCACCGACAAAGCGCTGCTCGCGCACCACCCGCCAGCCTGTAGCGCTGGGTTCGGCAAGTAACAAGCGGGTATAGGTGCCGCCAATGTCGGCTGCGAGAAAACTCATCGAGGCCCCTGCTCTGAACTGGCGGGCAACACCCGCCGAAAACAACCGCTAGTGGCGCGAATGCTACTGTTTTGCGCCCAGGCCGTGCAGCTTTTGTCGCTGCAGGCTGCGCGCTTAAGCGCCAGGCAGGTTGGCCAGGGCGCTCTCAAGCGCTTCGATCAGGGCCGGATCTTCCAGGGTGGTACGCGGAGAAAACCGCGCCAGCACACGGCCATCCGGGCCGACGAGAAACTTCTCGAAATTCCAGGTGATGTCGCCGGGAAACTCCGCACCCTCCCCCGCCAGCAGCCGGTACAACGGGTGACGGCCGGGGCCGTTGACCTCCAGCTTGCTGCTCAACGGAAAGCTCACACCATAGGTGAGGCTGCAGAACTGGCGGATATCGGCCTCGGTACCCGGCTCCTGCCCGGCAAACTGGTTGCACGGCAAGCCCAGCACATGAAAGCCCTGAGCACGATAGTGCTGATAGAGATTCTCCAGCCCGGCATATTGCGGGGTCAGGCCACACTTTGAAGCCACATTGACCACCAGCACCACCTGCCCGGCAAAGGGTGCCAGCGGCAGTTCCTGACCATCAAGCCCGGTCAGCGTAAGGTCGTGAAAGGCGCTCATAGATACAGTCTCCAAAATCCTTGGCGGACAAAAAAGGCGCCCGTAGGCGCCTTCCAGTACAACTTAACCTGACGTTTGAGCAGTCTAGCAGTTGCTCAATCAGTGGTGATGACCACCTTCGCCATGGATGTGACCATGGGCCAGTTCTTCGGCGCTGGCGTCACGCACGGCAACGATTTTTACCGCGAAGGTCAGGCGCTGACCGGCCAGTGGGTGGTTGCCGTCGACGATCACGTCGTCGCCGTCCAGGTCACGGATGGTGACGATCTGCATGCCGCCGTCCGGGCCGGAGGCGTGGAACTGCATGCCCACTTCCAGCTCATCAACGCCTTCGAACATGTCACGACCCAGGGTCGCTACCAGCTCAGCGCTGTATTCGCCGTAGGCGTCTTCAGGCTCAACGGTCACGGTCAGTTCGGTGCCGATTTCTTTGCCCAGCAGGGCTTTTTCCAGACCGACGATGATGTTGCCTGCACCGTGCAGGTAGACCAACGGCGCGCCGCCGGCGGAGCTATCGATCACCTCACCGGCGTCGTTGGTCAGGGTATAGTCGATAGAGACAGCCTTGTTGGCGGCGATCAGCATGGGGCGAGACCTTTTGCGAAAGAATAAAGAACGGACAAGTTTAACCAAGGCCTCGCCCGAAAGCGAACCGAGCCCGGACAAACGGGACCAGGCGGCACTGCTGCTTGATTTTCGTCAGGACGACGAAGGCCACTGGGTGGCACTCTTGTCCTGCGGCCATACTCAACATCTGCGCCATCAACCACCCTGGCAAAATCGCCCCTGGGTCGTCGATCAGCAACAACGTCATGCTCTACTGGGTCAGCCCTTCCCCTGCGGCTGGTGCGCCCAGCATTCCATCAGCAAGGATCACCGATGACATCCCGGAACATTCTGGTAATCAACTGCGGCAGCTCATCCATCAAGTTTGCCCTGCTGGATCCAGCCCACAGCCACTTCGCCCTCAGCGGCCTGGCCGAGCGCCTGGGCTCGCCGGACGCCGTGTTGCACTGGCAACAGGACGGCCAGAAACACAGCCTGAACATGCCCAGCGCCGATCACCGGGGCGCCCTGGCGCAGCTGCTGCCACGGGTCGAGCAGGCCGCCAACGGCCGCCTGCACGGCATTGGCCACCGGGTGGTGCATGGTGGCGAACACTTTACCCAGGCCAGCCGCATCGACAGCGCCAGCCTGGCGGCCATCCGCAGCACCGCACCGCTGGCACCTCTGCATAACCCGGCCAATCTACTGGGTATCGAAGCGGCCCTGGGCCTGTTCCCCGAGCTGCCACAAGTCGCGGTATTCGACACCGCGTTCCACCAGAGCCTGCCGGAACACGCCTACCGCTATGCCCTGCCGGAGGTGCTGTACCGCGAGCACGGCGTGCGCCGCTACGGCTTTCACGGCACCAGCCACCGCTACGTCAGTCAGCGCGCCGCCGAGCTCAGCGGCCTCAACCCAGCCAACAGCAGTTGGCTATCGGCCCACCTGGGCAACGGCTGTTCGACCTGCGCCATCGTCAACGGCCAGAGCCGCGACACCAGCATGGGCCTGACACCGCTGGAAGGCCTGGCAATGGGCACCCGCAGCGGCGACATCGACCCCAACCTGTTCGGCCACCTGGCCCGTACCCTGGGCTGGAGCCTGGAGCAGACCGAACACATGCTTAACCACGACAGCGGCCTGCTCGGCCTGTCCGGGCTGTCCAACGACATGCGCAGCCTAGAGCAGGCCAGCGCCAGCGGCCATCCCGGCGCCACCCTGGCAATCGAGGTGTTCTGCTATCGCCTGGCCAAATCCCTGGCCGCCATGAGTTGCGCCCTGCCGCAGCTGGACGGGGTGATTTTCACCGGTGGCATCGGTGAGAACTCGGCCCTGGTGCGCAGCAAGACCCTGGCCCACCTGCGCCTGCTCAACCTGTACTTGGATGACACCGCCAACGCCCGCTGCGTGCGTGGCGAGAGCGGCGCCATCCAGCGCCAGGGCCATCCCCGCGTGCTGGTCATCGCCACCAATGAAGAGCGGCAGATCGCCCTCGACACCCTTGCGTTGCTGAACTGAGAGCTGACATGCATACCTTTTTCGTTGTCCCCACCGGTTTTGGCGTCGGCCTCACCTCCATCAGCCTGGGCCTGGTTCGCGCCTTGGAGTTAGCCGGCCTGAAAGTCGGCTTCTGCAAGCCAATTGCCCAATTGCACCCCGGCGACACCGGCCCGGAGCGCTCCAGCGAACTCATCGCGCGTACCCACGGGCTGAAATCACCCACACCGCTGGACCAGGCCTATGTCGAACGGCGCCTCGGCGACGGTCAACTGGATGAGCTGCTGGAAGACATCATCAGCCTCTACCAGCAAGCCGCCGAAGGCCACGACGTGGTGATCGTCGAAGGCATGGTGCAGAACCGCCACGCCAGCTATGCCGGGCAAATCAACCTGCACCTGGCCAAGAGCCTGGATGCCGAGGTGATTCTGGTGTCGTCGGCCGAATCGGAAAGCCTCAGCGAGCTATTTGATCGCCTGGAAATCCAGATGCAGATGTTTGGCGGGCCGAAAGCGCCGAAGGTGCTTGGAGTGATCCTCAACAAGGTGCGCAACCCCGACGCCGTGGTCGACTTCAGTAAGCGCCTGGAAGAGCTCGGCCACATGCAGGGCAATACCGATGTGCGCCTGCTCGGCAGCATTCCCTGGCAGAGCCAGCTGAACGCACCCCGCACCCGCGATGTGGCTGACCTGCTGGGCGCCCATGTACTGAATGCCGGCGATTATGAAAAACGCCGCGTGCAGCAGATTATTCTCTGCGCCCGCGCCGTGCCCAACAGCGTCCACCTGCTCAAGCCCGGCGTGCTGGTGGTCACCCCCGGCGATCGCGACGACATCATCCTCGCCGCCAGCCTGGCCAGCATGAACGGCATTCCGCTGGCCGGCCTGTTGCTGTGCAGCGACTTTGCCCCCGACCCGCGCATCATGGAGCTCTGCCAGGGCGCCCTGAAGGCCGGCCTGCCGGTGCTGACAGTGGCCACCAGCTCCTATGACACCGCCACCAACCTCAACCGCATGAACAAGGAAATCCCCATCGATGACCGCGAGCGCGCGGAGTTGGTGACCGAATTCGTCGCCAGCCACATCGACCACGAATGGTTGCGCCAGCGTTGCGGCAGCGTGCGCGAACGGCACCTGTCACCGGCGGCGTTCCGCTATCAACTGGTCAAGCAGGCTCAGGCCGCGAACAAACGCATCGTCCTGCCGGAAGGCAGCGAGCCGCGCACCGTACAGGCCGCAGCCATCTGCCAGGCCCGCGGCATTGCCCGCTGCGTGCTGCTGGCCAAACCTGCGGAAGTGCAAGCCGTGGCCCAAGCCCTGGGCATCGAGTTGCCGGCCGGGCTGGAGATCATCGACCCGGATCTCGTCCGCGAAGACTATGTCGCGCCCATGGTCGAGCTGCGCAAAGGCAAAAACCTCAACGCGCCAATGGCCGAACAGCAACTGGAAGACCTCAAGCGCAGCCGTGCCGCCTACCAAGCCGTCTTCGGGGTCGAAACGCCAGCCTACCGCTTCCCCTTCCTCGAAGAGACACCAGTGCTGCTGGACGCGCTCAAGCAGGCCAACATCACCGTGGCGCCGATCGACCTGGGCATCAACGACTGGATACCCGAAGACACTACCGCCATCCTGGCCCAGCGCCTGAAGGACAGCCTGGATAAAGCCGGCAGCGGTATCATCCTGATGCACGACGCGAACGGACCAACCGCCAAAGCGCTGCCCACTCTGCTCCAAGTCCTAAAGGACAAAGGCTACAAAGTGGTCCACCTGGAATGGGAGAAAGCACGATGAACTGGGAGACGGAATTTGCCGCGCTGCGCGAGATTATCAGCGACTGCGGACTGGAAGAAACGGTGAAATGGGGCCAGCCCTGCTTCACGCTGGACGGCCGCAACGTGGTGCTGATCCACGGCTTCAAGGAATACTGCGCGCTGCTGTTCTTCAAAGGCGCGCTGATGAAAGATCCGAAAAACCTGCTGATCCAGCAGACCGAAAACGTGCAAGCCGCGCGCCAGATCCGCTTCAAGGAACTGGCCGACATTACGCGCCAGGAGAAAGTCCTGAAAAGCTACATCAAGGATGCCATCGCACTGGAAAAATCCGGCGCCAAGGTCGAGCTGAAAAAGACCGCCGAATTCTCCTTCCCCGAAGAGCTGGAGCGCAAAATGGACGACATCCCGGCATTACGCGGCGCCTTCGAAGAACTGACGCCAGGCCGCCAGCGCGCCTACCTGCTGCACTTCTCATCGGCCAAACAA
>OFRI01000167.1_pt1 | contig 17604 bp, 14 predicted proteins | sample 1543031 | NCBI WGS metagenome assembly OFRI01 (sample SAMN07774226, study PRJEB24372) | wastewater metagenome
TGCGCGTCAAGCAGCGACATAAAGGCTTTCGCAGCATTCGACAGGGTACGCTCGCTGTGCAGGATATAGCCGAGCTGGCGGCGCAGCTGGATGCCGGCCAACGGCAGGCAGGCCACCTGTTCGTCGAGCATGGTGCGTGGCAGTACGCTCCAGGCCAGACCGATCGACACCATCATCTTGATGGTTTCCAGGTAGTTGGTGCTCATGCCGATATTGGGTGTCAGACCCTCGGCTTCGAACAGCCGGCGGACAATATGGTGGGTGAAGGTGTTACCGCCGGGAAAGACCGCCGGGTGGCGGGCGACATCGGCCAGGGTAACCGGACCGATGCAGGCCAGTGGGTGTTCGGGGGCGGCGACAAAGTCCAGCGGGTCGTCCCACACGCCCACGGCGCGCACTGGCTCGCGGGTTTCCGGGGCCAGGGTAATCACGGCCAGTTCCGCGCGGCCGTGCAACACCTCTTCATAGGCCACCTCAGAATCCAGAAACTGAATATCCAGCGCCACCTGGGGGTGTGCGCGGGTAAAGGCGCGCAGCAAGGGCGGCAGGCGGTGCAGGCCGATGTGGTGGCTGGTGGCCAGGGTCAGGCGGCCGGTCACTTCGCCACTGAGGTTGCTAAGGGCGCGGCGGGTGTCGTCCAGCACGCCGAGAATTTGATAAGCACGGGGCAGCAGCGCCCGGCCGGCCTCGGTGAGGTTGATCTCGCGGCCGAGGCGATCGAACAGGCGCACCTTCAGTTGTTGCTCCAGCCCGGCGATGCGTTTGCTGATGGCGGGTTGGGTCAGGTGCAGGCGCTCACCGGCCAGGGAGAAACTGCCGGTTTCGGCAATGGCGATAAAGGCGTTGAGGCTGGCCAGGTCCATGGGCGCTCCGGTGTAAGAGGGGTGTTTCGCTAGGGGGTTATAACGTCAGCTTAAAGCTATTCCAGCTGGTTATCCAAAGTATAAAAAGAATGAATTTGAGTTATTTTGCTTGAGGTCATAGCATTTGCGGTATAGCCAGGGGTGAGTGTGTGAGCCGCTCCTGAACAGACCACGCCTGATGATGAGGATTGACCCATGGCCGGCAAAACGCTGTACGACAAGCTCTGGGATGCGCACGAGGTAAAGCGTCGCGATGATGGTTCGTCGCTGATCTATATCGACCGGCACATTCTCCACGAAGTGACCTCGCCGCAGGCCTTTGAAGGGCTGCGTCTGGCCAGTCGCCAGCCATGGCGTATCGACGCCAACATCGCCACCCCGGACCACAACGTGCCGACCACCAAGGCCGAGCGCCAGGGCGGCCTTGAAGCCATCGCCGATGAAGTGTCGCGCCTGCAGGTGCAGACCCTCGACGAGAACTGCGATGACTTCGGCATCCTCGAATTCAAGATGAACGACAGCCGCCAGGGCATTGTTCACGTAGTCGGCCCGGAGCAGGGCGCTACCTTGCCGGGGATGACCGTGGTCTGTGGTGACTCGCACACCTCGACCCACGGTGCGTTTGGCGCGCTGGCCCATGGCATCGGCACTTCGGAGGTTGAGCATGTGCTCGCCACCCAGTGTCTGGTGGCTAAAAAGATGAAGAACATGCAAGTGCGCGTTGAAGGCCAGTTGCCGTTCGGCGTGACCGCTAAAGACGTGGTTCTGGCCATCATCGGCAAGATCGGCACCGCCGGCGGCAACGGTCATGCGCTTGAGTTTGCCGGCAGCGCGATTCGCGAGCTGTCGATGGAAGGCCGCATGACCCTGTGCAACATGGCCATCGAAGCCGGTGCCCGTGTGGGTGTGGTAGCCGCGGACGAAAAAACCGTCGCCTACGTCAAAGGCCGCACATTTGCGCCGAAGGGTGAGGATTGGGACAAGGCCGTGGCGGCCTGGGCTGACCTGGTGTCCGATGCCGATGCGCACTTCGACACTGTTGTTGAGCTGGATGCTGCGCAGATCAAACCGCAAGTAACCTGGGGTACGTCGCCCGAGATGGTCTTGCCGGTGGATGCGCAGGTGCCGGACCCGGCGGCCGAAGCCGACCCGGTCAAGCGTGGTTCGATTGAGCGCGCGCTGAAATACATGGGCTTGACGGCCAATCAGGCGATCACCTCGATCCAGTTGGATCGGGTGTTTATCGGCTCCTGCACCAACTCGCGGATCGAAGATTTGCGCGCTGCTGCCGATGTGGCCAAGGGCCGCAAGGTTGCCAGCACCATCAAGCAGGCGCTGGTGGTGCCAGGCTCCGGTCTGGTCAAGGCGCAAGCTGAAGCCGAAGGCCTGGATCAAATTTTTATCGAAGCCGGTTTTGAATGGCGTGAGCCGGGCTGCTCGATGTGCCTGGCGATGAACCCGGACAAGTTGGGCAGTGGCGAGCATTGCGCGTCCACCTCCAACCGCAACTTCGAAGGCCGTCAGGGCGCCGGCGGGCGAACCCATCTGGTCAGCCCAGCGATGGCAGCGGCCGCCGCGGTGACCGGGCGTTTTATCGATGTGCGCGAATTGACCCAGGCCTGAGGACGAGTAGATGAAAGCTTTTACCCAACACAGTGGCTTGGTGGCTCCGCTGGATCGTGCCAACGTCGACACCGATCAGATCATCCCCAAGCAGTTTTTGAAGTCGATCAAGCGCACCGGCTTTGGCCAGAACCTGTTTGATGAGTGGCGTTATCTGGATGTCGGTCAGCCGGGGCAGGATTGCTCGCAGCGCCCGATCAACCAAGACTTCGTGCTGAACTTTCCGCGTTATCAGGGCGCCAGCGTGCTGCTGGCGCGGGAGAACTTCGGTTGCGGCTCCAGCCGTGAGCACGCGCCCTGGGCGCTGGAAGAGTACGGCTTTCGCGCGGTAATCGCGCCGAGCTATGCCGACATCTTCTTCAACAACAGCTTCAAGAACGGCATGTTGCCGATCATCTTGACCGAGGTCGAAGTTGATGAATTGTTCCAGCAGGCCGAGGCGTGCGAGGGCTATCAGCTCAGCGTTGATCTGGCGGCGCAAACCGTGACCCGCCCGGACGGCAAGGTCTACCACTTTGAAGTGGACGCTTTCCGCAAGCACTGCCTGCTCAATGGCCTGGACGACATCGGCCTGACCCTGCAGGACAGTGACGCAATCAAGGCTTTCGAAACCCAACACCAGCAGAACAACCCTTGGTTGTTCGGCGCGATCAAGTAATTCAGGAATTAAGTATGAGCAAGCAGATTCTGATTCTTCCAGGCGACGGTATTGGCCCGGAAATCATGGCCGAAGCCGTCAAGGTGCTGGAGCTGGCTAACGACAAATACAGCCTGGGCTTCGAGCTGAGCTTTGATGAACTGGGCGGCGCCGCCTACGACAAGTACGGCGTACCGCTGGCCGATGAAACCCTGGAACGTGCTCGTGCCGCTGATGCCATCCTGCTCGGCGCCGTGGGTGGCCCGAAGTGGGACAAGATCGAGCCGGCCCTGCGCCCTGAGCGTGGTCTGCTGAAAATCCGTTCGCAACTGGGGCTGTTTGCCAACCTGCGTCCGGCGATTCTCTACCCGCAACTGGCCGACGCGTCGTCGCTCAAGCCGGAAGTGGTGGCCGGTTTGGACATCCTGATCGTTCGTGAGCTGACTGGCGGCATCTACTTCGGCCAGCCGCGCGAGAGCAAGGTGCTGGAAAACGGCGAGCGCATGGCCTACGACACCCTGCCGTACAGCGAAAGCGAAGTACGCCGGATTGCCCGCGTCGGCTTCGACATGGCCCGGGTGCGCGGCAAGAAGCTGTGCTCGGTGGACAAAGCCAACGTGCTGGCTTCCAGCCAGTTGTGGCGCGCCGTGGTCGAGGAAGTGGCCAAGGATTACCCAGACGTTGAGCTGTCGCACATGTACGTCGACAACGCCGCCATGCAGCTGGTGCGTGCACCGAAGCAGTTCGACGTGATGGTCACCGACAACATGTTCGGCGACATCCTGTCCGATGAAGCGTCGATGCTTACTGGCTCCATCGGCATGCTGCCGTCGGCTTCTCTGGATGCCAACAACAAGGGCATGTACGAGCCATGCCACGGTTCGGCGCCGGATATCGCCGGGCAGGGCATTGCTAACCCGTTGGCGACCATCTTGTCGGTGTCGATGCTGCTGCGTTACAGCTTCAACCAAGTGGTTGCTGCCAATGCCATTGAGCAGGCGGTCAGCCTGGTGCTGGATCAAGGGCTGCGTACAGGCGACATCTACTCGCCGGGCATGACCAAGGTCGGTACGGCTGGCATGGGTGATGCGGTAGTCGCGGCCCTGCGCAATCTGTAATCTCTTCGCTCCGCGGCCCGGCCGCGGACTGAACTCTCTATTGAAGGTGTAGTGGTATGAAACGCGTAGGTCTGATCGGTTGGCGCGGTATGGTCGGTTCGGTGCTCATGCAGCGCATGCTGGAAGAGCGGGATTTCGACCTGATCGAACCGGTGTTCTTCACCACCTCCAATGTCGGTGGCCAAGGCCCGGCAGTGGGTAAAGACGTAGCGCCGTTGAAGGACGCTTACAGCATTGACGAGCTGAAAAGCCTCGACGTGATCCTCACCTGCCAGGGTGGTGATTACACCAGCGAAGTCTTCCCCAAGCTGCGTGAAGCCGGCTGGCAAGGCTACTGGATCGACGCGGCGTCGACCCTGCGCATGGCTGATGCTTCGGTGATCGTGCTGGATCCGGTGAACCGCAAGGTCATCGACCAGTCGCTGGATGCCGGCGTCAAGGACTACATCGGCGGTAACTGCACCGTTAGCCTGATGCTGATGGCCCTGGGCGGCTTGTACGAGGCCGGTTTGGTCGAGTGGATGAGCGCCATGACCTATCAGGCGGCCAGCGGTGCCGGCGCGCAGAACATGCGTGAGCTGATCAAGCAGATGGGCGCGACTCACGCCGCTGTGGCGGATGACCTGGCTAATCCGGCCAGCGCCATTCTCGACATCGACCGCAAAGTGGCCGAAGCCATGCGTGGCGAAGCCTTCCCGACCGAAAACTTTGGCGTACCGCTGGCCGGCAGCCTGATCCCCTACATCGACAAGGAACTGCCTAACGGCCAGAGCCGTGAAGAGTGGAAGGGCCAGGCCGAGACCAACAAGATTCTCGGTCGTAACAAGAGCCCGATTCCGGTGGATGGTTTCTGCGTGCGCATCGGTGCCATGCGTTGCCACAGCCAGGCGCTGACCATCAAGCTGAACAAAGATGTGCCGATGGCTGACATCGAACAACTGATCAGCCAGCACAACCCGTGGGTCAAGCTGGTGCCGAATCAGCGCGAGCTGAGCATGCGCGAGCTTACGCCAACGGCGGTGACCGGCACCCTGAGCGTGCCGGTGGGGCGTCTGCGCAAACTCAATATGGGTTCGCAGTACCTCGGTGCCTTCACGGTTGGCGACCAGCTGTTGTGGGGTGCCGCCGAACCGCTGCGCCGCATGCTGCGCATCCTGCTGGAGCGTTAAGCCTGTAAGCGTCGAGCGTGGCTCGCTCGACGCTTTAAAATTGCTTGGGCGCGGGGGCGCGGTTACAGTGCCGCTCCCCGTTTCGCCTGAGGTCTATTCCGTGAGCCAATCTTTCGACATCGCCGTGATCGGCGCCACTGGCACCGTCGGCGAAACCCTCGTGCAATTGCTCGAAGAGCGCGATTTTCCGTTAGCCAACCTGCACCTGCTCGCCAGCGTCGAGTCGGCCGGGCAATCGTTGCCGTTCAAAGGCAAAAATCTGCGCGTGCGGGCTTTGGATGCCTTTGACTTCAGTACGGTGCGCCTGGCGTTTTTTGCCGCTGGCGAGCAAATCACCCGCAGTTATGCCGATAAGGTGCGGGCAGCCGGTTGCAGTGTGATCGATTTAAGCGGCGGTTTGTCCCTTGAGCAGGCTCCGCGGGTGGTGCCGGAGGCCAATGGCGACGTGCTCAAAACCTTGGTGGCGCCTTATCAGTTGACCAGCCCAAGCCCTAGTGTCGCGGCCCTGGCCTGTGTTCTGGCGCCGGTGCGCACGTTGCTGCAGATGCAGCGCATCACCTTGACGGCTTGCCTGTCGGTGTCCAGTCAGGGGCGTGAGGGTGTGAGTGAATTGGCGCGGCAGACGGCGGAATTGCTCAACGTACGCCCGTTGGAGCCGCAGTTCTTTGATCGGCAGATCGCCTTCAATCTGTTCCCGCAGGTGGGCGCTGCTGACGATGCCGGGCATGTGTTGCACGAGCGGCGCATCGTCGAAGAGCTCAAGCAGGTGCTGGATCAGCCGGAGTTGAAAGTGTCAGCGATCTGCATGCTGGCGCCGGTGTTTTTTGGCGACAGCTTGAGCGTGTCACTGCAAACCGCTGGCGACATAGACCTGGCGGCCATCGCAGCGGCCCTTGAGGCGGCGGCGGGTATTGAAATGGTCGGGCCAGTCGACTACCCCACGGTCACGGCCGATGCGATCGGCCAGGATGAAGTCTATGTGGGTCGGCTGCGCTGTGGTCTGGATGATCCGAGCGAAGTTATTTTGTCGATTGCGTCTGATAATGTGCGAAAAGGCGCCGCACTGAACGCTGTGCAAATAGCCGAGTTGTTGATAAAACACTATCTGTAAAAGATACTTACCATTAGATTTGAAGAATCTTTCTAGCTTGGCAATACTGGCTTGGCTGGTCGCTGTTGGGGAATCGCCGCAAGGCGCACGCAGGCAGTGATTCAAGACCCATCTCGAATTTCGAGAAAAAAAGATAAAACAAGGGATTACGCTATGGTTCGGGTTCGCAAACTGGTGCTGGCAATTGCAGCTGCTTCGGCGCTGTCCTCCGGTATGGCGCATGCGCTGGGGCTCGGAGAGGTTTCTCTGAAGTCGGCGCTGAACCAGCCCTTGGTGGCAGAAATTGAATTGCTGGAAGTGCGCGATCTGGCGTCCGGCGAGTTGATCCCGAGCCTGGCTACGCCGGAAGACTTCACCAAAGCCGGCGTTGACCGCCAGTACTTCCTCACCGATCTCAAGTTCACGCCCGTGCTCAAGCCCAACGGCAAGAGCGTGATCCGTGTGACCTCGAGTAAGCCGGTGCGCGAGCCTTACCTGAACTTCCTGGTTGAAGTGCTCTGGCCGAGCGGGCGTTTGCTGCGTGAGTACACACTGCTGCTCGATCCGCCTCTTTACTCGCCGCAAACCACTGCCGCTGCTGCGCCGCAGATGCCAGTTGCTGCTCCGGCGCCGCGTCCCTTGGCGGCCCCAGTACGTGCCCCGCAACCGGTTGTTGCGCCAGTCAGTCGTCCGGCTCCGGTGGCTGCCGCCCCGGCTAAGCTCGATAGCAACGAATACAAAACCACCTCCAGCGATACCTTGTGGGAAATTGCCCGTCGGGTGCCGGGTGGTTCCGTGCATCAAACCATGCTGGCCATCCAGGAACTGAATCCTCAGGCGTTTATCGGTGGCAACATCAATCGCCTGAAAAGTGGTCAGGTTCTGCGTCTGCCCAATGAACAGCAGATCACCACTCGTTCGCCGGCCGAGGCGATTGCGCAGGTGGCTGAGCAGAATGCAGCCTGGCGTGAAGGTCGTAGCATTGCCGCCACTGGCAGTCGTCAGCTGGATGCGACCAAGCGAAGCGTTGCGGGTGCTGCGCCAGCGAAGACCGAAAGTCAGGACAGTCTGCAATTGGTGGCTGCCGATGCTGGCAAGGCCAAAGCGGGCAACGACAAAGGTGCCGATGGCGACAGCAAGGCCTTGGGAGAGAAGCTGGCTGTCACCAAGGAGAGCCTCGACTCCACGCGTCGCGAGAACACCGAGCTGAAAGGTCGGATGACCGATCTGCAAAGTCAGTTGGATAAACTGCAGCGCCTGATTCAGCTTAAAGATGATCAACTGGCCAAATTGCAGGCTGATCTGGCAGCCAAAGGTAAAGTGGCCGCCCCGGTTGCTGCGGCACCTGCTGCACCGGTTGCTGCACCTGCTAAAGCCGCGCCTGTTGCTCCTGCTGCCCCGGCTGCCGCTGCGCCTGCACCTGCACCTGCCAAAGAGGCTGCACCTGCTGCGCCAGTGGCGCCTGCTGCTACTCCTGCGACAGATTTTAACTACAGCGAAGAGCCAGCCAAACCTGCTGCTGTTCAGCCGGCCCCTGCGGCTGAGGTTAAAAAGCCAGCACCTGTAGCCGCCAAGCCTGTGCAACCGGTTCAGGTTGCTCCGGTCGCTGCACCGGTTGCTGAGCCTGAGTCGGACAGTTTCATCGGTGACTTGCTGGCTAATCCGTTGGCGCTTGGCTTGGCCGGTGGTGGTGCCTTGCTGGCGCTGCTCGTGGGCTTGATGGTGCTGTCGCGTCGCAATGCGTTGAAAGAGACCGAGCTACAGAACAGCCTCAATGAGCACGCAGACGAGTCGCTTGAGAGCGATCTTGAATTGCCAGAAAGCAGTTTTGATGGTCTGGATGCGGATCCTGTTGAAACAGACCTGGACGCAGAACAAGCTTCCGCACCTGTGACCGCGCAAACTGCGGATGTGCTCGGCGAGGCCGATATTTATATCGCTTACGGTCGCTTCAATCAGGCTGCAGAGCTGCTGCAGAACGCCATTAATGACGAGCCCCAGCGCAGTGATCTACGCCTGAAACTGATGGAAGTTCAGGCAGAGCTGGGTGATCGCGATGGCTTTGCCCGTCAAGAACGTGAATTGCGTGAAATTGGCGGGGTCAACGCGGATCTGGAGCAGATCAACGCGAAGTACCCGGCTATGGCCGCGGCGGCGGTTGTAGGTGCTGCGGCGCTGAACATGGATGACGAGTTGGATGCATTCAATCTCGATGACCTTGAATTGGAAGAGCCTGCTGCGCAACCTGTTGCCGGTGATCTTGATGATGCCTTCGATCTCAGTCTTGATGAGCTGAGCGCAGAGCTGGACGATGGCCTGGATGCTGTTGCTACTCCCAAGGATGATGATGCGTTTGCCGAGCTGAGCCTGGACGGCGACTTTGATTTGCCTGAAACAGCTGTAGCGAGCACTGAGGCTGACGATGATCTGGGCTTTGATCTGGATCTGGACATGGATGAGCCTGCCGCCACTCCGGAGTTGAGCCTCGAGTCTGCGGATGATCTGGCTGACTTCAGCTTGGATCTGGAGTCCGATACTTCAGCTGTGGCCGAGGACGACGAAGACTTCCTTCTTGATCTAGAAGATGAGCCGGCCGCGCCTGCAGCTGCTGATGAGTTGTCCGAGTTGAGCTTGGAGTTGCCTGGTGAAGCGGCTGCGACTGAATTTGATTTGCCGGTCGACTTTGATCTGTCGCTGGCTGAAGAAGAGCCTGTGGCTGCCACTACCGACAGCTTCGCCGCGCAGCTCGATGAGGTCACAGCGCAATTGGATGATCTGGCGGTGAACTTGCAGCAAAGCGATGACGATGTCCTGCTTGATCTTGAAGCGCCAGCTCTTGGTGATTCGCTGGCGACCGGCCTGGATAGCGATGATGACTTCGATTTCCTCTCCGGTACGGATGAGGCAGCCACCAAGCTGGACCTAGCGCGTGCTTATATCGATATGGGCGACACCGAAGGTGCTCGTGACATTCTCGATGAAGTGGTTGCCGAAGGTAATGACACCCAACAACAGGAAGCTCGCGAGCTGCTCGCCGGTTTAACTTGATCCATGACTGAAGCAACACCTACAGCGGCAGCCGACATGGCTGCCGCTGGCATTTTCAGAGTCGCCCTGGGTATTGAATACAAAGGTTCGCGCTACCGTGGCTTTCAGCGTCAGCGTGCGGGCGTGCCTTCGATCCAGGAAACCCTCGAGAAGGCCTTGTCGAAAGTGGCCGGCGGTGCGCCGGTAACCCTCAGCTGTGCGGGACGTACCGATGCCTTGGTGCATGCCAGTGCTCAGGTGGTGCATTTCGACACCACGGTTGAGCGCAGCCTGCATGCGTGGGTCATGGGCGCCAATATGAACTTGCCAGGCGACATCAGCGTGGCCTGGGCCAAGTTCATGCCGGCGCAGTTTGATGCGCGTTTCAGTGCGCGGGCGCGGCGTTACCGCTATGTGATTTATAACGACCAGATTCGTCCCGCTCACATGGCCGAAGAAGTGACCTGGAATCACCGGCCGCTGGATGTGTCGCGTATGCGTGAAGCCGCAGCGGCATTGGTGGGTACTCATGACTTCAGTGCGTTTCGCGCGCGCCAGTGTCAGGCCAAGTCACCGATCAAAACGGTTCATCACCTGCATCTGCAGGAATTTGGCCGTTTCATCGTTCTGGATATTCGCGCCAACGCGTTCCTTCACCATATGGTGCGCAACATCGCCGGGGTGCTGATGACCATCGGGGCTGGGGAGCGCCCGGTTGAATGGGCTGCGCAAGTGTTGGAAAACCGTGTGCGTCGCACCGGTGGAGTGACGGCGCATCCTTATGGTCTCTATTTGGTTCAGGTCGAATATGCCCCGGAGTTTGAGTTGCCGGTGCGTTATCTCGGGCCGCATTTCCTTTCGGGTCTGCCGGATATCATGGCTGACGCCTAGAAGCGCCTTTGCTACCATGCCTGACATCCACTAGGAGCCGGTATTTTGTCCGTCGTTCGCAGCAAGATCTGCGGTATTACCCGCATAGAAGACGCATTGATCGCCGCCGAAGCGGGCGCTGATGCGATCGGTCTGGTGTTTTACGCCAAGAGCCCACGTGCGGTGTCTATCCAGCAGGCGCGCGATATCGTTGCGGCCTTGCCTGCTTTTGTGACGACGGTTGGCCTGTTTGTGAATGCCAGTCGCGAGGAGTTGAACGACGTTCTCGCGGGCGTTGCCTTGGATCTGTTGCAGTTCCATGGCGATGAGTCGCCTGCCGAGTGTGAGTCTTATCAGCGGCCCTACATCAAGGCCTTAAGGGTAAAGCCAGGCGATGACATCGCCCAGTTGGCGGCGCCTTATGCCAAGGCTCGCGGAATTTTGCTCGATACCTATGTGCCGGGTGTGCCGGGCGGCACGGGGGCGGCTTTTGACTGGAGCCTGGTGCCCAGTGGCTTGCTGCAGCCGGTGATTTTGGCCGGTGGTTTGTCAGCGGCCAATGTGCAGGCGGCCATCGAACAGGTGCGCCCCTATGCGGTGGATGTCAGTGGTGGCGTAGAGGCGGGCAAAGGAATTAAAGATGCCGCCAAGATTCGTGCTTTTATGCAGGCAGTCGGCCGGGTTTGAGAGCGGTCGTTGCTGATGGATGAGTATCTTGCAGCCGTTATCGTCATCGGTTTCTCCATGTGACGGCCGGCAGGCGTTGGCCGTCCATGAAGCTGCAATCGTGAATTCGCTCAAGGGTGTTGGCGGCTAGGCTGCCCATCCGTCCGAGCCAACCGTTTTGGAGAAACGAAGCATGAGTAACTGGCTGGTAGATAAGCTGATTCCCTCGATCATGCGTTCCGAAGTCAAAAAGAGTTCGGTGCCTGAGGGCCTTTGGCACAAGTGTCCGTCCTGCGAGGCCGTGCTGTATCGCCCTGAGCTGGAAAAGACCCTGGATGTCTGCCCGAAATGTAACCACCACATGCGCATTAACGCGCGTGCGCGGCTGGATATCTTTCTCGACGCCAATGGCCGCGAAGAAATCGGTGCGGAGCTTGAGCCGGTTGACCGGATGAAGTTTCGCGACAGCAAGAAGTACAAGGATCGCTTGCTGGCCGCGCAAAAGCAGACCGGTGAGAAAGATGCTCTGATCGCCATGCGCGGCAGCTTGCAGGCTATGCCAGTCGTGGCCTGTGCCTTTGAGTTCAATTTTATGGGCGGCTCCATGGGCGCCATCGTTGGTGAGCGCTTTGTGCGTGCCGCCAATGTGGCCCTTGAGCAGCGTTGCCCACTGGTGTGCTTTGCCGCCTCCGGTGGCGCACGGATGCAGGAAGCGCTGATTTCCTTGATGCAGATGGCGAAAACGTCGGCCGTGCTGGCGCGTCTGCGGGAGGAGGGTGTGCCGTTTATTTCGGTGCTGACCGACCCGGTCTACGGCGGTGTGTCGGCCAGTTTGGCCATGCTGGGCGATGTGATCGTGGCTGAGCCGCGGGCGTTGATCGGCTTTGCCGGGCCGCGCGTCATTGAGCAGACCGTGCGTGAAAAGCTGCCGGAAGGCTTCCAGCGCAGCGAGTTCCTTTTGGAGCACGGCGCCATCGACATGATCATTCACCGTGAAGAGCTGCGCCCACGGTTGGCGCGGCTGCTGGCACAAATGATGCGCTTGCCGGCACCGACGGAAGCTCCTGTCACGGCATGAATACCCGCACCCTGGCCGATTGGCTGAGCTATCTCGAGCAGTTACACCCTTCGGCCATTGATATGGGGCTTGAGCGTGTCCGTCAGGTCGCTGATCAGTTGGGCTTGGGTAAGCCGGCGCCGTTGGTGATTACCGTCACCGGCACCAATGGCAAGGGTTCGACCTGCGCGTTTATCGAGGCGTTGCTGCGTGGGCAGGGTCTTAAGGTTGGGGTCTACAGTTCGCCACACTTGCTGCGCTACAACGAGCGCGTGCGAGTGGCGGGTGTGGATGTTGATGATGCCGCCCTGTGCACTGCCTTTGCGGCCGTTGAAGTGGCGCGCGGTAGCATTTCCCTCACTTATTTCGAGATGGGCACCCTGGCGGCGTTCTGGCTGTTCGAACAGGCTGGGCTGGATGCGGTAGTGCTTGAGGTCGGCCTGGGTGGTCGCTTGGATGCGGTCAATCTGGTGGATGCCGACTTGGCATTGGTGACCAGTATCGGCCTGGATCATGGTGATTGGCTGGGCGACAGCCGTGAGTCGGTGGCATTTGAAAAGGCTGGCATTCTGCGCGCCGGCAAGCCTGCGCTCTGTGGTGATCTTGATCCGCCAGTACCGCTGTTGCAGCGCGTGGCGGTGTTGGATTGCCCGTTCTTCCTGCGCGGGCGTGATTATGATCTGGCCGAAGACGACACTGTATGGCACTGGCGCGGCCTGAACGGGCAGGGCGAAGTGTTGGAGTTGCACGACCTGCCTTTGCTTGATTTACCGCTGGAAAACGCGGCGTTGGCAGTGCAGGCCTATGCCCTGTTGCCGTTGCCTTGGCAGCCTGAGCAGATTGTCGCGGCGCTGCTTGCTACCCGTGTGGTTGGCCGTCTGGATCGGCGCACGCTGCAGTGGCAAGGCAAGACTCTGACAGTCCTGCTGGATGTTGGGCATAATCCCCATGCAGCTGACTACCTGGCGCAGCGCTTGGCATCGCGCCCTGTAGTGGGGCAGCGGCTGGCTGTGTTTGGTCTTTTGGCGGATAAGGACTTGCCGGGTGTCCTGCAGCCTTTATTGTCGGAGCTGCAGAGTTGGGCTGTGACCACGCTACCGACCGGACGCGCGCGACCTGCGCTGGAATTGCAGGCTGCGTTGTTGGGCTTTGGCGCGAAGGTTCATAGCTATCCCACTGTGGTTGCGGCGCTCGAAGCGCAATGCGAGCAGGCGGCGGAGGGGGATGAAATCCTCGTGTTCGGATCTTTTTATAGCGTTGCCGAGGCCCTGGAATGGTTGGCCTTGCGCGCCCAAGAGGAAGCAAGCAATGGCTTTGCTAGATAAGGGACTGCGGCAACGCATGGTCGGCGCACTGGTATTGGTGGCGCTGGCAGTGATTTTTCTCCCCATGCTGTTTTCTCGTGAGGATGAATTGCAGCGTGTGGTGGTGGATGCCCCTGCTATGCCGCAATCCCCAGCGATGCCGAGTGCTGAGCTGGATCCGGTGAGTGTGCCGCAGGTTGAGGACTTGCCGCAGGAGCCGGTGCCAGGCGTGGGCCCTGATGCGGGCGCGCCGGTTGTCGAGGCGCCGGTAGCTGCTGAGCCTGAAGTGGCCAAGTCGACGGCTGCGCCAGCCATCACGCCACCGCCCGTCAGTCGTCTGGATGCCAATGGTTTGGCTGTCAGTTGGTCGGTGCAGTTGGCCAGCCTGTCTAACCGGGCCAGTGCTGAGAGCTTGCAGCAGACCCTGCGCGGTAAGGGCTACAACGCCTACATCCGCAATGTTGACGGGATGAATCGGGTGTTTGTCGGGCCGGTGATTGAGCGTGCCGAGGCCGATCGTTTGCGCGATCAATTGACGCGACTGCAGAAGCTCAATGGCTTCGTGGTGCGTTTTCAGCCTGAGCGAGGCTGATCCAGCGCTTACCGAGCGAGGGCGGCTCTGTTAAAATGCAGCGCCTTTTCCGTATGCAGGCCGCACAGTGGCATTCACTTGGGTTGATTGGGCGATTATCGCCATTATCGCTATCTCCAGTTTGATCAGTTTGAAGCGGGGCTTCGTCAAGGAGGCTTTGTCGCTGGTCACCTGGATTATTGCTGGTGTGGTCGCCTGGATGTTTGGCGGCGCACTGTCGCAGCACCTTACCGACTTCATTGACATGCCCTCGGCGCGAGTGATCGCTGGGTGTGCCATTCTGTTTGTGGCGACTTTGCTGGTCGGCGCGTTGGTTAATTTTCTGATCAGTGAACTGGTCCGTGTGACGGGCTTGTCCGGCACGGATCGTTTTCTCGGGATGGTTTTCGGTGGTGCTCGCGGCGCCTTGCTGGTGGTGGTTCTCACTGGACTGCTGAGCTTGGCCCCGGTGCAACAAGATCCTTGGTGGCAGCAGTCGAGTCTGCTACCGCATTTTCTGATGGTCGCAGACTGGTCGAAAAACCTCATTTTGGGGACGGCCGGTCAGTGGCTCGCCAGCGGCCTCAGCTCGCCGAGCTGATGCGTCGTATAAGGACGCGAGCATCGCCGCTCACGTCCAGAATTAGCCTGAACTACTAGCAGGGGTTGCGTCACATGTGTGGCATCGTCGGTATCGTCGGTAAGTCGAACGTCAATCAAGCGCTGTATGACGCGCTTACCGTCCTCCAGCACCGCGGCCAGGATGCTGCCGGTATTGTGACTAGCCATGATGGCCGGTTGTTTCTGCGCAAGGATAACGGCCTGGTGCGTGATGTCTTTCATCAGCGCCACATGCAGCGCCTGGTTGGCCATATGGGTATCGGCCACGTGCGTTACCCAACTGCGGGCAGTTCAACCTCTGCCGAAGCTCAGCCGTTTTACGTCAACTCGCCGTACGGCATCACTTTGGCGCACAACGGTAACTTGACCAACGTTGAGCAACTGGCCAAAGAGATCTACGAGTCCGATCTGCGTCACGTCAACACCAACTCCGACTCCGAAGTGCTGCTCAACGTGTTTGCCCACGAGCTGGCGCAGCGCGGCAAGTTGCAGCCGACCGAAGAGGACGTGTTTGCCGCAGTGACCGATGTGCATAACCGTTGCCGTGGTGGCTATGCGGTGGTGGCGATGATCACCGGCTACGGCATCGTCGGTTTCCGTGACCCGAACGCAATTCGCCCGATTGTCTTCGGTCAGCGCCATACCGATGAAGGCGTTGAGTACATGATCGCCTCGGAGAGCGTGTCTCTGGACGTGCTTGGCTTTACCCTTATTCGTGACCTGGCTCCAGGCGAAGCGGTGTATATCACCGAAGACGGCAAGCTGCACACCCGTCAGTGCGCGACCAATCCGCAGATGAATCCCTGCATCTTCGAGCACGTTTACCTGGCGCGTCCGGACTCGATCATCGACGGTATTTCGGTCTACAAAGCACGCCTGCGCATGGGCGAAAAACTGGCCGAGAAAATTCTCCGCGAGCGTCCTGAGCACGATATCGACGTGGTCATCCCAATTCCGGATACCAGCCGCACGTCGGCGCTGGAGCTGGCCAATCACCTGGGTGTGAAGTTTCGCGAAGGTTTTGTGAAGAACCGTTATATCGGTCGCACCTTCATCATGCCGGGACAGGCCGCGCGGAAAAAATCTGTACGGCAGAAGCTCAATGCCATTGAGCTCGAGTTCCGTGGCAAGAACGTGATGCTGGTGGACGACTCAATCGTGCGCGGCACTACCTGCAAACAGATCATTCAGATGGCGCGTGAAGCAGGCGCCAAGAATGTCTATTTCTGCTCGGCAGCCCCGGCAGTGCGTTATCCCAACGTGTATGGCATCGACATGCCCAGCGCCCATGAGCTGATTGCGCACAATCGCACCACTCAAGATGTTGCTGACCTGATCGGAGCTGACTGGCTGGTATATCAGGACCTGCCGGATCTGATTGAGGCGGTCGGTGGCGGCAAGATCAAGATCGAGAATTTCGATTGTGCTGTTTTCGATGGCAAGTATGTGACGGGCGATATTGATGAGGCTTACCTGGGCAAGATCGAGCAGGCGCGCAACGATGCCTCCAAGGTCAAGACTCAGGCGGTCAGCGCCATCATCGATCTGTACAACAACTGATCAACAATTTGAAGGTTAAGGAGTGGGCGGCATGAGTCAGGAATGGGATGCTGGTCGGCTGGACAGCGACCTCGACGGCGTAGCGTTCGATACCCTGGCCGTGCGCGCCGGACAGCACCGCTCACCTGAAGGCGAGCACGGTGAGCCGCTGTTCTTTACTTCCAGCTATGTATTCCGTTCGGCGGCTGATGCCGCAGCGCGTTTTGCCGGCGACGTGCCGGGTAACGTCTATTCGCGTTACACCAACCCGACCGTGCGTGCTTTCGAAGAGCGCATTGCTGCCCTTGAAGGGGCGGAGCAGGCGGTTGCCACGTCGTCCGGCATGTCGGCGATCTTGGCCAGTGTCATGGCGCTGTGCAGTGCGGGAGACCATATTCTGGTTTCGCGCAGTGTGTTCGGCGCCACCGTGACCTTGTTTGAAAAGTACTTCAAGCGTTTCGGTATCCAAGTCGACTATGTGCCGCTGACGGATCTGGCGGCCTGGGAGCGGGCGTTCAAGCTCAACACCAAGTTGCTGTTTGTCGAATCACCATCCAATCCGCTGGCTGAGTTGGTCGATATCGCGGCCTTGGCCGAGCTGGCTCACGCCAAAGCAGCCTGGCTGGTGGTGGATAACTGTTTCTGTACCCCGGTGCTGCAAAAGCCATTGGCGTTGGGGGCTGACATTGTTATCCATTCGGCGACCAAGTTTATCGATGGTCAGGGTCGTTGCCTGGGTGGTGTGGTCGCGGGGCGTGCCGAGCAGATGAAGGAAGTGGTGGGTTTCTTGCGCACAGCAGGGCCAACCATGAGTCCGTTCAATGCCTGGGTATTTCTCAAGGGGCTGGAGACCTTGCGTCTGCGCATGCAAGCCCATTGTGCGAGTGCGCAAGCCCTGGCTCAGTGGCTTGAGCAGCAGCCGGGCGTGAGCCGGGTTTACTACGCGGGCTTGCCTAGCCATCCGCAGCACGAGCTGGCCAAACGTCAGCAGACGGGTTTCGGTGCGGTTGTCAGTTTTGAAGTGGCGGGCGGCAAGGAGGCCGCCTGGCGCTTTATTGATGCGACCCGGCTGATTTCCATTACGGCCAATCTGGGCGACAGCAAAACCACCATCACCCATCCGGGGACTACGACCCATGGTCGCCTGTCACCGGAAGATCGTGCGGCGGCGGGCATCAGTGACAGCCTGATTCGCCTGGCGATTGGGCTGGAAGACGTGGTCGATCTGCAAGCTGATTTGGCCCGAGGTTTGGCTGCACTGTAATTGTCGTGGTCATGGTCTATGGCTGTGATGGCGTGTGTAAAAATCCCTGTTTAAAGAAAAACTTCAATCAGGGTATTGACTTAGAAACGACTCCTAAGTAAATTACGCACCTCGCAAGGCACTGGGTGATTAGCTCAGCTGGGAGAGCAGCTGCCTTACAAGCAGCGGGTCGGCGGTTCGATCCC
>OFRI01000168.1_pt1 | contig 17379 bp, 14 predicted proteins | sample 1543031 | NCBI WGS metagenome assembly OFRI01 (sample SAMN07774226, study PRJEB24372) | wastewater metagenome
CCAATCGCATCCGCCTCGAAAGGGGTGTGTGCTCCGACCACGGCGATCGATGTGGCACCGCGATCGAGCAGGTATTCGGTGGCCGTGCGCCCGTCGATCACATCATCGCTCGCGACGCGGTCGGCTCTGCCGAAGGTGTGACGCGATCCGAGACACACGAGGGGAAACGGAACGTCGAGATCGCTCGCCTCCAGTCGTTCATCCTCGGCCATCGAGAGGAGGAGTCCGTCGCTGAGTTGAGGATTGAACTGCTCGAGATAGGTGCGCAACCCATGCGCTCCGTCGTCGGGGTAGGTCGTCACGTACACCACGAGGTCGAGCTCTCGGGCTGCTTCGATCACTGCCTCGGCAAGCTCTGCGAGGTACGCGGCCTTCAGCGTTGGCACCGCAAGCGAGATCGCCCCCGTACGGCCGCGAATGAGGTTGCGTGCTGCGACGTTGACCTTGTAACCGAGCTGGTCGACCACATCCATGATGCGCGCACGGGTGTCGGGAGTCATGCGGCCGGTGCCGTTGACGGCGTTGGATGCCGTCTTCATCGACACTCCGGCCTGTTGCGCGACCGCCGCGAGCGTCACCGTGCTGCGCCGCACCATCATGGCCCCCTCATTCCCGTCGTCGCGCAGACTCTACCGCCCAGACCCGCTTCGCCTCCCGATTTGGCGACTCCCGGTCCGCCGGGTTAGTGTTGGGGTAACCGAAGACCGCCGGTCGTTGTCGTGCGTGAAAACGCGAGACAAACGAAGCACTGCTTGCAGGGGCCCGCGCAGGAACACGAAGGACTCCCGAAAGGGACACCCCGCTCCGTGCGCTTGCGCCGGAGCTTTTCTGTTGCATGCGGTCGAGGTCGGTGCCTCACCGCCGTGAGGCGCCTCGTACACACCAAGGAGTGACCATGGCGCAGAAGGATGCATCGGTCGCCGAGCTCACGAAGTCATTCGAGAACTCGACTGCCGTTCTGCTGACCGAGTACCGCGGTCTGACGGTTGCCCAGCTCAAGGAGCTGCGCAACAGCATCCGTCAGGACGCTGAGTACGCCGTGGTGAAGAACACGCTGACCAAGATCGCCGCGAACAACGCGGGGATCACGACGCTGGACGCCGACCTCACCGGTCCGTCCGCCGTCGCCTTCGTGCACGGCGACTTCGTCGCCACTGCAAAGGCTCTTCGTGACTTCGCCAAGGCCAACCCGCTTCTCGTGATCAAGGCCGGCATCTTCGAGGGCAACGCCCTCACCGCCGACGAGGTCAACAAGTACGCCTCGCTCGAGAGCCGTGAGGTTCTGCTGGCGAAGGCTGCGGGCATGATGAAGGCGACGATGGGCAAGGCTGCCGCCACCATCGACGCTCTTCGCGAAAAGCTCGAGACCGCCGAGGCCGCGTAAGCGTCCGACGTTCTCGTACAACAACCCCATCTATCTAGGAGATACATCATGGCGAAGCTTTCCACCGAGGAACTGCTCGAGCAGTTCGCCGGCCTGACCCTCATCGAGCTCAACGAGTTCGTGAAGGCGTTCGAGGAGAAGTTCGAGGTCACCGCTGCTGCTCCCGTCGCCGTCGCCGGTGCTGCGGGTGGCGCAGGCGCTCGCTGCCGACCCCGCCCTGCTGTTGTGTGACGAGCCCCTCGCCAGCCTCGACCTCAATCACCAGAACGAGGTCGCCGAGCTCATCGACCGGCGGCGCCGCGACAGCGACACGTCGGTGGTGTTCGTCACCCACGACCGTCGCTTCCTGCGTGCACTGGCCACCCGCATCGTCGAGATCGACCGCGGCCAGGTCACCAGCTGGCCGGGCGACTGGGCCAACTACGAGCGCCGCCGCGAGGAACGCCTCAACGCGCAGGCGCAGGAAAACGCCCGTTTCGACAAGCTGCTGGCGCAGGAAGAAGTCTGGATCCGCCAAGGCATCAAGGCGCGCCGCACCCGTAACGAAGGCCGCGTGCGTGCTCTGAAGGCGCTGCGCATGGAGCGTAGTGAGCGTCGCGAACGCACCGGCAAGGCCAATATTCAGCTTGATACCGCCGATAAGTCAGGCAAACAGGTCATGGTGTTGGAGAACGTCAGCTTCCATCACCCGGATGGACCGTTCCTGATCAAGGACTTCTCCATGGTCCTGCAGCGCGGCGACCGGATTGGCCTGCTGGGCGCCAACGGTACGGGCAAGACCACTTTGCTCAAGCTGATGCTCAATGGTCTGCAGCCGACCAGCGGCACAGTGGCAGAGGGCACTCGCATCGATGTGGCCTACTTCGATCAGTTGCGCCATCAGTTGGACCTGGAAAAGACCGTAATCGACAACGTTGCCGAAGGCCGCGACTTTATCGATATCGACGGCCAGAGCCGCCACGTATTGAGCTACCTCGGTGATTTCCTGTTCAGCCCGCAGCGAGCCCGTACGCCGGTCAAGGCGCTGTCCGGTGGTGAGCGGGCGCGGCTGTTACTGGCTAAGCTGTTCAGCAAGCCGGCCAACCTGCTGGTGCTGGATGAGCCAACCAACGACCTGGATGTGGAAACCCTTGAACTGCTGGAAGAGGTCTTGCTGACCTTCAACGGTACCGTGCTGATGGTCAGCCATGATCGGGCATTTCTCGACAACGTAGTCACCAGCACCCTGGTCTTCGAAGGCGAAGGCAAAGTGCGTGAATACGTCGGTGGCTATCAGGATTGGCTGCGTCAGGGCGGTTCGCCGCGCCTGCTGGGTGTAACCGAGAGCAAGTCGGGCAAAGCCGCGCTGGAGTCCGCTGTGGTTGCCGCACCGGTGGTGGAAGCCGTGGTGGCTGAAGCGCCGGTGGCCAAAAAGAAACTGAGCTACAAACTGCAGCGCGAGCTGGAGGCGATTCCGGCGCAGATCGACAGCCTGGAAACTCAGCTGGCTAAGTTGCACGAAGAAATTGCCGCCCCGACTTTTTATCAAAACACCGCAGAGCATACGGCTGCTGCGCTGGCTCGCCTGGATGCACTGCAGCTGGAGCTGGATACCTTGTTGGAACGCTGGGCCGAATTGGACGCCTGATCGTCTGCTGGAGAGCTGCATGGCTATTGATTACCGCATCACCCTCGATGATGCCCACGAGTTCAGTTATCGGATCGAGCTGGATCGCGAGTACGACGCGCAGGCGGCCAGCCTGGCGCCGAAGTGGACTCGGCTGGAGTACCAGCAGTGCAGCAACTGCCCATTGAGCAAGGATGACTTCAGTCATTGTCCGGCGGCAGTTGATTTGCACCGGGTGATCGAAGATTTCCACGGTTTGCCGGCGTTCAAGAAAGTCGTGGTGTGGGTGCAAACGCCTGAGCGCGAGTACAGCAAACAGGTAAGCCTGGAAGAAGGATTGCGCTCGCTGTTGGGAGTGATCATGGCCACCAGTGCGTGCCCGATGCTGGGGCGATTGAAGCCGATGGCGCATAACCATCTACCGTTTGCCAGCAGCCACGAGTTCGCTTTGCGCGCGGTGTCGCTGTACCTGACCCAGCAGTACTTCAACTTCCGTGAAGGCCGTCCGGCCGATTGGGAGCTGAAAGGCCTGGTGACGCAGTTCCAGCAGTTGCAGCTGGTCAATCAGGCCTTCTGGCAGCGGATTCATGACACCTGCGAGGGTGACTCCAATCTCAAGGCGTTCCTGACCTTCTTCTCCATGTCATCGAGCATGACCTACTCGCTGCAAACCCAGCTGCAGAAGATTCGGCCGCTGGTGATGAGCTCCGGAGATGCCTTGGGTTGATCCCGCCGTGCGCCTGCTTGGGTGCAGGCGCATTCGGCTTTAGGCGGGGTGTTTCAGGCGTACGGCGAGTACGTCGCAAGGCGCGCCGTGCAACACGTCATTGGCGGTAGAGCCCAGCAGCAGGGCCAGGCCGTGACGACCATGGCTACCGACCACAATCAGATCGCAGTGCTGTTCTTCGGCCAGGCGATGGATTTCCTGGCGCGGCTGGCCGTAAGCCAGGTGACGCTGCTCTGGAGTCAGCTCCGGGTAGCCTTTGGCAAAGTTGTCCAGGCGTTCACGGGCTTGGTCGAACTGCTGCTGTTGCAGCATCGACAGGTCCATCGGCACATCACCGCCAAAGGCCATGGCCATGGGCTCCACCACGTTGATCAAGGACAGCTTGGCGTTATTGCTGCTGGCCAGGGCCTGGGCGCGCTGGATCACCTCGCGGCACTCTTCGGTCAGGTCGACGGCGACCAAGATATGGGTATAGGGCATGACGGACTCCTTGTGGGTCGGTGAATGCTTGTCAGTATGGCTACTTTGCCGGCTTTTAGGCTTGAGATAAGACAATGACGTTCTGGATAGTGGCACTGCTGGTGGGCGCCGCCCTCAGCCCGCTGGCGTGGTTACGGCCCTCGCGGCGGCAAAGTCGGCAGATGGAGCTGCGCCTGGAGGCGCGGCGCATAGGTCTGGCCATGCAGCTCAGTCGGGAAGAGTGGCCCCATTGGTTGCTCAGTGAGCCGCCAAGCCCGTGTGCGCAATATCACCGCAGTCGCCGTGCGGGGCATCAGGACAGTTGGTGTTACTGGCAGCTGGAGCCGGGGCAGTGGCTCAATCGTTGGCGCGAACCCTGCGAGGATGCAAGGTTGCTGACCCAGTTACAAACCCTGCCGGCGGATGCCTTCAAGGTGGAAGCGAGCCCGCAGATGATTGCTCTGTGTTGGGGTGAGAAGCCCGAACCGCAGGCCTTGGAACGCATTGCCGCGGTGTTGCTGGCGCTGGCGTAAGCGCAAAAAAAACGGCCCGCGGTAAGCCGCGAGCCGAGGTCTTGGCCAGGCAGGCCGAAACTTAGATGTTGTTGGCCGCGTATTGGCCGGCGAGCACTTCCAGGCCTTCAATAATGCGGTCGGAATACTTATTGACCAGGAACGGTACGCTCTTCTCGTTGTAGTTCTTCAGCGATTTCTCGATGTAGCGCCATTTGGTTTTGACTGCGCCCAGGGACTGCCGCGTTTCTGCGGTGTTTTGCGGCGCTTGCTCGAGTTTGTCCATTACGTGAACAAACTCATTGGCCAGTTCATCGATGCTTTTGCTGTTCTCGCCCCCGCTACTGATAAACGAGCCGCCTACCGAGGCGCTGCGCGAGGCGTAATCGACGGCGATGCTTTGCATCAGCAGGCTTTGTTCGCGACTGAGCTGAGTCAGGGCGCTGACATTGCGGCCGCTTTCTTGCTGAATTTTGTTGTACAGCTCGGTGCTCAGCCCCATCAATTGCTGGTTATGGCTGGCCAGGTCGGCGACCGGCTGCAGGTCGGTATAGCCCTGGGTCTTCAGCGTGTCGGCCAATACCTTGAGTTCGCTTTGATAGCTGTTCCAGTGCTGGTCCAGCTGTGCCAGCAGGGCTTTGGAGCCTTCGCCGGGCATTTGCGTCAGGCTGCCGAGCAGGGCTTGGCCATTTTGCAGCGAGGTATCAATCATGCGCGCATAGCGCTGATCGCCTTCCATGCCGTTGTACATATAAAAGTCGCCGAGGCTTTTCTGTGCAGCTAGGCGCAGTTGATGCAGTTTCAGCAAATTGTCGGCGGCGTCTGTGGGTTCGACGTTGGCGGCGTAAGAAGGAAGGCTGAAGACCAGCAAGAACTTCAGGGCAATGGCAAGCAGACTGCGGCTCGACATGGTGTAACTCCGTGACCCCTAAGGGTTTTCATTTGTTGTTATTTGTCACGACTCGTTTAGATCGGTCGCGTTGCGGGACTCTACCCGGCGCGGCTCGATTTGGCTAGGTGTGCGCAGGTTCGCCGGCGTTTCCGTCACAGGCTCAGCTAATAGGTGCTCATTTGGGTTATTTATAATGCGGGTGGTGGTACGTTCGCTGGCGCCGTCTGCGCGCATTTCGATATTTCAGTGACGCAATTGACAATTAACGCTTTTTCTATGATGGTGTGCGCACCCGAATCAAACGGGCGTATGAATTTTGTGTCTGCCCCTGGCGGCACTCATATTTGTCCGAATATCGCGTCGGCGGGTATGTCAGGCGAAATGGGACTATCCTCGACGGCTCGGCTGTGGGGTGGTCCTGTGGCTGACGTCCGATGTGTACTGTTCAGCTTCCATACCGTGGAGATCAGTTGATGATTTACGAAGGTAAAGCCATCACGGTTAAGGCTCTTGAGAGCGGCATCGTCGAATTGAATTTCGACCTCAAGGGTGAGTCCGTCAATAAATTCAACCGTCTAACTCTGTCTGACCTGCGTCAGGCGGTAGATGCCATCAAGGCAGATGGTTCGATCAAGGGCGTGATTGTCACCAGTGGCAAAGACGTGTTTATCGTCGGTGCCGACATCACCGAGTTCGTCGACAACTTCAAGCTGCCGGACGAAGAGCTGGTAGCCGGCAACCTCGAAGCCAACAAGATCTTCAGTGACTTTGAAGACCTGGCTGTCCCAACTGTCGTTGCCATCAACGGCATCGCTCTGGGTGGCGGTTTTGAAATGTGCCTGGCCGGTGACTACCGCGTCATGGCCGACAGCGCCAAAATTGGTCTGCCAGAAGTCAAACTGGGCATCTACCCAGGCTTCGGCGGCACCGTGCGTCTGCCACGTGTTATCGGTACCGATAACGCCGTTGAGTGGATTGCCTCCGGCAAAGAAAACAAAGCGGCCGACGCCCTGAAAGTAGGTGCTGTTGACGCTGTTGTTACCGCCGATAAGCTCCAAGCTGCTGCTCTGGACCTGGTCAAGCGCGCCATTTCTGGCGAGCTGGACTTCATGGCCAAGCGTCAGCCAAAGCTGGAAAAAATCAAGCTCAACGCCATTGAGCAAATGATGTGCTTCGAAACCGCCAAAGGTTTTGTGGCAGGTCAGGCTGGCCCGAACTATCCGGCGCCGGTTGAAGCGATCAAGACCATTCAGAAAGCCGCCAACTTCGGTCGCGATAAAGCGCTGGAAGTGGAAGCTGCTGGCTTCGTCAAACTGGCCAAGACTTCGGTTGCGGAAAGCTTGATCGGTCTGTTCCTGAACGATCAGGAACTGAAGAAAAAAGCTAAAGACTACGACGCTATCGCCAAAGACGTAAAACTGGCTGCCGTACTCGGCGCTGGCATCATGGGTGGCGGCATCGCCTACCAGTCGGCCTCCAAAGGCACGCCGATCATGATGAAGGATATCCGTGAAGAGGGTATCCAGATGGGCTTGAACGAAGCGAGCAAGCTGCTCGGCGGCCGTGTTTCCAAGGGTCGCATGACCCCTGCGAAGATGGCTGAAGCGCTGAATGCGATTCGTCCGACCATGTCGTATGGTGATTTCGGCAACGTCGACATCGTCGTTGAAGCCGTGGTTGAAAACCCGAAGGTCAAGCAGATCGTGCTGGCTGAAGTGGAAGGTTATGTGAAGGAAGATGCCATTCTGACTTCCAACACCTCGACCATTTCCATCAGCTTGTTGGCTCAGGCCCTTAAGCGTCCGGAAAACTTCTGCGGTATGCACTTCTTCAACCCGGTGCACATGATGCCGCTGGTTGAAGTCATTCGCGGCGAGAAGTCCAGCGAAGTGGCTGTTGCCACCACCGTTGCCTACGCCAAGAAAATGGGTAAGACCCCGGTTGTTGTCAACGATTGCCCAGGCTTCCTGGTCAACCGCGTACTGTTCCCGTACTTCGGCGGTTTCGCCAAGCTGGTCAGCGCTGGCGTCGACTTCGTGCGTATCGACAAAGTCATGGAAAAATTCGGCTGGCCAATGGGCCCGGCGTACCTGATGGACGTGGTCGGCATCGACACCGGTCACCACGGTCGCGACGTAATGGCTGATGGCTTCCCTGATCGCATGAAAGACGATCGTCGTTCGGCAGTCGATGCACTGTACGAAGCCGACCGTCTGGGTCAGAAGAACGGCAAAGGTTTCTACGCCTACGAGATGGACAAGCGCGGCAAGCCGAAGAAAGTGGCCGATCCGGTTGCTCTCGAAGTGCTCAAGCCAGTCATCTATGAGCAGCGCGAAGTCACTGACGAAGACATCATCAATTGGATGATGATCCCGCTGTGCCTGGAAACTGTTCGTTGCCTGGAAGACGGTATCGTTGAAACTGCTGCCGAAGCCGATATGGGCTTGATCTACGGCATTGGTTTCCCTCCCTTCCGCGGTGGTGCACTGCGTTACATCGACAGCGTCGGTGTAGCCGAATTCGTTGCTCTGGCCGACAAATATGCCGACCTGGGTGCGTTGTACTTCCCGACTGAAAAACTCCGTGAGATGGCCAAAAACGGCCAGAAGTTTTTCGGTTAAGCCGCGAGACGATTGAGAAGCGTAGCGAGCGAAGATCAGGCAAGGCGATAACAGGCGAAAAAGCGCAGTTTACGAGCTGTAAATGAGCATTTTTAGCCTGTTATCAACGCAGCATGGTCGAGCGCAGCAGCTTCTTGATTGCCTCGGCAACGATTAGAGCGAGAGTGAATCTATGAGCCTGAATCCAAGAGACGCGGTCATCGTTGACTTTGGCCGTACCCCGATGGGTCGTTCCAAAGGCGGTATGCACCGCAACACCCGTGCCGAGAACCTGTCGGCCAACCTGATCAGCGGCGTACTTGCACGCAATACCAAGCTTGATCCGGCTGAAGTGGAAGACGTGATCTGGGGCTGTGTAAACCAGACCCTGGAGCAGGGCTGGAACATCGCGCGCATGGCGTCGCTGATGACTCAGATCCCGCACACCAGCGCTGCGCAAACCGTCAGCCGTCTGTGTGGTTCGTCCATGAGCGCCCTGCACACTGCCGTGCAGGCGATTCAGACCGGCAACGGTGACGTGTTCGTCATCGGCGGTGTGGAGCACATGGGCCACGTCAGCATGATGCACGGCGTTGATCCAAACCCGCACATGTCCCTGTACGCTGCCAAAGCGTCGGGCATGATGGGTCTGACTGCTGAAATGCTCGGCAAGATGCATGGCATCAGCCGTGAGAAGCAGGATGCATTCGGTGAGCGTTCGCACCGTCTGGCGCAAAAAGCCACCGTCGAAGGCAAGTTCAAGGATGAAATCATCCCGATGCAAGGCTACGACGAGAACGGCTTCCTGAAGGTGTTTGACTACGACGAAACCATTCGTCCGGAAACCACCCTGGAAAGCCTGGCGGCCTTGAAGCCAGCGTTCAACCCGAAAGGCGGCACCGTGACTGCAGGTACGTCCTCGCAGATCACTGACGGCGCTTCCTGCATGATCGTGATGTCGGCTCAGCGCGCCCAAGACCTCGGCATTCAGCCGATGGCTGTTGTACGTGCCATGGCTGTTGCGGGTGTTGACCCGGCGATCATGGGTTACGGCCCAGTGCCATCGACCCAGAAAGCCCTCAAGCGTGCTGGCCTGACTATGGCTGACATCGACTTCGTTGAACTCAACGAAGCCTTTGCTGCCCAGGCCCTGCCGGTGCTGAAAGACCTGAAACTGCTCGACGTTATGGAGCAAAAGGTCAATCTGCACGGTGGCGCTATCGCCCTCGGTCACCCGTTCGGTTGCTCCGGTGCGCGTATTTCCGGCACCCTGTTGAACGTGATGAAGCAAAATGGCGGCACCTTCGGTGTGTCCACCATGTGTATTGGTCTCGGCCAAGGCATCACCACCGTCTTCGAACGCCTGTAAGCGTTCGCTGACGTAAAACCGGGGCCCTGCGCCCCGGTTTTTGTTTTTCTGCAGGTGCTGTTTTTTGTAGCAACAGCGATCAAGGAGTACCGAGATGTTTTTGCAACCCGGCCGCTATCGTCATTACAAGGGCCCCGAATACCGCGTGCTGGATGTGGCACGGCATTCGGAAACCGAAGAATGGCTGGTGGTGTATCAGACGCTGTATGGCGACTATGGTTTGTGGGTGCGACCGCTCGGCATGTTTACTGAAACGGTCGAGGTCGACGGGCAGCAGGTGCCGCGTTTTGCCTTGATTGAGGCCCAAGAGCCGATCATTTCGCGTCCTTGAGTGATGCCTGCGCGACATGCGCGCTTGACCTCACCTCTAGGGCCACTATATATAGCGGTGCCGCGTCAGGCACCTCGTGCCTTTCCTCTCTCGAATTCAGGAACTTTCCGATCCATGGGCAAATCGCTGGTCATCGTGGAATCCCCGGCCAAGGCCAAGACCATCAACAAGTACCTGGGCAACCAGTACGTGGTGAAGTCGAGCATCGGCCATATCCGTGACCTGCCTACCAGCGGTTCGGCAAGTGCGGCCAAAGAGCCGGTTAAACGTGGCAAGGCAGCGGCCGGCGAAGCGCCGGCCCTGTCGCCCAAGGAAAAAGCCAAGCGCCAGCTGGTGGCTCGCATGGGTGTTGACCCCGAACATGGCTGGAAAGCCAAGTACGAGATCCTCCCTGGCAAAGAGAAGGTGGTCGAAGAGCTGCGCCGCCTGGCCAAAGATGCTGACACCATCTATCTCGCAACCGACTTGGACCGCGAGGGGGAAGCCATTGCCTGGCACCTGCGCGAAGCCATTGGTGGCGATGACAGCCGCTACAAACGCGTGGTGTTCAACGAAATTACCAAGAAGGCCATTCAAGAGGCCTTCTCTACCCCTGGTGAGCTGGATATCAACCGGGTCAACGCCCAGCAAGCGCGTCGTTTCCTCGATCGCGTGGTGGGCTACATGGTCTCGCCGCTGCTGTGGCAGAAGATCGCCCGTGGCCTGTCGGCTGGCCGGGTGCAGTCGGTTGCCGTGAAGCTGGTGGTGGAGCGCGAGAAAGAAATCCGCGCCTTCAACCCGGAAGAGTACTGGGAGATCCATGCGGATCTGGCCAGCAGCAAAGGCGCCAACGTCAAATTTGAAGTGGCCCGCGAGAACGGCGAGGCCTTCAAACCGCTGAATGAACAGCAGGCTATGGCCGCGCTGGAGAAGCTCAAGGCCTCCAGCTACAGCATCGTCAAGCGTGAAGATAAACCGACCAGCAGCAAGCCGTCGGCGCCCTACATCACCTCCACCCTGCAGCAGGCCGCGAGCAATCGCCTGAGCTTCGGCGTGAAGAAGACCATGATGATGGCCCAGCGTCTGTATGAAGCCGGCTACATCACTTATATGCGTACCGACTCCACCAACCTCTCGGCCGACGCCGTGGAGATGGTGCGCGGCTTTATCGAGAGCGAGTACGGCAAGAAGTACCTGCCGGCCAAGCCGATCGTGTATTCGAGCAAGGAGGGTGCCCAGGAGGCGCACGAGGCGATCCGTCCGTCCGACGTCAACCTCAAGCCGACCCAGCTCACTGGCATGGAACGCGATGCCGAGCGCCTGTATGAATTGATCTGGCGCCAGTTCGTAGCCTGCCAGATGCCGCCGGCCGAATACCTGTCGACCAGCGTCAGTGTCGCTGCCGGTACCTTTGAGCTGCGCGCCAAGGGCCGCATCCTCAAGTTCGACGGTTACACCCGCGCCCAGCCTCAGCAGAGCAAGCCTGGCGAAGACGATGTGTTGCCAGACATGCAGCAGGGCGAAGCGCTCAAGCTGCTCAAGCTTGATCCGACTCAGCACTTCACCAAGCCGCCAGCGCGTTTCTCTGAAGCCAGCCTGGTTAAAGAGTTGGAAAAGCGTGGCATTGGTCGTCCCTCCACCTATGCGGCAATCATTTCCACCATCCAGGAACGTGGCTATGTGACCACCCAGAATCGGCGTTTCTATGCCGAGAAGATGGGCGACATCGTCACCGAGCGTCTGTGTGAGAGCTTCTCCGATCTGATGGACTACGGCTTTACCGCTGGCATGGAAGAGCATCTCGACGACGTAGCCCAAGGTCAGCGTGACTGGAAGAACGTGCTGGATGACTTCTACAAGGGCTTCAAGAAGAAGCTTGAAGTGGCCGAGCTGCCTGACGCCGGCATGCGTGCCAACCAGCCGACGCCGACCGATATTGCCTGCCGTGAATGCGGCCGGCCGATGATGATTCGCACCGCCTCGACCGGTGTATTCCTCGGTTGCTCGGGGTATGCCTTGCCGCCGAAAGAGCGCTGCAAGTCGACGCTCAACCTGGTGCCGGGCGACGAGATTGCCGCCGACGACGAAGGCGAGTCCGAGTCGCGGGTACTGTTGGGCAAGCACCGTTGCCAGAAGTGCGGCACCGCCATGGATGCCTACCTGCTGGATGAAACGCGCAAGTTGCATATCTGCGGCAACAACCCTGACTGCACTGGCTACGAAATCGAGCAGGGCCAGTACCGGATCAAGGGCTATGAAGGTCCGAGCCTGGAGTGCGACAAGTGTGGCAGCGAGATGCAGTTGAAGACCGGCCGTTTCGGCAAGTTCTTCGGCTGCACCAACAGCGAATGCAAGAACACCCGCAAGTTGATGAAAAACGGCGAAGCCGCACCTCCGAAGATGGATGCGGTGAAGATGCCGGAGTTGAAGTGCGAGAAGGTCAACGACACTTACGTGTTGCGTGACGGTGCCTCGGGCATGTTCCTGGCGGCCAGCCAGTTCCCGAAAAACCGTGAGACCCGTGCGCCCTTGGTCATGGAAATTGTCCCGCACAAGGACGAGATCGATCCCAAGCATCACTACCTGTGCGATGCACCGCAAAAAGACCCGGATGGCCGTCCGGCGGTGATTCGCTTCAGCCGCAAGACCCGCGAGCAGTACGTGCAGACTGAAGTGGACGGCAAGCCGACCGGCTGGCGTGCATTCTTCAGCAATGGCGCCTGGAAGGTCGAAGACAAGCGCTAAGCATGTCCAGGCGTTCACCGTTCGGTGAGCGCCTGGCTCTGTTCCCGCAATGAGGAGGCAGCCGTTATGGCTCGCGAGCTCTATACCCGCACCAATCAAAAAATCTACTTTGCCGGTTTGACCCTCGAGGCCATGCGCCGTGCCGAGTCGGGTCAGGCACTGAATGCCCAGGCCTTGCTGCAGGCCGAGCGCGAATCCTGCCTGTTTCACCTATACGGTGGAACTTTGAGCCTGTGTCACGAAATCGCCGGTTACTACCATGTGGCGCCGGCTAACGCGCCACGGGTGGAGATGCTGCTCAACAGCAGCGTGCTGGCAACTTCGCCGAGCCCGGAGCTGGCGGAGCTGGTGGAGCTGACACTGCAGTCGGACAGCTGGCTGGCCCAGTTGCTGGCAGCTCATGCTGCGCTATTTGTACCGCCGCACGCCCCAAAAGCAGCCAAGGTCGACCCAACGCTACCGTTGATCAATGCGGTTAATCTGGACGAAGAGCAGGCAGCGCCTGAGCTGTCGTCGGCCGAGCTGGAAGCCTGGCGTCAGCAACTGAAAGTGCTGGCCCTGCGCTTTCGCGAGACCCTCACCGAGTGGTGAAAAAGGCGCAGAGCCGATTAGCAGACCGTTGAAAAATGTAGGCGAGGCAGGCAAGGCAAGGCAAAAACGGCCGAAAAAGCGGAGTTTACGAGCTGTAAATGAGCATTTTGAGGCCGTTTTTAACGCAGTATTGCCAACGCAGGTAGTTTTTCAGCGGTTTGCTAGCGGGCTGGGGTGAAATACGCCCGGCTGTTACACTGGCCGGCTACTGTGGAGACTGAGCTAATGCCTACATCTTTTCTGGAAATCGTTGAGTTGCCCGATGGGCGAATTGCCCTGCGCCGTGGGGATGACGAAGAGACGTTGGTGACCCTGGATTTCTCCGGTGATGCCAAGGCGTTTCTGCAAGGCCAGCATATCGAGGTGGCCAAGGCCATGTTCAGCGCCGGTGTGCAAATGGCCGGGCGTCTGGCTGCCGGTGAGCCTGAGCACGACGACGGCCCCCACGTCCTGCACTGATCCCTCTCGGGCTGCTGCTCGCCAGCCTAGACGCAACCCCAACAATGCCCTGACGGTTCCCGCCGTGCAGGGCATTGTGCTTTCTAGGCTTCGCGCCGACCCCGCAGAAACGGCAACAGACCTAGCGCAGTGTTTCACGCTGTTTGACGCATAAGGCCAGTGCTCATGCGGGTTGCGTGGTGATTATAGGTTTCATCAACAGCGCAGCGCTCCACTGGCTCGGCTGCGCCACCGAGTCGCCTGGATTCGCGGCCAAGGCCGCTCCCACAGGGTTTGCGTCAGGCGCGATCTTTGTGGGAGCGGTCTCGACCGCGAACTATCAGCAACGCATCGCTACACTAGCGCGGGTAAAGCGGCGGCAGCGGGCTCGGTTCTTGTGGGCTAGTGCTCTGGTCCTGAGCGGTGGGCAGAGTACGGATGGCGCGCCAGAGGTCTTCGCCTTGCCACTGCTGGCCGGTTTCGCTGTACAGCGCGCCATTCAGGCCGTCGAGGGCGCTGGACAGGGGTAGGAAGCGCGCAGCCATATCTGCCAGGGTTTCTGGCTGTTGCCGCGCCCAGGCATCGAGGGCTTGGCGGGTGCTTTGTGGCTCGTTGCTCAGGCAGGCGCGCTTGAGGTCGTCCAGCAGGGTGCGCGGGCTTGGGCCGGTCTGGCTGGTGGGGGCGATGGCTGGCTGCCGGCGGGCGCGCCACCATAGGCCGAAGCCCGTCAGTGTGGTTAGGCTGAGCAGGGCGCAGGCCAACTGCCAGGGCCACAGGGGTGGCCCGTCCACGACCAGGCTGGTCGGCGCGGCCTCGTTGCCTGGTTCGCCCTGCAAGAGCGGGTTTTCACCGATCTGCAGCTCGCGACCGGGCAGGCGGGTGCGTTCCAGCTGATCGGTTTGGGTATTCCACCACAGCACTTCGAGCGCCGGCAGTTGCACTGGGCCGCTATGGCTGGGGACCAGGGCGATGCGTTCCTCACGACTGCCGGTAACGCCTTGTGCATTGATTTGATTGGCCAGCTGCGGTTGGTCCGGGTAACTGCGCACGCCGGCAATCTGTGGGCTTGGTAGGGGCGGTAATTGGGCGCTGGACAGGCCTTCAGCCTGAACCGTCAGGCTGCGGGTCAGGGAGTCGCCGACCTTGCTTTGCTCTGGTGGCGTGCTCCAACTCTCACTGAGGGTCAGCGCTCGTGCGGGTAGCCACACGGCGTCGGCGGGGTAGGCGGACGGCTTGGCTTTGACCTGCAGGGGAATTTGCGCGGAGGTGACGCGAGTCAGCTTGCCCGGCCGGCCGAAGGGGGTGAAGGCGTCGTTGGGTGCGCGCGCGGCAACGACCGTGGCGCTGAAGGTGAGGGCGGGAATCTGCAGCTCGCCGCTTTGCTGCGGGAAGATGGCATAGCGCAGCTCGATCACCCCGTGGCGCACACCATTGATGAGTTTTTCATAGGTTTGCGGCTCGCCCAGTTGCTCGATATTGGCATTGGCCATCTGCAGCGGGGTGAGGTTGCTGTCGTCGTACAGCGACACCGAGTGGTAGATGCGCAGCGTCAGGATGGCCTGGGCCTGCACGTAGACGCTGTCGTGATCCAGGCTGGCCTCGATAAACACCGGTGCCAGGCGCGTTTGTCCGTTGTTGGCGCTGGCCGCCAGCACATGCAGGGTAATGGGTGCGCTGCTGGCGTCGCCTAACTGCAACGGCGGAATCACCACATAGCCGGTGCGCTTGGGTTGCAGGGTGATGATCCAGCTGGTGGTGGCGCGCGCCTCGCCATTGAAGGTGCTCAGGCGATTCACCTGGCGGGTGCCCAACAACTCGAACAGGTCCTGCAGCGGGCTGAGGTCCGGTTTGCCAAACAGGGTGGCATCGGTGGACTCCAGGGTCAGTTCGACACTTTCGCCTTCGCTCAATTGCACCCGGTCGACGCTGGCGGACAGCTCGGTGGCATGGACGCTAACGCTGAGCAGGGCGCAGAGCAGGGCCAGGAGAAACGGGAGTCGCAAGCGGGTCATCGGTTGTGTTCCTGACGTTGTTGCTGTTCGTACCAGAATTTGCGCCGTAGCAGTTCGCCTGGTTCGTCGGGGATCTGCCGCAGCCATTGTTCCAGGGCTTGTCGTTGTTCGGTGCCTAGCTCGTCCTGGGGCGCGCTCGGTGCCTCGTCGCTGGGGCTGGCGGGTGCGCGTTGGTGCGGATAGGTGTTGCCTTGCTGGCTGCTGGGCGTAGGCTTCGCCGCTTGGGCCTGCGTAGCTGCGTCGCTCGGCTCAGGCTTGTTGGCGGCGGGCGTGCTTGGGCCTGTCGGTTGCTCGGCGGTGCCTTGGGTGGGCGCCGGCTGCGCTTTGTTATTCGCGGACTCGCCGGGCGTTGGCGCGGGTTGTGCGTCAGGCTTGGTGTCTTTGCTGGCCGGTGTTTGGCTTGCAGGGTTCTGGGGTGATTGCGGCGCTGCCGATGAGCCCGCAGCATTGTCTTGCTGCTGCTGCTGCTGCTGCTGCTGCTGCTGCTGCTGCTGCTTTTGCTCTTGTTCCTGCTGTTCCTGCTGTTTTTGCTGTTGTCGCTGCTGCAGGGCCTGTTCCACCAGCGCCTTGTTGGCCAGGGCTGCAGGCATTTGTGGCTGGCGTTCCAGGGCCTGGTCGTAGGCGTCGAGGGCCGCTTCCAGTTCGCCGGCCTTGGCCAGGGCGGTGCCGCGATTGTAGTGGTCGGCGGCGCTGTAGCCCTGGGCGAAACGTTCGGCCGCCGCGTTGTAGTCGCCGGCCTGATACAAGGCCTGGGCTTGCCATTGCGGGTCGGTGAAGTGCTGTGCCGCTTCCGCCGGTTTTTGTGCCTCCAGCAGGCGCTGGCCTTGCTGATCAGGGCGCAGCCACAGGTCATTGAACTCGAAGGCATAACTGGGCCGTGGCAGGACCAGCAGCAGGGGCAGGCACAGCAACCAGCCGCGGCGTCCGGCACAGGCGGCCAGCAGCAACAGCGGCAGCAGCAGCCAATGGCCTTGGTCGGCCCAGGCGCTCAGCTGGGTGGGCTCTTCGGCATCGCGTAGCTGCTGTGGGCGGTCGAGCAGGTCGAGGCGGCGCAGGTCGCTGTCGTCCAGGCTGGCGTTGCTGTAACGCCCGCCCAGGCGACTGGCCAGGCGCTTGAGCGCGGCACTGTCCAGGCGCGGCAACAAGATGGCGCCGTGCTGATCTTTCATAAAGCCGCCACCTTCCTGAGCGATGGGGGCGCCTTCACGGGTACCGATGCCGAGGATCTGCAAGCGTTCGCCCTGCTGGCCCAGGGCTTCGATGATGCCGTCCTGCTCCTGCTGATTGAGGCTGCTGCCGATCAGCAGGATCTTGCCCTTGCCCTGGGCGCCCTGCTCGAGCAGGGCCAAGGCCTGACGCACGCCCAAGTCGGCACGTTGTCCGGGGGTTGGCATGATCGCCGGGTTGAGGGCTTCCAAAAGGTTGCGGGTGGTGGCGAGGTCGTCTGACAGCGGCACCAGGGTGTGGGCGCTGCCGGCAAACACGACAATGCCGGTGGGTGCGTCACGGCGGCTGTGCAGCAGGTCGAGCAGTTTGCGCTTGGCCTGCTCCAGACGATTGGGGGCAACATCGGTGGCGAGCATGGACGTACTTAGGTCCAGCACCACCACCAATGGGTCGGCGCGTTTCAGGTTGACCTGCTCCACTCGCTGCCAGCTGGGGCCGAGCAGGGCCAGCAGCGCGAGCAGCCAGGCCAGCCCCAGAGCCAGCCAGGGCAGACGACTGTTGCGGCGG
>OFRI01000169.1_pt1 | contig 17374 bp, 20 predicted proteins | sample 1543031 | NCBI WGS metagenome assembly OFRI01 (sample SAMN07774226, study PRJEB24372) | wastewater metagenome
CCAAATGGCCAGGGAAGTCGCTGGCTAACAAGTCTTGAAATTCACGATGTAGTAAATATTGTTGGGCCACTTGGAACTAGCTTTGGCATACCAACAGAGCCTGCATCAACTCTCTTAGTTGGCGGGGGATATGGCTCTGCTCCGCTCTTTGGCCTCGCGGAAGTTCTCAAAGAACGTGGATGCCGGGTTGATATGGTTCTTGGCGCATCAACTGCTGGCAAGATTTATGCTCCTCTTGAAGGAAAGCGCAGCGTTAATTCGCTAACTATTACAACAGAAGATGGAGCAACGGGAATCAAGGGCCGAGTTACGCAGGTGCTTCCAGGCTTAATTGAGAAACACAGAACTGAAATTATCTACTCTTGCGGTCCGATGGGAATGCTTGCTGCAATTGATGAGATTACAACTCAAGCTGGGCTGCTGCACCAATGCGCGGTTGAAGAGGCGATGGCCTGCGGAATTGGAATCTGTATGACCTGCGTCCTTCCAGTCAAGGATTCAACTGGGGTAATAAAGATGACTAGATCTTGTATCGATGGCCCAGTGATGGATGGATCAAAGGTAATTTGGGATAGCTCGCGCAAAGTTCCGCAAGGAACATGGGGCTTTAATGGATAGCCAATTTCAAGCATTTGATCCCCGCTGCAAATTCGGCGGTAAGTTCTTTCCATCACCAATCTTTACAGCAAGTGGTTGCGCTGGTTCAGGCAAGGAACTTTCTCAGTTTTTTGATTTAGATGAGCTAGGTGCGGTAGTCACTAAATCAATTTCCGTTAAGCCACGATCAGGACGAGCTACTCCTCGAATGGCTGAAACCCCAAGTGGAATGCTTAATTCCATCGGATTACAAGGACCTGGTATTGACCAATTCCTTGCCGAAGATATCCCTTGGCTAATTTCAAAGAACGCTCGCGTCATAGTCTCAATCTCTGGAGAGACGATTGAGGAGTATGCATCACTTGCTCGAAAATTAAGGGGAGTAGCCGGAATTAGCGGTATTGAAGTTAATATCTCCTGCCCAAATGTGGAGAATCGAGGGATGGTTTTTGCCTGCGACCCGATAGCTTCAAAGTCAGTAGTTGAATCAGTTAGAAGAAATGTAGGCGGAGAACTTCCAATCATTGTAAAACTCTCGCCAGATGTCACAGATATTGTTTCTATCGCAGGAGAGGTAATAAGTGCAGGCGCAGATGGGCTAGCACTCATAAACACTTTGCTAGGAATGGCAATTGATATCGATGCAATGCGACCTAAGTTAGCTGGCAAAACTGGCGGGCTATCAGGACCAGCGATTAGGCCTGTAGCAGTTAGAGCTATCTATCAAGTACATGCTGCCTTTAAAAATACTCCAATCTTAGGAATGGGCGGGGTTGCATCAGGTCGAGATGCTCTTGAATTGATTATGGCGGGAGCTTCGGCAGTTTCAGTCGGAACAGCAAATTTCGGAGACCCAACTGCAGTTGTAAAAGTTAAGAATGAACTGATAAATCTTCTGAAAGAACGCAAATTCAACTCTGTTGCCGCTGCTGTAGGTGTAGCTCATGAAAAATAGTAGCCAGGTAATCCTTGCTTTAGATTTTAGCGATATGGCCAGTACCGTTGAGATGATCAATTTAACCAAGGAACACATCGGTATCTACAAATTAGGTCTGGAGTTTTATCTTTCTCATGGCAAAAGCGGCGTCAAAGAAATTCAAAGTAGATTTACTGATATCGAGATATTTCTTGATCTAAAGCTTCACGATATTCCTAATACTGTAGCTGGCGCATGTAGATCAGTTGCAGATTTAAATCCAAAGTTTCTAACTGTTCATGCCTCTGGTGGTTCAAAGATGATTAGCGCAGCTAGTTCAACCCTGCCAAACGTTGAAATTACAGCGGTAACGATTCTAACCTCACTAGATCAAAAGCAGATGATTGCTATGGGGTTAAGTGAGAACATTGAGAATTTAACTCTGAGCCTTGCAAAAAACGCAGTTAACTCAGGAGCCAGAGCCATAGTCTCCTCCCCGCAGGAAGTCTCACTTCTTAGAAAGCATTTGGGAGAGAAGGTAACTTTAATTACACCAGGAGTAAGACCATCTGGCGCAGAGCGTGATGATCAAGAGCGGGTTATGACCCCACAGGAGGCGATAGAAGCTGGCGCAGATTTTGTTGTCATAGGGCGTCCTATTACAAAGGCCTCTGATCCAAAGCAAGCAGCAGAGGCGATTACGGCTTCGCTTAGATAACTTGGTTTAATTAAGCCATGGGCGCTCCTCCAAACTTAACCACGCAGGAGCGACGTGATGCGCTTAAAGCGGCTGTTGCAGCGAGAAGATCTCGCGCGGCTTTCAAGGAAGAGATCAAAGTTGGTAAGAAAAGTTGGAAGGATGCTTTCAGTGCGCAAGATGAATCAATCAAGAAGATGCGAGTTCGAGAGTTGATTGAATCTCTTCCTGGGGTGGGCGAGGTTCGTGCCAAAAATATTCTTGAAAAGGCTGGAATCTCGCCAACTCGACGAGTAGGTGGCGTTGGGCGAAGCCAATATGAAAAACTTCTTGAATTAATGAAGGCCAACTAATGAGTAAGCGAGGCAAATTAATTGTTCTCTCCGGGCCTGGAGGTGTCGGCAAAAGCACGATAGTTTCAAAGCTAATTGATAATCCTAACTTTTTCTTTTCCGTTTCAGCCACTACAAGAAAACCAAGACCTGGCGAAGTTGATGGACGTTCCTATCACTTTATAGATGACAAAAGCTTTGATGAATTGATATCTAAGAATCTACTTCTTGAGTGGGCAGAGTTTGCTGGAGCTAGGTATGGAAGTATTAAAGCCCCTATTGATCAAGCGTTATCAGAGGGGAAGAATGTTTTGCTCGAGATTGAAATCCAAGGAGCTCGTCAAGTAAAGGCGGCTATGCCAGAGGCTACTTTGGTCTTTCTCCAGCCTCCCTCTTTCCAAGAGCTTGAAGCGCGCATCGTTAATCGAGGCACCGACTCACCTGAGAGGATTGCAGCCCGCCTAGATCTTGCTCGTAGCGAGATGGCAGCGGCGAAGGAATTTGAGCATATCCTGGTTAATCATCGAGTCGAGGATGTGCTTGAAGCACTGCTATCCTTAGCCACTTCATAGACGTGTTGAAAGTAAACCTTAAGGACAAACCTTTAAAAGGGGAGTAGCTGTGGCGACATTAGATGGCATCACAAATCCACCGATCGATGAATTATTGGATAAGAGCGGTACGAAGTATTCACTAGTTCTATACGCAGCAAAGAGAGCGCGTCAGATCAATGCTTACTACTCACAACTCGGTGAAGGTCTCCTTGAATATGTTGGCCCACTTGTTGAAACCCACGTTCATGAAAAACCTCTATCAATTGCTATGCGCGAGATCAATGAGGGCCTTTTAACAATTGAGAATCTAGAACCACAGAGTTAAGAAGAGCCATGAGTGGCGAAAAGATAATCTTCCCCAAAGGTCGTCAGATAGTTCTTGGAGTGTCTGGCGGAATAGCTGCCTATAAAGCTTGTGATCTGCTTCGCCGCCTGCAAGATGCTGGTTTTCTAGTTCGAGTTATTCCAACCCAAGCAAGTCTTAACTTTGTAGGTCGAGCAACTTGGGAAGCCCTCTCAGGACAGCCTGCTTTGAGTACGGTTTGGGAAAATCCCGCAGAAGTTTCACACCTAGCAGCTGCCGATAGCGCAGATCTAATTGTTATTGCTCCAGCAACTGCTGACACTATTGCAAAGCTTGCCCAGGGACGAGCGGATGATTTACTAACAACAACAGTCTTAGCATCAGATGCACCGATACTAATTGTTCCTGCGATGCATCCAAATATGTGGCTCAACAGGGCAACGGCACAAAATGTTGAAACGCTTCGCTCCCGCGGTTTTTATGTTATGGATCCAGAAGTTGGGCGCCTATCAGGTAAAGATTTTGGAGTGGGAAGATTTCCAGAAAGTTCAAAGATCGTCACACAAGTTTTAGGCCTTTCCAAGACCGAGTTATTGCTTGAGGGAAAAAGAGTCCTAGTAACAGCAGGCGGAACTAGAGAAGAAATTGATCCAGTCAGATTTATTGGAAACAAATCAAGTGGCAGACAAGGTCTAGCTATTGCCTATGAAGCCCTAAGAAGCGGCGCTGAGGTAACTGTCATTGCAGGCCATACCGATCCATTTGAATTAGATGGAGTCAGAGTAATCAAGGTAAATACCGCGCAAGAGATGATGTCAGCAGTTGAAAATGAATTTAGTAGCGCTGATGCCCTAGTAATGGCGGCAGCGGTTGCGGATGCAAGACCAGTATCTAGTTCTTCAACGAAGATTAAAAAGGCTGATTTTGACTCAATTAATCTCACCACTAATCCAGATATTTTAAGGAAAGTGGCTCAGAGTAAGAGAAGTAATCAGGTAGTTGTTGGATTTGCTGCAGAAACAGCAAAAGACTTAATTAAAGCTGGTGGAGAGAAGCTGATAAGCAAGGGCGCTGATCTTCTCTATGTTAACGATGTCTCTGGTGGCGCAATATTTGGGCAGGATCAAACCAGCGGAACGCTTATTGGGCTAGGTGTCGATTCAATTGATTTCAATGGTGTTAGTAAACACGAGGTAGCAAAGAGCATAGTTATTCAGATGGCAAAGAAATTGGAGAAGATCAATGGCTAAGCGTCTTTTCACATCAGAATCAGTTACTGAGGGCCATCCCGATAAAATTGCAGATGCTATTTCAGATGCCGTTCTTGACTCACTTCTTGCTCAAGATCCAAAAAGTAGAGTGGCCTGTGAAACTTTAATCACAACAGGACAAGTCCATGTTGCCGGAGAAGTTACTACTGGCGGCTATGCCGATGTGATGGGACTTGTTCGTGAAACAGTACTCAATATTGGCTATGACAGCTCTGAAAAAGGCTTTGATGGAAATAGCTGCGGAGTATCAATCTCTATCGGGCAACAATCACCAGATATCGCCGTGGGTGTTGATCACGCCTTTGAAGAAAGAGTCGCTGCTTCAAAGGATCCACTAGATTTACAAGGAGCTGGAGATCAGGGCTTGATGTTTGGGTATGCCACTCGAGATACCAAAGAGCTAATGCCTCTACCTATTGCGATGGCTCATAGACTTGCTGAGCGTCTCTCTAGTGAGAGAAAGAATGGTCAACTTGGATATTTACGCCCTGATGGCAAAACTCAAGTAACCATCGAATATGACGGAGATAAGCCAGTTGCCCTTAATACAGTTGTGATTTCGTCTCAACATGCACCTGAGATAGATATTGAGAAGAAGATGACTCCAGAGATTAAGAAGTTTGTTATTGATCCGGTTTTAGCCTCTTTTGATCTACCAGCAAGTGATGTGCGAATCCTTATAAATCCAACTGGACGCTTTGTTATCGGTGGACCAATGGGTGATGCCGGACTAACTGGGCGAAAAATTATTGTGGACACCTACGGTGGTATGGCTCGACATGGTGGGGGAGCTTTTAGCGGAAAAGATCCTTCAAAGGTTGATCGCTCAGCTGCTTATGCAATGCGTTGGGTTGCAAAGAACGTAGTTGCCGCCGGTCTTGCTGATCGCTGCGAAGTGCAAGTTGCCTATGCCATTGGAAAAGCACAACCGGTGGGCCTATTTGTCGAAACATTTGGAACCGAGAAAATTCCAGTTCAGCAAATATCAGATGCACTTCTCAAAGTTTTTGATTTAAGACCAGCTGCGATTATTAGAGATCTGAATCTTCTTCGCCCAATATATTCGAAAACTAGCGCATACGGACACTTTGGCCGTGAGTTAGCTGATTTCACTTGGGAGAAGACTGATAAAGCAAGCGCGCTAGCTGCAGCTGTTAAGGGTTAAGGTTTGCCGTGGCCACAGATAAGCCACTCACCCTGCGTCGCCAAAAAGGGAAATCTGCAGTAAGAACGCGCCAAAGTTTGGATAGTTTGCAAGTTGAAGTTCTTGTTGACACAGGAGTTTTTCACTTAGAACAACCTTTCTCCTACTTTCTTCCAGAAGAACTAAAAGAATTAATTAACGTCGGTTCCCTTGTGAGGGTTCCGTTTAAGAATGATTTGAAAAATGGAGTTGTACTTTCAGTCAAGAACAAAAGTCAAGCAGCACTTAAGCCAGTTGATAGCCTGTTAACGTCAGTCCGTCTCACTCCAGGTTTTCTAGAATTTACTAAGAAAGTTTCAGAGCGCTATATCGCTAATCAAGCATCAATATTTGCTGCAGTGCTTCCAACCTTTACAAAAGCGATAAATCCCTCGGTGGGTAGCCCTCGGATGAAGCAAACAAGTGGCTCAAAGCCAACAAGGCGTCTTTTTCTCTTGAATCGCTCAGAATCAATTGAATCTCGAGTTGTGAAAATTGTTAAAGAGCGCATGGGTTTGAATCTTCTTTTAATTCTTCCAACACAGAAAGAAATAGAAAAGGTTGTCAAAGCCCTGGGGGAGATGAAGCAAGAGGTCATAGAGATTGGTTCACATCTCACCTCTTCTCAGAGAAGGAAGAATTTCGAGTTAGCGGCTTCAGCAAAGCCTGCAATAGTTATAGGGACCAGGAGCGCCATTCTTGCCCCTATGTCTCAAATTGATGAGATAGTGATTGCTGATGAATCGGTAGAGCATTTTCAAGAACAGAAGGCGCCCTACTGGAACGTGAGAGATATGGCTCTTCTAAGATCAGAGCATGAGCATGCAAGCATTAGTTTCGTTTCGCACTCAATTTCACTCGAGTTAGCACGATTAGTTGAAATAGGATGGATCTCAAGCTTTACCGAGCGGAAATTTCTTGGCGGTCACAGAGCAAACATTGCTACAGAACCAAACTCCTATCATGAAACAATTCGAAAAGCGCTTAAGATAGGACCAGTCCTAGTTAGCGTGACAGATAAAGGTTATGCAAATACTTTCTCCTGTCAGAGATGTCGAAATCTTGCTCTCTGCAAGTGTGGCGGAAGATTGATCATTGGCAAGAGAGATAAATACTCTTGCTCAATATGTGATTTTCAAAGCGATCAATGGCGCTGTCAGATCTGTCAGGCAGATCAAGTGCGCATCGTCAAAGGTGGGGCAGAAAAAATCGTTGAAGAACTGGGAAAAGCTTTTCCAAGAGTTGCAATCTTCACATCTACAGGTGATAAAGCGATCGCAACTCTGGATGGCTCTCCAGCAATTGTGGTTTCAACTTTTGGCGTAGAGCCAGAGGTCAGTGCTGGTTATGCCGGAGCAGTGCTCCTCAATGGTGAAGCGCTTCTTAATAGAGCTTTTATACGCGCAGAAGAGGAGCTTCGCTTTAGATGGTTTAAATTGGCAGCGAAAGTGCGCTCTTCTGGTTTTATTTATCTTTCTCTACCCTCTTCCCACCCTCTTTCCCAAGCGTTGATTAGCGATAACGTAATGCGAGCGATTCGAGCTGAAAGTTGCGAAAGAGAGGCAGTTTCACTTCCTCCTTCGGTGCGAATAATTCAGGTTACCGGTGAGGAGCGATCGATTTCTGGCCTTAGAAGAAAGCTTTTGGAACAATTCGATAACTTGGAGATTCTGACATCTGCTGATAATCGAACAATTCATCTCAAGATATCTCACCAAGGGGCTAATGCTCTTTTGGTCTCATTAAAAGCTCTGCAGAAGTATCGCTCAGCATCAGGGCAGGATCTCTTCTCCATTCGTGTAGATCCATACAAGATCTAATTCTTAGCTCAGTAAGTTAGAATTAGTCCATGGCAATCCAAGCAATCAGATTTTTTGGTGATCCGGTATTAACGACTCCGGCAACTGAAGTGATCAATTTTGATAAGGAATTGCAACGCTTAGTGAAGGACTTAACAGAGACAATGATTGATGCTCCTGGAGCTGGGTTAGCAGCCCCGCAAATAGGCGTTCCATTAAGAGTTTTCGTCTGGCATGTTGATGATGTCTTTGGCCATCTAATAAACCCAACTCTAGATCTTGGCGATGAGATTCAGGAAGGGGATGAGGGTTGTCTCTCTTTCCCTGAACTTTCCTACCAAACTCCAAGAGCAATGCGAGCGGTTGCAAAGGGTTTTGATATGCATGGCGAACCACTCATCGTTGAGGGAACGGAACTTCTAGCAAGGGCGCTGCAACATGAAACAGACCATTTAAATGGAGTTCTATTCATTGATCGACTACCACCAGAACTTCGCAAAGAAGCGATGAAGGAGATTAGACAGGCTGAATGGTTCCTTGCTGCAAGTGAGGCAGGTTCTGCTCCTGAAATTCGACTCTCACCACATTCCACATTCGGCAAGAGTCTTTAATTGATGAGTAATTGATGAAGATTCTTGTTGCATCATCTTCACCCCTTGCAAAGAATCTTCTTAACCATATAAAGAATTCAGATCATCAACTGCTTGGTGGTATCTCATCACCCGACCGTGCAAGTGGGCGGGGTCAGTCAGTAAGTAGTAATGACTTTGCTTCTTATTGCCAGGAGATCGGTGTGAATTGCTACAAGCCCAGTACGAATGAAGAGCTTGCAGATATTCTCCAAAAAACCCAAGCAGAGCTCGTTATCACACTCGCTTATGGTCGATTAATTAAAACAAGTGAGCTTCAGATACCCAAGCATGGATGGCTCAATGTTCACTTTTCGCTTCTTCCAAGATGGCGCGGAGCAGCGCCAGTGCAGAGAGCCATAGCGGCCGGTGATGAGCAGAGTGGTGTTACGGTTTTCAAACTAGAACAAGGCCTTGATACCGGGCCAATTTATTCCACTTTGAGTTATCCATTGAATGATAGATCTAGAAGTGATGAAGTTTTGAAAGATCTGTCATCTCTATGCATTCAACCAGTAAATCAGGCCCTAATAATGATTGCAGCAGGAGAACCTGCTACAACGCAAGAATCTGATGGGGTAACGCTTGCACCGAAGATTTTAAAGAGCGACGGCAGGATTGATTGGAATCGAGATTCGAAAATGCTTGATAGGCAGATCAGGGCCTTTCAACCCTGGCCTGGTGCTTACACATCATTTAATGGCACACGAATTGAAATCATCGAAGCCAGAGTATCCGATGCAGATGGAGCAGCAGGTGAAGTTATTTCTCTCAATCCTCTACTCGTTGGAACTGGATCTGGTTCTCTTGAGATCATCCGGGTGAAACCTGAAAATAAGCGTGAGATGAGTAGTAGTGATTGGGTGAGAGGGGCAAGAATTACGCTTCCTTGTGCTTTTGAATGAGTAATAAACCCAGGAAAATTGATAACCCACGCCTCTTAGCATTTGAAGTGCTTGCAGAGGTAGGGCTTCAAGGCGCATACAGCAATCTCATTCTTCCAAAAGCTTTATCTGAATCAATACTTGAAGCTAATGATCGCGCCTTCGCCACAGAATTGGTTTATGGCACTCTTCGAATGCAGGGCAGGCACGATCACTTTATATCAGCTGCTAGCGATAGATCTTTGGAACAAATAGATCCAAAAGCTCTGATTGTACTAAGACTTGGTACGCATCAATTAAAACAGATGAGAGTTCCGAGTCATGCGGCTATTTATGAGAGTGTCGAACTAGCAAAGAAGGTTGTTGGAAAGTCAACAGCCTCATTTGTAAATGCAATCTTGCGCAAAATTGACTCACTGGATTTTGAGCAACTATCTAAACCAACTCAGGAATACGCAAGATTGGCACTTGAATACTCCCACCCTGAATGGATCGTAAGCTCATATTTTGATTCTCTAAAAAACTCAAGTGACGTAATTAGCCTTCTTCAAGCAAACAATAACCCTGCGAAACCAACACTGATTGCTTGGCCAGGTTTGGCTGCTCAAGGAGAACTTCTGGAGGCCGGAGCACTTGCAATAGCAAGAAGTTCTGTTGCTGCGACATTTGATGGAAATCCTGGAGACATTGCAGCCATTAGAGAGAGACGCTCTGGAGTTCAGGATCTAGGTTCCCAGCTTGTTGTTGAGAAGTTTTACGATGAATTTAAGCCGAATCTTCGATGGCTAGATTTATGTGCAGGGCCGGGCGGGAAAGCTGCATATCTATCAGCGTTATTGAAGCGTGACGGGGGATCGCTACTTGCGAACGAGATTTCAAATGAACGAGCAAAATTAGTCTCTCAAGTGATGCACCATGGCGAAGTCAATGTTTGTGACGGCCGATCCATGCCAGATGAGCTTGGAAAGTTTGATCGAATACTGCTTGATGCGCCTTGCACTGGCATTGGAGCACTTAGAAGAAGGCCAGAGGTTAGATGGAGACGAAATCTTCAAGATCTAAAGAATCTCACTCAGTTGCAAAGTGAACTTTTAGAGTCTGCGTCGCGCTTGGTTTCACCCGGCGGCATCATTGCCTATGTCACTTGCTCATCCCACCAAGCTGAGACTAAGTTCCAGATTAGATCTTTTCTTAAACAGCATAGTAATTTCACAAGAATTTCCGTTCAAGATGAACGGGCAGATATTGATGGTGATTTACAATTATGGCCACACCGCGATGGCACTGATGCAATGTTCCTTTCGCTTTTAAGGAGTCAGGAGAGTGTTGGATGATAAGAATTTGTCCTAGCATTCTAAATGCCAATTTTGATGACCTTCCAGGGGAAATTGAGAAGGTAGCTTTAACGGCAGATCTGATCCATCTAGATGTAATGGATAATGTTTTCGTTCCTAATTTTACTTTTTCGCCTGAACGAACCCGTGAAATAATTGATTTTTCTGCGCTACCAATAGATGTGCATCTCATGGTGGCAGAAGTAGATGAGAAGGTAAGTCAATATTCCTCAAAAAATGCCGTAAGTATGACGGTTCATTTTGAAGCCTGCCAAGATCCGCTGCAAACTCTTAAAAACATCAGAAGCCTTGGTAAGAGAGCTGGCCTTGCAATCAAACCTGATACACCAATCGAAGTAGTTGAAGAGCTTCTGCCAGCAATAGATATGATCGTTGTGATGACAGTTGAGCCAGGTTTTGGCGGTCAGTCTTTTATGGCCTCAATGATGCCTAAGGTTGAGAAAGCTCGTCGCTATTTAGAGCAGCGCAAGTTAAATGATGTCTGGCTTCAAATCGATGGTGGCATCTCGTTATCCACGATTGAAACTGCGCGCCGGGCCGGTGCTGATACCTTTGTAGCAGGATCCGCTGTTTATAAATCAGAAAACCCTGGAAGTATGGTTGAGCAACTGCGCACGCTTGCCAATGATTGCTAGCTTAATTGCCGCAACTAATTTAGGTATTGGATAAGAGCGTTAAGACCAGCCTTTTCTAGATGCAGGTCAGCTTTCTGTCTTAGTATCTCTTTGCCCATATAGCTCACTCCAAGCCCAGCAATTTCGATCATGTCTATATCGTTTGCTCCATCGCCCACAGCCACCGTATTTTCTAGTTCAATATTATGCAGGGCAGCGAACTCTCTTAAGGCCCGCGCTTTAGCCATTCGATCTATAGGAGCTGACGTGATTTTGCCGGTTAGCCTGCCATCAACGACTTCTAAAACGTTTGCCTCTAGAAAATCTAGCTGTAATTGAGCAAACAACTTATCAAGAACATTATGAAAGCCACCTGAGACAGCACCTACTAAAAAACCATTCTTGCGCAGATAAGAGAACAATTCATCAAAACCCTCTGCAAATGAAATTTGACCTATGACCTCATCAAAGACCGATTCTGGAAGTCCTTCAAGGAGTGAGACTCGCTTAGATAAAGCTTGCGCGAAATCAATTTCTCCCCTCATAGCCCTTGCCGTGATTTGCTGAACCTCTCTGCCATGTCCAGATTTGTCAGCAAGTAGGTCAATTACCTCCTGTTTTATCAGGGTTGAATCAACATCAAAGAGAATCAATCTGTATTTCATAGCAATTCACATGCAACATCGAATTTATCAAGAGCCTTTAATAAATCTGCTTCAACAGCATCTAGGTGAGCGGGATCTAGCTCAATTTCAAGCGCCAAAATCATTCTGCCGGCCATAAGTATCTCTTGTCGATCCAGAATGCTTAGAGTGAAGGGTTTTAAGGTTTCATCCACCAATTGATTGGGGACTTGGCTCGCCGCTCCACTGATGAGAATAATTGCCTGCGCTTTCACTGCCGAAGTTTAGCGAATACTCATTAGCAACGAGGTATCTTGTCGCCCTATGGAACCCTTATTGCGCTGCGTCCAGGTGGAAGTTCTTAGATCCAATAAGCGCATTTTAGGACCTATTTCTTGGCAGATAAATGCGCAAGAAAGATGGGTCATCCTTGGCCCAAATGGAGCAGGCAAGACAACACTTCTGCAATTACTTGCTGCCTTAATACACCCAAGCAAAGGCAGTGTGGAGATTCTTGGCGAGAAGATGGGATCAACTGATGTCTTTGAGTTAAGACCGCGAATTGGTTTAACCTCTAGCGCAATGATGGAATTTCTCCCAGGAGATGAGAAAGTAATAGACGTTGTTTTAACTGCAGCTTATGGAATCGCTGGTAGGTGGCAAGAGGATTACGATCTCTGGGATGAATCAAGGGCTAAAGCACTTCTAAATATCTTTGGAGTGCGAGAGTTAGGAGAGAGGACTCTTTCTACTTTAAGTGAAGGTGAGAAGAAACGAGTTCAAATTTCAAGAGCGCTTATGGCAGACCCTGAACTTCTATTACTCGATGAACCAGCTGCTGGATTAGATCTTGGAGGCCGTGAGGACATTCTCTCTCGCATCACCTCATACACAAGTGAGGAGCGCGCCCCTGCAACAGTAATTGTCACTCATCATATTGAAGAGATTCCGGCAGGCACCACGCACGCACTTTTGCTTAAAGAAGGCCAGGCGCTCTACGCAGGAGCGATATCTGAAACTCTTACCGAGGCGAATATCGAAGAGGTTTTTGGCGTCAGGGTTTCATTATCCTTTAATGGTTTGCGTTATTTTGCTGTGGCAAGAGATTAATGCTTTCTTCTTTAGTTCCGGATCATTGGAAGGAACTTCTCCAAGACTATAACTCGCAGATCGATGAGCTTGGCGCGAAGCTACAAAAGCGAGCTGACCAAGGCGAGCGGATACTCCCAGACAAAAAGCATTTATTTCGCGCATTAGAGATAAAACCCGAATTAGTGAAAGTTATTATTGTTGGTCAAGATCCATATCCAAATATTTCAGATGCGATAGGTCTTTCCTTCGCTGTTCCTGCCAGAAAGACTGGACTGCCAGGATCGCTTCTAAATATTCAAAAAGAGATCATGACCGATATTGGCTCAACAACAACGGCAGATGGCGATCTGACTAAATGGACAGGTCAAGGAGTAATGCTGTTAAATCGAGTCCTTACTGTTACCGCAGGTGAGAGCGGTTCACATTCAAAGTTAGGCTGGCAAGAAATCACTGAGAAGATCGTTTCGCATTGCGCCAACTTGGGAGCAGTTGGTTTGCTATGGGGATTAAGTGCTAGAGAATTGGCCCATCTCTTCAAGGAGGATTGCTTAGTCGAAGGGGTTCATCCAAGTCCGCTTTCAGCCCATCGAGGTTTTCTTGGATCTAAGCCCTTTTCGAGAGTGAATCAACTTTTGGAAAACAAAGGAAAAACTGCAATTATCTGGTGAAATAAATCTGGCCCGGGATAAACCGGGCCAGACCTTTTACTACAACTATTTCTTTAAGCTACCCAAGCGTTTATTGGGTTATTGAGGAAGTAGATCATAAATAGACCTGCAGTGAGTAGAAGTAGAGGATGAACATCCTTACGTCTGCCTTGCAAGTATCTAATTACTACATATGAAACAAATCCAGCTCCAATACCTACCGAGATGTTGTAGGTAAATGGCATCAAAATGATGGTTAAGAAGGCTGGAATTGCAATTCCATAATCTTCCCAATCAATTGATTTAATCTGAGTCATCATCAAGAAACCTACGATGATCAGAGCTGGGGTAGCTGCTTCATAAGGAATGATTGCAACTAATGGAGCTAGGAAGGTAGTTAGAAGGAAGAGAACTCCAGTTACTACTGAAGCAAGTCCCGTTCTAGCGCCTTCGCCAACGCCTGATGCTGATTCGATATATGAAGTGTTTGAAGAAACACCACCAGCGCCACCTGCAACAGCTGCTAGTGAGTCAACAAGAAGGATGCGGTCTGCATTTGGAGGAGTTCCATCCTTATCGTTTAATCCAGCCTCTTGACCGATAGCAGTCATCGTTCCCATAGTGTCAAAGAAGTCAGCTAGGAGAAGAGTGAAGACCAAGAGAAGAGCTGTGATTAGTGGAACTCGATCAAATGAACCAAAGAGGTTAAATGAACCAAGCAGACCAAAGTCTGGAGTTGCAACAACGGCTTCTGGCAGAGCTGGAACATTTAGATTCCATCCCTTTGGATTTACATTGCCAGTTGCGCCATCAAAGAGTGGCCCAATCTTAAAGGCGCTCTCAAGAGCGATTGCAAGTCCAGTTGAAATAATAATTCCAAGTAGAAGAGCAGCTTTGATCTTTCTGACCATCAAACCGATAGTTAGGAAGAGACCAAAAGCAAAGACGATGACAGGCCAGCCAACTAATTCACCATTGTTTCCAAGTGTTACTGGAACTGGTCCTGAGCCAGTGCGACGGACGAATCCGGCATCGACTAGACCAATAAGGGCGATAAATAGACCGATACCAACAGAGATCGCGATCTTTAGCTGAGTTGGAACTGCGCGAAATACGGCAGTTCTAAAGCCAGTAAGAACGAGAACGGTGATGATAATTCCTTCAAGGACAACAAGACCCATGGCATCTGCCCAGGTCATCTTGGAGGCAATACCAACAGCTACGAAGGTGTTTAAGCCGAGGCCAGTTGCAATTGCAAGAGGGAAGTTGGCAACAACTCCCATCAGAATTGACATGACACCAGCAATTAACGCCGTTGCTGCCGCAACGAGCGCTAGGTTTGGAACATCTCCGCCACCAAGGAATTTTCCATCGCCGTCTTTTGCAAGACCGATGATTAGTGGATTGAGAGCAACGATATAGGCCATCGTAAAGAAGGTGACTACACCGCCGCGGACTTCCTGGGCTACTGAGGAGCCCCGTTGTGAGATTTTGAAGTATGAATCGAGCATGCTCTTCCTTTTCAACCCAATGAAGGGATGTCGCTAATTTTTTAACGGTGGTGGTTGCGACACCGTGTGGATGCAGTCCACAAGCCGAGGGGAGTGGCTTAAATCTATTAGTTACTGCTTAGTAAGTCGGGAAACGACACCAAAACCTGCAGCGACTGCATACCCAATGAGCAGAGCAAAGAGCGCTGTTCCAAGGCCGATCCGGCCGCCTAAAGCCCAACCAGCAAGGAGAACTGAAACCTCAATCGCAGTTCTAACCCGCCCGACTCGGATTCCTGTTCTTCTATGCAGGGAAGTTATCCAGCCATCACGGGGACCTGGACCAAGGGCGCAGGTGATGTAAAGAGCTGATCCAATGCCAATTAGTCCAATGCCAATAAATACATAGAGAAGTTTAATGAGATATAAATCAGGAGTTCCAATCAGAGCAATTCCAACATCAATTCCAATAGCGATAACAACAATATTTGCAAGCGTTCCAAAGCCGGGTTTCTCTTTTAATGGAATCCAGAGCAGGAGAACAAGGCAACTAATTAGAAACGTTGCACTGCCTATGGTGATATTACTTCTTGTTGCAACTCCCTGAGCAAGAACTGACCAAGGCGCATTACCGAGCTCTGAAATGATTATTAAGCTATCGCCGATTCCAAAAATGAAAAGACCAAAAGTGAGAATTGCAACTCTAGATATAGAGAGATCCCAGCGATGGGAAGCGCTCCAAGGGGTTATTGGAATGGTTTTATGAGGCCTTAGCGCATCTATAAATCTCTTCACTTTCTAACGCTACACCATTGATACTCTAGACTTATCTTCATGTTCGTCGGAGTCGGAACGCTTATTAATATAGTGGCAATCATTGCTGGAGCTGCGCTAGGTGTTTTGCTTGGAAATAAGATGAGTGAAAAAACCCGAAATCTTGTTATGGATGTCCTTGGCGCAATCACCTTAATTGCTGCGGCCGGGGCAATCAAAGCTCTTTGGGATGAAGATTTCAATAGATTTCTACCAGATGGCTCACCACTTCTAGTTGTTCTTGCCTCACTTCTAGTGGGTGGATTACTTGGTTCTCTGCTAAAGATTGAAGATCATCTTGAAGTAATTGGAATCAAATTAAAGGCGCGATTTGATAAAGATGGAAAATCTCCTTTCGTAGAGGGTTTTGTCAGCGCTTCGCTTCTCTTTGTAATCGGTCCACTCGCAATTTTAGGAAGCATTAGTGATGGAATGTCTACAGGCATTGAGCAGTTAACGTTGAAAAGTATTCTCGACTTTTTCACATCTATTCCCTTTGCAGCAGCACTTGGTTGGGGAGTAGCTTTATCAGCCTTGCCTGTTGGTATCTATCAATTTGCTTGGACCGGGGTTGGTTTTGCACTTGGAGCAATTCTTGAGCCGTATCAAGTCAGCGCTATGACGGCAACCGGCGGTGTCTTACTTCTAGGAATCGCTTTGAAACTTCTTAATATCAAGCAGATAGCAATAGGCAACCTTCTGCCAGCTTTAGCTCTTGCACCGCTCTTTGCCCTGTTAGCTAAAACGATTTAGATTACTGGAATGGGAGTGGATCACTTGATTGATGAGCTGCCCCTGAATTTCTAGCAGTCACTTTTCTCATATGGTGGCGACGACATAAAACCTCATAAGCCACTTCATTGGCGGCATTTGTATCTCCAACAACCACCTGCTCACCTTCAGTAACCATTACCCCGCCAATAGTTCTAGCATTATGAGTTGCGCGCCTTCCACACCAACAGAGGGCTTCAACTTGCAGGGTTTGAACCCGATCAGCTAGCTCAATTAACCTGGCAGAGCCAGGGAATAGCTTGGTGCGAAAATCGGTAAGGATTCCAAAGGCATAAACTTCGATTCCAAGGCCATCTGCAATTCGGGCTAATTGTTCAACCTGTTCAGGGGCGTAGAACTGGGCCTCATCGCAGATTACGTAGTCAATTCGCTTTCCCGTTGATAGTTGATCAACTACAAACTTATGGAGATCCATCTCAAGTGAAACTTCTAGCGCCTCTGAAGTCAGCCCAAGGCGAGATGAAATCTTGCCACTTCCTGCCCGGTCGCGATTAGTAAAGAGCAAGCCAGCCCTGCCGCGACTTTGATGGTTGTGAGCAGTCTGAAGAGCTAGCGTTGATTTTCCGCTATCCATGGTTCCGCAGTAGTAAATCAGTTCAGCCATGTGGCGCATCTTGCCATAGAGCTAGGAAAATAGCCCTTTATCCCGAAGCGCAATTTCTAGAAGTGGCGCTAGGGCTAAAGCTGCATCCAGTGAAATATGTGAAGCATCACGATAAACCACATATCCATCTTTGATCGGTGGGCATATATCGGTACACAGCCACGATGTGGGATCAATT
>OFRI01000170.1_pt1 | contig 17261 bp, 13 predicted proteins | sample 1543031 | NCBI WGS metagenome assembly OFRI01 (sample SAMN07774226, study PRJEB24372) | wastewater metagenome
GTCGCGGCCTGGTCTTCCAGCACGGTGAAGCGGGGCGAGACCCCGGCCTCCAGCGGGAACCGGCGCAGCAGTTTTTCGCAGAAGGCGTGGATGGTCTGGATCTTCAGGCCGCCCGGCGTCTCCAGCGCGCGGGCGAACAGCTTGCGCGCGCGGGACAGGGCTTGGCCGTCGAGAGTTTTTGGGTCGCCGTCGTCCAGTTTCGCGACCTTTTTGGACAGCTCTTCGTCGTCCAGCACGGCCCAGCCGCCCAGTTGGTCGAACAACCGGGCCTGCATCTCGGCGGCGGCGGCCTTGGTGTAGGTGACGCACAGGATGGCGCCGGGATCGACCTGGTCCAAGAGCAGTCGCGCCACCCGGTTGACCAGTGTGGTGGTCTTGCCCGAACCGGCGTTGGCGGTGACGAAGACGGTCAGGCGCGGATCGGCGGCGACGATCTGAGGGGCGATGCTCATTCTTCGTCCCCATCGCCGATCACAGACCATTCCCAGACGCGGGCCAGATGATCGTAGTTGCCGCCCTGGTTGCCCATGAACTGAGGCGCGGCCCAAGAGACGTAAGGCGTGTTCTCGTCGTCGAAACGAGCGACCCGGCGCTTCAGCCCCTCCAGCGCCGCCTGGGCCAGGTCGGCGGCTTCAAGGCCCGAAGCGCGGGTGACGACTTCGCCCGCCGTTTTTCGCCCGACCACGCGGACATAGGTCAGTTCGTCGGGTGTGACCGGGCCGTTGGTATCCTTGAACCCGCCGTCTGCCAGGATGGCGGCGGTCAGGGTCAGTTGCGGGGCGAAGCCGGACTTGACCTGTTTGGCGGACGGCGCCGCCCCGGTCTTGAAGTCCATGACCGCCGCGCCGTCGGACGCCAGTTCGATCCGGTCGGCGAAGGCCTTGACGGTGAAGGGGCCAGCGGGGGCGTCGAAGATCATCGTCCCCTGCTGTTCCACCAGGATATCGACGCCGCGCGCCCGACGCCGGCGCTCGAACTCGGTCAGCCAGCGGGCGCAGTTGCGGGCCAGCGGCGCCTCGCGGGCCATGGCCGCATCCTCGAACCCGCGCGCGCCCAGTTCGCGCAGCAGATGGTCGTGCAGGATGGCCTCGCAATCGTCGGGCAGGTCATTGGGCCAATCCAGCGTCAGCCGCTCGATGGCGGCGTGGACGGCGTTGCCCCGCGCCAGCGCTTCGGCAGACGCGCCGGGCCGCTCCATCGCCTCCAGCCCCAGCACCCACAGGGCGTAGATGGCGTAGGGATCGCGCACCCAGCGTTCGATACGGGTGACATACAGGCTGCGCGGGCGGCGATGCACCGGCGGGCGCGGCTCGGGCCGTTTGGCGAACTGGGCCGGGCCGGGCGGCGGCGCGTCCAGGGCGCGGGCCCAGTCGATGACGGCCGAAGGGCGGGCGATGGCGACGGGCGTTTCGACAGCGTTCGCGCCGCGCGTCAGCATCTCCAGCCGCCACAGCCAGCGCGAGCGGACGGCGGGCTGGCCGCCGCGCCGCTCGCTGTGGATCAGGATGACCTCATCGGCGCAGGCGGCCTGGACGAAATCCTGCGCCGTTTGGCCCAGGCGACGCTCTGGCGGCGGCAAGCCCAGCGCCTTTCGCATGGGGCGCGACAGGAAGGGGTCGGTCGGCGCGGCCTGGGGCCATACGCCTTCCTCCAGCCCGGCCAGGATCATCCGGTCCGCCCTGACCAGACGCGCCTCGATGGCCCCGAGAATCCGCAGCGACGGATGGGTGGCGCGGCCGGTGCGTACGACGTTTTCCTTGACCAGGGACGCGACCAGTTCGGCCAACTCCGCGCGGCGGATGCGGCCGAGCGACGCCCCGCCCTCGATCAAGCCAGACAACAAGGCGGCGGCCGCCTCACCGTCGGGGCCGGCCAAGGCGTTCTGGCCCGCCAGGGTTTCGATCAGCCGGGTCAGGGCCGAGGCGGCGACGTTCAGACCCGCATCGGGGGTGAACACGGCGGTCGCGGCCTCGATGGCGGCCTGAAGCTGATCGACCAGGCGGGTCGCGGCCGACAGCCGGACCTGTTTCCATTCCGGCGGCGCCTTGCCGCGCCGGTCGGGCTGTACCGCCTCCCGCAGGCGGCGATGGATGGCGGCGAAGTCGCGCGGACGGGGGCCGCGCAGGGCGTGTTCCTCCAGCGCGGCGACGGCGGCGGCCTGAGGAGCCTCGCCCAGGTCGAACCGGACCAGCGGATGTTTGACGACGGCGAGCAGCAGATGGGGCTGGACCGGATCGGCGATCCAGCGGGCGCACAGATCGACCAGGGCGCCAGCGGGCAGGCGCGACAGGGGGGCGCCGGCGGACGAATCGGGGATGACCCCCCAACGCTCCAGCCGGGCGGCGACGCGGCGGCCCAGGGCCTGATCCGGCGTGACCAGGGCGCAGGTCTTGCCCGGCGTTTCCAACGTCTCGCGCATCATCAGGGCGATGGCGGCGGCGGCCTCTTCCTCGGCGCGGACGGTCAATAGGGACAGGCCCTGAAGCCCTTCGGCGATGGGGTCGCGCGCCTCGCTGCGCGCGGCGGCGGCCGAGCGGATGTCGCGGATCGCGCGGCGCCAGTCATCGGTGGCCTCGGCGGGGCGCAGGGCCTCGTTGATCAGCCGCTGGCGCGCCAGTCCACGCGCCTCGAGGGCCGTGGGAACGGCGGGCCGGAACCAAGGGCGGACGGATTCGCGGGGAATGTCGCAGCGGTCCAGCAGCCGCTTCATCGCGCTTTGCGGATGTTGTTCGTCCAGCTGATCCCAAACGCCGGCGTCCAGATCCCGGTCGAGACCAGGCAAGACGACGCAGCCCAGCGGCGCCCTCGCCACGGCCTTCAGGACGTCGCCGGCGGCGGGGACGGTGCCGGTCGAACCGGCGGCGATGACGGGCTGGCGCGGCGGCTCGCGGTCCCACAGCTCGGCGAGGCGGCGCAGCAGGGTCGCGCGACGCCAGGCCGGATCGACGAAACTCAGTTCGGCCAGACGCTTCGGCCAGGCCTCGACCGCCAGAGCCAGAAACTCGGCCGATCGTTCCCAGTGTTCGGCCATTTCGCCGTCGACCAATGTGGCGATCCGCTCGGGGTTCTGAATCTCTTCCAGTTGGCAGGAATCGAGGAAGCCGCCCAGCGCGTCGGCTAGGTCCAATGCACGCATCGGGCTAAGTGACGCATCGAACTGTTCGACGATCATCCGCGCCATCTCGAACCGGCGGGTCAGGGCGGGGATGGCGGGCGGCAGGTCCAGACCCAGGGCGCCGGGCGTAAACGGCGGCTCGTCCTCCTCCAGATCGCCCAGCGGCCGCACCTGAGGCAGCAGAACGGGGCGACCCTGCGACAGCTTGGAGAGGGCGCCGGTGAAGGCGCGCGCCGCCCGGCGGTTGGGCAACAGGATGGTGGCGTCCGACAGGGTTTCGGGCGGCAGATCGCCCAGCCAGGCCAGGACGCCGGCGGCCAGGTCTTCAAGGAACGGCCGGTGCGCGGGGATGGCGTACCAGCGCGGCGTGTCGCCGAGGAAGGGATCGAACAGGCTCACGCCTCTCCCGCCAGTTTCGCCTCGGCCTCATCGCGCGCCTGCGGGTCGCCGACGTGCATCCAAGCGCCTTCCAGGACACAGCCGAACAGACGTCCCTCAGCGGCGGACTGGCGCCAAAGCGGGCTGAGGGAGAAGGGGCCGTCGGGGCCGTTGTCGGCGTATCCGGGCCGGGTGATATGCACGCCCATATAGGCGAACGGCGCGGACGGGGCGTCGCCGCGGAAGGTCAGCTTTCCGTCGTCGGCCATGAAGAAATCGCCGTCGCCATCAAAGCCAATGGAGCCTTCGCGGCGGGCCAGCAGCAGGGCGGCGTCCATCGTCTCGGGGTTCCACAGGCGGATCAGATCAGTGAGGGCGTCGCCTCGGTCGATCCAGACGCTGTCGATATTGGCGACGAAGACGGGCTCCTCGCCCAGCAGGGCGTGAGCCTTCTTCAGCCCGCCGCCGGTCTCCAGCAGTTCGACGCGCTCGTCTGAAATCACGATCTCGGGGCCCCAATGTTTAGAATTTTGGCCGCGCGCCGCCAGATGCGCTTCCAGTCGGTCGGCGAACCAGTGGACATTCACCACGGCCTTTTCGACGCCGGCGTCCGCCAGACGGTCCAGCACATGGTCGATCAGGGCGCGACCCTGGACCTCGACCAAGGCCTTGGGTCGGTCGTCGGTCAGGGGGCGCATCCGAGTGCCCAGGCCGGCGGCGAGGACCATTGCGGTCTTCGGAGCGGTCATGCGCGCACCTCGGCGGGAACGTAGCGGTCGAACCAGCGCGCGACGGGCGCCAGGGCCGGCTGATCCAGATTGGCGTTCAGGTGTCGCCACATGCGCGGCAGGAACTGGCGGTATCGCGGTTTGCCGTCGCGCGCGATCAGGCGGGCGAAGATGCCGATGATCCGCGTCTCGTTCAGGGCGGCGAGGCCGGCGTAGTCAGCCATGAAGGCGGCGCGGTCCACGTCGGGGCGCAAGGCGAAATAGCGGTCCAGCGCCTCGGCCTCCAGCGTCGGCGACACGTCGCGGCGAGCGTCCTGCAACAGAGAGTGCAGGTCCCACGAAGGGTGGGCGCGCACCGCGTCCTGGAAGTCGATCATGCCGACGCGGGCGGCGCCGTCGCGCTGGGGCAGCCAGATCAGGTTTTCCGCATGATAATCGCGGTGGGCCATGACCGAGGCCCCGGCCGCGCCGGAGGCGACAATGGGAGCCCAGGAAGCGCGCCAGTCGGCGATGGCGGCGGCGTCGAAGCTGACCCGATCGTCGAGCTTCGGCAACCATTCGACGAACAGATCGGCCCCGCCCTGAAGCGCCGTCTCGTCATAGGTCAGCAGGGGCCAATCGCCGCCGGGACCGTGCAGGGTTTCGGGCGGAGCGCCGGCCTCGTGCAGAACGGCCATGGCCTCGATGGCGGCCAGATAAAGCGGCGTCTCGTCGGCGCCGTCTTCGATCACGCGGGCGAACAGGTCGTCGCCGAAATCCTCCAGCACGGCCAGGCCGTTGGCGGCGTCCAGCGACGGGATTTCGGGGGCGGACAGGCCCAGAGACTTCAGATGGGCGGCGACGGCGGCGAAGGCCTCGATCCGGCCAGCGGACAGGCGGGCGACGGCGTTCCAGCCGGCGGCGTGACGCTGCTCGGGCGTCCAGCGCGGATCGCACGGCTGGCTTTCGGCGGCGGGCGCCTGATCCATCAGCATCAGGGTCGGACCGGACGTCGGCGTCAGCCGCTCGTAACGCCGGGTCGAGGCGTCGCCGGGCAGGGGGGCGCGCACGGCGTCGGCCAGGCCGGCGGCCTTCAGGAAGTCGAGACGGAGGGCTTCGCGATCAGACATGCAGTTCCTTCAGCCCCGTTTCCCATCGGCCTACGCCGGAAACGGTCGCAAGGCGGCCGTCGCCCTGTTCGGAGATTTCAATGATCAGTTGGTCAGGCCCCAGGAATCGGCCCGGTTCCTCACCCAGCCGTTCGGGCCATTCGATGACGGCGCACCCCTCGTCCAGCGCCTCATCCAGGCCGATCTCGAATGCCTCTTCCGGTCGGGTCAGGCGATAGAGGTCGAAATGGGCGACGGGCGGATCGCTCTCGTAGAACTGGACCAGGGTGAAGGTCGGACTGGGAACATCCTCGTGCGGCGTGGTCAGGGCGCGGATCAGGCCGCGCGCCAGGGTCGATTTGCCCATGCCCAGCGGACCGTAGAGCAGCAGGCTGTCGCCCGCCGCCAGCAGCGGCGCTATGGCCTGGCCCAGGGCGGTGGTGGCTTCGGCGTCGGGCAGGCGCATCTTCATGGGAACACCGCGTCAGGATCAGCGGCCAGGGTGCGCTCAGTGAAGGTCTTGAGCGCCTCGGTGGCCTTGGCGGCGTCCACGTCCAGCCGGTCGGCGGGAATGGGCAGACCGACATCGACGCCGAACGGCTTGCCTTCCTTGTTCAGCAACTCATGGAACAGGGTCACGTCGCGCAGCTCCTGCGAGACCTTGTCGAACAGGTGGAACAGCCGGCTGTAGGGCCCGATGACGTGCATGGGCACGACGGGCGCACCGTATTTGCGCGCCATCGAGGCGGCGGTCGGGGCCCATTCGGGATCGGTCAGGACGCCGTTCTTCTCGCGCGCCAGACGACCGGCGGGAAACATGACGACGCAGCGTTCGGCCTCGAACGCCTCCTTGGCGGCGTTCAAGGTGGCGCGGGTCTTTTCGCGGGTGCGTTTGTCGTGGACCCATTCGACGGGGATGATGGTCTCGTCTAGCCGGGGAGAGACGCGGATGGCGTCGGCGTTGGCGAAGAAGATCATGTCGCTGCGCCGCTGTTTGATCGCGTCGAACACGGCGACCCCGTCGGCGATGCCGGTGGGGTGGTTGCAGACGACGACGCAGCGGCCGGTCGCCGGCAGACGGTCCAGGTTCGTCGTCGTCACCTTTAGCCGAAGCAGGTCCGAGACGTAGTCGAAGGTCTGCGTCCCCGACAGATCGCGGATGGCGTCGGCCATCCGAACCGCCGCCCCATAGCCCAGCACGCCGTAGAGCGCCGGCCGCACGACCGGCCACAGCGGCGAGGCGGTCAGGCGCGGCGCGCGTTCGGCGATCAGCACATCGACGATGTGGGGCTGACGGCGGGCGGGAAGGGTGACGACGGTCATGGATGAACGCTTGTCGCCGGTTCGGTCGGAGGGGGCAAGATGCGCGGCGTCCTGGACGCTTGGCGATCGGCCGAGCGGCCCCTATCACTGTCGAAAAGCTGTGGGGAATGAAGACATGACGCGTTCACGCTGGTTGGCGGCCGCCGCCTTTGGAAGTCTGATCCTGGCCGCCGCGCCCAGCCTGGCGCAGCAGGCCTCGCCCTCGCCGGCCGCCGCTCAGGCGCCCGCATCGCGCGGCCTGTCGTTGAAAGATCTCGCGATGATGGAGCGGGTCAGCGAGCCGCGCGTCTCCCCGGACGGCCGCCAGATCCTCTATGCCGTGCGGACCACCGACTGGGACGGCAACAAGGGCGTCAACGGCCTGTGGCTGGCCGACGTCGACGGCGGCGAGCCGCGTAAGCTGGCGATTTCGGAAGGCGGCGCTTCGGGCGCGCGCTGGGCGCCGGACGGCGGGGCCATCTATTTCCTGTCCTCGCGCGGCGGATCGAACCAGGTCTGGCGCACGGATGCGGCCGGGATGGCGGCGGCCCAGGTGACGACCCTGCCTTTCGACGTGTCTGGCTTCCGCATCGCGCCGGACGGCAAGTCGCTGGTCCTGGCCGTCTCGGTCTTCGTCGATTGCGCCGACCTGGCCTGCACCAAGACGCGGCTGGATGCGCGGGGCAAGTCGACGATCCAATCCTATGACCGGCTGCCGTTGCGCGACTTCGACCACTGGGTGGATACGCGCCGCACCCATCTGTTCGTCCAGCCGCTGAACGGGTCGGGTTTGAGTGGCGGCGAACCGCGCGATCTGATGGCGGGCCTGGACGCCGACGTCTCGGCGGGCGATTCCAGCTTCGACATTTCACCGGACGGCCGGACCCTGGTCTACGGCACGCAGACGCAAGGGGCGGGCGAAGCCTTCACCAACAATAGCGACGTCTTCCGCGTGACGCTCGGCGGCGGCGCGCCGGTCAATCTGACCGAAGCGAACAAGGGATCGGACGGCAATCCGGTCTTCTCTCCGAACGGTCGCCAGCTGGCCTGGCTGTCGGCGCCGCGCGAGAATGTCGGCGGGGATCAGGCGGCGGTCTGGGTGGCTGAGGCCGACGGCTCCGGCGCCAGGAAACTGACCGACTGGGATCGCGGCGCGGGCGGCCTGCAATGGCGAACTGATGGCCGGTCGCTGCTGGTCTCGGCGGCGGACGAGGGCCAGAACCGGCTGTTCTCGGTCGACGCCCGCACCGGCCGGATCACGCCCCTGACCGGAAACGGCACGGTCGGCGCCTATGAGGAGAAGGCCGGGGTCCTGGCCTATGCCCACGAAAGCTTCGTCGCCCCGACCCAGATCTTTGTTCAGACGCGCGGCGAACCCCGCCAGATCAGCCGCCAGAATGCCGAGGTGCTGGCGCAGATGGACCTGCCCAAGGGCGAGGCCTTCACCTTCGCCGGCTGGAACAATGAGCCGGTGCAGGGCTGGGTGTTCAAACCGGCGGGCGCGGTCGAGGGTCGGCGCTATCCGGCGGTCTATCTGATCCACGGCGGGCCGAAATCGCCCTGGACCGAAAACTGGTCCTACCGCTGGAATCCGCAGGTTTATACGGCCGCGGGCTATGCGGTGGTGATGATCAACTTCCACGGCTCGCCCGGTTACGGCCAGGCCTTCACCGACGCGATCAACGATCACTGGGGCGACCGGCCGTTGGAGGATCTGCAGAAGGGCTGGGCGGCGGCGCTATCGAACAATCCGTGGATCGACGGCGACCGGGCCTGTGCGCTGGGCGCCTCCTACGGCGGCTATATGGTCAATATGATCGCCGGAAAGTGGAACGGGCCGTGGCGCTGTCTGGTCAACCACGCCGGGGTGTTCGACGTGCCGCAGCTGATGAACGCCATGGATATCGGCAACTTCATCTGGGAATTCGGCGGTCCGAGCTGGGAGCGCAAGGCCGTCTATGACGCCTTCAACCCTGAGACCTACGCCGGTGATTGGAAGACGCCGATGCTGGTGCTGCATGGCTCCAAGGACTTCCGCGTGCCGATGGAGCAGGGACTGGCGACCTTCTCGGCGCTTCAGCGTCAGGGCGTGCCCAGCCGCTTCGTCCATGTGCCGGACGAGAACCACTGGGTGCTGAAACCCCGGACCTGGGTCGACTGGCAGCAGGAAATCCTGGATTGGGTCGGTCGCTATACGGCGCCGGCGGGCTGAGCGACCCATTGACGCGCCTTGGCAGGGTGCTACGCCTCGCGGCCAGAAAGCTTCGCGAGGAAGATCTTGATGCGTCACCGTTCCCTTCTGTCCGCCGCCTGCGCGGCTGTTGCGCTGATGAGCGCCGCGCCTGCCCTGGCCCAGGTGCCGCCCGCGCCGGTTCCGGCCGCGCCCGCGACGCCTGACGCCTTCACCTATCAGGACATGATCTCGGCCAACCGGCTGGGCGATCCGCAGGTGTCGCCGGACGGCCGCTATGTCGTCTATTCGGTCACGACCACCGATGTTCAGGCCAACAGCCGCGCCGGCAGCCTGTGGATCCTGGACCTGAACGCGCCGGACACGGCCCCGCGCCGCCTGGCCATCTCGGATCAGGGCGCCAACACCGCGCGCTGGGGCGGGGACGGCAATCTGTACTTCCTGTCGGGCAAGTCGGGCGCGAGCCAGGTCTGGCGCGTGGCCTCGCCGACGTCGGCGCCGGTTCAGGTGACGAACCTGCCCACCGACGTGAACGCCTATCGGATCAGCCCGTCGGGCGACAAGGTGGCGGTGTCGCTGGCCGTCTATCCCAATGCGGCCGACCTGAACGCCTCGGTCCAGCAGGGCAAGGCGATCGCCGAGCAGAAGACGACGGGCCAGGTCTATGACCGCATGTTCGTGCGTCACTGGGACACCTGGAACGACCACACCCAGAACCACCTGTTCGTCCAGTCGATCGGCCGTGACGGCAAGGCCACGGGCACGCCGGTCTGGATCACCAAGGGCTTTGACGGCGACACGCCCTCCAAACCCTTCGGCGACGAAAGCGAGTTCGTCTTCACGCCCGCGGGCGACGCCGTGGTCTTCTCCGCGCGTCTGGCCGGTCAGACCGAGCCGTGGAGCACCAACTTCGACCTGTGGAAGACCAACGGCCTGTCGGGCGACGGCACCTTCACCAATCTGACCGACGGCAACGACGCCTGGGACACCGGCCCGGTCTTCTCGCCGGACGGACGGACCCTGGCCTATCGCGCCATGGCGCGGCCGGGTTTTGAAGCCGACCGCTATCAGATCGTGCTGATGGACGTCGAAACGGGCCAGAAGCGCGAGATCGCCTCGAACTGGGATCGCTCGGCCGACACGCTGCAATGGTCGCGCGATGGCCAGACGCTGTACACGACGGCGGGCGACGTCGGCTCGACCAAGCTGTTTTCGGTGGATACGCGCAACGGCGTGGTGACGCCGATCACGGGCGCGGGCCACGTCTCGGCCTTCCAACAGACGCCGTCGGGCTTCGTCTTCGCCCAAGACAGCCTGCGCGAGCCGGGCGACCTGTATTTCAAAACCTATCTGGGTCGCGAAATGCCGCGTCGTCTGACGCAGTCCAACCCCGCCTTCGCCGCCAAACAGTTCGGCGAGTATGAGCAGTTCAGCTTCGCCGGCTGGAACAACGAGACGGTCCACGGCTATGTCATCAAGCCGGCTGGGTACGTCGAGGGCCGCAAATATCCGGTCGCCTTCCTCATCCACGGCGGGCCGCAAGGTTCGTTCGGGGACGGCTGGTCCTATCGCTGGAACCCCGAGACCTATGCGGGCGCGGGCTATGCGGTGGTGATGATCGATTTCCACGGCTCGACCGGCTACGGCCAGGCCTTCACCGATGCGATCAGCCAGCACTGGGGCGACCGCCCTCTGGAAGACCTGCAGAAGGGCTGGGCGGCGGCTCAGGCGAAATACAGCTTCCTGGACGGCGACAACGCCTGTGCGCTGGGCGCCTCCTACGGCGGCTATATGATCAACTGGATCGCCGGCAACTGGTCGGACGCCTTCAAGTGCCTGGTCAACCATGACGGCGTCTTCGACACCTTCGGCATGGGCTATTCGACCGAGGAGCTGTGGTTCACCGAGTGGGAATACGGCGGCACGCCGTGGGAAAACCCGGAGGGCTATCAGAAGTTCAACCCGGCCAACCACGTCCAGAACTGGAAGACGCCGATGCTGGTGGTCCAGGGCGACCTCGACTACCGCATCCCGACGGCCCAGGGCCTGTCGACCTTCACCGCCCTGCAACGGCGCGGCATCGACAGCCGTCTGATCGTCTTCCCCAACGAAAACCATTGGGTGCTGAAGCCGGCCAACAGCCTGCAATGGCACAATGAGGTGTTCGGCTGGCTGAACAAATATCTGACGCCGAGGCAGTAAGAGGCGTCCGTCCAGACGAAAAAAAAGGGGCGCGGTCCGACGACCGCGCCCCTTCTTTATGCGCGTTTGGTCGGGATCAGAGCGCGGCGCGCTGGATCGGCGCGCCGGCCAGGCGGTCATACTGATGCGCGGTCATGCAGCGCGGCGCGGCCCAGCGCTGGCCCGACTGATAGGCGGCGACCGCCTGTTGCGCGGTAACGAAGCTCGGCGTCGCGCCATGGTCGCGTTGATAGGCCGTACGTGAAGCCACGTCGGTTCCACAAACCTTGACGGTTTGCAGCACGGCCTCGCGCTCGGCGGGGCGCGGACTTTGCGCCAGCGCCGGCGTCGTTGCGGCGGCCGCCAAAGCTGCAGCGATCAGGGCGGGGGTCAGGAAACGGGTCATCGGCAGTCCTCCACGGCCTGAATTAAGATCAGGACTCTGACGAATTATGCGCCGATCCTGGAGATTGTAAAGGTTATGCGACAACTTCGCGTCAGATCGACGACAAGCTGACCCCGCGGCGCCAAACCGGGGCTGGTGCGTTTCCTTTGGCTGACGGAGACGAGCGATTGTCGAACCCACGGAATTGGCGCACTTTTCGGGCCCACCTGAACCAGCGGGCGTGGGCTCCGGCCGGGGCGCGTTTGCGCACCTGGCGTGACTGGGTGCGCGATAACGATCCCGTCTATGCGGCGGCTCGACGACCGGGGCCGGCGGAAAAATGGGCGGCGGGCGTGGTGCTGGTCGTCGTGGCGGCCATCGTTCTTTTCCTGGCCCTGTTCGATTGGAACATGCTGCGCGGGCCCATCGGCCGCTGGGCCTCGGTCAAATACGATCGCGAAATCGCCCTGACCGGCGATCTGGACGTCAATCTGTTCAGCTGGACGCCGTCCGCCGTGGTGCGGGGGCTTAAGATCGGCGGTCCCGACTGGGCGCGCGATCGCGACACGGCCGACGTCGATGAGGTCCAGGCCTCGGTGCGCCTTCGAAAGCTGCTGGCCGGTCAGGTTGAGATGCCCCTGCTGAGCTTCACCCGGCCCCGAGTCGTGCTGATCTCCACCAAGGACGGCCGCAAGAGCTGGCAGTTGAATCCCAACAAACCTGACAATGGCGAAGGGCTGAACCTGCCGGTCATCCAGCAACTGGTCATCAAGGACGGGCAGCTGACCTTCGAGGAACAGCGGCGCGGACTGACGCTGGAGGCGGCGGTCAATGCGCGCGAGGCGTCCAGCGGCCAGGCCGGTTTCGTGCTGGACGGGCGCGGCGATGTGCGCGGCGCACCCATGACCGTCAGGATCGAGGGCGGTCCCTTCATCAACATCCGGCGCGACCGTCCCTATCGGTTCGAGGCGGATGTGACCGGCGCGGACTCGTCCCTGGTCGCCAAGGGGGCGATCACTCGCCCGTTCGATCTGGGGCGGTTCGATGCGACCATGACGATCCAGGGACGCAACATGTCGGACCTCTATCTGCTGACCGGCGTCGCCCTGCCAAATACGCCGCCCTACCGGCTGTCGGGCGCGCTGAACCGCGATCGACGGATCTGGACCTTCAAGGATTTCGACGGACGTGTCGGCGCGTCCGATCTGTCGGGCGAGGTGAAGGTCCAGTCGGGCCAGCGTCTACGCGTCGACGCCGACCTGACCTCGCGTCGTCTGGACATCGACGACCTGGCCGCCGTCTTGGGCGCGCGGACCCGGACCAATGCGGCGGGCACCGACACCGAGGCGCCGGTCTTGGTCGGCGGCAAGCTGCTGCCGGACGCCAAGCTGCAGACCGAGCGTCTGCAGACCATGGACGGTACCCTGTCCTATCGGGCCGGATCGGTGAAGGCTAACGCCTTCGACGTGCGTCAGGTGAACCTGGGCGCCGACCTGAAGGACGGCATCCTGAAGCTGGATCCGATCAGCTTCGACTTCAATCGCGGCGCACTGAACGGCACGGCACGGATCGATGCGACCAAGGACACCCCCTACAGCACGGTCGATCTGCGTCTGGCCGGCTATCCACTGGAGTCCATCATCCCGGCGCGCAACGGCTCGGCGCCCGTCACCGGCAGGGCGCTGGGCCGGGCGAAGCTGGAGGGGCCAGGCGCCTCGATCCACGATTTCGCCGCCGCGTCGAAAGGCTCTCTCAGCCTGGTGGTGCCGAACGGCAAGATGCGGGCCGCCTTCGCCGAACTGCTGGGCATCAACGCCAGCGCCGGGTTGCTGAAGCTGCTGAGCGGAGACCAGTCCGAAAGCCAGATCCGCTGCGCCGTCGCCGACTTCAATGTCAGCAGCGGCACGGCGGTCGCCCGCACCTTCGTCATCGACACCGATGTGGTGTTGGCCCAGGGCAAGGGCAGCATCAACCTGGGCGCCGAGACGATGAACCTGCGGATCGAGGGCGAATCCAAGAAGCCGCGACTGTTGCGCCTGTGGGCGCCGATCACCGTCTCCGGCCCCCTGACCGCGCCCAAGGTCGGGGTCGATGTCGGTTCGGTCGTGTCGCAGGGCGGTCTGGCGGGCCTGCTGGGCGCGGTCGTGGCGCCGGTGACGGCCCTGTTCGCCTTCGTCGATCCCGGCCTGGCCGAGGACGCCGATTGCGGCCGGCTGATCGCCAACGCCCGCTGATAGTTGATGACGACGACCGATCCGGCGATCCGAGCGTATTGTGGGTGATGGAGCCTTTTGCATGACCCGCCGTGGACTGTTCGCGCCTGCCCTTGGGCTTCTCGCCGCCGCCTGCTCGCCGCTGAGCCTGCTGAACACCCTGGGACCGAGGGACGGCGGCGTGCGACGCGTCGCGCGCGATATTCCCTATGGCGACGATCCGCGCCAGCAGATGGATCTCTACGCGCCGACGGCGCCTGGCCCCTATCCGACACTGGTCTTCTTCTATGGCGGCGGCTGGGATTCGGGCTCACGCAGCCAGTATGGCTGGGCGGCGCAAGCCTTGGCGGCGCGCGGATTTGTGGTCGCGCTGCCGGACTACCGCGTCGTGCCCCAGGTCGTCTTCCCGGCTTTCATCGAGGACGCCGCCGCCGCCACGGCCAAGGCGGCCGAGGTGGTCGGTCAATATGGCGGCGATCCCGCGCGGCTTGGCGTGCTGGGCCATTCGGCGGGCGCGCATCTGGCGATGATGATCGCCTTGGACCGACGCTATATGGCCGCCGTCGGCCGGCCCGATCTGATCAAGGCGGCCGCAGGTCTCGCGGGCCCTTACGACTTCCTGCCGTTCGACGTGGCGGCGTCGCAGAACGCCTTCGGTCGCGCGCCGGATCCGACCCTGACCCAGCCCGTCACCTTCGTGCGCGCCGACGCCCCGCCGATCTGGCTGGGCCACGGCACGGCCGACACAGTGGTCCACGACGAGGACACGGTCATTCTGGATGATCGGATGCGCGCGGTGGGCGGGCGCTCGGAAGCCAAGCTTTATCCCGGCCTGGACCACGCCGACCTGATCGCGACCTTCTCGCCCCTGTTCCGCAAGAAGGCGACGGTGCTGGCCGATGTGACGGGGTTCTTCCACCGGCAGCTGGGCTGAACCGACGAAGAGTGGTGCGGGCGGCCGGGGTCGAACCGGCACTCCTTTCGGAACTGGATTTTGAGTCCAGCGCGTCTACCAATTCCACCACGCCCGCAGCGGAAGGACCGCCTCATGCCACAGAGGCGAAGGCCGCGTCCAGCCCGAAGCGTCAGGCCGCGACTTCCACATGGCTGTCCGTGCCGCCGGACTGGATGCGGCGGGCGCGGATGTACATTTCGACGCGCTGCATCACGATCAGGCCCATGGCGAAGACCAGGAAGGCGTCGGTCACGGCCAGGGCGTTCAGATGCCAGGCGGCGGCGTGGCTTTCGATGAGGTCGCGCAGCAGCGACCGGCCGGCGAACAGCACGACCAGCAGGATCAGACCCAGAGGCGAGGCCTGGGCCATCAGGGCGCCGTCCGGCTCCTTTTCGATGGTGACGGTCTTGCCGCGATACCAGCCGGCGACGCCGCCCAGAATCCCGCCGATGGCCAGAACCGCCCAGGCGCCGGGGCCAAACGGCGCATTGGCCATGTTCGGATTTTGCGCCGACCCCCAGATGCCCAGGCCGATCAACGGCAGGACGATGGCCGGCATGACCCACAGCAGTTGCGGCTTCAGCACGCGCTTCCTGCGGTTCTTCAGCAGCACGACCACCAGCATGATCGGGATCATGAGCAGCGGGATCAGTTTTTCAGGCGGCACGTCGTCTCTCCCCAAAGACCGGATGCGGCCTCCCCCGAGGCCGCTGTCAGCACCCTAGCGGCGTCAATCCGCGCTGGATAGCGGCGCGACCGTCTGTTCGATGGCGCCGAAGATCGAATGATGACGCGCGTCCAGCATTTCGATCCGCACCGTGTCGCCGTGTTTCAGGAAGGGCGTCTCGGCCGCGCCGCGCAGGATCGTCTCGACCGTGCGGACCTCGGCGATGCAGGAGTAGCCCAGGCCGCCTTCCGCGACCGGCTTGCCGGGGCCGCCGTCAGCGTCCTTGTTCGACACCGTGCCCGAACCGATGATGGTTCCGGCGCCCAGCGACCGGGTCTTGGCCAGATGAGCGATCAGGGTTCCGAAGTCGAAGGTCATGTCGACGCCGGCGTCGGCCTTGCCGAAGTCTTGGCCATTCAGTTGAACGTTCAGCGCGCCGTGCAGCTTGCCGTCTTTCCAGCGGTCGCCCAGCGCCTCGGGCGTGACCAGAACCGGCGACAGGGCGCTGGCGGGCTTGGATTGGACGAAGCCGAACCCCTTGGCCAGTTCGGGAGGGATCAGGTTGCGCAGGCTCACGTCGTTGACCAGGCCGACCAGGCGAATGGCGTCGAGCGCCTGTTCGCGCGTCGCGCCCTGAGGCACGTCGCCGACGACGACCACGATCTCGGCCTCCAGGTCGCAGCCCCAGGCCTCGTCGGCCAGCGGGATCGGATCGCGCGGCGACAGGAAGCTGTCGGAGCCGCCCTGGTACATCAGCGGGTCGGTCCAGAAGCTCTCGGGCATGTCGGCGCCGCGCGCCTTACGAACCAGTTCGACGTGGTTCACATAGGCCGAGCCGTCCGCCCATTGATAGGCGCGGGGCAGGGGGGAGGCGGCGTCGCGCTCATGGAAGCGGCCGCGCGGCACGGCCTCATGCTCCAGGCTTTCGGCCAAGGCCTCGAGGCGAGGACCGCAGCGGTCCCAGTCATCCAGCGCCGCCTGCAGCGTCGGGGCGATCAGGAAGGCGTCGGTGAACCAGTTCAGGTCCTGCGAGACGACAACGAGGCGGCCGTCGCGGCCGTGCTTGAGCGAGGCGAGTTTCATGACCAAGGCCTAGACCGGATTTGCGATGTTGGGAACGGCGGAATCAGTCGGCGGTCGTCAGCAGGGCGCGGGCCTCGGCGCCGGTGCGGGCGGCGCGGTCGCGGACCTCGACCTCGACGATGACGCCGCCCTCAGGCTCGACGGCCCACAGGTAGCGACGCTCGACCTCGACCGTGCGGCCGGACGGGGCGAAGCCTTCGTAACTGTCGCCCCAAGGGGTGATCTTCCTGACCTCGACGAAGGGCATGGCGCAGGCGGCGTCCAGCTCCTCGTTGGCCATCACGGTCAGTTCGTCATCGGATGCAGGCATGGGTCTCGGTCTGGGAAAAAAGAGAGTCTAATTCGTCTAATTGGTCTGAACGGGCGCTCAGGGTTCGTCGGCGTAGATGGCGACGCGGGCGGGGTCGGTCGAGGAGGCCGCGCCGCGATACATGCCCGAGGTGGACATGGCGAAGGCGGGGCGACCATCCAGGCCCATGACGATGACGCCGCCTTTGCCGCCCAGACGATCGGCGTCGGCGATCTCGGACTGACCAGCGGCCTGCGTCCCGGCGCCTGCCGCCATCCGGGCGCAGATGTCGCGGGCGACGGTGGCGCGGATGAAATATTCGCCGTCGCCGGTGGCGGACACCGCGCAGCCGTCGGCGTTGGAGGCATAGGTGCCGGCGCCGATGATCGGCACGTCGCCGACCCGTCCCCAGCGTTTGGCGGTCATGCCGCCGGTCGAGGTGGCGGCGGCGAGACGACCCTGGCTGTCCAGCGCCACGGCGCCGACCGTGCCGAACTTCTTCTCGTTCAGGGGCGGGGCGACTTCGGCCTGATCGCCCGGTGGAGGCGCGCCGGCGGGGCGTTCGGGGATCGGCTGTCCGGCCTCGGTCAGGGCCTTGACCAGCCCCTGCCATCGGCGCTCGGTGAAGAAGAAGGCCGGATCGACCTGCTCCAGCCCGACCGAGGCGGCGAAGGCGTCGGCGCCGG
>OFRI01000172.1_pt1 | contig 17186 bp, 15 predicted proteins | sample 1543031 | NCBI WGS metagenome assembly OFRI01 (sample SAMN07774226, study PRJEB24372) | wastewater metagenome
AAAGCCTTTGCTTGGGTCAGCAGTCTTGGCACCAGTAACGGCAACCAGAACGGTGACGTCGTCATCGACGGTGACCAGCACAGCGCCGGAGGCTTGACGGGCGATACGGCCAGTCTCGAGGGTTACGGTCGACTGACCGAATTGGAATTTCTTGATAACCGGGTTCACGGTGTTGTTACCTTCTTTTTTGCCTTGGGGAAATCGGTTTGCTGCACGCTAGCGGTTACACAGCTAGGCGCCCAACGGGGTGATGCAAGATTTGTGGGTAACTGCGGGAATCGGACCCGAACGCTATCCAGATAAAACTTGAGGCTGGGGGCCGACCAGATAGCCCCCTGTAGCTGCGAGCAGCAACAGGGCACTAAACGAGCGACCACCAACCTCAACAACGTCGTATTAGCGACGCAGACCCAAGCGAGCAATCAGGGCGGTGTAACGAGCAACGTCTTTGCCCTTCAGGTAGTCCAGCAACTTACGACGCTGGTTAACCATACGGATCAGACCACGACGCGAGTGGTGATCTTTGCCGTTGATTTTGAAGTGACCTTGCAACTTGTTGATGTTGGCGGTCAGCAGTGCAACTTGCACTTCCGGCGAACCAGTGTCACCAACAGCTTGCTGGTATTCAGCTACGATTTGGGCTTTATCTTCAACGCTAAGTGCCATGATGGGCTCCTTTAGGTAACAGGCCAGGGACTACTCCCCGTATTTAAAAATGAGATATGACCGCGCCTATTAACAGCCACCCTCAATATCGAACCACCATTCGCCAAAGCGAGCAGCGGCTCGTTACGGTCATTCTGACCGAATCAGTCGACGCGGCGCTATACGCCCGTCTTCGCTCACTTCACCGATACCGATAAAGCGACCGTTGTGATCTTGTACCCGGACCATGCCGAACTGCGGCGCGTCCGGCGCACGAACCGGTTGCCCGTGCAGCCAGTAGAACGCGCTGTGCTCAGTAAAGTGCACCAACGGCCAATGCTCCAGACCGCTGTCAGATGGCAGCAGAAACTGATCAACAGCCTCGTTGCCGCCATCGGCGTGCACTTGCTCAAGCTGCTCCAGGGTCACCGTCTGCGCCAGGCTGAACGGCCCTGCCTGGGTGCGGCGCAACTCAGCCACATGAGCGCCACAACCCAAGACATGGCCCAGGTCTTCAACCAAGGTACGGATATAGGTGCCCTTGCTGCAGGCCACATCAAGACGCGCTTGAGTGCCATCCACAGCCAGTAATTCCAGGCGATTGATAGTAACAGAACGCGGCTCGCGCTCCACCACCTCACCGGCCCGCGCCAGCTTGTACAGCGGCTGGCCATCACGCTTGAGGGCTGAATACATCGGCGGTATCTGGCTGATTGGCCCGCGAAACGCCGGCAGGGCAGCTTCGATTTCGGCACGACCAACGGTTACTTCGCGTTCCTCCAGCACGTCGCCTTCGGCGTCCGCGGTGGTGGTGGTGACGCCCAGTTGCATCAGGGTTTCATAACCCTTGTCGGCATCCAGCAAATACTGGGAAAACTTGGTCGCCTCACCAAAGCACAGCGGCAACACGCCGGTAGCCAGCGGATCGAGGCTGCCGGTATGCCCGGCTTTCTCGGCATTCAGCAGCCAACGCACCTTCTGCAAGGCGGCGTTGGAGCTGAAGCCTTTCGGCTTGTCGAGCAGGATGATGCCACTGACATTACGACGAATACGCTTAACCTGAGCCACGCGCTTATTCCTCCGCCTTGGTCTCAGCCACATCCGGCGCGTGCTGATTGTCTTCAGCCACGGCGCGCTCGATCAATGCCGACAGATGCGCACCGCGCATGACGCTGGCGTCATAGTGGAAGTGCAATTGCGGCACATTGCGCAGCTGCATGGCGCGCCCAAGCTGCATGCGCAGGAAACCAGACGCGTCGTTCAACACCTTGAGGTTCTGGGCGATGTCTTCGGCGCTGTCTTCACCCATGACGGTGATAAAAATCTTTGCGTGGCCGACGTCCCGGCTGACTTCCACGGCGGTGATGGTCACCAGGCCGACGCGCGGGTCTTTGATTTCACGACGGATCAGCTGGGCCAGCTCACGCTGCATCTGGTCGCCAATGCGTTGGGTACGGCTGTAGTCTTTTGCCATCTGTTGTTACCTGTCACCGACCAACGGGCAAAACCCGCCAGTCTGAAAGCGGCAAACGCCCGGCCAGACAAAAGCCGGACCGGGCGTTGCGTTGTACAGCGCGCGGCTTAGAGGCTGCGGGCCACTTGGACTTTCTCGAACACTTCGATCTTGTCGCCAACCTTGACGTCGTTGTAGCTCTTCACGCCGATACCGCACTCCATGCCGTTACGCACTTCGGAGGCATCGTCTTTGAAGCGACGCAGGGACTCCAGCTCGCCTTCGAAGATCACCACGTCCTCACGCAATACGCGGATCGGACGGTTACGGTGCACAACACCTTCGATAACCATACAGCCGGCAATCGCGCCAAACTTCGGCGAACGGAACACGTCACGTACTTCAGCAACACCCAGGATATTCTCCCGCACATCGCTGCCGAGCATGCCGGTCAGGGCCTTCTTGACGTCTTCGATGATGTCGTAGATGACGTTGTAATAACGCATATCCAGACCTTCCTGCTCGACGATCTTGCGCGCGCCGGCATCGGCACGCACGTTGAAGCCGAACAGTACTGCCTTGGAAGCCAGGGCCAGGTTGGCATCGCTCTCGGTGATACCACCGACACCGCCACCCACTACGCAGACCTGCACTTCATCGTTACCCAGGCCGCCCAAGGCGCCCTGCAAGGCTTCCAGCGAACCACGGACGTCGGATTTGAGGACGATGTTGAGCGTCTTCTTCTCTTCCTGACCCATGTTTTCGAAGATGTTTTCCAGCTTGCCGGCGTGAGCACGGGCCAGTTTCACTTCGCGGAACTTGCCTTGACGGAACAACGCCACTTCACGGGCTTTCTTCTCGTCGGCCAGTACGCTGAGCTCGTCACCGGCTTCAGGGGTACCGTCCAGACCAAGAATTTCGACCGGAATCGACGGGCCCGCTTCTTTGATGGCCTTGCCGTTTTCGTCCAGCATGGCGCGGATGCGGCCATAGTTGGAGCCAACCAGAACCATGTCGCCTTGACGCAGAGTACCGTCCTGAACCAGCACGGTAGCCACCGGGCCACGGCCCTTGTCCAGGCGCGACTCAACCACAACACCACGACCAGGCGCGGACGGTGTCGCTTTCAGTTCGAGAATCTCGGCCTGCAGCAATACCGCTTCCAGCAGTTCATCAACGCCAGTACCGACTTTCGCCGAGACGGAAACGAACGGCGTGTCACCGCCCCACTCTTCAGACGTTACGCCGTGCACCGACAGTTCGCTGCGGATGCGATCAAGATCGGCACCCGGCTTGTCGATTTTGTTCACGGCAACCACCAGCGGCACACCAGCAGCCTTGGCGTGCTGAACGGCCTCGATGGTTTGCGGCATCACGCCATCGTCGGCGGCAACCACCAGAATCACGATGTCGGTCGCCTTGGCACCACGGGCACGCATCGACGTAAACGCGGCGTGACCTGGGGTATCAAGGAAGGTCACCATGCCGCGCTCGGTTTCTACGTGGTAGGCACCGATGTGCTGGGTGATACCACCGGCTTCGCCAGCGGCCACTTTGGCGCGACGAATGTAGTCGAGCAGGGACGTCTTACCATGGTCAACGTGACCCATTACGGTCACAACTGGCGCACGGGAGAACGCCTCACCTTCAAACTTCAGCGACTCAGCCAACTGATCTTCCAGCGCGGTATCGCTGACCAGTTTGACGTTGTGGCCCAGTTCTTCGGCGATCAGCTGGGCAGTTTCCTGGTCCAGCACCTGGTTGATGGTCACCGGAGTGCCCATCTTGAACATGAACTTGATGACTTCGGCAGCCTTGACCGACATCTGCTGAGCCAGATCGCCCACAGTGATGGTCTCGCCGATCGAAACGTCGCGCACAACCGGCCCGGTTGGGCTCTGGAAGCCATGCTGGTTACGCTTCTTCAGCTTGCCCTTGCCACGACCACCACGACGGAAGCTGTCGCTTTCTTCGTCGGTGGTACGCGGTGCAACGCGTGGCGCAGGCACTTTTTCTTTAGCCTGCACGGACGGACGGTGAGCGGTGTTCTTGCGATCACGGCGCTCAGCATCTTCATTACGCGGCTTGTCTGGGCGACGCAGCTCGTCTTTCTTGCGCTCTTCAACAGGTGCAGCAGCGGCAACCGATACCGGCGCGCTAGGTGCTACCGGCGCGCTTGCAACAGCGGCAACAACAGGTGCTTCAGCAGCCGTACCGGCCTGGCTTGCAGCCTGGGCAGCTACGCTGGCTTCACGACGAGCATCGTTATCGGCCTGACGCTTGGCTGTTTCGGCAGCCAGCTTTTCATCCATCTCGCGTTTTTTCTCAGCGGCAATTTCTTCAGCGCTGCGCTCAACAAAAACTTTCTTCTTGCGCACTTCAACACTGATGCTCTTGCTGCCAGCAACACGCAAGGTGCTGGTGGTTTTGCGCTGCAAGGTAATCTTGCGCGGCTGTTCAGCTTTGTTCGCGCCGTGGCTGCTTTTGAGGTGGGCCAACAAGGCCTGTTTCTCATTGTCAGTCACAACTTGCTCGGCGCTAGTGTGCGGCAAACCTGCCTCACACATCTGCTGCAGCAGGCGCTCCACTGGTGTGTCGACCACTTGGGCCAGTTCTTTCACCGTGACTTGCGTCATGCATCTCTCTCCTAGGCCGCTACTACTACTCGAACCAATGGGCTCGGGCGGCCATGATCAGCTTGCCGGCACGCTCTGCGTCGATGCCGTCGATGTCGAGCAGGTCGTCAATCGACTGCTCGGCCAGGTCTTCGCGGGTAATCACACCACGCACTGCCAGTTCGCATGCCAAGTCGTTGTCCATACCCTCAAGCGAGAGCAGGTCTTCGGCCGGGTGGGCGTCTGCCAGTTTTTCTTCTGTAGCGATGGCTTTGGTCAGCAAGCGGTCCTTGGCGCGGGCGCGCAACTCATTGACGATGTCTTCGTCAAAGCCGTCGATGCTGAGCATTTCCTCCACCGGTACATAGGCGATTTCTTCCAGGCTGGTGAAGCCTTCTTCAACCAGCACCTGGGCCAGCTCTTCGTCGACTTCCAACTCGTCGATAAAGCGCTGCAGGATGTCGCCGGTTTCAGCTTGCTGCTTGGCCTGGATGTCCGCTTCGGTCATCACGTTCAAGGTCCAGCCAGTCAACTGACTGGCAAGACGCACGTTCTGACCACCACGGCCAATGGCTTGCGCCAAATTGTCTTCACCCACAGCGATATCCATCGCATGGGCGTCTTCATCAACGATGATCGCAACCACTTCGGCTGGCGACATGGCGTTGATGACGAACTGCGCCGGATTGTCATCCCACAGCACGATGTCAACACGCTCGCCACCGAGCTCACCGGATACCGCTTGCACGCGCGAACCGCGCATACCAATGCAAGCACCCTGTGGATCGATACGTTTGTCTTTGGAGCGCACGGCAATCTTGGCGCGCGAACCTGGATCACGCGAAGCAGCCATCACTTCGATCAGCTCTTCAGCGATCTCCGGCACTTCAATACGAAACAGCTCAATCAGCATCTGCGGCGCGGTGCGCGACAGGATCAGCTGCGGGCCGCGATTCTCGGTGCGAATCTCTTTCAGCAGCGCACGCATGCGAGCGCCGACGCGGAAAGTTTCACGGGAGATGATGTCTTCGCGAGCGAGCATGGCCTCGGCATTGTTGCCCAGGTCAACGATCACGTTATCGCGGGTCACCTTTTTCACGGTACCGGAAACAATCTCACCTACGCGCTCGCGGTAGGCATCAACCACCTGCGCGCGTTCGGCTTCGCGAACTTTTTGTACGATGACCTGCTTGGCTGTTTGTGCAGCAATGCGGCCAAACTCGATGGAGTCGATCTTCTCTTCAACTACATCGCCGATTTTGGCGCCAGGCTGTTTTTCCTGAGCCTCTTCCGGCGTCAGCTCGATCTCAGGATTGACTTGGTCAATCTCATCAACCACAGCCCAACGGCGGTAGGTGTCGTAGTTGCCCGTGTGGCGATTGATCTCCACACGCAACTCGACTTCATCATCAAAGCGCTTTTTGGTAGCAGTGGCCAAAGCCAGCTCCAAGGCTTCAAAAATCACGCTGGCCGGTACGCCCTTTTCGTTGGATACCGACTCAACAACCAGCAGTACTTCTTTGCTCATCGTACGCCTCGCCTTTCGCAATCCATTGGATCCACGCAATCCGCGTACTCCGCGGGATCCGCGTCTCAATCAAATCTGGGAATAATATTGGCTTTGTCGATCATGTCGATCGGCAAGAGGAATTCGTGGTCATCCACCAACACCACCACGTCCTGCTCCTCCACACCGCGAAGGAGCCCCTGGAAGTTGCGACGCCCTTCAAAGGGGGAGCGCAACTTGATTTTCACTTGTTCGCCGGCATGCAGCGCAAATTGTTCAAGACTGAACAAAGGCCGGTCCATACCAGGCGATGAAACCTCAAGGGTATATTCGGCGCTGATCGGGTCTTCTACATCGAGAATGCCACTGATCTGGCGACTGACTGCCTCGCAGTCCTCCACCAAAATGCCATTCGCATGATCGATATACACCCGCAGCAGCGAATGCCGCCCCTGGGACAGAAATTCAATACCCCAGCACTGGTAGCCAAGCGACTCAACCGCTGGAGCCAGCATGGCCTGCAACTCTTCTAGCTTGCTCGACACCTGAACTCCTCGTGCATGTCGTACAAATAAAAAATGGGCGAAACGCCCATCCCAATAAACGTCGCCAAAATAGGGCGACGCTAATCATCCAGCTAACAAAAAGCCCCTAATAAGGGGCTCCGCGAAAACTGACTGCGGGCACTGGCGAAAGCGTCATCAAGCCATAAGCCTGACTGCTCACCAGAGCATCCCAACCCACATAAAAGCTGGGGCGGAATTATACGATCGAACCCACACAAGGGTCAACCAAACCCTACAGCAACAAAAAAGCCCGCATGTCGCGGGCCTTTCTGTATTTGGTACCGAGAAGGGGACTCGAACCCCTACAGCCTAAGCCACTACCACCTCAAGGTAGCGTGTCTACCAATTCCACCACCTCGGCAAAACTCTTACTTACCCGACTCCTGAACTGCAGGTACATCAGCAGGGTTAACTGCAGATTTTTGCTGCTCAAGAACCGGAACATCACCAGCAGCTGGCTTGCTTTGCTGAACTTCGAGAACCGCCGGATCTGGCAAGCCTACTTCAGTCAGCGCATCAGACTTCTCTTTAGCAAAGAAGCCCAAGCCCAAGCTAGTGATGAAAAAAACCGCCGCTAGTATACCAGTAACTCGACTCAAAAAGGTAGCAGAACCTTGACTGCCGAATACGGTACCCGAAGCACCCGAACCGAAGGACGCACCAGCATCCGCACCCTTACCGTGCTGCAGCAACACCAGACCAACCACACCCAGGGCGCCCAACAGATGAATCACCACCACGACAGTTTCGAGCATCTCTTAATTCCCTGCGGCGCGACAGATCGCACCAAACTCATCAACATTCAGGGAGGCGCCACCGACAAGCCCCCCATCGATGTCCGGCATACCGAACAATTCAACCGCACTGGCGGCTTTAACACTGCCGCCATAAAGAATTCTTACCCCAGCGGCAACTTCTGCGTTTTCCGTTGCTAACTGCAGACGAATAGCAGCATGAACTTCCTGCGCCTGCTGAGGGGTCGCCGTGAGCCCGGTACCTATGGCCCAAACAGGCTCATACGCCACCACAGCTCGCGAAAACGCACCAACGCCCAACTCATCAATCACACAACCCAATTGATGCGAAACAACCTCTAAGGTCTTACCCGCCTCGCGCTGCGCAAGTGTCTCACCCACACAGAGAACCGGTACCAGACCGCAGGCTTGAGCAGCTGCAAATTTTCGCGCAACCACTTCATCCGTCTCACCCAGAAGTTGACGACGCTCGGAATGCCCCACCAACACCAAGGCACAACCGGCATCCTGCAACTGACTCGCAGAGACTTCACCTGTCAGCGCTCCCGGCATCGGCTCTACCGAACAATCCTGAGCACCAACCCCGACACCTACACCATGCAAGGCAGCCATTACCTGACTGATGTGCAACGTGGATGGGAATACAGCCACCTCTACATCCGACGACAAGGCAAGATCACGCAGACCTTCAGCAAGCTCAGCCACGCTGGCGCAGGTACCGTGCATTTTCCAGTTACCAGCTACCATGGGGCGACGCATGCTCTACCTCGTCGATCAAAGTGGGCGCAGATGTTACCCAACACTTCCAATACTGGCAAGAGAATCAGGCACATACCTGCGTAACGACAGCTGCCAGTTGCTCGGCACAGGCTCGCACCTGCAGCTCGTCATCGCCTTCAACCATCACTCGCAACAACGGCTCGGTGCCCGACTTGCGCAGCAACACCCGCCCACGCCCAGCCATGTGCTCAGTAATTTCAGCGCAGGCCGCCTTGACTTCGGGATGCTCCAGCGGATCCAGCGCGCCGGAAAACCGCACATTGATTAACACTTGCGGACACTTACGCAAGCCACTGCGCGCCTCTGCAAGTGTCATCTCGCAACGACGCAGGGCGAGTAAAACCTGCAAGCCAGCAATGATCGCATCACCCGTGGTGGTGTGCTGGAAGCAAACCAGATGCCCCGAGTTTTCACCGCCCAACTGCCAATCACGCGCCAACAAATCCGCAATCACATAGCGATCGCCAACCTTGGCGCGCACGAAGGGAATCTGCAATTCTGCTAACGCCAATTCCAACCCCAAATTACTCATCAGGGTACCAACCACACCACCCTGCAAACGGCCACGCTGCTGCAGGTCACGCGCGATAATGAACAGCAGCTCATCACCATCCACCACCGCCCCGGTGTGATCCACCATCAGTACGCGGTCGGCATCACCGTCAAATGCAATTCCCAGATCCGCCTGCTCCGACAAGACCGCGGCCTGCAACGCCTGCATATGGGTCGAACCACACTGATCATTGATATTCAGCCCATTAGGCTGAGCCGATAGCACCACCACTTCGGCGCCAAGCTCGCGGAACACACTCGGCGCGACTTTGTAGGCCGCGCCATGGGCGCAATCGAGGACAATCTTCAGACCGGCAAAATCGGTACTGGTCGGCACGCTACTTTTGCAAAATTCGATATAACGACCCGCCGCATCGTTGATCCGCGAGACCTTGCCCAACTTGGCCGAATCCACCACGGTCATAGGCGCATCGAGCAACTCTTCGATCATCACCTCAATCTCGTCCGGCAGCTTGGTGCCCTTGCCGGAGAAAAACTTGATGCCATTGTCGTGATGCGGATTGTGCGAGGCGCTAATGACGATACCGGCCTCAGCATGAAAGGTGCGCGTCAGATAAGCGATTGCCGGCGTCGGCATCGGCCCCAGCAGCATCACGTCAGCACCGGCTGCAGACAACCCCGCCTCAAGCGCCGACTCAAACATGTAGCCGGAAATACGCGTGTCTTTGCCGATCAACACACGGCAGACGCCATGCTTACGAAACGCCGTGCCCGCAGCCCAACCCAGCTTGAGCATGAAGTCCGGCGTAATCGGAAACTCGCCAACCCGCCCACGAATGCCGTCAGTGCCAAAATACTTCCTGCTCATTTTCTTCCTATCCTTTTATTGCGCCGCTTCAACTGCGGCGATCATACGAACCACATCAACTGTTTCCGCCACATCATGCACACGCAAAATGCACGCGCCCTTGGCCACCGCCAGCGCCGCCAGCGCCAAGCCACCCGCCAAGCGCTGATCCACCTCGCGCCCCAGGGCCTGACCAATCATGCTCTTGCGCGAAACACCCACCAGCAATGGCCGGGCAAAGCCGTGTAGCACCTGCATATGCTTGAACAGACTCAGATTGTGTTGCAGATTTTTAGCAAAGCCGAAGCCTGGATCCAGAATGATCCGCTCAGCGGCAATACCCGCCGCCGCACACGCGGCCATGCGCTCAGCAAAGAAAGCCTGAACTTCAGCCAGCAAATCATCGTAATGGGGGTTCTTCTGCATAGTCTCAGGCTCGCCCTGCATGTGCATCAGGCACACCGGCAAACCACTTTCCGCCGCAGCCTGTAGGGCACCTTCACGGCGTAGCGAGCGCACGTCATTGATCAAGCCGGCGCCCAGGCGCGCACTCTCGCGCATCACCTGCGGGCACGAGGTATCCACCGAAATGATCACATCAAGCTCAGCGGCGATGGCCTCGACCACCGGCGCCACCCGCTGCAACTCTTCATCTGCAGAAACCTGCAACGCCCCCGGGCGCGTCGACTCACCACCGACATCAATCAGGCTGGCGCCTGCCGCAACCATTGCGGCAGCATGACGCAAGGCTTCATCGCGCTGGCGAAAGCGCCCACCGTCAGAGAAAGAATCAGGGGTGACATTAAGAATGCCCATCACCTGCGGATGGGCCAAATCCAAAACCCGATTGCCGCAAGGCAATCGGGTTGAGTACTGCACACTCATGAAAAGACCTTAGTGCTCGCCAGCCGGCCCGCCAATTGGCGTTTCCGGACGATCCGCCGACTCAGCGACAACAGGCTTGCCGGAAGAGCTTCCCGAACCACCCTGCCAGTCCTTCGGCTCGCGCGCGGGACGACCATTCATGATGTCGTCGATCTGCTCGGCGTCGATGGTTTCATACTTCATCAACGCTTCAGCCATCAGATCCAGCTTGTCACGGTTATCTGCCAGGATCTGCTTGGCCGTGCCGTAGCAGTGATCAATGAGGCTGCGTACTTCCGAGTCGATCAGTTTGGCGGTATCCGCCGACACATTGCTGTGCTGACTGCCCATGCTGCGACCAAGAAACACTTCACCCTCTTCTTCCGCATACATCAGCGGACCGAGCTTTTCCGACAAGCCCCACTTGGTCACCATGTTCTTCGCCAACTGCGTGGCGCGCATGATGTCGTTAGAGGCACCCGTGGTGACGCCATCGAATCCCAGGGTCATTTCTTCAGCAATTCGCCCGCCAAACAGTGAGCAAATCTGGCTGGTCAGCGCACGCTTGGACAGGCTGTAGCGATCTTCTTCCGGCAGGAACATGGTCACACCCAAGGCGCGGCCACGGGGAATGATGGAGACCTTATAGACCGGATCGTGCTCAGGCACGATGCGCCCAACAATGGCGTGACCCGCCTCGTGATACGCCGTATTGAGCTTCTCTTTATCGGACATGACCATGGATTTGCGCTCAGCACCCATCATGATCTTGTCTTTGGCCAGCTCGAATTCCTTCATCTCGACCACACGCTTACCCGCACGCGCAGCGAACAGAGAGGCCTCGTTCACCAGGTTGGCCAGGTCCGCACCTGAGAACCCAGGAGTACCGCGAGCAATCACCGCAGGTTCAACATCATCACCCATCGGCACCTTGCGCATGTGCACAGCCAGAATCTGCTCGCGACCACGGATATCGGGCAAACCCACCACAACCTGACGGTCGAAGCGACCAGGGCGCAGCAAAGCAGGGTCCAGTACGTCAGGACGGTTGGTCGCGGCGATCACGATGATGCCGTCATTCATCTCGAAGCCGTCCATCTCTACCAGCAACTGGTTGAGGGTCTGCTCGCGCTCGTCGTGACCACCGCCCATGCCGGCACCACGGTGACGACCGACCGCATCGATTTCGTCGATGAAGATGATGCACGGTGCATGTTTTTTGGCCTGTTCGAACATGTCGCGCACGCGGCTGGCGCCGACGCCAACGAACATCTCGACAAAATCAGAACCGGAAATAGTGAAGAACGGCACCTTGGCTTCACCCGCGACCGCTTTGGCCAGCAGGGTCTTACCAGTACCTGGCGATCCGACCATCAGTACGCCACGAGGGATGCGACCACCCAGGCGCTGAAACTTGCCCGGATCACGCAGGAACTCAACCAGCTCGCTGACTTCTTCCTTAGCCTCATCGCAACCGGCAACGTCAGCAAAGGTAGTTTTCACCTGATCTTCCGAGAGCAGGCGCGCCTTGCTCTTGCCGAAGCTCATCGGACCGCCTTTGCCACCCGCACCGCCCTGCATCTGGCGCATGAAGAACATGACCACGGCGATCATTACCAGAATCGGGAAGCTAGCCACCAGCAGTTGCGTCCAGATGCTCTGCTGCTCTGGCTGCTTGCCGACGATGGCGACGTTGTTGTCCATCAGGTCCTTGATCAGGCCGTTGTCGGCAATCGCCGGACGGACGATATCGAAGGTGTTGCCATCGATACTCTTGGCGCTGATCAGGTAGCCATCGACGGTGACTTCCTTGACCTTGCCTTCCTGTACCTGCTGGATGAACTCGGAATAATTGAGTTTGTGCGACTCAGGAGGACTGGAGAAATTGTTCATCACCGTGACCAGCACGGCAGCGATGATCAACCACAAGATCAGATTTTTTGCCATATCGTTCAATTAGCTACCCTCTGTAGCAGGCCGCGCGCTGGACCGTGCTTCGCATAACGGCTGGTTATTTACCCGCCTAACTTACTACACAAGCCGCGCTTCTGGCAGAAGCCGTCTGTAACCCTTTATGAAACATCCAGCGCACACAGCCTGCGAACCTGCCACGAGCGCTTAGTTGTTGCCGCGAAATCCGCGGGCCAACAGGTACTGCTCACGGGAGCGGTCACGAGACGACAAGGGCTTACGCATTTGTACCTTGTCGAACATCGTGCGCACCTGCTTGTGGTACACGTCAAAGCCTTCGCCCTGGAAAATCTTGATCAGGAAGTCGCCACCAGGGCGCAACACCTGCCCAGCCAGATCAAGGGCCAGCTCGCACAGGTACATCGCGCGCGCCTGATCGGCCAACTTCACACCACTCATATTGGGGGCCATGTCGGAAATAACAAGATCAACCGGATGATTACCGACCGCCTCAAGAATCTGCGCCAGCACCGACTCCTCCGTGAAGTCGCCCTGGATAAAGGTGACATCCGGAATACTGTCCATTTCCAGGATATCCGAAGCAATCAGACGCCCCTTGTCACCCAGCACCCGACTGGTCACCTGCGACCAGCCACCTGGGGCCGCGCCCAGATCGATCACGGTGTTGCCCGGACGCAGGATCCGATCCTTCTCTTGAATTTCCAGCAGTTTGTAGCTGGCACGGGAGCGATAACCATCCTTCTGCGCCATTTTCACGTAGGGATCGTTGAAATGTTCTCTCAGCCAGTTCTGGCTAGTCTTGGAGCGGGCCACTGGGCACCTCAAAAATTTACGGCAGTGATTAACTGGGCGGGTTCGGAGTGGCTCGGGTAAACTGACCGCCGCTTTTTACAAGATCAGACGCAGGGGTCAGATTATGGCGCTCACTCAAGAGCAGAAGAAACAATTCAAATCTATTGGCCACCACCTGAAACCGGTATTGATAGTGGCTGACAATGGTTTGACCGAAGGCGTGCTAGCCGAACTGGAGCGCGCACTCAGCGATCACGAACTGATCAAGGTGCAGCTACGCATCACCGAACGCGATGCTCGCCTCGCCGCAATCGACGAACTGTGCAAGGCTTCGCACAGCGAATTGGCACAAGTAATTGGCAAGATGGCACTGATTTACCGCAAAAACCCCAAGGCCAACAAGCTGCTGTCCAACGTTAGCCGACACAGCTTCTAACCTCGCATCACGCTCAGTGGCGAGCCCCGCTCGCCCTGCCGCTCATCCCTGGCACTGGCTGCAGCACCAACAGCAGACCACACAACGCCAACACCAGATAACTGAACGACAACCAACGCAGCGCATCGGGCCACCAGTAATGCACGCCCAGGTAACTGGCCGCCATCACCTGCACCGTCAGCAGCAGTTGCCCGCGCATGTCGCGCCAGAGACTGCCAGCACCTTCCACCTGCATCAGCACTACGCCCTGCAGCAGCGCACAGAAGGCCGCAAACCCCACCAGCAAAGGCGATAACACCGCGGCCACCTCATCGACCAGCAGCGGCGCCAACCCTACTTTGGGCAACGCCGGCAGCATAACGAAGTGCAGCAACCACAGGCCGCCGACCCAGAACGTCTGAGCCAGCTGCCAACTGATGCTGCCAGCGCGCAGAGTGCCGGTATTAGAGATGACGAACCTCAATGATCTCGTACTCGACCACGCCGCTCGGCGTTTTCACCGTGACCACATCCCCTTCGTTCTTGCCCACCAGGGCGCGAGCGATGGGTGAGCCAACCGAGATCTTGCCGAGCTTAAAGTCCGCCTCGTCTTCACCGACAATGTGGTAGGTCACGCTTTCGTCAGTCTCGACGTTGGCGATTTCCACGGTGGTGCCAAAAATCACCTTGCCGGTATGGGCAATGGTGGTGACATCGATGACCACAGAGTTCTGCAAACGGCCTTCGATATCGCGCACACGCGCCTCAACCATACCCTGCTGCTCACGCGCGGCGTGGTATTCGGCGTTCTCTTTAAGGTCACCCAACTCGCGCGCAGTACCGATGTCCTGGCTGAGTTTAGGGCGCACCACCTTGGTCAGGTGATGCAGCTCTTCTTCCAGGGCACGAGCGCCCTGGACGGTCATTGGGTACTTGATCATCCCTTGATTCCTGCATGCAGATCCTGCAGCCGGCGCACGGTCTTCTCGGGACCAAACTTCAGCGCCTCACAGATTGCCGACCCCGCCGCCAAGGTGGTGGTGCAACAGATCTTGTGCTGCAGAGCGTTACGACGAATGGAGTAAGAGTCAGCAATCGACTGACGGCCTTCAGTGGTATTGATGATCAAGGTGACTTCGTCATTCTTGATCATGTCGACCACGTGCGGACGCCCTTCGGTGACCTTGTTCACGCGACGCACTGGCAAGCCAGCGGCCTCGATCATCTTCGCAGTGCCGGCAGTCGCCACCACTTCGAAGCCAAGATTAACCAGCTCACGCGCCAAATCAGCCACCAGTGGTTTGTCATCATCGCGCACGCTGATAAAGGCACAACCGCTGTTCGGCAGAATCTCGCTGGCACCCAGCTGAGCCTTGGCAAACGCCTCGCCGAAGCTGTCGCCAACGCCCATCACTTCACCGGTAGACTTCATTTCTGGGCCGAGGATCGGGTCCACGCCCTGGAACTTGGCGAACGGGAACACCGCTTCCTTAACGCTGAAGAACGGTGGGATGATTTCTTTGGTGAAGCCGATTTCCGCCAGGGTCTTGCCCGCCATTACGCGCGCAGCAATCTTGGCCAGCGACTCACCGATGCACTTGGAGACGAACGGCACGGTACGCGAAGCGCGCGGGTTGACCTCAATAACGTAGATGTCCTCGCCCTGCACGGCCATCTGCACGTTCATCAGACCAACCACACCGAGCTCCAGGGCCATTTTCTTGACCTGGTCGCGGATCTCGTCCTGGATGTGCTTCGGCAGCGAGTACGGCGGCAGCGAGCACGCCGAGTCACCAGAGTGCACACCCGCTTGTTCGATGTGCTGCATGATCGCGCCGATAACCACTTGCTCGCCATCGCACACCGCGTCCACATCCACTTCGATGGCGCAGTTGAGGAAGTGATCCAGCAATACCGGGCTGTCGTTGGAGACCTTCACGGCCTCACGCATGTAGCGACGCAGCTCTTCTTCCTCGTAGACGATTTCCATCGCCCGACCACCCAACACGTAGGATGGACGCACCACCAGCGGGTAGCCGATGGCCTTGGAGGCCGCCAGGGCTTCATCTTCACTGCGGGCAGTGACGTTGGCCGGCTGACGCAGGTTGAGGCGCTGCACCATCTGCTGGAAGCGCTCGCGGTCTTCGGCGCGGTCGATGGCGTCAGGCGAGGTACCGATGATTGGCACGCCGGCCTCTTCCAGGGCACGGGCCAGTTTCAGCGGGGTCTGGCCGCCGTACTGGACGATGACGCCCTTAGGCTGCTCGACGCGGACGATTTCCAGCACGTCTTCCAGGGTTACTGGCTCGAAGTACAGGCGATCGGAGGTGTCGTAGTCGGTCGATACGGTTTCCGGGTTGCAGTTGACCATGATGGTCTCGTAACCGTCTTCACGCATCGCCAGTGCCGCGTGCACGCAGCAGTAGTCGAACTCGATGCCCTGGCCGATACGGTTCGGCCCGCCACCTAGGATCATGATCTTGTCGCGGGTCGACGGATTGGCCTCGCACTCTTCCTCGTAGGTCGAGTACAGGTAAGCGGTGTCAGTGGCGAACTCGGCGGCGCAGGTGTCAACTCGCTTGTAGACCGGCAGCACTTTCAGCTTGTGGCGCTGGTTACGCAGGTTCTTCTCGGTCACACCCAGCAGCTTGGCCAGGCGCGCGTCGGAGAAGCCCTTGCGCTTGAGCTTGCGCATCAGATCGTGATCGATCGACGCCAGACCCAGAGTCTTGATGTGCTCTTCGTCTTTGATCAGGTCTTCGATCTGCACCAAGAACCAGTGGTCGATCTTGGTCAGGGCGTAGATGTCGTCGCAGCTCATGCCGGAACGGAATGCATCAGCCACATACCAGATGCGCTCGGCGCCCGGCACGGTCAGCTCACGCTTGATGATGCTGGCAGCTTCCGGGTTGCTCGGCTCGACCTTCGGGTCGAAGCCGTTAACGCCCACTTCCAGACCGCGCAGGGCTTTCTGCAGCGATTCCTGGAAGGTACGGCCGATGGCCATCACTTCACCCACAGATTTCATCTGGGTGGTCAGGCGCGCATCGGCCTTAGGGAATTTCTCAAAGGCAAAACGTGGCAGCTTGGTCACCACGTAGTCGATGGCCGGTTCGAAGGACGCTGGCGTGCGACCGCCAGTGATGTCGTTCTGCAGCTCGTCGAGGGTGTAACCCACGGCCAGCTTGGCGGCGATCTTGGCGATCGGGAAGCCGGTGGCTTTGGAGGCCAGTGCCGAGGAACGCGACACGCGCGGGTTCATCTCGATCACGACCATGCGACCAGTTTCCGGGCAGATACCAAACTGCACGTTGGAGCCGCCGGTTTCCACGCCGATCTCGCGCAATACCGCCAGGGAAGCGTTACGCAGGATCTGGTATTCCTTGTCGGTCAGGGTTTGCGCAGGAGCCACGGTGATCGAGTCACCAGTGTGCACGCCCATCGGGTCGAAGTTTTCGATGGCGCAAACGATGATGCAGTTGTCGTTCTTGTCTCGAACGAC
>OFRI01000177.1_pt1 | contig 16995 bp, 16 predicted proteins | sample 1543031 | NCBI WGS metagenome assembly OFRI01 (sample SAMN07774226, study PRJEB24372) | wastewater metagenome
TGTGACACCAACAGTCAAAATACCAACAGTATTGATACCTGTGATTGATTGTATATTGAGTAGTTCTGTTCTTCTAAGTGCCATCTTATTTTCTTTTTAGTTATTTATGAGAATAGTGCAGCATCAAGTTCGTTAAAACTTGCAGTCACTGTAATCGTAATCGTTGATGCACTACCAGTTGCAGTTGCGGTGGCACCAATAAAGTTAATATTAGTAATACCAGTTCCTACTGATGATCCTGCACTCTTGATTTCTACTCCACTAATCACTCCAGTCAGGTTTGCACCACTACCAACAAAAGAAGTTGCAGTCACAATACCGGAAGAATTGATATTACCAGAGGCAATCGTTCCAACAGTAATATTAGGAGTACCAGAAAGACCAAAAGAAGTGGTTGCAAAAGAAGCAGTAGATGCAGTACCAGTTACATTACCACTAAAAGAAGTTGCAGTCACAATACCTGCAAAACTTGCACCAGTACTTACATTTCCAACTAGTTGTACTCTTGTGACCGACATCTTATTACTTTTTAGTTATTTATGCTGCAGGTTCTTCAGTTGCTTCTATTACTACTTCTTCTACAATTTTTTCAATTACTACAGGTTCTTCAATTACTTCTACTACTTCTTCTACAATTTCTTCAACTACTACTTCTTCTACTACTACTACAGGTTCTTCTACTTTTATCCAAGGAAAAGGTAATGAAGTGATTGGAGGATTATATTGAGATACAATCTCATTAGCAAGTTTTGTTTTTATATATCCAACATCAAGATTATTTTCCAACCAACTAATCACAGTTTCTTCTGTAAGAGTCGAATAATCGGCAAATGCTTCTGGACTTGGTGAAGGAAGAGGATAAGAGTTATTTAAAGATGCAGTTATTCCATTCTCATCTGTTCCGGTAAGTCCCCAGTGAATAATCTTTACCACATTAGATAATTCATTTTCTAATGGAGCACAGTCCAATTTAGAAATACTCCAAGTATAAGTAATCATTTTTCCTTAGCATACTCCATATTTAGATTTGAGATTATTGGATTGTGTCTCCATACTCTCAAATCCTTTCACAGTCATCCAAGTCACCATAGAATATCTGTTTCCTTTGGTGACTGGTTCTACACCGTGCCTATAATACCTGTTAGAAGGAAAGCATACAAGAAGTCCAGGCTCGGGACGAACTCTAATCTTTAAATCAGGAAATGCAAAATCTCCACCTTCAAACTCATCATTCAAATATAAGACCATAGTCAAATCACGGTCTACTGTTTTTCTCCAAATTTGTGTTTGGTCTGGTGCAGTCCATATACCTTCACCATCAATATGAGGTTGGTAGTGTCCTCCTACATCATAACAAAGAAGTTGTGGAACTTCTGCACTATCCACCTCAAACTGATAAAAAGGATTGATGACTTGTTTTACAATATGATGCATCAGTTCATTGACCTGTGGAAATACCGGTTCAATTGGTGCAATTTGAGTATCTCTTGTTCTCTTGTCCGTAATCCATTCAGTTCCTCGTGTCTGATTGGATTTGTCTGGGTCAAATACTGAAAGGTCTTCTGTCTTGGAAGTTTTCATATGATTTACCAGTGCATCAATACCTTCTTGACTGATGACCTTTGGTGCAATCAAAACTTTGGATAATAAATTCATACAGAATAATGTAGTTTGAGGTATTTATGTTGGGGTGTTGGAGGTTGCTGCTAAATATCCTCTTGCAGCACTTAATGGTCCTCTTGGTGTTGCCGTTACAGAATCATTGGAGAAATTTATACGGTCTACTGTTGCTACAGTTGTTGGTCCAGGAGATAACCCGCCACCAAACCAACCATAGTTAGAGTTTCCTGTTGCTGCTAAATTAGATCTTGCTAAACTTAATGGTCCTCTTGGTGATGCCGTGGAAGAATCATTAGAGAAATCTATACGATTTACTGTTGCTATTATAGGTGAACCACCACCACCGAACCAACCATAGTTAGAGTTTCCTGTTGCTGCTAAATATCCTCTTGCTGAAGTTAATGAACCTCTTGGTGATGCTGTGGAAGAATCATTAGAGAAATCTATACGGTCTACTGTTGCTACTACTGCACCAAATGATGGAGATCCACCACCAAACCAACCATAGTTAGAGTTTCCTGTTGCTGCTAATGCATATCTTCCTGGTGAAGTTAATGAACCTCTGGGTGATGCTGTGGAAGAATCATTAGAGAAATCTATACGATTTACTGTTGATACTGTTGTTGGAGTAGAACCACCACCAAACCAACCATAATTAGAGTTTCCTGTTGCTGCTAAATTATATCTTGCTAAACTTAATGGACCTCTTGGTGATGCTGTTGCTAAATCATTAGAGAAATCTATACGATTTACTGTTGCTACTGCCGGATAACCACCACCAAACCAACCATAGTTAGAGTTTCCTGTTGCTGCTAAAGAACTTCTTCCTGGTGAAGTTAATGAACCTCTGGGTGATGCCGTGGAAGAATCATTAGAGAAATCTATGCGGTCTACTGTTGCTACTACTGGAAATCCACCACCAAACCAACCATAATTCCCTGCTTTTTGTAGACGAGTACTTGAAGACCTTGCCTGTCCTGATGTTGCTCCCGTTCCATCTCTTGCTAAACTTAGTGGACCTCTGACTGATGCCGTAGAAGAATCATTCGAGAAATTTATACGGTCTACTGTTGATACACGTCCTCCAGGAGATAACCCGCCACCAAACCAACCATAGTTAGAGTTTCCTGTTGCTGCCGAAGATTCTCTTTCTAAACTCAATGGTCCTCTAATTGATGCCGTTGAGGAATCATTCGAGAAATCTATACGATTTACTGTCGAATATCTTACTGGTCCAGGACCAAAGGTAATACTAGCACCACCAAACCAACCATAATTAGAGTTTCCTGTTGCACCACAACTTTGTGTAGTAGAAAGTAAACTCGATCTTGGTGATGCTGTTGCTAAATCATTAGAGAAATCTATACGATCTACTGCGTTGCTACCAGATCCACCACCGAACCAACCATAATTAGAGTTTCCTGTTGCTGAAAAATTATATCTTGTACCACTTAATGGACCTCTGACTGATGCCGTGGAAGAATCATTAGAGAAATCTATACGGTCTACTGTTGATCTTGAACCAGGAGCAGTACCACCACCGAACCAACCGTAATTAGAGTTTCCTGTTGCTGCTAAAGAAGATCTTGCTAAACTTAATGGACCTCTTGGTGATGCCGTGGAAGAATCATTCGAGAAATCTATACGATCTACTGTTGCTACAGTTGTTGCTCCAGGAATTAACCCGCCACCAAACCAACCATAATTGGAGTTTCCTGTTGCTGCTGCAGAAGATCTTGCTAAAGTTAATGAACCTCTTGGTGATGCCGTGGAAGAATCATTAGAGAAATCTATACGGTCTACTGTTGATACTATTGTTGGTCCAGTAGACCCACCACCAAAAAAACCGTGAGTTTGAGCAGTACTCCAAATAGTATTAGTGACTTGAGTATCAGTCACTAACATTACCAAACCAGTCGTGGTAATACCAGCAGTCACAATACCAACATATGAACTAGTTGCATAAGAGACTGTTGTGGTTCCTGCAAATCCTGTGACTACAAAAGTTCCATTATATCCAGTATGTGCTACTCCTGATGTATCTGTAAGACCAGAAACTGCAATCTTTGCACCAGTATAAAAAGGTGTCGTAGAGAGACCAGCAGAAGTTGAAAATGTAAGAGTTGCGATACCAGCACTAAAAGAACCATCAGTAACAGCAATACCAGCAGAAGAACCTGTTGAGTTAATACCTATCGTGGAAACAACAACAGGATTTGATTTGGTAAGAAAAATACCATCAAGACCAAATACGTCTCCTGCTGGGGGCATCTACTTTCTCCTTATGAGTTTCTGGATTCTAAAAGTTGTTGATGCTGTTCTGCTCCAGGTGCAAGTAATCCAAGGTCAGTATTCGTTACTTCCTCAATACCACGAAGAACTTTCTCTTGCAAAGTATTCAAGAACTTATCAGGGTCATTAATCGCATCAGCAAGAGCTCCATAACCATTCTTGATTCTGTTTGCATCATCACTCACTAATGTAGGAGCAGTTCCTCTTCTCATAGAGTGTAGATTACCAATACTAATACCAGTCTTGGAACTTACCATTTCATCCAGAGATTGCTCTGCGAATCTGCGTTCCCAATAGATATGGTCCTCTGCCTCAAACTGTTCTCTGGTGACTGTCTTACCACCATTCAGTTCAATCAGTTTGTTAATAATTTTATCAAAGAAATTCATTTGTTGAATGCGGTCACGAATCTCCAATTCACAAGATTTCAAGTAGTTTTGATTTGAAATTGAATCCAAATCGTGCCAGTAGAGTTTTGTTGAACCACCATTCGGTCCAGAAGTATGCCACTCTACTGGTTCATCAGTATTCTTACCTTTCCAACGATACTCAAACTCACGAACTCTCTCTTTCATCTCAATCAGTTTCTGCATATATCCTTCGGCAAGAATACGACGATTCTTAATTGCTGCCTGAAATGCTGCTGGAACTGTGTATTGCTCTAATAGAAAGAACTTTTCAATTTGGAAATTGGTTCTTCCTTGTGCAAGTTCTTTGTCTGCTTCTTCCCAACGAAGCACTTCTTGATAAGCTTGTTTTAGATATTCTTCGTTATTTACTGCTTCCTCTGGGGAAATAATTTGCAGTTGGTTACAATTTTCAGTCATAGTTTTTTTACTAAATGGTTCTAATGTTTGTTTCCAAACGTTTGCAATTTTTTTCCAATCATAAGTTTCAGTAGCATAACGTGAAACAGATTGTGAAATTTGGTCGTAGTATTGCCTATCATTATCAAAAAAATATAATGCAGATTTACAGGCATCTATAAAGTTATTTAGGAAGTTATTTGTTACTTCATATCCTTTTGTGGTTCTTGTGCCTTCGATTGGAACAATATTTGCAATCTCATTTGATACTTCTGGAAGTGCTCCAATGTCTGTAAGAATTGGAAAGCATCCACAAGACATTGCTTCTGCTAATGAAACACAGAATGTTTCTTCCCAGATATTTGGATGAATAAAGAATGCAGCATCTTGTAAGTGCTCTATCAGTTCTGCTTGGTCTACTGCTGGTGAGTAGATTACATTTGGAAGTGATTTGAGATACTCATAAAGTTCAGTATATGGGTCTTCTGTAATATCATAAAGATTCATCGCAGAGAAAATCTTAAAGGTTGCCTCTGGAATATGAGGAATGATTTGTGCTAATACTTCAAGACCTTTATATGGTATGGAAGTATAGATAAATGTCTTTGATTTTTTTGATGAGTATGTAAATTGCTTTGATACTCCTGTTGGAATTGTGACGATTTTATGTTCTGGAATTTTATGATACTGGATGAATTGCTCTCTACACCAGTTTGATGGAGAGACAATTAAATCACAAATTGAAAAATCAAAGTTAAGATATACTGGTTGGTCGTAAGAATGTTGCGACCACAATACTTTAACTGGTTTATTTGATTGTTGAAGTTCTTGTGGTAAATGAGAAACTATAATGTTTTCTGGAAACTTATAATAGTCTTCAAGAAAAAAATAAGAACTTTCACTTGCTCCTGATTTCATAGATTACCTTGATGTGTTTGATGTTGCTCCAACATTTTGCCTTGCTATTGACAAAGGACCTCTCGGAGATGCTGTTATAGTATCATTAGAAAAATGAATTCGATCTACCGTTGATACTGCAGCAAAACCACCAGGAGATCCAAGATTTCCGCCACCAAACCAACCATAGTTAGAGTTTCCTGTTGCTGTTAAACTTTGTCTTGCAACACCACTTAATGGTCCTCTAACTGACGCTGTTGCAGAATCATTTGAGAAATCTATACGATCTACTGCTGTTACTAAAAATCCACCACCAAACCAACCATAATTAGTGTTTCCTGTTGATCCTCTTGAGTTTCTTGCTGCACTTAATGTTCCTCTTACTGATGCTGTTGCAGAATCATTAGAAAAATCAATACGGTCTACTGTTGACCTAGTTGTTGCAGGAAATACATAACCTCCACCAAACCAACCATAATTAGAGTTTCCTGTTGATGCCAAATAAGCTCTTCCTAAACTTAATGGTCCTCTTAGGGACGCTGTTGCAGAATCATTTGAGAAATCTATACGGTCTACTGTTGTTGTATAACTAAGAGAACCTGATCCAAACCATCCATAATTAGAGTTTCCTGTTGCTGATAATATTTGCCTTGTGCCACTTAATGAACCTCTTGTCGATGCTGTGGAAGAATCATTTGAGAAATCTATACGGTCTACTGTCGAAAAGTTTGATGGGGTAGGAGTTGACCCTCCGCCAAACCAACCATAATTCCCTGCTTTTTGTCTGCGAATATTGAGAACTCCTGATGTTGCTCCTATCCAAGTTCTACCAAGACTTAAATTTCCTCTTGGTGATGCCGTTACAGAATCATTGGAGAAATTTATACGGTCTACTATTAATGTTCCACCACCAAACCAACCATAGTTGGAATTTCCCACAGATCCCATCCCCAACCTTGCGGAACTTAATGGACCTCTGACTGATGCCGTGGAAGAATCATTAGAGAAATCAATACGGTCTACTCTTGATACTGATGCTGGAAATTCACCACCACCAAACCATCCATAGTTAGAGTTTCCTGTTGCTGACAAAAAATTTCTTGCTACAGATAATGGACTTCTTGGTGATGCTATTAAATTATCATTAGAAAAATCTATGCGATCCACTATTGAATGGTATGTTCCAGGAACAACAATGCCACCACCAAACCAACCATAGTTAGAGTTTCCTGTTGCTGCTAACCCAGATCTTGCTAAACTTAATGGTCCTCTGACTGATGCCGTAGAATAATCATTGGAGAAATCTATACGGTCTACTGTTGAAAATGCTGGAATTCCGGGACTAAGAGATCCACCACCAAACCAACCATAATTAGAGTTTCCTGTTGCTGATAAATTAACTTTTGCTAAACTTAATGGACCCCTAACTGATGCTGTTGCTGCATCATTCGAGAAATCTATACGGTCTACTGTTGATACTACTGATCCAGGAATAAGACCACTGCCAAACCAACCATAGTTAGAGTTTCCTGTTGCTGCTGGATTATATCTACCAGAAGTTAATGGACCCCTAACTGATGCTGTTGGAGAATCATTAGAGAAATCTATGCGGTCTACTGTTGAATAATATGTTGGAAAACTAAATCCACCACCAAACCAACCATAATTCGCAACGGATTCTTTATTCAACCATTCACCAGTCAGTCGTCCACTACGAACTTCTCCAAGTGTAAATACACCAAATATATTGTTATTATTGATTGTCATTTACTTATATGAAGAGACTGATGGGTTTTTTTGCCTTTCTCCAAAATTCCATACCAGAATACTTATCCAATACATAATCACTCAAAACTTCTTCAGGTCTTTTGGAAGTTCTTTTCACCTGCTTACGAACTTCGTGCATATCACTCAGACCATAAATCTCATCATCTTTCTCTCTGTATTTATGACTTACATTTCCAAAGTCGTGCTTGTATTCAGGAATCTCTAAAAACTTATAAACCTTATGCATCGTGTCTTCTGGACGATTCACCAAGTCATTATACTCAATCATATGCATATACTTCTCACAACCCTTCCTGAACCCCTCTCCAAAGGCATACAGAGACTGGTCTACAATACCTTCGGGGCACATTAGGTAATCACAACGATTGTCGTCTGTGGGGGTATATCCTTTATCTTTGAGTGCCTTATCAACAAATGATACTTGATTGGAATTGCGATTAATCATTTGAATAAAAGATGCAAGAATCTCTACCACATCTCTTACAGGGCACAGAATCTTTGGAGTTTTTGTGATATATTCTTGTATTCTTTCGGTGTTATTAGGCCAAGCTCTGCATTTGTCGCAGATGATTGGTTTATCAATATCACTATAATAATTATCAATCACACTTGAAATAATCTTATGATGCTGTGCTGGTTTTGGATATGCAAGTGCCTGCTCTGACCCTTCAAAGTATTGCTCTGTATAATACATAATCTCCAACACGGGAGAGATTGCACCACAGTGAATGTCCGGATTTTGATTTAGAATTGCAGAAAGTAATGTAGAACCAGAACGAGGTAATCCACTTTCAAAAAAATAAGTCTTACGCATTATTAAAGAAGAACAATTGAACTAATCTACCATTTTCTAAATTATCTCCAAAGTTTGCTCCGTGTGAGTGCCAGAGTTTTGGGTCAAAGATGACTGCTCTATTATACTTCATATTTGCTAAACAATATCTCTCCCACTTGGAACGATCCAAACCATCACCATATACAATACCATCACGAATTTCATCATAAGAACTATAACCACACCATAATGCTTCTTCTCTTTCAGGGCATCTTTCCCATCCCAGTTTTTTATGTTTCCAGAACGATGTTCCTGCCTCATCAATAACCTGATGAGGTAGATTCATATAAACAACACATCCCCATTCCCAGATTGGGTCAATATGAATGTCTTGTTGAAATGTATCTGCTTCTAATGATAATCTAAAATCTCCGTGATTACCACAATCAGCAGGAACTAAATGTCTTCCAATCAGATTCTCAAACTTATCGTGAATCTCTTGATTGTAAAAAGTTCCGTTTGAGTTTCTACCTGGATATGTATGATTTTCTGGTTGTGGATATTCAAGATTTAGTGCATATTGACGAACTTCATATGGATTCTCATAGAAATTATCAACAATAATAATATTCTGCTTCATCATTAATAATGTAGTTTGAGGTATTTATGTTGGGGTGTTGGAGGTTGCTGCTAAATATGGTCTTCCTGGTGAACTTAATGAACCTCTTAGTGATGCCGTTCTAGAATCATTGGAGAAATCTATACGGTCTACTGTTGTGAATGGCGGTCCTCCAGCTTGACCACTACCAAACCAACCATAGTTGGAGTTTCCTGTTGATGCTAAAAATCTTCTTGCTAAAGTCAATGAACCTCTTGGTGATGCTGTTGCTAAATCATTAGAGAAATTTATACGGTCTACTGTTGTAGTATATGATGTTCCAAATCCACCACCAAACCAACCGTAGTTGGAGTTTCCTGTTGCTGCTGAAACATATTTTCCTGCACTTAATGGACCTCTTGGTGATGCTGATGCAGAATCATTAGAGAAATCTATACGGTCTACTGTTGTCCTAATACTTACACCAAATCCACCACCGAACCAACCGTAATTAGAGTTTCCTGTTGCTGCTAAAGAAGATCTTGCTAAACTTAATGAACCTCTTGGTGATGCCGTGGAAGAATCATTAGAGAAATCTATACGATTTACTGTTGCTGATACAGAGGGAGTATAACCACCACCAAACCAACCATAGTTTGAGTTTCCTGTTGCTGCTGAACCAGACCTTAATGAACTTAATGGACCTCTGACTGATGCTGTAGAAGAATCATTAGAGAAATCTATGCGGTCTACTCTTGATACTGTTGTTGGAGTACCCCCACCACCAAACCAACCATAATTAGAGTTTCCTGTTGCTGCTGCAGAAAATCTTACTGAACTTAATGGACCTCTGACTGATGCCGTGGAAGAATCATTAGAGAAATCTATGCGATCTACTGTTGATAAAAAAACAATTGGAAATGGAAGTTGATTAACCCCACCACCAAACCAACCATAATTCCCTGCTTTTTGTAGTTTGATTGCTGGTCCCTTTGCTTGTCCTGATGTTGCTGCTGGAGAATCTCTTGCTGAACTTAATGAACCTCTTGGTGATGCTGTTGATGAATCATTAGAGAAATCTATACGGTCTACTGTTGATAATGGTCCAGGTGAACCACCACCAAACCAACCGTAGTTGGAGTTTCCTGTTGCTGCTAGAGAACTTCTCGCTAAACTTAATGGACCTCTTACTGATGCTGTTGCTGTATCATTAGAGAAATCTATACGGTCCACTCTTGATATTACTGGAAATGTACCACCACCAAACCAACCATAGTTAGAGTTTCCTGTTGCTGCTAACCCACTTCTTCCTAAACTTAATAAACCTCTTCGTGATTCTGTTACAGAATCGTTGGCAAAATTTATACGGTCTACTGTTGATGATCCAAGACCACCAGCAAACCAACCAAAGTTAGAGTTTCCTGTTGCTCCAAAATTATCTTTTACCGAATTTAATGAACCTCTTGGTGATGCTGATGCAGAATCATTCGAGAAATCTATACGGTCTACTATTGATACTGATGCTACTGGTGTTGATCCTCCACCAAACCAACCATAGTTAGAGTTTCCTGTTGCTGCTAGAGAATTTCTCGCTAAACTTAATGGACCTCTTGGTGATGCCGTTGCAGAATCATTAGAGAAATCTGTACGGTCTACTGTTGATACTACTGCTGGTGTTGGAATTGAACCACCACCAAACCAACCATAATTAGAGTTTCCTGTTGCTGATAATCGTTGTCTTGCTAAACTTAATGGACCTCTTACTGATGCTGTTCCAGTATCATTAGAAAAATCTATACGGTTTACTGTTGATAATACTGCTGGTGTTGGAATATAACCACCACCAAACCAACCGTGAGTATCATCAGTACTCATCACCTCAAGTCTTTTTAGTTTATAAGCAACTTGTAGACCAAATACTCCAATTGCCATTTTACTTACCGAATATGTGAGAACCGATGTGTTGCAATTCTATACTTGTATCCATCCAAACATCATAACCAATATCACTCACACGATGAAAGAAACTCATATCTTCTCCCAAGTATTTTCCTTCCTTATTCATTTCGGCAAAGTAGTGATATGAATTATGATATTCATTTTCAGTAATTGGATAGTTTGAATTATTCAATCCTGGAAAATACTTTAATTCACTATAATACTTATTTAGTTTTCCAAAGACACTTCTATGAATTAATACAAAACCCATTCCAATTCCACCAATCTTTACCAGATTTCCACATAACTTTACAGGATTATAAAGTTCATAGCAGTGTCGTATTGGTAGTGTCTTCATAGGATAAGATGCAGACACAATTGGTTTTTGATAGGAATATAACTTCAACATATCTTCTGGTGAGAATGCAACATCAGCATCCAGACAAAACAGATACTCAAACTCTGTATTATTCACAAAGAAATTTGCAATTCTTGACCGTCCGTGAGTAATCAGAGATTCATTTGCAACGGTCATAATGCCGTGTTCTATATTATTACGAACTAGTAATTTACCAAGATTAAAGAGTGATGTTGTGGTTTTTTCATTCACCAATCCACCATAACAAGGTAATGATATAAGGATACTCATAAATTAAGAAGTTTTTTGTTTTCCTGCGATTTGTATTTCAATTGCGTTTGGTGTGCTTGATGATGCAAAGATAGATTGTCCGATTCCCAATCTTTTTGGTGCTTCGCAAAGTTCAATTGAAGAGTTCTTTGGAATTACCATATTATAAGCTAACCAAGAGAAGATTGTATCACTATTACCAATACCTACGGATACTGGATAATCTCCACCAGGATAGATGATTCCATCAGAGATATTTGAAACTCTTATGGACTGAACGACTGATGGATAGACATTTCCAGTTCCATAATAAGCAACAGGAATTGTAGAAAGACCTGCAGTTACTGATGTAGTATTTGAAGAAATAGCAACAACAGTTCCAGTACCATTTTGATATGAAGTATCTGTTGATGACTGATACACAACCGTGACTTGTAATGCACCGTCTTGTGGAACAACGACTTCTGTGAATGAAATTGATGTAGATGCAAGTGCTACTGTTGCTGGTCTCGTCATTGGAATTGATAGTGAACCAGAAGTATAACCAACACCCACAAAAGTATTGGTCTGAATACCAGTATTATTACCAGTTGGTTGAATTAACATTCCAGAAGCAAGGAAGTTTGTAATCGCAGCACCAGCAGTAACTGTGAGAATATTGGAGTTTGCTACTTGAGTGATTGTTGCCGTTGATGTTGAACCAATACCAGTACCAGCACCAGTAGATTGTAGCACGATACTATCTAATGCATTCAGAATCATCGGTTGTTTTAAGAGTTCAACAGCAGAACCTACAGGAACTGGAAGCCTTGATGAAATTTTAGATACTGGTGAAAAGTATAAAACACCTGTTGCACGACCACTCATCGGTTTGCTGAGTGTAATATTATTACCATCTACACTTGTTACATAAGTATTGAACTGGAATCCAGCAGTTGAACCAATACCTGTAGTTTCACCAATATTACCAGTTCCAGTGACTGCCATACCCACAGTAATACTACTTGCAGAACCTACGGTAAATGTATGAATACCTGGTCCACCACTAGAACCAACACTGACTGAGATTGTTGCTGGAACTTTTCTTGCATTCAATACAAAACCAGCAGTAATTTCTGCATCACCGTTTGATATATTTGTAACATGCAGTGAATGAACCAAATATTTATTTGATCCTGATGGTAATGTTGTGATTTGAGTTGTTGTTGTGCCGACACCAACAATATCTAATGTTCCTGTTGGTTGAATATAAAGAACATTATCAATAGATGTATCAAACTTACCAGAACCACCACCTCCAGCAGCTGCAGTTGCCCATAAAGTTCCAGTTATAGTTGACTGAAGAACCTGCCCTGTTGTTCCAGAAGCATTTGTAGAATCATAGATAGCACCAGTAACTCTTGCATTGCCTTGAACTTGTAAAGCATATGCTGGATTAGTGGTTCCAATACCAAGATTACCAGAAACATAAGCACCATCAGTTACTTGAAGTCTTTGTGATGCTGTTCCTGTTGATGTTGCTGTTCCTACTAATATAGGACCATTAGTGAATGTAGAAATACCAGAAATATTAAGTTGTTGTGCTGCTAAGTTAGTAGCAGTTATAATACCTACAACTAAAACATTACCCTGAACCTGAAGTTTTGATGTCGGATTTGTGGTTCCAATACCAACATTAGAAAGTGTATGAATACCTACATCAGTCGTAACCCATTGTGATGAACCACCACCACCAGAAGCATTAATAGTAACTTGTCCAGTAGAACCAGAAACAGTAATATTAGTTCCAGCAATAATAGAAGTTACAATACCTGTTAATGCAGTTCCTGAACCACTAAAAGAAGTTGCAGTCACTACTCCAACATTAAGATTGGGGCTTCCAGTAAGTCCTTGAGCAATTGTAGCAGTTCCTGTAAGGGCCCCTACGAATGTGGTTGCAGTAACTACACCAGTAACTCTTACATCACCAACAACATGAAGAGAACTTGTTGGTATTGTGGTGCCGATTCCAACAGAACCAACAGTAAAAAAAGTATTATAAGTATTGCTTCCTAAACCAACAGACCAAGGGTTGACTACAATAACTGTAGAACCTATTCCAACACTATCCTGCTGAATATAAACCTTACCATCATTAGTATTGAGAGCTAGTTCTCCTAATGGTAAACTTGCTGTAGTAGGTATTTTTCCAGGTACTGATGACCTTTTTATCTTTATAACAGGTGCTGCCATTCAGTTTCTCATTGGTGGTATAAACCATATAACTCTTATATAAGAGTTTTTTAGTATTTATGAAAAATCTTCTTTGATTACTTTTTTTGATTTCTTTAGTTTTTCTACTTCTACACTTAAACTTTCTATGGTTTTATTTGCTAGTTCTACTTGTGTTTCCAGTACAATATTAGTATTAAATAACTCAAAAGTTTTTTGTTGATATTTTGCAAGTATTGCTTTTAGGTCTTCTTCAGTCATAGATTATCAAAAACTTCCACAATCAACAGTAATATTCTCTAAGAACCTTTCAGTGCCAGTGCAAGAAATCACTTGTGATGCTCCTGCACAATCATTTACAAAGAGAGATCCAATCTCAATTGGTGCAAAGGTTGTGACCGTAAGTTGTGGAGTGCTTGAACTATTTCCATCAGTATCAGCAGCCAGAACACTTGCGAACTTAAATCTTGCATCTCCTTGTTCCCAAATAACTGCTGATTTCTTTGCAGTTGATGCATGATAGTTAAAGAGAACACCAAGGTCCCAAGTGGTAGCAGATGATGGTGCACTACCATCAACAACACCAAGTTCAATGGTTCTGTCTTCTACTGTGATTGCAGCAGTATTGACTTGAGTTGTACTGCCGTTTACAAAGAGGTTTCCACTAATCGTTAGGTTCTGTGCAGCAGTAATATTACCAGATGCATCAATCGTTGCAGCATTAGTTGCATTAGAGTGCTGAATCGTTGCTGCCTTGACTGTAGGAGCACTTAGTGCAGTTCCAACATTGACTGAACCAGATACCTCAATACTTGTTGCACTTGCAGCACCTAATACTGGTGTGACTAATGTTGGTGAGGTTGCAAATACAGCAGAACCACTACCAGTTTCATCAGTAAGAGCTGTTGATAAGTTAGAAGAACTAAAAGAACCTAATGTCGTTGCAGTACCAACTGATGTGATTGCACCAGTTAGGTTTGGAATATTAGTTGTTGATGATGCAGTACCAGTAAGTGAACCTACAAAACTTGATGCAGTGACAATACCTGCTGATGCAATAATACCTGATGCATTAATGGTAACCCCACTACCAACAACTACACTGGTTGTAATAGCAACATTATTTGGAAGTCCAATTTGAACCTGGTCATTTGTGACTGCTGTCTCAATCTCATTTGCAGTTCCTGCAAAAGTAAGAGTGTCTCCAGTATTAAATGTATCAGTTCCAGTTCCACCAGCAATCGTAAAACTTGATGATGATGATGATGAAAATGAAAGTGTACCACTTCCATTTGTGGTAAGAATCTGCCCATTCGTTCCATCAGCACCTGGAAGAGTAAAAGTTACAATTCCAGCAAGAGTTCCTGGGGCCTTAATTGTAATAAAATCAGTACCGTTATTTGTTCCTTCTACAAAGTTTACACCACTACCAGTTGTTGTAGTTTGTCTGGTCCAGTAACGATGAGAACCAAAAAACTTATTATTATTTGTGGTACTATCAATACCTACATAAAGTTCGTAAGAATCAGTTGTAAATCCAGGTTCACCTGCTTTGAGACCGGGCAGATTAGCAAAAAGACCTCTCTTAAACTGTAAGGTTGGAGATGGCATCTTTTTATACTATTTTTAGTTATTTATGATTATCAAAAACCACCACCATCCAAATCAATCTTATCATCCAGGTCTGTGTCTAAGGTATTGATAAAATCATTTGGTAATCCACCTTCCACTGCCCCAGAAAGTACCTCATCTGGGTTGACTGCCTTATATTTTTGTAATGCACCATCATAAATCAACACATAACCGTCCTGAAGTCCTGTGATATCAACATCTTGTAAATCTGATAGGTTTGCCACTTCTGATGCTCCTGTTCCTAAGATTGCAGATACTCTAAACTTATTTGGTAAACTTTGTTTTACACTATAACTACTAGATGCAACCGATACTTGATAAGTCATAGAGATACCGTGTCTTTGACAAGTGCAGCTCCCTCAAAAACCTTTGTGACCTTTCCAGTTGATGCGTGAGTAATAATCACATCATAATAGTTTCTACCTGCTGATAAGTCATCAGTATTTGTAGAACCCATAGAGATTTTGATTTCTCCTGTTTGTACTGTGATTGTAGTGGTAAAAGACTTTGATGTGGTTGCAGTTGGATGTTTTTTTATCTTTGCAGTTGCTGATTGATTTGTAAGAGAAAATACAGAGTTGTCAGCATTGGTTACAGTATAAGTTGCATCAAAGTCAGTTCCCTTTTCTATAACAATATTGACTACAGGTACTGTCATTTTTAGAAGGTTTTTAAGTATTTATGAAGTTTTAGGTGAGTATCAATATGCAATTCTTAATACATTAAATTAAAGTAATATCTGGCCAATTTAAATTGAATTGGACCGATGAAATGTCAGTCAATGATGTAATGTTATCATATAATATTGTTAATCTCAATTCTTCATTGAAACAATTTTGAATATAATTCATCATAAGGTCATACATTTCATTAAATTCTTCTGTGCTCAAAATAACAAATTTGTTAATGAATTTCCATTTAATTTCTACACCATTATCATTAGATTTATTTTTTTGTAAGTTAAGAGCAATTCTAGTTCTATCATCAAGAATTAATTGATTTCCCTTATAAGAAACTACTTCAATTTCTTTATTCCATCTTTCATTTGCAATTTCTTTTTTAATCCAATTTTTACTAAGTTCAAGACACTCTGGAAGAGCACTGTATTCTGTTACAACATTATTTGATAATTTTACCCAACCCAATCCTGGGTGTTCTGCCCAACCAAGATCATAAAGTTTTTCTTCACTTAATAAATTTAATCCATGAATGTTATTCCAATTTTCAGGAAGTTTTTGAACGGGACTCATAATCATTTTTTGAGTATGATCAACCAATATATGCAGATTATTCATTTTTGTTCTCCGTTAATTTTTTTGATATGCTGGTAAGAGTTGTTTTGTCACTCCATCTCCTTTTAGTTGAAGATTTTTTTCTAATTTATCACCATCAAGTTGCCAAGCAGCAGCGCCCTTCCAGGCAATTTTATCAAATCCAATTCTTTGTTCTATGACCTCTTCCCATCCTCTCCATGATGCAAAATTAACTTTTGGTCTCATTGCAACTTCAACTCCAATTCCAGCAGCAAGTTGTTCAATCAATTCAATTGCTTCTGTGGGTTGTAGTTGGGCGTACATATACCCGCTTTGAGTTCTCATACTAATTTCAACAATTCCACCAAAAGCAGTTCCAACAGTTATAGATCTTGCTCTATAACGATTAGAATTTATTGAATCAATTTCATTTTCTTCACAATCCTTTTTAGAAGGAAAATAATCTATAAAATCATAAAATAATTTGTAGTCTTTTGGAAATGAAAAATTACTATATTTGCGAATACAACTTGGGTCATATTGGACATAACTTGATG
>OFRI01000178.1_pt1 | contig 16952 bp, 11 predicted proteins | sample 1543031 | NCBI WGS metagenome assembly OFRI01 (sample SAMN07774226, study PRJEB24372) | wastewater metagenome
TGCGCGTCTTGCCCAAGCTCAAGCCAATCTTGCATCAACTCAAGCCCAAGCCAATCTTGCAAAAAGCATGGTTCAAAGAAAAAAACGTTTACTCGATCAGGGCTTTATTTCTAAAGTGGAATATGAACAAAGCCTTGTAGACTATCAAGCTCAATTAGAAAATGTTCGTGCGCAACAAGCCAATGTTGATATTGCCGAAAAAGCGGATCGCGATGGCACTATTTTAAGCCCGATTTCAGGGGTTATTACTCAACGTCAGGTAGAACCTGGACAAACAGTATCCGCAGGACAAACCCTTTTTGAAATCATTGACCCGAGTCATTTAGAAATACAGGCCAAAATTCCAAGTGATCTACAAGCCGCTTTAAGTTTGGGAGAAAAAATTGAATATCGGCTGCAAGGCAATCCCCAAAAACTGACAGCCAAACTTACTCGTATTTCCCCGATTGCAGATCCCGCAAGCCGTCAAATTGAGTTCTTTGCTCAGCCAATTGAAAGTATTAATTCATTGAGTATCGGGACCTTTGTAGAGGGTGACATACTTGGTTCACAGTCCATAACAGGCCAAATTATCCCGCTCGATACCATTCAGGATATACAAAACTCGCCTTATGTTTGGGTGATTCGCCAAAATAAAATTGAACGTGTTCACATAAAAGTCTTGGAACAACGCTATAGCAATAACAGCGCTGTAGTACAGGGACTACAAACTGGCGACCGTATCAGCCGTATAAAGTTTAATGAAAAAGATTTGCATCAAATGGTGACAATCAATCCATAAAATAAGAAAAGGTTGTTGCTATGTGGTTAACCCGTATTAGTGTGAAATATCCTGTTTTTACCATCATGATGATGTTTTGTCTGATGGTTTTAGGCTTAGCCTCTTGGCAAAGAATGGGAGTTGAGGAGTTTCCTGATGTCGATTTCCCCTTCGTGGTGGTTTATACCACCTATCCAGGAGCATCCCCTGAAACAGTTGAGTCTGAAATCACCAAGAAAATGGAAGATCAAATCAATACCATTTCAGGTTTAAAACAGGTCATTTCTCAGTCTAGCGAAGGCTTATCGACCATTATTGCTGAATTTGATCTCGATGTTTCTTCCGCTATTGCCGCGCAAGATGTCCGCGATAAAATTGCACCGGTCACCGCTGAGTTTCGAGACGAAATTCAAGACCCGATTGTTGAACGTTACGATCCTTCTGCCAATGCCGTGATGTCAATTGTATTTGAATCACAAAACATGTCACTGAAAGAGCTCAGTTCTTATTTGGATCAGCGCATCGTTCCACAGTTTAGAACCGTTTCTGGTGTAGGGACAGTCAACTTATTGGGTGATGCCAAGCGACAAATTCGCATACAGATTGAAGCCCACAAATTACAAAGTTTTGGGATTGGTATTGACCAGATCATCAACACGCTAAAAGCTGAAAATGTCGAGGTTCCGGGTGGAACGTTGAAACATGGTAACAGTGAACTTGTGGTCGAAATTAAGTCTAAAGTGATTCATCCTTTAGCCTTCGGCGATTTGGTGATTGCCAATAAAAATGGTGTACCGATTTATTTGCGCCAAGTTGCAAGCATTTCAGACAGCCAAGCCGAACTTGAGTCAAGTGCCTATTTAGATGGTAAAACCGCGGTTGCGATTGATATTTTACGCAGTTCCGATTCAAATGTGATTGACGTGGTCGACGGCACTTATGAGACCTTAGCAGATATTCAAAAACAGTTACCTGAAGGCACCACAGCAAAAGTCGTGGTAGATTCATCCAAAGGCATTCGTAACAGCATCACCGATGTTGCACGTACCATTATTGAAGGTGCAGCTCTTGCCGTTTTGATTGTCCTGCTGTTTTTAGGCTCATTCCGTTCCACCGCCATTACAGGCATGACGTTACCGATTGCCCTCCTTGGCACTCTGACGTTTATTTGGATCTTTGGCTTTAGCATCAATATGATGACCTTACTGGCACTATCACTCAGTATTGGTCTACTGATTGATGATGCGATTGTGGTCCGTGAAAATATTGTGCGACATGCAGACATGGGCAAAGACCCTGTCACAGCAGCCCTTGATGGGACCAAAGAAATTGGACTCGCTGTTTTAGCCACCACCTTAACCATTGTTGCGGTGTTCTTACCTGTGGCATTTATGGGCGGTATTATCGGGCGCTTTTTCTATCAGTTTGGCGTAACCGTCAGTACTGCTGTGCTGATCTCCATGTTTGTCAGCTTTACTTTAGATCCAATGCTATCTGCACATTGGGCTGAACAGCAAAATCCACATAAGCCACCCAATCGAGTTAAACAATTTTTCAATTGGATTTCTGGCAAACTAGATAATCTCAGCCATGGCTATGAGAAATTACTCAAGCTTGCTCTGCGCTTCCGATTCATCACCCTCATGATTGCTGTGGCTTCGCTGTTCGGTGCATTAGGCTTATCTAAACTGATTGGAACAGAGTTTGTCCCTGTTCCAGATAAAGGTGAGATTCGGATTAAGTTCGAAACACCTGTCGACGCCTCTTTGGAATATTCACAAGCCAAACTGCTGCAAGTCGATAAAATTATTCAGCAGCACCCTGACGTTCGAGCAACTTATGCGGTGATTAATGGCGTTACGGATCGTGGTAAAAACCATGTCAGTATTCGCGTAACCGTTACGCCACGCACAGAGCGTAAGAAAAGCTTAACCGACTTAAACAATGAGTTCCGCCAACGCCTACAACAAGTGGGTGGCATTACTGTGACCTCAATTGCCTCCGCAGATGAAACGGTATCGGGCGGACAAAAGCCCGTGATGATTTCCATCAAAGGTCCAGACTTAGCCGAATTGCAAAAAATTTCAGACCGCTTTATGGCAGAAATTGCGCAAGTCAAAGGCATTGTCGACTTAGAAAGCTCACTTAAAGCCCCTAAACCGACTTTAGGTGTGCATATTAATCGGGTCTTAGCCAGCGATTTGGGCCTATCGGTCAACCAAATTGCCAATGTCATTCGCCCACTGATTGCAGGGGATGATGTCACCACATGGCAAGATGACAAAGGCGAAACCTATGACGTTAACCTGCGCTTAACTGAAAATGCGCGTAGCTTACCTAGTGATGTACAAAACCTTTACCTCACATCGCAAAAAACGGATGCCAATGGTCAAGCTTTATTGATTCCCCTTTCTAGTGTTGCGCATTTAGAGCAAAGTCTGGGGGCATCGCAGATTAATCGTCGCGATCTAGCAAGGGAAGTCTTAGTCGAAGCCAACACCGCGGGTCGTCCTGCAGGCGATATTGGTGCAGATATTAAAAAAATTGAAGACAACTTTGACCTTCCTGCAGGTTATAGCTTTGACACACAAGGTTCAAACAAAGACATGGCTGAATCTGCAGGTTATGCCATGACCGCAATCACCTTATCCATTGTGTTTATTTATATTGTGCTAGGTTCGCAGTTCAATAGCTTTATTCACCCTGCGGCGATTATGGCTTCCCTGCCACTATCATTGATAGGGGTATTTTTAGCGCTCTTCTTATTTAACTCCACTATGAACTTGTTTTCTATTATCGGTATTATCATGTTGATGGGTCTGGTGACCAAAAATGCAATTCTATTGATCGATTTCATTAAAAAAGCCATGGATCACGGCGTTGATCGTTATCAAGCGATTATTGATGCAGGTAAAACACGTCTACGCCCTATTTTGATGACTACTAGCGCCATGGTGATGGGCATGGTGCCTCTGGCTTTAGGGCTAGGTGAAGGAGGTGAACAAAGTGCACCGATGGCACATGCAGTGATCGGTGGTGTCATTACATCGACACTGCTGACCTTGGTGGTGGTTCCTGTGATCTTCACCTATTTAGATGACTTTAAGAACTTTATGCTGCGTCAAGTACGTAAAATCATGTCATAATAATCAACATTTTTCTGAGGTGGTGTCGACATGCCTCCTCATTTTTTATCGTATAATCTTTGACTTTCAAAGTTTAAAATTTTAGGACAGTTTCCATGCGCGCGAGTCGCTTTTTATTTGCAACGTTAAGAGAAACCCCAAATGACGCAGAAGTGATTTCACATCAACTAATGCTACGTGCTGGGATGATTCGTAAATTGGCTTCAGGTTTATACACTTGGCTGCCGATGGGCGTTCGCGTATTAAATAAAGTTGCAGCGATCGTTCATGAAGAAATGAACAATGCGGGTTCACTCGAAGTCCTGATGCCCGTAACTCAGCCAGCATCTTTATGGGAAGAATCTGGTCGCTATGTCCAATACGGCCCTGAACTGCTTCGTTTCAAAGACCGCCATGGCAACCCTTTCGTACTTGGCCCTACCCACGAAGAAGTCATTACCGACCTTGCGCGCAATGAACTCAAAAGCTATAAACAATTGCCTGCAAACTTCTATCAAGTACAAACCAAATTCCGTGATGAAATTCGTCCACGTTTCGGTGTAATGCGTTCACGTGAATTTATCATGAAAGATGCTTATTCTTTCCACGCAAACCAAGAATCACTGCAAGAAACCTATGACATCATGTATGGCGCGTACTGCAAAATCTTTAGCCGTTTAGGTTTAGATTTCCGTCCAGTACAAGCCGATACAGGTTCAATTGGTGGTTCAGGCTCACATGAATTCCACGTGTTAGCATCAAGTGGTGAAGATGATATCGCCTTCTCGACTGAATCTGACTATGCGGCAAATATTGAAATGGCTGAGGCCATTTTAGTCGGTGAACGTGCAGCGCCAACCAAAGCATTAGAAGTTGTCGATACACCAAATCAAAAAACCATTGCAGACGTCTCTAACTTCTTAAAATCTGATCCTGCACACTCTGTAAAAGCCTTGTTAGTACAAGGTATTGCAGCCGAAGAAGGCCAAGCAACACCGGTAGTGGCATTGTTCTTACGTGGCGATCATGAGCTAAATGAAATTAAAGCCGAGAAGCATCCGCGCATTGCATCACCATTAACTTTTGCAACAGAAGAACAACTTGCTGCACTGGGTTTAACCGCTGGTTTCTGTGGACCACAAGGCTTGGTAGAAAAAGGCTTAACGGTCATTGTCGACCGTGCTGCATCGGTACTGTCTGACTTTGTTGCGGGTGCAAATGAGGTTGATAAACACGTGACTGGTCTAAACTGGGAACGTGATGCACAGTTCACCGAAGTTTATGACTTACGTAATGTGGTTGAGGGTGATCCATCTCCAGACGGTAAAGGTACGCTGCAAATTAAACGTGGTATCGAAGTGGGGCATATTTTCCAACTCGGTCAAAAATACTCAGAAGCTTTGGGCTGTAAAGTCCTAGGTGAAGATGGTAAACCATTTACGGTAACCATGGGTTGTTACGGTATTGGTGTAACACGTGTAGTTGCCTCTGCAATTGAGCAAAACTTTGACGAAAAAGGCATTATTTGGCCTATGGCAATTGCACCGTTTGAAGTTGCCATTGTGCCTATGAATGCACATAAGTCTCCACGTACTTTAGATGCAGCTGAAGCCTTATATGCTGAACTCACGGCAGCAGGTTATGATGTTTTACTGGATGATCGTAACGAACGTCCAGGCGTGAAATTCTCAGACCTTGAGCTTACAGGTATTCCTCACCGTATTGTGATTGGTGAGAAAGGCTTAGATGCAGGTACTTTTGAATATAAAGGCCGTCGTGATGCTGAATCTGTAAACATTTCTAAAGAAGAGTTGTTGGCGAAAATTGCAAAATAATTCATTTTAGAATAAAAAATCCCGCGTATATCGCGGGATTTTTTATTAGATCATATATCTAACAGAACTTTAAACCACCGTAGCAGTTTGATCTAAAGTTTTGCCCTTGTAAGCTTAAATTGGTCAGTGGAAAATCCAAAGTCGTCGTATTCATTGGAACATTCCCAACAACTAAGGCAGAACCACCGACACATCCTGTTAAAAGATTACCGCAATTTCGAGGATTGTCCGTTAGATCTTTATTAATACCCGCAATGGTTTGTTTTAAGACTTCATTGGTAATTGCCACTTTGGTCGTTGGGCTTAAGCTACCCAGTTCGACTTCATCTTCCATTGCCAGCCACCAACCTTTATTCGCACCAACCGCAGCACCCGTCCATAGAATATCTTGGGACTGCAAGGATAATGATGCTGGGTTGTTTAAATACAATGCGTGAATTAAGCCTAAACTTTGGTTCACAGTGATATCTGTTTTAAGCCCAGTAATATTGCCGGACACCTGTTTATCTAAGTTTAAAAAACCGAGTACTTTAGCTGTTAATTGTCCACTAAAATCAATTTGCCCAACAGTACCCGTCCCTTTTAAAGTTACATCCTTCATTCGAGTCCCCGACACAACTGTCGAATTAATCGTAAAAGGAGCAGAAGTAGAAGATAAACTTAAATTATAAGTATCAGATGAGTAGGAAATATCGTGACAAGGGTCTAAGAAACCACCTACGCAAGTTGTACCAGAACTACTTCCGAATAAACGACCTGAAACTGCCCCATTAATAGTTAAGCCTGTATCCGCATAAGTCATGTTACGAGCTGCTGTTACTGCTGTGCCAGATGCCGTCTTGGTTTTCATATAACCACTAAAGGTATTAATGCCGTTTGGCGTAGAAGTATTCTCTGTACCAAGGGTCATTAAACCTTTAATCTTTTCAGCACTCACACGAAAGCCTAACACCTCACGTGTTGCAGCTGAAGTCGGATTTTTAATCGCAAACTGAATAAATGGATTTGTGATTAATGCCGAAGTCGCTGCGCGCTGATCCGATGTATAGTTTGGATCATCAGGTAGTCCACTTAAACCAATATGATCGATATCAATATCACAACTGTTGGCTCGAATGGAATTGTTGTCGCCACCGCACCCCAACTGAAGCTTCTTAATATTGGCATTCAGCTCCAATTCTGCACTTAGAGCCAACTTATAAAAACCAATGTTTGATTGATTATATGTTTTCCCTTGTGCATCGGTTGTATTTGTCCCCTGCTGAAACTCTAGATTCATCAAAGATTGACCTTCAACTTCTGACAACTCCTCGTCATTTAAAGCGGTCATCGCATAACTTTGGCTCAAACCTAAAGTCGCTGTAATCAAAACAGAAATTAAAGACTTATTCATTTTATTTATTCCTTGTCATTCTTTTTAGCGCGGCATAATTCCTAATGTGCTGCGCATAGCTCCACCCGTAATGGCAATATCTGCAACCTTCTGCATGGTACCCGTTGGAGACAATGCAACCTCCGCTCTAAAGGCAGTTCCTTGTCCACCTGCTAATGCCTTATGGTTAAATTGCACTTGATTGTCTATGACAACTGAGTCCTTTTGCATATGAATTTTTCCATTCAAACCTAAGTGACCTTGCATTTTGTTTAAGTTAAAACTTGAGGTTTTTGTTGTTGTTCCATTGCTATCGGTATTACTGAGGCTAATAAAACTGCCTTTTTTACTTTCATTACTCAGGTCTGTACTACTCAACGTATTAAATTCAAAATTAGACTTAAATGAGAGGTAATTGCTTTGTGGTGTCCCACCTACAGCCTCAAGCCCTGGAATAATAAAGAGTTCGCCTTTACCATCTAACATAAAAGCAATCGATGCGAGAACATCATCTTTTTTGGCAAAATTATTAATCGGTACGACTTCTTTGGCACAACTATTTACCCCTGCTGGACAATTATATAGTGCACCCGGAAGCTGCCCGATTGCGATTTCCGCATTGGCAGCAAACAATAAACTATCGGCTTTGATATAGATTTCATTTTCATTAAAACCAATCACACCATTGGCTTTAAAATATGAGTCAATATTGCGTAAGCCTGTATAGTAGTTAACTTCTTCACCATGCTTACTCATCGCACCATCAATGACGATAATAGACGTTGTTTTAGGGTTGCCTTGACTATCTTCACCATAACCATCGGTTGATACCGCGATGTCATAGCCCAACCCATCCTTCACTGTTCCAACGGTATTGGTATATTTCTTGGAAAAAAATGCCGCATTGGCATTTAGGTTATAAATTGGAATACCTAAGCCCCATGTCCCTTCGTTAGTATTGTTTACTGCAATCGAATTATCTGAAATAAAGCGAGCTTTACGTGCAATGGCTTGAAAATCGAGCCCACGTACAGCAATAAAAGCCATATTTGAAGCATTGCCCGTTGGTGATGGGTTATAAATCAACTCATAGTTTTGCGCACCCAATATCGTCTTAATTTGGTCATTGACCACAAAACCCATTGAGTTGGTGCGAATGTTATTGATATAAATCTGGCCAAAATCAATATAGGCATTTTGACTGTTTATTGCTGAATTGGGGTCAGTGGAAGTACGTACATTGAGCGGTGATAAATTTGAAAACTCGATGGCGTAACTGCCTGTACCAGTGTGTCCTAATTCAAACGTTGTTGGCGTGCTAGCACCAAGCAAACTATTCCCTGCACGGGTAAAGTCAGCCGATACATTTAAATGTAAGCCGCCCGCATTCTTAAAACCATAACCTGCAGATGCAACCACCTCATTTTCTTGAACATTACCGTTAACACGGTTGACCGTATTAAACTTAGCAACACCAGTTTGGTCAGCATTCAACGCGATCTTGCCATTGGTTAATGCACCCGATGCCCCTATCCGAATTAAGTTCCGGTGAGTCGAGTTTACTGAGCCATAACGTAAATCGACGTTTAACCCGGGATTTGTGGCATTGCCTACACGGCTGTCATGTACATCAGTTTTATCTTCCACTCGACCTAAAACAACAATATTATCGCCAACACTACCCTTTGAGGTGAGAACTACACCTTCCGTTTCATCGATATAGAGATATCCATCAGCAGATAAATTGAAGTTGAAATCTTTTAAGGTTAAATCTTGATTATTTTGTCCATAACTAATACTAGCATTCTGCAATTTAAAATCTAAATGCACCTTTGAGTCACGGTTAAACAGACCATTCGTCGTTGCTAAGTACACTTCAAAAGGTGAAATAGTTGAAAGCTTAAAACTTCCTAAATTTTGATCCGTTTCACCCGTTGCACAATTTGGTGAACACATCAGCATGATTTGGGCAGCCGTTGCGGTAAAAGGTGACACACTGGCAGAGAGCTGAATGCCAACCCCTTGCGTACCATTGGCTAATTGTGTTGTTCCCACATCAAAATCGAGTTTGGTTTTAATGTTGTTATAACCAGTCGCCGTTTTCACTTCAATATTATGTAAACCCAGTTTAATCGGTGTTTTTCCGACTTCCGCAGGATCGACCCAATTCAATTGTTTAATGTCAACTTTTGAAGCTTCATGGGTAATTGAAATACCATCTTGACCCGTTACATCACTTAAAATCTGATCATTCAAAGCTTGTAATGCATAACTTTGATTCGCTGCACAGATACACAGTGTCAGAAGGTTTAGTTTTATTATTTTATGCATCTCAATATCCTTTTGAAACTATGTGTCTAACAGCGGCTACCCGCAGTGCCCGAGCAGTTATAGCTAAAGATTTTTAGATTTCCATCCAGATGTAAGTTTCCGTGAACATTTAAGCCCATAAAACCTTGTTCCTGACCTTTATCAAAAGTGGGTACAGTTTTACTCGTACCATAACTGTTATACGTTGAGGTATTGAAATATCCATTTTCACCACTTTCTACTGAAAGGCTGGCAAAACCTAAGTTACGAATTTTAAGGGGTTTATCATCGAAAAACTTTAACATCATCGCAGTTTGTGGCTTACCTTCTTTATTCAGAATTGTGGTACCTTCCAGCGAAAATTTATCAATTTGCATGGTGCCTTGGAACTGCTTAAACACCAGCCATTTTCGTTGCCCATTTTCCTTATGATTATTTGGGGAAATAGCGATACGACACAGTTCTAATAAAGCGCAATCTTGATTTGCACGCATTTGATAATAGGCTTCAGTGACAATAGCTCGCCCATTTGCATCTACACCATTGGTCCTAGAGATCGTATTTAAACTCATATCATTGGCATATTGGTGGTTGATCGATAGGGTTAAGCTCAAATCTGCACCACCCTGTCCAGTCACACCGACCAGTTCCTTATTATCCAAATCTACCAAACCCGCTTGAGACAACATGGATACAGACATCAACATGGTTACACATAATTTTTTCATCATGTCAGTATCCTATAGCCCTGTGGTCTTAATTTTTAAGTGTTGGATCAATACACCATCTATAGCAACCGAACCGAGATTTACAGGAACTGCTGTTCCAGTTCCCCGGAATACCACACCAGTAGATTGTGTTGCCGTATTGGCTTTGAGCGTATTAGTGGTCGGGTCTCGTGTCACGCTACCAATCGAAATACTGCTATGTGTTGCGTTATTCCCTTGGTACTGAATCGCAGTGCTTCCTGTCCCAGTTTGAACAATATTCCAACCGCAATAGGCCACATTACAGGTTGATCCTTTATAGTCAGCATTGTTTCCACCCTGTACATCTGGGTAGTAGGTATAAATCTGCTTATAAATCTCAGGCACATTCGGAATACGCGTGACTTCAAGAATAATATTGCGTCCTTCCGAACCTACAACAAAAGGCTGATACATATTGCCCAAGACCAAGTTAATATTTGGGCTATATAAATAAAGCCCCTCGCTCGCATCAAAAATTGGAGCCAATGAACGATCTAATGCAGGTGTGACTGCCGTACCATCGTTGGTCGCAGCTGTGCTCAGTCGAAGAACTTTAGCATTCAATAGCGCTTTATTTGCGTCATCGTTGGTATAGACCAATCCAGATGGATCATCATTGGTATTGATCCGAAGTAAGGCTGCCATCCCAAAGGTTTTATTTTGCTGGTCTAAGGTAGATGCTTGAGTTTGAAACATACGAACCTGTGAGCCATTTAAACTCAATCCGTTGGCAACCGCTTGTAAACGTATTCTTTGATTTAAACTTAAATCAGGATCCGCAGCCGCATTGGTTGTTGTCGGTGCACCAGTGATAGGGTCCACTTTATTTTGGGAGTTCCAACTTCGTGAAAAAGCATCCCACCATAGACCTAATTTAATATTATTATCTGCGTCACTCGCTACAACCGTTGCTAAAGGCGCTTCTAGCCCTAGAAAGCTCACATCTGAACTTGCATTCGATTGATGAAACTGTTTAATCCCCGTGGCTGTGCCAGCGCGAAATAACCAAGGGTTAACATCACTTCCCCATGTGAAGCCCTGATTGCTGAAACGACTATTGGCATTATTATCAGACCGTGAAAGTGCTAAACCATAAATAAAGATGTCCGCTTTGGTTCGTTTCGTGGTCAGATCATCAGCATTGGTATATTTGGAGTAGTTTTCACCCACAGGAATAATACGAATAAAGCCCGTGTCGTATTGTTGTGGATTGGCCACGCCACTGTTATAACTAGAAGCCGTGGAGAGATCATTAGCCCCTTGAAACACCATCTTGAAGTTTTCAGGAAGTAACGCAATGCCTTCACCCGTAGTATCCGCTAGAAATTCATCGGAAAGTGACTCAAGGGCAAATGTAGACTGCGCAAGCATGAGTCCGACAAGACTAGCTAAACAGGATTTTTTCAATCCTGCGGGATATATACGATTCGTCATCTCGACCATCCTTATTATTCGATGCTCCGCATCTTTATGTACTGCATCCTTTGCTTGGCATTCTACTCTGCGCACTATAATTTTTATTTGCGTCAACCAAAGCACTCTATTTCATAATTGATTATGCTGAAACTCAGCACAAATGCAAAACCAACTGTCCGATAATATTTATTTTCCGATGAATGAATTGACATAAAAAAAGCGGATCAATGATCCGCTTTCTTAAATATCAAAAACTTAGGTCTTCGGTAAAGTTACACCTGTTTGACCTTGGTACTTACCACCACGGTCTTTATACGATGTTTCACACACTTCGTCAGATTCGAAGAACAACATTTGTGCAACACCCTCACCTGCATAAATACGTGCAGGTAGATTGGTTGTGTTCGAGAACTCTAAAGTGACATGACCTTCCCACTCAGGCTCAAGTGGTGTGACGTTTACGATAATACCGCAACGTGCATAGGTCGATTTACCCAAACACACAGTCAACACATTACGTGGAATACGGAAATACTCAACGGTACGTGCTAAAGCAAATGAGTTCGGCGGAATAATACAAACATCAGCTTCAATGTCGATAAAACTTTTATCATCAAAGTTTTTTGGATCTACAATTGCCGAGTGAACATTGGTAAAAACTTTAAACTCACGTGCACAACGAACGTCATAACCATAGCTCGACACGCCATAAGAAATGAGTTTTTGACCATTTTCATCTAAACGAACTTGGTTTTCTGCATACGGTTCGATCATGCCGTGTTTTTCGCTCATTTCGCGAATCCAACGATCGGACTTAATAGCCATTTATTCTTTCCAAAAAAGCTTAATTTCAATAATTGCGTTGTACTTTAACTGAAATCGCTTTCAATGAAAATAAGCGCGTATAAGTTCGCAAAATTTCTGTCTTTAATTACTAAATTAAAAACTTAAAATCGCAGAATAGCTCAGTGGAATCGAAAAACTCATCAAAACCAGCGACGCTGTTTTTTGCAGATTGGATTGGTTCAGCCAACGAATTTTATTGCTCGCTAAAATTGACCCGATAAAAGTCCAAAAGAAAGCAATTGGAACAATCAAAACCAAAAACAGCGACATATGTGACAGATAATAATCTAGTTTTGTCCACGCAATGGTTGGGAAAATGGCTGAAGCAAACAATAATGCTTTAGGGTTCAATAACGTTGCCAAAAACAGTTCACGCGCCCGAATAGTCGGTTGATTAAAACTCACTTCAGCATCGGCTGTACGCCATAATTTGATGGCCAAATAAATGATATAGCTTGCGCTGAACAGTTTTAAAATAGTCGGCAATAAAGGCAAGTGTACGGACACTTTTCCAATAAGGAAGCCCCATGCCGTGATTGAAATGAGATAGCCAAAAGCTTCTGCTGGAATGAGACGCAAAGATTTACGAATACCGACTTGAATGCCCGAAGAGGCAAGTAAGGTATTGGTTGGTCCTGGAGTTAAAAGAATGGTTATCACTAAACCAATAAAAAACCAAGTGACCATATTCACAGACCCACATATATATAGCTATAAGCGTAATGACTTGCCATGCTGAAAGCAATCAAATTTAGTGAACCGTGATAACAGTTTTTTGTAATTTTCATTCAATACTTAACATAAATAACGTATAAGACCCTTACCCAATCTAGCATTCATAAAAATGACGCCACATGCTTTATTCTTTTTTCAAATCAATGATTTTATAAATCAAATAGACATGCCTAATGAAAAAAAACTATTCAAATGATTTTTAATCAGTTACTTTTTAAAACATGCGTATTTTTATTCATCAATCTGATCACGCTAAGTCAAGGATAAAAGAGCCAAGTGAATGGCTTTGAAGATAATAAAACGAGGAAAAGTATATGAAAAAATGGACTCAACTCACGCTACTTTCAATTGCACTTGCGGGTCTAGGAGCATGCTCAAGTGACAATAAAACCACGACTTCAGGCGATGTTCAAACTGAAACTAGTCCACAAGCATCCGACAAACTCCAAAGTAAATTTGTCAATATAGCGACAGGTGGTGCATCTGGGCCGTATAACGTGATTGGCACCAGTTTGGCTGAAATTTATAATAAAACCTACGGTGTAAATTCAAAAACCCAAACCACAGGCGCATCGGTAGAAAATCTTAACTTACTCAAACAGAAAAAAGTTGAAATGGCTTTTGTCATGAGTGATAGCTTAACCGAAGCACTAAATGGCACAGGTAGTTTTGCCAGTGGGAAAATTGATAATGTCCAACAAGTGGCGGCACTCTATCCCAACTATGTGCAAATTGTGGCATCAAAAAAATCAGGCATTAAAAAGCTTGAAGACTTAAAAGGTAAACGCATTGCCGTCGGTGCCCAAAACTCAGGGGTTGAAGTTAATGCGCGCACCCTCTTAAATGGTTTTGGTATTACTTACAATGACGTGAAGGTCGATTATCTAGGCTATGCAGAAGCCGCGGATGCTTTAAAGGGTGGAAAAATTGATGCTGCATTCTTAACCAGTGGTATCCCCAACTCATCCTTGATGGAACTGCAACAAGGTTTCGATTTACAACTGGTCGGGATCGATCCTGAGAAAGTGAAACAAATCGCCAAAAACCAAACTTATTTCCTATCTCTGAATATTCCGAAAGGCACTTATGGTAATGCAGAAGATATTCCAACTGCGGCCATTATGAATGCTTTAGTGGTCCGTTCCGATCTTTCTGAAGATGATGTTTATAAACTGACCAAAACCTTCTTTGATAGTTTAGGACAGTTGGCCAACTCACATCAGGCAGCGACAGAAATTAATCTGGAAACGGCTCAAAAAGGCGTGGTTGCTCCGCTACACCCTGGGGCTAAGCGTTATTACGACGAACTCGCAGCGAAAAAATGAAGCTGAAAAAAAGTGCAGTGTTTACTGCACTTTTTCTACTCGGTTTATGCGGGCTGTTGTTCTTACCTGTTCGCTATAGCGAAGTAACTGTTGCTCAAATGCAGTGCCGAATTTCAACAGCACAATTTAGTTTGCAATGGAAACATTCAGTTGAAAAAACTCGTTGGGTTGAAAACTATCAACGAGAGCAACAGCACTTTATATTGCGCTACACCGACCTGATTTCTTTCGGTGCAGGCACACCGAATGACTATCCCATCATCTTTCAAAAAGACGGTATGGTCAGAATGAAAGTTAATCGGCGAATTGATCAAATCAACTGGATCATTTCCAAGAATATGCAAGGCAGTATCATCATTCACCAGCGCGTCTGGCCTATTTTTCAACAATATCCAGATTACACCTTGGTGCAAATTACAGCACAACAACAGCCCTTGTGGAAAGCATGGCAGATCGGAGAATGCCGATGACTCAAAATGAAGAAAAAGTTGCCCCTGAACAATTAGATGAGCAACAACAACAAGCCATTTTAGAAAAATTTGATCGTGAGTCAGTGACTCGTTCCCCAAGCAACAAATCTGTGGCATGGTTCATAGCGGCTATTGCTATTTTCTATTCCTTATTTCATTTATTTATTACCTTTAATCCACTACCCGAACTGATTCAACGTTCCGCCCATGTCGCTATTGGTTTGGTTTTAATCTTTCTACTTTATCCTGCGCGTCAGTCCAGTTCACGACAAAGCATCCCTTGGTTGGATTGGTTACTTGCCTTAGCCGCTTTAGCAACCTTTTTATACCTTTGGAAAGAATATCAAGCCATTATGACCACGCGTGGGGGTATTCCAAACACCTTAGATATTGTTTTTGCCATTTTAGCCGTGGTGCTGGTGGTTGAAGGCGCTCGGCGGGTCATGGGATGGATGCTGCCTATTTTAGGTTTAGTCTTTCTGTCTTACCCGTTTTTTAGCCACTATGACTGGGTCCCTGATCGTTTATTGACGCGTCCATATAGTATTAGTGATATTTTCGGGCAAATGTATTTAAAAACCGAAGGGCTTTATTCTTCCGCTATTGGCGCTTCAGTCACTTTTATTTTCCTGTTTATTTTGTTTGGTGCTTTTCTGGCGAAATCAGGCATGGGAAAACTGTTTAATGATCTTGCGATGGCACTTGCGGGACATAAACAAGGTGGCCCTGCAAAAGTTGCCGTCATTTCCAGTGGATTTATGGGCAGTATTAATGGCACAGCGGTGGCCAATGTCGTAGGGACCGGTTCATTCACCATTCCCCTGATGAAAAAAATTGGCTACCACAAAAATTTTGCAGGTGCTGTTGAAGCCAGCGCTTCTGTAGGTGGACAAATTTTACCCCCGGTGATGGGAGCCAGTGCCTTCATTATGGCTGAAACCACGGGTGTCAGTTATGGCACCATTGCCCTTGCAGCCACCCTTCCAGCTTTACTCTACTATTTAGGTGTGATGGCGCAGGTTCATTTCCGTGCTGGTAAAGACAATTTAAAAGGTGTCCCGAAAGCGGATTTGCCACGGGTTAAAGATGTCCTCAAGGAACGAGGGCACTTGCTTATTCCGATCGTGGCTTTGGTGTTTTTCCTATTTCAATCCATTCCTGTCAGTTATGCCGCAGTCTACACCATTGTCTTAACTGTGATTGTAGCAAGTTTCCGCAAATCGACCCGTATGGGCTTCAAAGAAATATTAGAAGCGCTCGCCGATGGTGCAAAACAATCCCTTTCGGTCATGGCAGCCTGTGCTGTGGTGGGGATTATTATTGGTGTGGTGAGCCTGACCAGCTTTGGCTCTGTCATGACCTCCTCGATTATGAGCATCGGTGCAGGCAGCCTATTTTTAACGCTGTTCTTTACCATGATTGCATCGATGATTTTAGGCATGGGACTTCCTTCGATTCCAGCCTATATCATTACCGCGACTATGGCTGCACCCGCTTTGGCAAACTTTGATATTCCCACACTGGTGGCGCATATGTTTGTGTTCTACTTTGGTCTTTTTGCCAATATTACTCCCCCTGTCGCCTTAGCCGCCTTTGCAGGTGCGGGAATCGCAGGGGGCGACCCAATGCGCACAGGTTTCCAAGCCTTGAAACTTTCTTTGGCTGGTTTCATTGTCCCGTTCCTGTTCGTCTATAACCCTGCCATGCTGATGATTGATACGGCCAATGTCGCAGTCAATGCACGTGAGTTTGCCTTTCCTGCATGGACAACTATTGTGAGTATTGTCTTTACCTCAGTGGTTGGGATTTTGGCACTGGGTGCAGCAGTTGAAGGTTACTTTAAAGTTGGTTTGAATTGGTTCTGGCGGATTTTCTTAGGTGCAGGTGCTTTATGTATGATTATCCCTGAAACTGTGACTGATATTATCGGGATTGTGATGGTGGTGATTGCGATCAGCATTAATATTATGCAAGCCAAAAAACAAAATCAGCCCTATTCACTCTCCTAA
>OFRI01000179.1_pt1 | contig 16936 bp, 40 predicted proteins | sample 1543031 | NCBI WGS metagenome assembly OFRI01 (sample SAMN07774226, study PRJEB24372) | wastewater metagenome
ATTGCTACCGCTGAAATATTAAAATATATTAGCGACAAAACTCACCCTGCCGTATTCTCTAAAACTGTTCACGATTTCGCAGAAATGTTTGCGAAAGATAATGAGCGGTTTGATGTAAGCAGATTTCACAAGGCAAGTGGTTATCGTGTTCCGAACTTCTCTTCTAAATAAAGTAAAACGAATTCAGGAATTGCGCCGTAGTAATGCGGCGCAACCTGTTCGCAATAAAAAAAAATATAATCGTAAAATAAAACATAAAAATAAAATTGATCTAAATTAAATTATTTTTAATTTATTAAATTGTCGACAAAGCCCGCAGAGCTGCGGAGTCGGGCGTGTCGTTACGGATGTGATCTAAAACACCCTAGAATTTTGAGCGGGTCGTGGAAAATGTCAGTCCATTCTGTTATAATTGCCACTTAACTAACGAAAGGTAAAACTGTGAATACTGTTTATTGTGATTTTTATGAGATTTGTGGCACCGCTACTTATGTATCTGATTCGGACGAATTAGAATTCTATAACGAAGGCTGGCAATGTGCCGAATGCTTTGACCAAATGGATGTTGAATTCTACGAAACTATTGGCTGGTCCGATGCCGATGCCCTTGCTTCCGCTGGATTTGGAATGGATGAGGATTACTAATATGTCAGACCCAACCGCTATAATTACCCCTATGTTAAAACGTTCTAATGATAGAAAGGTCGCTAATGCCGTCTCCCCTAATGGAAAAACCCCAACAATTGCCAACACTTTTGGATTGCCTGCTGGTAAGGCTTACTCGTGCCCTGGTGCCACTAGTATTTGTGAAAGTGTTTGCTACGCAGGAAAACTCGAAAAAGTCTACAAGGGCGTAAAGGCCGTACTCTTACACAACTGGGAATTGCTACGCAATGCAGACCAACCTACTATGGTTAACTTAATTGAAGATATGATTGCAGACTTTAAAAAAGATTGTGTTAAGCGCAATGCTAAAATGTTATTCCGTATCCACTGGGACGGCGATTTCTTTAACGATACCTACGCATATGCCTGGAAGACTGTTATTGACAATAACACCGACGTGCAATTTTGGGTCTATACACGTGTTAAGTCTGCAGCGCTTATCTTAAAAGATATACCTAATCTATCTCTTTATTATTCTACGGATGATGAGAATAAAGAAATTGGCCACGAATTAAAACGTGATAACGGTATTCGATTGGCTTACCTAGGAAAGACATTCGCAGTCACTGAAAATGTTATGAAAGAATTAACGGGCAAGCCTGGTGCTAAGTGTCCTGAAAATATGAAAAGCATTCCGCTAATTTCAACTAACGGTTCTGCATGCGTGTCATGCGGATTGTGTGTTTATGGTAAAGCGGATATTAGATTTAGCGCAACTAAAAAATAAGGAGAAAAAATGGCGGACCTAAAATATTTTAATGCATTAATAAATTCCGTGGTTGGTAACGATGAAGAAAGAAAAGCTGCTAAAGAATATTTAGCAGAAGTGGATCCTGAGATTTGGAGCGAATAGCTCCAGGCTTAGGCCCGCAAGAGAGCGGGGTCGGGCGTGTCGTTAAGAATGTGAGATTTATCACCCTGAAAATGTAGCCCAAATCCAATAAATGTCGGTGGCTTACGCTATAATTGCTACTTACCAACAACGAAAGGCAACAAATGAAAACCATCCAACACTCTCTACAATTTATAACCGAAGTAGATGAAACTAATCCAACCGCTCAACAACTGCTTGCTCTACCTGAGCAAACACAAATAATGTTTTTAGAAGGTATGCTAAAGGAATTACTTGCGCCTGCTCTAAAGTCCGTTCTTGATGAAGCAAACAAAGGTGGCTCTTGGGCTATTCTAAAGGTGGCAGAGTAATGCTATCAACCGCTATTGAATTATTAGACGCAACTAAAAATAGTATCTTTGATGAGGATATTATGGCTATGGCAGGCGAATTACACACACGCAGAAATGAACTGCCTGATGAAATCTTTGCCAAATATATCTTTATGTATTCATCGGCTCTATCTGCTAAGGTAGCCGATAGCATAACCAAAATCTTATTGACCGAACAAGAAATGTCAGACCTATGCGCTACAATAGACGAAATGGACAACCTATCCGAAACTATCCTAGAGGAGGATAACAATGGGGAGTAATATGGCTTATGACTTGGCTAGTAATGATTTACTAGACTTGGACTTAGAAACACAATTACAGATACACTTGACGAGTAATCACTATCCACCCGTTCCCGTATCTATGGTGCAACCTTGCATAGATGCTATTGATGCTTACTATGATGAGGACTATGACAGACTTATCACACTACCCGCTCCAATTTCTTGGCGTGGGCAGGACAGCGCACCCGCATCGGCTATCGTAGATGCCCACCACTTAGAGGCGTGGCTTCCTGAGTGTGATTAGTATCACACTATAACTTTCTCAAATAATGAGATTGCGGATACCAAATGTCAGAGGTGTCCGCTATAATGAAACCCTAAACGAAAGGAAACAAATGACAAACGCAACACTAGAGGTCGGACAGACCTACACAACCACAACAAGTGGTATCACAGGAATAATCAAGGCAGTAGATAACCACCCATCAGGCGTGGCTCGTATTCTGCTTGATGTAGAAGGCGCAGAACGCTGGACTAGCGTATCTGCTAAGTAATAAAATGGCAGGGCTCACAATGTCGGTGGGCTCTGCTATACTTATCAACCAACCGAACGAAAGGAAAAACAAATGGCTAGAGGAAAAGCAATACAGGTCAAGATAGCGACACCAAAAGTTATCAAGGCTTTAGAAACTAAGTTAGCAGAACTAAACGCTAACTTTGCTAAGCAAGACGAGAACGAGGCAAAGTTCCGTAAGGCTCAAGAAAAATGGCAGAAGGAAATTGGAGTATGGGCAGTTAGCAAAATTGCTAAGGCAGAAAATCTCCGAACCAACTATCGCACTTGGAACAAAACTCTCAATGTAGATTTTGATTTAGTGATAGATAGCAAGGACTTCCCTGCTGAACCTGAGAAGGACTACGAGGAAATCCACCGCCACACTTACAATGAAATGAAAGAGGAAATGGAAAACGCTATCCGTATTCTCAAAATGACAGATGAGGAAACAGTAAATACTAGCACTTACAATGCTATTGCTCGTTATCTCTAAATAAGTTTGGGGGGTTAGCACACTAAGTCTAGACACCCGAACCCATACGACCTGAGTAAGTCGCCAAACTGCTCACCACACAACTACTAACAAAGGTAAAACAAATGGCAAATCGTTATCGTGTAGAAATCTATGACGCAAACAAAGCAAATGATGTAACTATTTATTCAGAGCAAGGTGTTGATAGAGAATACCTAAATGAATTAGTTTTTTCTAATTTGCGTAAGTTCCACGGAAGAGTAAATGCTTACGTGTATGACAATGTAAAAAAGAAAAAGGTTACAGCAATGTTCCTTGATGAAAGTATAACTAATAAATTCCAATCAGTATAAATTTGTTGGGCTGCGGTAAAAGCGTGGTTGTTTCTTTTATTTGTCCCACGCCAAAGAATGTTCATGATCTCTATTTTCTTGGAGTAGACATATCTGCCGCAGCTCACATGCCCGCAAGGGTGCGGGGTTATCCACAGCCTTACGGCTGCCTGTGGAAAACGCCCGAAAACTGTGAGAATGATCACACTGCCCAATTCGGACATATTGTAACTAATCCTAGACAATGTCAGTGGGGTCTGTTATACTTACAACTAATCAAACGAAAGGTAAAAAATAAATGGCTCATAATCTCGAAATGGAAAATGGCGAAGTTGCATTCGCACTTCGTGGCGCTCCTGCTTGGCACAATCTCGCTAACCGCATCTTTACAAAAGATGAGGAAGTTACAACTAGTCTAATGCTTGATGAAGCAAAACTTTCTAACTGGAATGTTCGCTTATCTCCATTGACCGACCACATTTCAGAATCTTGGAATGATGTATCTCAGGCATCTCTTGTCATTCGTGACAACCCATTCAATAAGGGAATCGATGTTCTCGCAACTGTTGGCAAGCGTTACAAGCCTGTGCAGAATGAGGAACTATTTGCATTCGCTGATGCAATTCACGATGCCAATGCCGATTGCCGTTGGGAATCTGCTGGCTCATTAAAAAAGGGTAAAGTAGTATTTGGAACTGTGGACATTCCACGCACAATGGTTCTTGACCCACAAGGCGCTAACGATGAGACAAAACTTTATCTTATTGTATGGACATCACACGATGGTTCTGTTGCTGTTCAAGCAGCCGTTACACCTGTTCGTGTAGTTTGCCAAAACACATTGAATCTTGCAATGCGTAACGCAAAGCAATCTTTCAAGATTCGTCACACACAATCTGTTGAAGGACGAATTCAAGTTGCTCGTGAAACTCTTGGGCTTGCTCTTGGGTATTTCGATGAGTTTGAAGTTGAAGCGAAAGCGCTTTATTCTCAAGCAATTACCGATGCTGAATTTTCTAAGTTAATTCAGGCAATTTATCCTAAGCCAGATAAAGATGCAGCAAAAGTTGCGCTAACAAAGTGGGAGAATAAAGTTGTCTTGCTTGATGACCTTTATCATAACTCACCAACTAACGCTAACATCAAGGGAACAAAGTGGGGTGCGTTCAATGCACTAACTGAGCGTCTTGATTATTTCCGTTCAGGTCGTGGCAATTCTGAAACACTAATGGCTGGTGCATCAGGCTTTGACCCAATTCTTACCGCAGAAAAAAATAAGTTGTATCGAATGGTTGCAACTTTCTAAATAAATAAAAATCCTGAGCAAGATTTTAAACTGCTCACATTTTTTCTTGATCCATTAGCTCAGTTGGTTAGAGCGCTACCCTGTCACGGTAGAGGCCGTCGGTTCAAGTCCGATATGGATCGCAAGCTGCGCCCAGACGTAAAGGCGCTTTTAGCGCCTTACGGGTATAACATAAAAACCCCCGAAACCTATTGCGGATGTCAGTCGGCTCTGCTACAATTACGACATTCAACGAAAGGAATAAAATGCCAAATTGGGTAAACAATACCTTAACAATCCAAGGTCCAAAGTCTGAGATAGATTTTATCAAAGATAAACTTAACGAGCCATTTACTGTATGGCACGATAGTTGGAACATGGAAACTAATAAAATGGAAGTAACTGAATCTACATATTCTAATCCTGTATTTGCATTCTGGAATATACACTCTCCATTACAAGACGGTATTACAATGGAAGAATATGTTCAGCAGCCTGACCATAGCAAAATAGATTTAAAAGACCCTGACTGGTTTGTTAAATCTGTTGCACATGCTAAAACTCAGAAGGATTGGTATTCATGGAATCAATCTAATTGGGGAACTAAGTGGGATGTTGCTGTATCAGACGGTGATAAATATCCTGATACTGAATTATTAGAATACGAATCTAAAGGTGAAGATAACTGGCTCGTGTATAAATATAATACTGCTTGGTCACCTGCAGTAACTGTCTTAACTAAACTAAGTAATCTAGTTCCTAACTCTCTACTAACCCTTGAATTTGAGGAAGAGACAGGTTGGGGTGGCGAATACGAGATTGTCCGTGGTGAGGTTAAAGAAAACCTAGAATATACCAATATGTGCTATGCCTGCCAATCCTATGACACAATGGATTATTGTGACAATGAATGTGGAGAATTCTGCTCATCCTGTAATCAGGGCTCTTGGAAAGACGACAAGGCCATGGCAGAATGTCAGACCCATAAGATATACTTAACCACTACCGAAACGAAAGGAAACTAACATGGAAGAAACATACGGAGCAACAGTAACACCAATTGCAGTGCCTGATACATACAATCCTAGTGCCCTTGTGCAATACAAGGTTATTAATGGAGAGAATGTAACTTTCCCAATTACTAAGGTAACAGACTTAGAGTGGGACCTAGAACAGGGAAGACGTTGGAACCAAAACTACCATGACCTTAAAGAAAAGGTTAATGGATTAGAGGAACTTCTAGTTGAACTGTATAATCCTAATTATACAAAGGAAGAAGCGCTTCAACAAATAGCAGAACTATTTGGATTCGAATTATCAAAGTCAGTTACCGTAACTGGAACTATTAACTTTGAAGTAATAATTCAAGTCCCACTAGATGAGGTCGAAGATTTCGATGCTCATTACAAACTTGGTGATGAACTTTCATTAACATCTTACGGAAGCGATGTTGAAGTTAATGATTGGACAATCGAGAGCACAGATGTGGATTGGGATTAATGTACTTTGAACTTACTGCACCTGATAGGCTGTCAATGGAGATGGCCTATTGGGATGCACAAATAATCGGACTAGACCCAACTGCCATGTCACCGTTGACTTTCAATGTGGGAACTGGTAGTATTGAGAAAGTAAGTAAGATTCGTGACAAGCATAACTTAATTGAAAGTTATACTTCAGAATACGAACCTACTGGATATATGAGGAGATAATGTCAGAATACAAAGATGGATTCAATGACGGATATAAGTTTGCTCGTGAGGAAATTATTGAAAAGCTACGAGAAATAGATATCAACGATATTGATTCATGGATGTTGGACAGACTATCAGATATGATAGAAGGGAACAAACTATGACCCAGCTGGATATTGAACCTTCATACATGTGTGATCGTTGCCATGTTTCCAGGGCCGCCTACTTAATTAAACTAATTAACGGTGAGCTCAGCCTATGTGGCCATCATTACAACAGACATAAAGAAATGCTTGACAAAAACTCATACGAAGTGATAGAATTAAATAAAGTCGAAGAGGCACCTAAACTAACAGAAAAGGCGGTATAGCAATGGGAGACAGAGCAAATTTTGGGTTTGTTCAACCGAACGGACAAACAATCGTATTATACGGTCATTGGGCAGGACATCAAATGCTAGGTAAATTAGCAGACGCTGTCATTGCTGCTAGACCACGCTGGAATGATTCATCATATGCAACACGTATCGCTATTAGCAATCTAATAGGTGATCAGTGGAATATGGAAACTGGATGGGGCCTATACGTAAATGAGATTGGCGACAATGAGCACAAGATTGCTATCATTGATTGGGACCAACAGACATTCAGTCTTCATGAGTGGGCGGACGGAAGAGACCCTTCAAACAAAGTTCGTGGCATGAATAACAAAGCGCTCTTCACAATGGACCTAACTTCATTCTGTGAGAAGTATGCATTGGAGAAATTACTAGTCGTCTAATATGATATAATATTAATAGGCCGTGTGCCTATTGAAACGAATGGTGCATCTCCTCTAGATGCTAAGTAAGGCAGGCTTTCCTTTCGTTGAGGTCCTAGCAGCCATTCTGTTTACCCCCGTGATTACATATGCGGGGGTTTAGCTTTGCGCCCAGACGTGAGGGTAGCATATGTTGTTTACGGAAGTCAATATTATTTCCCTGAAATCCTACTATATGGACAAATCTAGGCTCATGTGATGTGATTCACATCGATATAGCCTATACAATGTCAGTGGCCTGTTATATAATTAAGGTCCTAGCGAAAGGAATATATGGCAGAGCAATTTATAGATACTGTAGCAGAGCACATTACAGGTGCAATGATACAAGAGATTAGCGAAGACCTATTTGATAATTGGGCCAATGCATGTTTAGATGAAGGTGAAGATTATGCTGAACACGCATTTATGTCTTATGCTTCACCTGAGTTAAAGCAACAGTACAACGAGTACTATGGCTATACAGAGAAGGATGAGTACTACCTATGTTAGGATATACGGAATCTGATCTAAATAAGATGATTAATGCTGTACATGACGCAAAGCTTTTTTATCTTAGGACCCCGTCCGATTTAATGGATAAGACAGAACTAAGGAATGATTTAGAAATGGCTGTTAGTTTTATGCAAGGACTATGGGCGGAGGGTTACTTTGACCACACAGACTAAGTCATCATATTTCCTAGAGTATATGAAGTTACATCTAATTAGTTTAGAACAAGATTTGGAAATGAATCCTGAATCTATTAATGTAATTGATATACCAGGACAAATTGAGGCAACCAGGCATTTATTGTCAGTGGCTACTGATATAATGAATGAAAACGAGAGGATATAAAATGGAAACTCTATTTAAAGATAGCGAACTTCCTGCCCACTTGCAACGTATGGTTGACGCAGGTGTTAGCGGATTAGACATAATGCACGGCGAACTAAAGAACCTAATGCTAATGGCTGAATCTGATTTAGCAGAGGCTAGCGAGCAAGAACAACGAAGCGAAGAGGCAATGGATTCTATGGTCCGAACAGAATGTGAAGGACGACTAGACGCCTTGGTAGCAGTATATGAATTAACATATCAACTATCATTTGCGATTGGAGAACGTAATGAAGCCACAAGATAAAGATAAGTTAAACGAATGCTTAAAGATTCTAGATACCACTGACCTAGGCTTATCCCTGGTTTGGCTGTGGACGTGGTCCACAATCAACAACATATTTGAAGATGAGACCTACAGGCAGAACTGCACCATAGATGAGATGTGGGACCACCTCTGTGAGGCTGTGGAGGCTGGTATGGGCTTCTCCCTAGAGTATGGGGCGGAACAACACAATGATGATGTACTTGAATGGATGTTAAACCGTGACTACATTGTAGACGCAATGTTTGAGGAAGAAGATGAGGAGGAGGAAGAAGATGCAACAGTCTGACAGATATATAAATGAGCAGTTAAGTAAGGCCCAGGCCCTATTGTGGTCTGGATCCTTACATGAGGTAGATGAAGCACACAACATCATTAGTAGTTTAATTAATGATCGTATGGAGAAGGCTGAGGGGCAAAATGTCTGATTATGAACCAAGCTTGGAAATCCTGGAAGTTGGATACTCATGCTCACCTGGAGGTATAGACACATTTGAGGTGTATGATAAATCTGATATACCTATGTCTATCCCAATATATGAGACACAGTCCTTGACTAAAGCAGTTCAATTCTGTTATAATCTAGGAAAAGACTTTACTGTTCGAACATTAGCGGAATGGGAGACAAGAGAAAATTCCTACCTATAGAGTATTTGGAACTAAGTATCAGAACTATTACACAATTATTGAGGCTGCCGACTCATTTGAGGCAGTCGATAAAGCAAATGCATTACCTGAGACAGCTTGGAATACAGTTGTAACAGATGATGTAATTGAAGCTACAGATGTATATCTAAATGAGGATACATCAGATGAACTACAACTAAATATATAAGGCGGAACGTAGGGGCTAAACTTAGCTCTTACGGGGGTATTTACAAATTCGTGGGTATCCGATATAATAAATATAAACGATCACTGAAAGGATCTATTACTATGACAACAAAGAGAGAATATCTAGTATCAAAGGGAATCACTGTTGGCCGCCGTGGCCGCTTCTCATCTGCAGCCAATAAGGCTCTGCAGGATGCAGCTGCACAAGGCGTAGTCTTCCAGGCGGAGAAGCCTCAGCCAAAGAAGTAAACTGTCCAGTAGGTGGACGATAGGGGGCTGGCCAAGTGTCAGCCCCTTATGATATAATCGAGTAGAAAGGCGGACTATGAAAACCAAAGAACAACAAGTAGCAGAACTTCTGTGTAATTATTCAGAAGACCATTTCTTCAATCCTGCCTCCCTAGGAGGCTTCCTAGCAGACCAGCCTACCTATACCCTAGACCGCATTATGGAGGTCGTGACGTGGGTTATAGAGAAGCAAGCAAGACGGTATGAGCGGGAGATAGAAAACGGCGGTATGGTATCAGAAGGTCTTGCCCTAGCATACAAGTTAGACCAAGTTGTAGATAAGATTAAAGAGAAGAACACATTTAACAATCTTAAACTACCTATAACTAACCAGGAGCGGAAAGCAATCATAGACCGTATGCCAAAAGAAAAAACGGGGAACTATAAATACTCTTGGCTCCATGAAACCAATAACACTAATAAAGTAACCATAGATCATCCATTCATCTAGAACATATCTAACTAATCTAATATAAACCATCTGGGCATATATGTCCGATTTGTACACTATGTACATTTTGGATGTATATGCCCTATTTGTATGTATTCATATGTGGGCCATATTTCGCATTTACGACAAGCTATAAAAAATCCCTGAAAATCTCAGATAATGAGATATAAATGTATATTAATCTAATCAAACATATATAGAATATAACAGAATGTGATCAGAATCTGGGGAAATGTGGGCCATATTTTCCGTTTACGGAGCATGCCCAAATGCCCCTGAAGCCTTGACAATGTGGGCCAAATATGCTATTTACGAGGCTATAGACAAAATCCCTCAAATATGGTAGGACATGGGCTCCAATGTGGAGCAAAGTGGATTACGGTGGAGGGAAATGGAGTGTCCCATTACATGTATATCTAATCTAATATAACATAGTAATAATTAGTAGTAATTTAGTAGTATATTTTTCTTAAGCTATCCTCTAGAATATGCCAAATAAGGCTCTAGAAGGCTATATGAGAGGTGTTTAAAGTCGGGGGGGATATAGGAGTGCTCTACTTGCAGATACTGCAATCATGTGAGCGATATAGCTCTGATAATCCACCTATGATAGCAATAGCTGATATACCTAACATTAGATAGATCCAATATACGTACCAAATAGCCATTATTCTGGATCCTTTCTATTGCTCATCTTCTTGCTTATCTTGTATATAACTACTATACCTATAATGATTGATAGGATTAATATAGATCTAGTTGTATGATCATAATTCCAACAGTCTGCTCCTGTATAGCAATTGGGATCTCTACCTAGTATATTACCTATCATCTACTTGTTCCCGCCCTTAATCTCTCAGTATTTCATCATTCATCCATAGATCTCCTAGGATGATACTATATCTTAATTGTAGTCGACTAGAATTACATTTCAAACATTTAGGATTGTAATGTATCTCCTTGGACAATTCTAGATCTAATACAGCTCCACATTTGCATATGAAGCTATATTTATAATCTCCTGTATTACTCAAAGTCTATTTGTGCTTCAAACATGGTATCGAGTTGTCCATTGTACCCGCCTCGATTTCTCTCTAAAATATTAAATCCACTCTCTCTTTCAAGCACCATATAATGGTAATCAAATAGACCTAACTCTTCCTCTAACTTCTTTAGAATCTTATCTATTGGCAATAGCCCACATGTATACAGATCAAACTGTATCTCTGCTGGATTGGGCTCATCCCAGATATGTAGGGCGATATGTGAGGTCTCTATCATAACTACACATGTTAGACCTTGATTGCCCTCCTTAGTCACATATGAAGCATATGGACCCTGTATTGTCTTCATGTCGATGGAATCGACTAATGACTGCATCCACTCTACCGCCGCCGTTTCACTTTTTAATGCACTAGTTGTGAACCCATTTACGAGTAATTGATTATGTAATGGCATATAAATACCTACCTATTCTCACCAAGAAATGGTGTAATTATTTTGTAATTCCTGCCCCTATAGCCCATGTCGAAGTCTTTTAGTTCGTCGTAGCCGTAGCCAACAGTCTGTTCTTTACCTTTAAGAACTTTTACTATCTCGTGAAATCTGTCAAAGTCACAGACATTTCTACCGAAGTTAGCAAATCTTGTGCAGATGACTATATTGTCTTTTGTATAGTCCCCGCTCACATCTATCTTATCAATGGATGGAGCTAATGGATGTTTAGGCATCCAATCTTTATGATCTTTATATAATAGTGTTATATCTAGATCAATGCCAAACCAATAACACTTCCCGCCTTGCCTATCCCAAATCTCCGCCAACTCTTCTGGGGTTACATATATTTTAGCAGGTATCCATTCCTGAGAGGATGGGCCTGACGCCCCACCTACAGAGGATCCAATCTTATACATTCGTCTTTTATTTGTAGATGAATTTATAACTGTCCAATTGCCTTCGGAGTCCTGCCTCACACCATTTGATAAAATGGTTGACCACAGTTTTTTGAAATGATCTCTAGCCACTTAAAGCTCCGTAAGCATACCGTATTTTTGTTCAAATGGATCTAACTCTTCTGGTTCTGATGTAACTAATTGCATTATGTGGCCTAGGGAAGGCTCTGCTATATCGTGGAAGTAATAGGTTCCGTCTTCCTTTATATGCCAGCCTCGCCACCCATCTTCTTCACACCATATGGCACAGGCGATCTTTGATGACTCGTCATCTGCCATAATACGGCTAATAGAGTTATACATATCCACCTCTTGAAATATATTTATGCGTAATGCAGGAATCTTAAACATCTGTCTAATTAACCAATCAATCATATGCCATTTTCCTCCATATACTTTAAACGCTCTTCATACTTTTCCCAGTATGGAACACCATCTGCATCATAATCAGACCCAAGTCTGTCTAACATTTCTTCGTTCTCTTTAAATGCTTTATCAATGGCTAATTTAAGGCGCATTGTTCTTTCATAATCATCGCCAACGCTAGTCATTTCAGTCATCGCTGTCTATGTCTTCTTCTAAATCAAAGAGATCATGGTCAATATCTTTTAGTTGAGCAAGGCTATTATATGTTACATAGGCAATAGCAGCAAGGGCTAGACCTAATGATAGTAGTCCGATAGTCTTTTTGTTCATTACTGCTCCTCAGATGTTGTATTTAGAAGCAGATTCTCGTATCTACGCTTCCAGCTTTCCGCCCTGTTTTCTGCATCTAACCATTTAGAATGAAATAAATGTTCTGCATCTTGAGATTCATTTAATTGATTACACATATCAGAAATCTTATTTTCTGACTCTGGAGATCTTTTCCCTATGAAAAATCCAACCAAAAAGTAAGCTAAGTACAAAAGTATATCCCACATATACGCCTCTTTCTCTATCTGTTAATTATATAGGAGAGTCTAGGGTTTTGTCAATAGCATCATCTATTGTAGGGCTATGTTCTTTATCACATGAGCCACATTCTTTACACATATTTCTCCAATAAAGATCCCCACCAGCCCTAAGAGTAGGGCTTAGTGGGGAATACTTAATTAAACTTTCTTCGGCTTGGTTTTCTTTTGTCCAAGTACAGTCTCTCTGCGAATACCGTGCTTGTTTGTGTCGATCTTAGTTGCTGGTCTTGGACCAGAGAATCCAGATCTAAACTTACCTTGCGAAGGATTTTTTCTTGCTGCTTCTTGAGAAGTTACTGCGCCAGATGGTTGACTATTTGGCGGAGTATCCATTCCAGTGCCGTTATTACTCATTAATAAAGTTTTCTCTTTGTTCTGGAGTTGCGGTCATGTTTAGTGTTAGACCCGCTTCTCCATCCCTGGAAACATCTAATATGCCTCCTGGGATATTAGCAATACCAGTTGAACTTCCTAAAGCTTCACATCCGCATTCTACGCACATGTTACTTACCGTTGTTACCTAGTCCTGCACCATCCTGAGATGATACATCCTTGGCTGGAAATGCTGCTGCTGGTTCTGTACCAGTTGGGTTTAGATCAAGGTTGTTTGATCCTGAATCCTTTACCTCGTTAAATCCTGTTAAATTCAATCCGTCTGACATTTTTATTCTCCTATAGGTTTGTATTTAGATGGGTCTAGAAGTCCATCCATAAGTCTATTATAGCATTTATTATTTTCTATATTTGTCGTGCCAGCATTCCTCGCAAATGACTATATAATTGCTTTCTGTGCTGGTTATACGAGTTGCCATTCTAGCACAACCCGCTATTTCGCATTTTTCTTCTAAGGGCATTACTTCTTTTTTGTAGTCTTCTTAGGAGCGGTCTTCTTGGCTGGGGACTTTTTTACTGTCTTCTTCTTAGCTGGCGCCTTTTTTACTGGCTGATCAGCAACGATTGCCTTTACTTGCTGCTCAAGCATCCATAATCTAATCTTTTTAAACATTTACTGCCTTTCAATCTTTCTAACAATGTATGATATTACGTCGTTAGGTTTCCACTCTGGTGGTAATTCTAAATATTTAATTTCGGCTGCTATCTTTTCTCTGATCGCATCCTCAATATATTCCATATGCATATTCTATCATTTATATGTCAATGGGGCAAGGTTTCCCCTGCCCCACGAACAATATAAAGGACTACTTCTTAAGTGTTACCTTAAGCTTTGGGAACTTTTTGTTCCACTTTGTAGCCAGAGCATTATACTCTGCTACATATGTAGCTTTAGCAATATCTGCTGCCGCCTTATCAGCAATAGCCTTTACTGCTGCTGCATCTGCTGCTGCCTTGTCTGCTGCACGAGCAGTCTTTTCGGCTGCCAATGCTGCTTCTGCAATTGCCTTAGCGGCATTTGCTGCTGCAAGCTGAGTTGTTAAAGCTGCAACGTCTCCAGCCAAGTCACGTACTGCAATAATCTTTACAGATGATGCAGATGGTGTACTGAATCCTGTTACTGCTGTTGCCATATCGGCTGTTGCGGCATAGAATACGATTGTTACTGGGCCAGTTGCTGGGGCAACAAACTTAACGTCTGCTGATCCAAAGTTGGTCAGTGTTGCGCCTGTTGTTACAGTTACTGTATCAAGAGTTGCGCCATTAGCAATTGCATTGAGGGTCTTTCCAGAAATCTTATTTCCGAATACATCCTGTGCTGTTGCTGTTACTGTTACTGATGTTCCTGCAGGAGCAGAATCTACGCCAGTTACGGCAATCTTATCGATTAGAGTAGATGTTCCTTGTAGGTAATATGTAACGGTTGTACCTAGGTTTGTGATAGATACAGAGCTTACTGCTGTCGTTTTAGTATATACATAAAACGTTGAGGTGATTCCTGTGCCAACATTCTGTGTCCATGTTGCTGAACCTGAAGATGCTGTTACTGGTGCTGTAGAAGTTGCAAATGCTGAAACTACTACTGCGTTTGTTGCTACTACTGAAACTGCTGTTCCAGTGTCGACTGTTACCACAAATTCAACTACATCTAGTGAGTCAACAGAGTTATCTGTTGGAACTGGAATTGTAATTGGAGTTGCTGCTGACGTTCCAGCAGTTTGTGCTGTCCATGTCGGCGCTGCCACTGTACCTGTATTCTTCTTTACAGAAGTTACAACCATTGGCGCAGCACTTGCAGGTGTTGCTAGTGTACCCATAGCCATGGCTGCAACCATTGCTAGAGCGATTTTTTTAAATGACTTCATTTAATTTATTCTCCTTAATTTATCCACCTCTTGATGAGCGTGGAATTCTAGTTTATGTATGAGTTCCGCCATTGGGTCGGTGAGTGATTAGACTCAATTTCTTTTTTCGTATCAATGTCTTCATACATTCGAACAATATGAATGCAGGGATCTTGACCTTCGCCAAATTCTACATCTTCTTGCTCAGACATTGGTAGTCCGTCATGTGTATAACATACAGGTGGTCCGCACCAACCTTTTTTAATTCCGTATGTCATCCATTCGTCGTAATCTAGAGCCATTCCGCCAACTCCTTTAGGAGCATGTGCTTGGGCTTTGCGCCAACCACGGTATGGACTGGATTTCCATCTACAAATAATACCATAGTTGGTATTGATTGTACAGAGTATTCCTGAGTTTTTTCTGTATTCTCATCAATATTTAACTTACCGACTGGTAAATTATGCTCAACTGATATCTCCTCTAGTATTGGAGCAACCATTCTACAAGGTCCACACCATTCCGCCCAAAAGTCAACCAGTATTACTTTGTTTTCTTTTATTACTTGGTCGAAGCTGCTATCAGTTACTATCATTGACTACTCCTTATCAGGTTGAGATTTTAATTGTTCTGCTGCCTCATTAAATCTATCCATAAACATTTTAACTACAAAATATGTAGATTCTGTAGCATTTTTATTTAAACTGGCAATTGTTTCTTCTGAGCGTTGATCTTCAGGAAGAGCATTGGCCCATTTTTGAAAGAGGGCCTTTGCTACATCTTGAATGATTGATTCTAATACAGTCATTCTATCTGACATATTATTAGCTCAATACAGTCTTTAGTTCAAACAACTTTCCAATTTGTGGAAATCTTTTACCCATTTTAATTACTGTAGATTTGCTAGCAATTAAATCATTTAATTGAGCAGTTGTATATCCTGGCTTAAATTGCTTTAAAGCAATCCAGTTAGCAGCAGCAGTTTGAGCAGCAATAGATGATCCTGATGCAAAGCCCAAAGTGTTTCCTGGTGAATATACTTTTAATTGACCAATTGAGTAAATGTCTAGCAAGGCTGGGTCATAGTTATTATATGTTTCTATACCGTTTTTTGATCCAGCGCCAACTGCCACCGCCTGTGGAATACATGAAGGCCAATCAATTTTCTTATAGTCTCTATTGTTACCTACTGCTGTAAATGTAGGAACTCCTGCAGACAATAAGTCTGTAATTGATTTTTGTGTAATTGGGGTAGATGGGCAATAACTTTCAGAACTTCCAAGGTTGTGGCTGCCCTGAGAAAGAGAAACTGCCTGGATATTAAATTTATCCTTGTTAGTATAAACCCAGTTTAAGGCGTTATAAACAGTTTGCTCATTTGCTATTTGTCTGTCTCCATTAACGTTTTGTCCGATAATTCTAACAAAAACAATGTTCATGTTTGAATTTGTAGACACCGCAGCAGAAGCCATTTGTGTTCCGTGGCTAAATCCATTTTTTGTAATTGACTGTAATGGAATATTTGCTGATCCTGGCCCCTCCATAAATGATTGACCATTTGGACAGGTGGTCCACTCTAAAATACAAACTTCATAAATTAGTTTTTCTTTGATAGAAGGAACTGATGTATCTAGTCCTGTATCAAGAATTGCAAGGGTCGGAACCGATACGGTCCTGTTCTTTACGTTTGCATGCGATGTTGATGGTATTACTAGCGTAAGGGCAATTAGGCCCAGTAGTATTTTTTTATTCATAGACTAATAATACTAAATAGCCCCAATACTGTCAATAGGGCTTAGTTA
>OFRI01000180.1_pt1 | contig 16895 bp, 19 predicted proteins | sample 1543031 | NCBI WGS metagenome assembly OFRI01 (sample SAMN07774226, study PRJEB24372) | wastewater metagenome
GTATGCCGGGAGGATTCGGCACATTGGACGAGATGTTCGAGCTCTTAACACTTTCGCAAACTGGGAAAGGAAACCCAGTGCCAATCGTTGTGCTCGATTTGCCAAATGACCCTTTTTGGCAAGATCTTGATGAGTTTGTCCGAAACACTCTTGTGCCGAGAAAACTTGTTTCTCCCCAAGATCTATCGCTTTACCGAATCTGCTCAAACGTCGACGATGCAGTTGCCGAAATCTCAAATTTTTACTCGACTTATCATTCGATGCGCTTTGTAGGCAAGCGACTGATTTTGCGATTGAACCGCGAGTTAACCGATAAAGAGATTTCGAACCTCAACCAAAAATTTGACGATATCTGCGTCAATTCGACTATCGAAAAAGTTGAAATAACGAGTCAAGAATCATCGGATCAAGACTGTCTCGATAAGTTCCGCGTGGCATTTCAATTTGCACGACGTGACTTCGGACGACTTCGCGAACTAATCGACGCAATTAACCGGATCTGATTATCTTGTCGTAATAATCAAGGCTGCACTTTTCAGTTCTTGATTAGCAGGCTGATTGCCTTCTCTACCGCGCGTCGCGCTTGTGTCAATGTGCGTTCAATTTCTGGCCGCTTCGACTCGCCTGCCGCATGAGCCTGTTTGAGGGCGTCTAAAGCTTTGTCTGCGAGTTGTTCAGAAATCGCCTTCAACTTGTCAATCATTTCTAAGTTGTCCAAATTTTTGTCATCATTTTGCATAGTCATACAAGTATGCCATTAGCCTGCTCCGAGATGTCACAGCCTGAAGAACTTCACGAGTGGATCAGTTTCGCCGATCCTGACCTTGAGCAGACATGGATGATCGACGCAACATTTTTGCGCTCAAATTGGACATGCATTTATGGCAATGGTTGCCAAGGTGTTCTTGATGATCCGGCCCCTGAATTGCATCAAGGTTGCTGCAGCTACGGTGCTCACTTCATAGATAAAGAAGATCTTGCTTCAGTAAAGAAATTTGTCAAACGACTCAAGCCAGAGCATTGGCAGAATTTCAAACAGGGTCAAAACAACAAATGGCTCGGAAAAGAACGAGACGGCTCAGACGTGACGACCTCATACAAAGGCGCGTGCATATTTCACAATCGTCCAGATTTCGAAGGCGGAATGGGTTGCGCATTTCATATCGCTGCCACTGAAGCCGGTGAGCGTCCAATGGATTGGAAACCGGATGTTTGCTGGCAGGTTCCGCTTCGCCTTGAACAACACGACGAAGACGAAGACCACATTCTTTCAATTGTTCGAGAATGGAAGCGCCGTGATTGGGGCGGCGGCGGGCACGACTTCCACTGGTGGTGCACAGACGACTCTTCTGCGTTCGTTGGCACTCGTCCCGTCTATAAATATCTAAAAGATGAACTAATCGAACTTTGTGGCGATGAAATCTACGAAATGATCGTCAAACAGCTTCAAAAGCCGCGCACTACCTTCTTGCCGCACCCTCAAGTGCGACGCAAAACAAAAAGCTAGTTCTTACTGCTCTTATTTGATTTTCTACGATCTTCCATACTCAAAAATCGTTTTCGCACTCGAATGTTTCCTGGTGTGACTTCGACAAGCTCATCTTCGCCAATCCACTGAATACCTGACTCAAGAGTATGAGTCACTGGAGTGGCTAACTTAGGCCCATCGTCATGGCTATGGGTACGAATATTCGTCAATTCCTTGGCTCGAACCGCGTTCACGACCATTTCGTCTTCTCGGGCATTTTCTCCGACAACCATTCCTTCGTAGACCTCAACACCAGGGGCGACAAACAATGTGCCACGTAGCTGCAAATTATCAAGTGCATATGCAGTCGTTGAACCTTTTCGATCTGAAACCATTGCACCACCCATGCGATGCGGCAAGTCCCCTGCCCATGGCATGTAGCCATTGAGACTTTGGTGAAGCAATGCCGTGCCGCGAGTAACAGTTAAAAGTAGAGAACGGAAACCGATCAAACCTCTGGATGGCGCTTGAAAACTAACGATTGTTCTACCCGTATCGCCTTGTTCAAGATTTACGACTCTGCCTTTGCGTGGCGCAAGGGCCTGTGTAACCGCGCCTACATATTCGTCGGGAACGTCAATTGTTCCTGCTTCAAGCGGTTCGTGTTTCTTACCATCAATTTCTTTAGTGATTACTTCAGGTCGGCTCACCTGCAACTCATAGCCCTCTCGACGCATATTCTCAATTAGTACTGCAAGTTGCAATTCTCCACGACCTGCAACTTCGATCACATCAGGACTATCGGTTGTGTTGACACGAATTGAAACGTTGCCGAGAACTTCTTTGAACAGACGCTCGCTCAAGTGACGACTCGTAAGGAAAGTTCCTTCACGACCGGCAAACGGCGAAGTGTTTACACCGAAACTCATGCGCAATACAGGCTCGTCAACTTCAAGTCGTGGCAACGCTGGAGCATTCTCAAGTGCCGCGATCGTGTCGCCGACTTCAACTTCATCAATGCCAGCCAAGATGAACAGGTCACCTGCGGAAACTGAAGTTACTTCTTCTCTGCCGATTCCGCGGAATGCAAACAGAGTCGAAATTTTGCGCTTGATGAACGGCGCTGGATTTGTCGGCGTCGGATGCTGCCAAACCGTGACCATATCGCCCTTCTTAAGCACGCCTGCTTCAACACGTCCAATTGCAAGACGACCAAGATAATCAGAAGCATCAAGGTTGGCTACAAGGGCTTGAAGCGGCGCAGATGGGTCTGCTTTCGGAGCAGGAATTGTGTCGAGTATCGCGTCCAACAGCGGAACCAAGTCAGCATTCTCTGCTGGCATACCAATGCCCTTCATTGACTTGCCATCGCGGGCAACTGCCGAAATAACCGGGAAAGACAAGTGATGGTCATGATGAGCAAGATCTAGAAACAATTGCTCAACTTCTTCGAGAACTTCTTCTGGTCGAGCATCGGCGCGATCAACTTTGTTAAGAACAACTACAACCGGAAGGTCGCGTGCCAATGCTTTTGACAAAACGTAGCGAGTCTGAGGTAACGGGCCTTCTGCCGCATCTACAAGAAGCAAAATTCCATCAACTAGTGCAAGCGCGCGCTCAACTTCTCCTCCGAAGTCGGCGTGACCTGGCGTATCTACAAGATTGATTTTTGTGCCACGCCACTCGATTTCGGCAGCTTTTGCCAAGATTGTAATTCCGCGTTCGCGTTCTTGGTCATTTGAATCCATGACTCGATCGACAACGGCTTGGTGAGCGGCAAACGTTCCACCACTTTTAAGGAGAGCATCCAACAGAGTTGTTTTGCCATGGTCAACGTGCGCTACTAGAGCGAGATTTCGAATGTTATTAATTGGGGGCTCTCAGTTCAGTATCAGGAATTTTCTTCGTCTGAATCATCGGCGATCTCATCACCGTTTTCATCAAACCGCACACCATAACGTTCAGCAATGGCTGCGTATTCATCTTCTTGCGACTTCGACTTAGTTTCTCTCGCTACACCAAGATCCTCAGCAGACGGACCTGTTTGTTTCAGGCGACGAGCTTCTTCAAATCGACGATGACGACCCTTTTTCACGGTAGGGCTCCAAATTTCTCTGGGGCGATTACCGGTTTTGGTCACCGCCTAGTGGATAGACATTGGTCAATACCCTAGCAAGAAAATGCCTATGAAATGGGGATTTGTCAGCAGAAAGTCATGCTTTATGAACTTGACGCCTCAATAAGTTTGAGATGTCCGTCACGGTCAACGCTCAATCCGACCTCGCCATTCAAAATGCGATTCAAATCATTACCGACTAGTTCTGCCCGCCAACCTTCGCTCAAACGAGCATTCGGAGCTTTTCGCAAAAAAGATGTGATGTCACTTCTCGTTGCGAGCAATGTTGCGTCAATTTGATGTTTGCGAGCCAATTCGCCGATCCAAGCAGTGATCAACGTCAGAGCAGGTCTCGCCCACTTATCAACATCATCGTTGTCCGACGATGGCAATGAAACAGTCTGCTTAGCGCCGTCACGAACTGCCGTCATTATTTCGCGACAAAAGTCTGCCGAAAGATGCCGATCGTCAACGCCTCTAGTTGTGGCTAGTTCTTCAACGGACTTTGGAATTCGTTGGGAAATTCCGAGTAATGCCATGTCAGACATAACGCGACGCGGCGGTGCGTCGCTGCGCATTGCACGCTCTTCACGCCACTTTGCCAAGGCCTGAGCAACTCCTCTTGACGCACCTTTGAGCGCTCGAGCCTCTTTCAACTTCAGCCACGCGTCGTCTGAGCTTTGTGGACCACTTGGACGAGCCTGCAGATCTCGACAAGCGTCTTGCACCCATTCCGTTCTTCCGAGTGCTTCCAATTGTTTTGAAAGCTCATCGTGCAGGTCAAACAGATAAGCCACGTCGTCGGCCGCGTAACTACATTGCTGATCGGTCAATGGTCGTCGTAACCAATCGGTGAGCCGGTCGCCCTTTGACAGTGAAATTTTCTTAACTGATTGCACGAGGGTCGCGAGCGAAGGCGTCGAAAAGCCAACAAAGCCGGCGGCAACTTGACAATCAAAAATTCGCCTAGGTGCGTCTAAATCAGCATGACGTAAAACTTCTAGATCTTGTTGCGCGGCGTGAATCACTGCCAGAACGTCGCTTGAAAATAATCGACCAAGACCACGCGGATCGACTGCCAAAGGATCAATCAGTGCCGTTGTTTTATCCCATTTGATTTGTACGAGGGCAAGTTTCGGGTAGTAAGTCTTTTCGCGATGAAACTCGGTGTCGATCGCATACCTTGGCTGGCTTAAGACTTCGGTGACGACGTCATTCAGAGCCGACTCACTGTCGACCCATTCAAAAGTCACCCTGGAAGCTCGCCTGTAACGATGTCGCGACCAGAGGCAATCCAACCCATGGTTCCACCTGCAACGTTTTTAACACCGTTGATGTCGGAGTCAATGCAGATTTCGCAGGCTTGCATACTTCTTGCTCCACTTCGACAAATCATGTAAACGAGTTTGTCCTTGCCGACTTCTGAGACTCGCGACATGAATTCACTAAGAGGAATATTTATTGCACCGGGAATATGGCCTGATTCGTATTCGTCGGCTTCACGCACATCGATCACTCTTAAGGACGAATTGTGCATGCTCGCAAAAGCTGCGATTGAAATTTCTTCTACTGCCATTCTAAAACTTTCGTTGATGATCAATTTGAAGAATCAGTCTAGGTCAGAGATCAAATTAATATTGCGTAAAGACTCTTTTGAAACTTCGATGTATTCAGTCTTCACCAACCCACATACTTGATGTATTGCGCGCTGACCTTCGGCAAATTGACGTTCTAAGAAATCTTTTAGTCCAAGACTCCAAGTGCTACACAGCCATTGTGGTGAGTCTGTACTGGCGACTCGCACATCAAAGTCTGCATTAACCGATTTGAGCAATTCGAGAGTTTGAATATCAATAAATGGAACATCACACGGAAGAATTAAAAGTCTCTGCGATCGAGTCACTCGCATGGCAGTCACGAGAGCACCTAACGGCCCACTATCTGGAAATTCGTCTTTCAAATAATCAACTTCCCAACGTGAGGCATCTGAACGCTCTCCACCAACGAGAAAAATCTGCTCAAATTGGGACTTTTTCAAAGTGTTGAAAATAACCTCGCCAAACTCATGACCATTGAGATTCGCATTGATCTTTGGCGACCCAAACCGAGAGCTCTTTCCTCCAGCTAAGACTGCGACAGAAACTTCACTCATTTCAAAAGATGATTTGTATCTCCACTGGGGTCCAACTGAATCAGAAACTGCTCACAACGCACGGCTTCACTCAACTCGCCAATGATTCGAGCATTTTTCGCTAGTCCTGCTAGACATCGGAGAAATCCGCGATTTGAATCACGCGACCAGCGCACGTAGCCAGACCCACGCCACGCGTTTGCGCTCAAAGTGTCGAGTCCCCGGTGGTATCCGACTCGGTAGGCCATGTATGCGTCAATACCTGGTGCACTCAGATCCCCGATACTCGCCCACCCTGCCAGAAAAGTTGGATATGCGGCGACCACCGAACTCACATTTTCGCGCCTCGATGTAACTTCTGAATTCAACGCCGACGCCAGTAGATCAGTGGCGCGCTTGTCAAACTCGGGCAAAATTGTCTCTGGCGGACCACTAGAAGAAAGATTTACTGGTTGATTAGTCATAGTCCTGCCACACTAGATGAATGGACTTGTTTTCACTCGACTCTGAAACGGCGAAGAATATCGGACTTGGCACTTTGGCCGGGAGCATCATCGGGCTCTTACTAGTGCTTAAATTCGTCAAATCTCTAGTATCAAAATTGCTGTTACTCGTGATCTTTGGCGCCATCACATATCTTTCGTTTACTCAACGCGATGCACTTTCGGTCTGTCTGGCAAAGTTTGAAGCAGCTTCGACAAACAACATCGTCGAGACATCGTGCACATTTTTTGGTCAAGATATTTCGCTTAAAGGGTTATCAGAGTGAACGAACAAAAACTATCCAGCATCTCCGAGCAGCTTGATTCTTCGCCAACACCGCGACACCTTGTTGAGTTTTTATCACGCAAACTTTTGAAGGCAAAGTTCGTTGACTTCACAAACAAACCTATAACTAAGTCGACATCAGGTTTTATCGTGAATGCGGGTTCAATAGTTGCCTGGCGCACGGGCTCTAAAACTACAGAGAACGGTTTTCGAATCGTTGGTGCCCATACAGACTCGCCATGTCTGCGAATCAAGCAAAATCCAGATGATAAGAAATTTGGCTTTAATACTTTGAGTGTTGAAATTTACGGCAGTCCTCTTCTCAATAGTTGGCTGGACCGCGATCTAGGTATAGCCGGACATATTGTCACTCGATCAGGAGAGACAAAGTTGTTTGATTCGCTGAGCCCAGTCGCCCGCATCTCGCAGTTGGCAATTCACCTTGATCGTGAAGTTACTGAAAAAGGTTTAGTCCTGGATAAACAGTTTCATTTAACGCCATCTTGGTCAACCGAACGCAGTGCTCCCTCGTTTGCGAGCTGGGTTGCAAAGATAACCAAGACTAAGCCGTCAGAAATTGTTCATATCGAAGCCCAGCTTTATGACACGGCCAAAGCAGCAAAAGTTGGTGCTGACTCTTCGCTCTTAGCAAGTGGACGCTTAGACAACCAGGCTTCGTGTTGGGCAGCTATTTCTGCTCTTCTTGAAACATCAGCTGGGCAAGCAACTCAGGTCGTTGCGCTGTTCGATCACGAAGAGGTTGGATCAGAAAGCGCGACAGGCGCGGCCGGACCATTTCTTGAGCATTCACTTGAGCAGATTGCTGCAAGTCTTGACATTTCTCGGGTCGGCTTTCTTCAAACTCTACGAAAGTCGAGCTGTATCTCGGCCGATAATGCACACGCAGTGCACCCGAACTATCCAGAAAGACACGACTTAGCGAATGCACCATTGATTAACCATGGTCCAGCGCTGAAACTTAATTCAAACCAGCGTTATGCGACATCTTCGAAATCCGCAGCGCTATTCATCGCCGCATGTAAACGTGCCAAGGTTGCTCATCAGGTTTTCATTTCCCGCAATAATCTTCCGTGCGGTACGACAATTGGTCCGATCACAGCGACTCGACTTGGAATCGACACCGTAGATGTTGGTGTCCCCCAACTGTCAATGCATTCGGCTCGCGAAGTCTGCGGAGTAAAAGATCTTTTATCTTTACAACTGGCGCTGAAAGCCTTTTTTAAATAGTTTGACCAACTTTTTGTTTGGCAAGATCAAATACAACTTGCAAAGCAGCTCTTAACTCAGCAGTCAGTTCAGTCGTTGCCGAACGAGGCAGACGGCCGTCTTGTGCAACCGGAGGAAAAATCGGTTGGCCAATCACCACCGAGCATTTTCGAGGGTAAATCATCTTTGAACCTTTAGGCATTACACCCTCAGTTCCACCGAAGCCAACTGGCACGATTGGCACTCCCGCTTTTATCGCCAAGTAAGCCGCCCCGTCAAAAAGCGGATGGACAGTTGGACCCGACTGCCTCGTTCCCTCCGGAAACATGACGAGAGGCTCGCCAAGAGCCAACACTGCCAAACACCGTTTCAACGCTTCTAAGTCTGCAGTGCCACGAGTAACTGGAAATCCCCCGAGAGCAGAGAGAACAACTGAGATCGGTTTGATTTTCCAGAGTGAATCTTTACCCATGAATCTCAAACGGCGTGTGGCAACTGCGCTGGCTAGTGGCGTATCAATATTTGAACGATGAATTGGCGCGAGAATAAATGCTCCGGTCTTCGGAACATTCTCTTTACCGAATATCCTCACCCTGAAATAAATAACACTCAGCAAGATGATCAGACCACGAATTAATCGGTAAAAGAACTTACTTCCAACACCTTGGCCAACAAGAAATGTTTCAACTTTGGTCATAACTGTTTAACTCGACTTTGAGTTTGCTTGATTAACGAGTTTTCTAAGATGCGAAACAACGTCTTCAATCGTTTGATCGCTGGTGTCGACGATCACGGCATCTGTAGTTTTTGTTAATGGACTATCCGCACGAGTTGAGTCGCGTTGATCGCGCTCAGCAATTTCAGCAGCGATTTGATCCACGTCGCCGCCATCTTGAGCAACTCGGCGCTTAGCTCTCACCATTGGTGATGCTGTTAAATAAACCTTGAGAGTTGCATCTGGAAACACAACCGAACCAATATCTCGACCTTCGATTACTCCACCTGAGTTTTGAACTGCCCAATCGCGCTGCCGGCTTCGAAGCTCATTGCGAACATCAGAATTCGTAGCCACCAAACTCACAGCTTTGGTAACAACCGGCCCCCGAATTGCTTTCGTCGCATCCATCTTGTTAATTAATACAGAGTCTTCAGTTACTGACATTTCACACGATTTAGCCAATACTGAAACTGCTGCTTCGTCTTCAAGCGAGATTCCCGTTTCTAACGCGGCGAAAGTTACTGCTCGATACATCGCACCCGTATCGAGATATCGCAAGCCAAGATTCTTGGCCAAGGCTTTTGCAATTGTTGATTTTCCCGCGCCGGCTGGTCCATCGATTGCGATGATAATCATTTCTTTCAAAGTAGCAAAGCCATGTCTACCAACTTGTGTCTTGCGCGCGACCCTCGTCGTAACCAGACGCACTTTGAACTCCTACAACAGCTCGCTCTTGGAATTGCGCGATCGTCGTTGCGCCAGCGTAAGTGCACGAAGATCTGACACCGGCGATGATTTGATCAATTATGTCTTCAACACTTGGACGTTGTGAATCCAGATACATGCGCGACGAGCTGATACCTTCTTCAAACAATTCTTTGCGTGCTCGTTCGAATGCACTCTCACTTCGAGTTCGGTTGCGCACGGCGCGATTAGATGCCATGCCGAAACTCTCTTTATAGAGCCGACCGTTTGTATCGCGCAAAGTATCGGCAGCTGACTCATAAGTTCCTGCCAATAGCGACCCGAACATTACGTTCGCCGCTCCCGCAGCCAGGCCGAGGGCCACATCACGCGGATATCTAACCCCACCGTCAGCCCAAACTTGCTTGCCTAATTCCTTGGCAACCTGTGAGCACTCAAGCACGGCCGAGAATTGTGGTCTACCGACTCCGGTCATCATTCGTGTTGTGCACATTGCGCCAGGACCGACACCAACCTTGACAATGTCGGCGCCTGCGTTGATGATGTCGCGTGTGCCATCTGCCGTAACGACGTTGCCGGCGACCACCTTCACTTTGCCGACTGCTTTACGCACCTGTTTAATTGCGTCGAGCATTCGTACTTGGTGACCGTGAGCAGTGTCCACAACAATCAAATCGACACCCATTGCAACTAGTTGCTTCGCGCGTTCCGCCGGATCAGCATTTACCCCGACTGCAGCCGAAATCAGAAGCTTGCCGTTTTTATCGAGCGCCGGTTTGTAAATTGTGCTTCGCAATGCTCCATTGCGAGTGATCACGCCAACGAGTCGTTCTTTGCTGTCAATCACTGGAGCAACTGAAAGACGTGCTTCTGTTAATCGCTCGAACATTTCTTGAGGCGAGAGTGCCTCGCTCAGAGTGAACATTTCGCTACTCATTACGTTTCTAATCTGTGTGAAACGGTCAAAGCCAACCGCATCATGCTCGGTGAAAATGCCCGCTGGCTTGCCATCGTCGTCTACAACCACGACCGCCCCATGGCTTCGCTTATAAATCAAACTGAGTGCCTCACCAACTGTGCCGTCAACTTTCATTGTGATTGGTGTGTCAATAACTTTGTGGCGAGATTTGACGAACTTGACAACTGTTTCAACGACATCAAGCGGAATGTCCTGCGGTAAAACCACGACTCCACCTCGACGCGCAACAGTCTCGGCCATTCGTCGACCTGCTATCGCCGTCATATTTGAGACAACAAGCGGAATCGTCGTACCGATTTCATCGGGCGTTGAAAGATTGACATTCAATCTTGAACTAACTGCCGACAAACTCGGGACCATGAATACGTCACTATAAGTAAGGTCAAACGCTGGCGAGTCGTTTAAAAAACGCATCAGTAGTCCTCCAAGTGGGGCTTTTTTGAAGCCTCCATAGGCTACGCCCTGTGAATATAAACAGTGCGAATCCCCCTCTGATAATGGTCCACGGATGGGGTGGCTCGCACCAAGAGACTTGGCAAAAATCGGGTGTCGAACAATTGCTTACAGAGTCAGGGCGAACCGTAATCGGTGTCGATCTCTTGGGTCACGGAACCGCTGCCAAACCACATGATCCCGCCGCGTACAGCGACATCTCTGAACCGATTCGCAAAGCCATAGGTGCCAGACCATCCACAGTCGATGCAGTCGGTTTCTCGCTCGGAGCGATTGCACTTCTTCATGCCGCAACAGTCAATCCAAACTATTTCCGTCGTCTCATGCTTGTGGGTATCGGTAACGGTGTGCTCGACGACCACGACCCAAACGAGACACAACGAATAGTGAGTGGTATTGACGGCACCTGCGCGACAGATGATGTCTTGGCAATGCAGTTTGGCAATTACGCCAAAAAATCAACTAACGATCCGAGTGCGCTCAAAGCAGTTTTGTTGCGACCAAGGTCCAAGCCGTTTGAGTCAACAGATCTAAAGAAAATCTCGGCACGAGTCTCAGTCGTGATCGGAAACCGAGACTTCGTTTTACCTGCAGATCGACTCGTGGAGTCTTTTGACAACTGCGAACTAACGATCTTGAATAATTGCGACCATTTTGCAACACCTGAAAACTTTGGTTTCATAGATCAGCTATTGGAGTTCTTTGGTGCCGAGTAAAGCCCGAATCCTAGACGGAAATAGTGAATCCGAGATTGACGAATGTGTCGAGATGTTGCGAGCTGGATCTGTAATTGGGATTCCAACTGAAACTGTTTACGGTTTGGCGGCAATCGCCACAAATAGTTCCGCGATAAATCTCGTGTTTACAATCAAAGAACGTCCGACTTCTCACCCTTTGATTCTTCACATCGCCGATGTCTCAATGCTGGACGATTGGGCGACCAATATTTCAAGTGAGGCTCGTGCACTTTGTAAGAAGTTTTGGCCAGGACCATTAACTTTAATTCTGCATAAGAGTGACAAAGTTCTGACTGAGGTGACAGGCGGCAGAGACACTGTTGCTATTCGCTGCCCGAATCACTCGGTCACAACAAAACTTTTGAAAAAGTTGAATGACGCAGTTGTCGCACCATCTGCAAACAAGTTTGGAAAGGTAAGCCCGACCACTGCAAAACACGTCGTGAATGATTTAGGATCCGACATCTCAATAGTCCTTGACGGTGGCGATTGCTCAATTGGTCTTGAATCAACGATCATTGACTGCACTACGACCCCACCACAGTTGCTTCGAACCGGCGCAATTACAGCCGAACAAATTTTGCGAGAGTGCAACATCACTGTTGTTTCAGCATCTGGCGAATCGCGCGCGCCTGGGATGCTTGAAAAGCATTATGCACCTGTGTGTCGAGTTGTCTTGGTCAGTAGTTCGCAAGAAGGCCTTATCGAAGCACAGCGATACGTTGCTGATGGATTCAAAGTGAGACTCTTAGATCTAACCGAAGATTTGGATATGTTCGCTCGCCTGCTTTATTCGAGTCTTAGAACAGCCGACAAAGACGGAATCAACGTCGCGATTGTGGTTCGAGCGCCAATGAAGGGCATTGGTTTTGCGATTAACGAACGTCTAGAGAAGGCCGCAAACTCGTTTCTTAAATAGTTGGGAGTGACTTAAACAGCGCAGGTAAAGCGTTTCACCGTTGAAATAGCCGATTTTGATCCGTAGGCTTGAACGTCCAAACCCATGGGTGACAATATGTCGCCTAACTCCTAGGGGGAGAAAATAAATGAAGAAAAACACAGTACGTCGTTTCGGCGCGCTTGTTGTTGGTCTCAGCCTTTTGGCTGGAGCTTGCGGCAGCGACGATGCGGCAACAGAAGACACAACCGTTACAGAAGAGTCAGTTGTTGACGAAGCTGGCAGCGAGTTGGCCGGAATGAAGGGAACAACTCCACTTGTGGAGCTCACTTCAGAGTTCAAAGATGCAGTTAACGCATTTTGGACAGGCAAAGGTAACGAAGCCCTCACAGACTTCAACTACACAGCTGAGTCATTCGACGCAGTTTTGTTGATTGCTCTTGCAGCAGAAGCAGCAGGCACAGACGGCAGCGCACTTGCTGACCAACTTGTTGCTGTTTCAAAAGATGGCACGAAGTGCTCACCAGCAACTTGGGCTGATTGCATCGCAACAGTCAAAGCAAAGGGTGACGTTGACTTCGACGGCTTCTCAGGACCGAACACCATGAACGGAAACGGCGAGCCTCTCGAGGCTTCGTACGGCATCCTTCAATTTGGTGCAGGCAACCGTCTTGACGATTCGTTGACAACATACCAACTTGCAAACGCTCCAGAATCAGCAGTTCTTCCACTTTCAGAGACAGGTGTTTCCCGCAAGGGCAACGGCGTCCTTAAAATTGGTGGACTTCTTCCAGAAACTGGCAACCTTGCATTCCTTGGTGCTCCAATGATCGCAGGCGTTGAATACGCAATTGACGTTCTTAACCAGAACGGCGGCGTACTCGGCAAGCCAGTTGAATACAGCGCAGGAGACTCCGGCGACACTTCAACTGACACAGCCAGCGTGACTGTAGATCGTTTGCTCAAAGAAGGTGTTGACGCCATTATCGGTGCAGCATCATCTGGTGTATCGCTCACAGTTATCGACAAGATCACCGCAGCCGGTGTAATTCAGTTCAGCCCAGCGAATACATCGCCAAAGTTGACTTCATACGCTGACAACGGTTTGTTCTTCCGCAACGCACCACCGGACGACCTCCAGGGTGCAGTTCTTGCAGAACTTATCGTCGCTGACGGCAACCAATCGGTTTACATCTTGGCGCTTGACGATGCTTACGGCACCGGCCTTGCCAACGTTGTAGAAGAAGTTCTTACAGCTGCAGGTATCGAAATTAAGGGCAAGAAGATCTACGATCCGAAGGCAACAACATTTGATGCTGAAGTAGGCGAAGTTGTGGCTGCTAACCCAGACGCAATCGTCTTGATCACATTCGACGAAGGCTCACGCATTCTCCGCACAATGGTGGAGAACGGTGTTGGACCAAAAGCGAAGAAGGTCTACGGTGTTGACGGAAACATTGGTAACGCACTCGGCGAGAACTTTGACGCTGGTAAGTAATCAATAAACCGAATTAGTTAAAAGTTAGGGCCCTGGACGAAAGTCCAGGGCCTTTTCTTTATCCCCCTGTTGCTCTGGCGAGGGTTCCTAAATAAAGTTTGATCACATTCGGGTCTGAGAGCAGATCGCGACCAGATCCTGTGTACGCATTCTTTCCTTGATCTAATACATAAGCACGGTTAGCAACTTGGAGACACCGTCGAGCATTCTGCTCAACCATCAATATTGCAATTCCCTCAGCGTTGATTTTCTTGCACTGAATAAAAACCTCATCTTGAAGTACCGGCGATAAACCCGCCGACGGCTCATCGAGAAGCAGCAACTTTGGCTCCATCATCAATGCACGACCCATGGCAACCATCTGTCGTTCACCTCCCGAAAGTGCGCCAGCCTTCACAGACGCTCTTTCACGCAATCGAGGAAACAAGGTTGCTACATATTCGAAACGATCTTTAAAAACAGCAGGTTTCAGAAAACAACCCATCTCGAGATTTTCGGTGACGGTCAAACTCGGAAACACATTCTTGTTTTGTGGAACGTAACCAACGCCGCGTTCAACCAACTCATGAGATCGGTGACCCGTGATATTTTCGTCGTCAAGCTTCACAGTTCCTGAGCGCACCGAGCACTCACCCAAAATCGCTTTCAACACCGTTGACTTACCGGCACCGTTCGGACCGATGATGCCTACGAACTCACCAGATGCAACTGTGATATTGCAACCATTCAAGATATTGACTTCAGGTATGTAGCCAGCAACTAGCTCATGAACGTTAAGAACATCTGCGCCACTCATAACGGTCACACCTGCCTATCCAGAAGAGACTTGCCTTGATTGGATCCGAGGTAGGCCTCAATAACTTGTGGATTAGAACCGATCTGCTCTGGTGTGCCTTCTGCTATCAAAATGCCTTCGGCCATCACGATCACCCAGTCTGCGACGTCATTGACCATGTCCATGTCGTGCTCGACAAATAGCACCGTCATGCCGTCGTCACGCAAACCTCTGATGTGCTCATTGAGACTTTGTTTAAGCGCAGGATTCACACCAGCCATCGGCTCGTCAAGCATCACCAGGGTTGGTTCGGTCATTAGTGCACGGGCCATCTCAAGCAACTTTCGTTGTCCACCCGAAAGTGTGCCGGCATACTCGTTGCGCATGTGATCCATTTTGAATCTCTTCAAGAGATTGTCGGCGCGCTCTTCGATTTTAGCTTCTTGCGACTTCCAGAGAAATGGCAACAGACCTTTCCACCACTTTTCACCGACTTGATGAATAGCACCAAGTTTCATGTTTTCGATCACGGTCATTTTCGTCAAGCTCTTGGTCAATTGGAATGTTCGAACCATTCCCATGCTGGCGGTTTTATGTGCCACGACACGACTCATATTGTGACCATCGAAGCGCCATTCACCTACGTCTGGTGTATCAAACCCAGAAAGCAAGTTAAACAAAGTTGTTTTTCCGGCACCATTAGGTCCGATCAAAGCGGTGATCGAACCTCGTTGTACTTCAAGATGCTTCACATCAACTGCAACGATGCCACCGAAGTGACGGCGAATTCCATCGGCTGAAAGAATTGGATCGGGTTTTTTGACTCCCGCCGCAGCTTCAACGCCATTTAATGCGGCGCGTGCAGCGGATGCCAGATCACCATAAGTTCGCTCAGCGACCATCAAGAGCCATCTCTGTCTTGTTGCCGAACAAACCCTGCGGGCGATAAGTCATCAGAAGCATCAGTCCAAGACCGACAAACATGTAGTTCACTGCACCAACTTGAGTGCTTTGAATTATCGTGAAATCACCGATTCGCAACGGACCTGTTCGTGTAATTTCACGCAACACATTGTCAGAAAATACGAAGATCACCCAGAACAACATCGCGCCAACAACCGAACCCGCGACTTTTGCGAGTCCGCCGAGCACGAGTGCAGTCAAGATATAAAAAGTTACGTCGCGACTGTAATTGTCGGGCTGAACTGAACCTCGGTCAAGAGATAAGACCATTCCAGCGAACATTCCAATAATGCCACCAAGAATCAACGATTGAAGCTTGTAGAAATAAACATTTTTGCCGAGACTACGCACCGCGTCTTCGTCTTCTCGTATCCCCTTAATCACACGACCCCATGGACTTCGCATCAGTTGCCATACGAACAGAGAGAAGATGCCGACCAACACCCAACCCACAAGAACTGTGATCAAGGTGTAGCCGCTAAATGTGAATGGCCCAAAGCCGTATGTCGCACCTGGGTCGAAAGGATTCAAATCTCGATAATCCCGACTGAAATTGCTGATTCCCTCGGTGCCACCGAACATATAGTTGAATTTCACCGAGCGTACGAATAACCGAACTATTTCAGCGACAGCAATTGTGACGATTGCAAGATAATCGGCTCTCAATCTCAAGGTTGGAATGCCAACGATCAAAGCAAGAACAATCACGAAAACAATGCCAAGCGGTATACCCCACCACAGGCCGATACCAAAATATTGTGCGGTCATACCTAGACCGTAAGAACCGCAAGCCATAAATGCTGCCTGTCCAAAATTAACCAACCCTGTGTATCCGAATTGTACGTTTAGGCCTAACGCGGCGATCGCAAAATAGATCGCGTCGACTCCAAGCGCGGCTCGAATCGTATTTTGAATAATCTGATTCCAGTCCATCTCAACCCACTCTTTGACTCTTGCCGAGCAAGCCTTGAGGACGAACAACAAGCATCACAATCAAAATGAACAAGGCTGGCGCAACTTTAAGTTCACTCGGGAAATAAAGCGATGACATTTCAACGAAAATTCCGATGAAGAATCCGCCGATCAACGCACCAAAGGCCGAGCCAAGACCGCCCAGTGTGATGCCCGCAAACATTAAAAATAACAAGTCAGACCCCATTGAGAAGCTCACCTGTTCGTCTAGGCCTCGAAAAATACCACCAGTTGCTGCAAGCGCGCCGCCCGCGAACCAAACTATTTTAATAACTTTTCTCGTGTCAATTCCGGTTGCTGATGCCAACTGAACATTGTCACTGACTGCTCGAATTGCTTTACCAAGTCTCGATCGCTGTAAGAAGAGCGCAACTGAGACAAGAATAATGACACCTAAAATTGCTGTCGTTAAGTCACGCGGCGTAATACCAATCGGACCGATTTCTAGATTCACTTGTTTCGAATAGCTCGATAGTTGCTTCGTTCG
>OFRI01000185.1_pt1 | contig 16792 bp, 16 predicted proteins | sample 1543031 | NCBI WGS metagenome assembly OFRI01 (sample SAMN07774226, study PRJEB24372) | wastewater metagenome
CCGCATTCGCCGATGCCGATGACGCGCGGGCGCTGGGCCAGGGCGACCAGTTCGTCGGCGGTCAGTTCGACGTGGTCCTTGGCCTCATGCGGATGGGCGCCGACCGTGCACCAGATGTCGTCGTGGGCCATGGCCAGGGCGTGGGTGGCCTCAAAGGTCGACAACTTGTCCGAAATCTCGACCATCAGGCGCACGCCAGCTTCACGGGCGCGAGCGATGACGGCGTCGCGGTCCTCGTCGAACTGAGGGGCGTGCAGATTGACGTGGCTGTCGATAATCATCTCAGGGCCTTGGTGCGGGCGATGTCGGCCAGGGCGCCGGCCAGAACGTCAGCGCGGTCCAGGTTGATGGCCGCCGTGCGGTCGGGCAGTTCGGCCAGCCGGGTCCACAGCTCCGCCCAGCGTGCGCCCTGCCCTGCGGGCGCCTCCAGCGCGCGAGCCTTCACCGCCGCAATCAGCCGATCCATCAGGGCCTCGAACCGTGCCTGGCCCTCGACGCCGCGAAACCCGTCCGCGACCGCCAACTGTTCAGCCCGATCCACGGCCTCGCCGAACACCCAATTACGCGCCAGGGCGTCGACCTCTTGCATGGCGCCGGACGCCAGGGCCAGGGCCGCACCCGGCGATCCGCCCGCCATGACGGCCGCGTGTTCGGCGTCCTCACGCTCCGCGCCCGTCCGGTTGCGCACCAAGGTTTCCAGCCGATCCGGCGTCCAGATCGGAAAGCTCAGCCGCCGGCACCGCGACCGGATCGTCGCCAGCAACCGCCCCGGCGCATGGGTCACCAGAAACAGCACGCCACGCTCGGGCGGCTCCTCAAGAACCTTCAGCAAGGCGTTGGCGGCGTTGAGATTCAGGTCATCTGCCGCATCGATGATCGCCACCCGAAACTGGGCTTGCGACGGGCTCTTTGAAAAGAACTCCGGCAATTCGCGCGACTGATCGACCGAGATCGACTTCTTCGTCTTGCCGCCCTCAACCAGCCGTTCCAACACCAGCAGGTCCGGATGCGACTGGGCCGAGATCAGCCGGCTGACCGGATCATCGCGCCGCGCGCCCAGCGGCCCGGACGCCGGATCGGCCGCCGCGCCCAGCAGCCGTCGCGCCGCCCGATAGGCGAAGGTCGCCTTGCCCGTCCCCTCGACCCCGCACAGCAGCCAAGCGTGGTGCAACCGCCCCCGTTCCCAGGCGTCCAGAAACGCCGTCTCCGCCGCTGCATCTGGGATCAGGTCGAATCGGTCGCGCGGGTGATCGCTCACAGCAGCCGATCCTGAACCGCTTGCCAGACCCGCGCCTCGACCTCGTCCAGCGATCCGACGGCATTGATCAGCACGCAACGCTGCGGATTGGCCTCGACGATCGTCAGAAAGCCCTCGCGCAGCCGCTGATGGAACTCCAGACCCTTGGATTCGAACCGCGTCTCGAACAGGCCGCGCCCGAACGCTCGCTCCAGCCCGACCTCGACCGGTAGGTCGAACACCAGCGTCAGGTCCGGCTGGTCGTCCCCGACCACTCCGGCGTCTATCTGTTCGATGAAGCTTTGCGCCACGCCGCCGCCAGCGCCCTGATAGGCCCGGCTGGAATCGGCGAACCGGTCGCACACCACCCAGTCGCCGGCCGCCAGCGCCGGGCGGATGGTCCGCTCCAGATGGTCCGAGCGCGAGGCGTACATCAGCAGGGTCTCGGTCATGGCCGACCACGGCTCGGCGTCCGTGGCCACCACCAGATTGCGGATCACCTCCGCGCCTTTGGACCCGCCCGGCTCGCGCGTACGCACGACCCTGCGCTCGCCCAGCACCGCCTGCAGCCGCGCGACCAGCCGCCCGACCTGGGTCGATTTGCCGGCGCCCTCGCCGCCTTCGAAGCTTATGAATTGTCCACGGGTCACGCGCCTTCATGGCGCGCCGACGCCGCCCGGCGCAAGCCCGCCCGCGCGATCAGCTGCCGGATATCAACAGGGCGCCCGCATAACCCCGCGCCACGACCGACTGACGCGCCGCCTCGGCCGCATTGGCGCTGTCCCAAGGGCCCACCACCACATTGAACCGCCCCGCGCCCCGATCGGCCCGCACCCAGCCGCTCAGGCTGTCGGCGATTCGTCCGGCCTCGACCTGATCCGAGAAACTGCCTGCCTGAACCCAGAAGGTCGTCACCTCCGCAACCGCGACCGGCGCGGGGGCGATAACCGGCGCGCTGACAGGCGGGCTGGCCGGGACCACGCCTCGCGGCGTCGGTGCCGAGGCCCGCAACAGCGTGCCCCCGCCCTGCTGCGGCGCCCGGCCGAGGTAGCGCACGCGCACCCGACCGACGCCCTGCGAGAGCATCCCCAATTCGCTCGCCGCCTCGCGGGACAGGTCGATGATCCGGCTGTCCACGAACGGCCCCCGGTCATTGATGCGCACCACCAGCCGCCGCCCGTTCTCCAGGTTCGTCACCTCGACCAGACCGGGCAGAGGCAGGGTCTTGTGGGCCGCCGTCAGGGCATGCATGTCGAACCGCTCGCCGGTCGAGGTCGGCCGCCCGTTGAAGGCGTCGCCGTACCAGGACGCCATCCCGACCTCCTCATAATCCGGCTGTTCCTTGGGCGTGTACCAGCGCCCGCGCACCTGATAGGGGCGCATCGTGCCCGACACGATCGGGGCCGGATCCTTGACCACGGGCAGGCGCGCCTCGCCGCGCAATCCGCCGACATCGACGCCGCCCGCCGTCGAACAGGCGGCCAGCACCGAGAACAGCCCCAGGATCAGCGCGCCGCGCACTCCCTGTCCAAACGTCATCGACCCGCCTCGCAAAAAATACGAAAACAGGATGACCGAAGACATTTCCGCTTTGGTTAATGACCCGTTCGCCTGCTATGGCGTCCGCCTCCGCTGCGGCGGCAAGGAAGTGTGGCCGAGTGGTTTAAGGCACTGGTCTTGAAAACCAGCGACGGTGAGAGCCGTCCGTGGGTTCGAATCCCACCGCTTCCGCCACTTACGCTCGGCGCTACAAAGCAGCAGATCACAACTCAAAGCACTTGACTGGAAAACGTCTAGGTTAAATGACAAGAGTCATCACGGGGGTGACCATGTCAAATCAATCGACCGGCCTGAGTGCCGACACGCAGGCGCTGATGGCGTTCGAGTCAAACAAGAAGTCGGCAGGCGTCGCCTATCTGCTTTGGTTTTTCACGGGCGGCGTCGGTGGGCATCGCTTCTACGCGGGCCGCACGGGTTCCGCTGTGGGCCAACTCATGCTTACGATCCTGGGCTGGGCGACCATTTGGTTTGGCCTAGGCTTCGTCTTTCTCGGCGCGCTCGGCATTTGGTTGTTGGTTGATGTCTTCCTTCTGAGCGGCATCATCCGCGCCTACAATGCCGACCTGATGCTTCGACTAAACGCGGCGCCTCGTCGGGAAACTGCGTCTGCGGACGACCTCGCTAAATTCGCGGCTCTGCGCGATAGTGGCGCGATTTCCAACGACGAGTACGAATCCCAGAAGCGGCGCATTTTGGGTGTGCCCGGCAACGCCGTGGTCTGACGCGGCCGCGCGCCCTCATTAGCCCTTGCTATTGCCCCGTCTGCCGTTAGGAACCCGGCTCCCCTGCCTGGAGCCCTGCCATGACGGCGACGAAACCGATGACGATCGGGATCGATTTCGGCACGACCAATACGGTCGTGGCCCTGACCGATGCGGACGGCCTCGCCCATCTCGTGACCTTTGACGCGGTCGAGGGCCAGACGACCACCTTCCGCTCGGCGCTCAGTTTCCAGACCCATCCGGGCGTGGACGGCCAGCCGCCCGAGCGCGTGGTCGAGGCCGGCCCTTGGGCCATCGCCGCCTATGTCGAGGATCCGCTGGAGACCCGCTTCATCCAGTCGTTCAAGACCTTCGCCGCCAGCGCCGCCTTTACCGAGACCCGGATCGACAACAAACGCTACGCCTTCGAGGATCTGCTGGCCGCCTTCCTCTTGCGCCTGCGCCACCATGCCGGCGACGCACTGACGGACGCCCCGCCCGCCGTCATCGTCGGCCGTCCCGTCACCTTTGCGGGCGGCAATCCGGATGAGACCCTGGCCCTGTCGCGCTATCAGACGGCGTTTCAGCGGCTGGGTTTCACCGACATTCGCTATGCGCACGAGCCGGTCGGCGCCGCCTTCTATTTCGCGCGCCAGCTGAAGGCGGACGCCACGGTCCTGGTCGCCGACTTCGGCGGCGGCACCAGCGACTTCTCGATCATCCGGTTCGAACATACGCCCGACGGCCTGCGCTCGACGCCGCTGGCCCGCTCGGGCGTCGGCGTGGCGGGCGACGCCTTCGACTACCGGATCATCGACCAGCTGGTCTCGCCCGAACTGGGCAAGGGCGGTCTGTACAGCTCCGTCGGCAAACAACTGCCGATTCCCCAGCGGTATTACTCCGCCTTCGCCCGCTGGGATCAGCTGGCCCTGCTACGCGCCTCGCGCGACATGCGCGACATCCGGGCGCTGGCCCGCACCGCGCTGGAGCCGGAGAAGATCGAGCGCCTGATCGAGGTGCTGGACGACAACCACGGCCATGATCTGTACCGCGCCGTCTCCACGCTGAAGATGGCCCTTTCGGCTGACGACCAGGCGACCTTCCTGTTCCAGGCCGGCGGCGTCCATATCGAAAAGCCGGTCGCCCGCGCCGATTTCGAACGCTGGATCGCGCCGGAACTGGCCGCCATCGAAGGGGCGGTGGATCAGGCGATGGCCCGCAGCGGCCTGGCGCCCGACGCCATCGACCGCGTCTTCCTGACCGGCGGCACCTCCTTCGTGCCGGCCGTGCGGGCGCTGTTCCAACACCGCTTCGGCGCCGAGCGGATCGAGACGGGCGGCGAGTTCGAATCCATCGCCGCCGGCCTGGCCCTGATCGGGCGCGAGGCGGATCTGGACCTGTGGAGCGAAAAGGCGGTCTAGAATCCCGACCCTAGAACCCTTGCGCCCGCGCCACCCGTTCGGCGTGGAACCCGGCGTCGCCCAGCAGTTCGTTCAGCACCCGCACCCGTTTCATGAACAGGCCGACGTCGAATTCGTCGGTCATGCCGACGCCCCCGTGCATCTGAACCGCCTCCTGCACCGCCAGTTCGGCGACCCGCCCTGCCTTGGCCTTGGCGATGGAGGCCGCCAGCGGCGCTTCCTCGCGCCCCTCGTCGATGGCGATCTGCGCGCCGATCGTCGCTGCGCGCGCCAGCTCCAGCTCTGAGAACAGATGCGCGGCCCGGTGCTGCAACGCCTGGAACTCACCGATCAGCTTGCCGAACTGTTTGCGGGTCCGCAGATACTCCATCGTCGTCTTGAACGCCTGATCGCCGGCGCCGGTCAGGCTGGAGGCCGCGCAGGCCCGACCCAGGTTCAGCGCGCCGTCCAGCAGCGCCTCCCCGCCCCCGACCGCGCCGATCACCGCATCGGCGTCGACCGCCACATCAGTCAGCGTGATCCGCGCCGCATTGTGCGCGTCCACCATCACCGTGCGCTCGACCGCGACGCCCGCCGTCGTCGGATCGACCAGGAACAGCGTCGTCCCCTCCTCAGCCGTCGCGACGACGATCAGGGCGTCCGCCACATGGCCGTCCAGAACGAAGGCCTTGGCCCCGTTCAGCCTGAAGCCGTTGCCCGCCCGCTCGGCTCGCGTGGCGATCCGCGACGGCGCATGTTTCGCGCCCTCGTCCACCGCCAGCGCCAGGATCGCCTCGCCCGCCGCGATCCTGGGCAACCACGCCTGCTGCGCCTGCGACCCGCCTTCGATCAGCACCTTGGCCGACAGGATCGACGATCCCAGATACGGCGACGGCGTCAGGGTGCGCCCCAGGCTTTCGGCGATCACGCCCGCCTCGACAGCCCCCAGCCCCATGCCGCCCATCGCCTCGGGAATGATGACGCCGGCGAAACCCATCTCGCCGAACGCCCGCCACAGGTCGCGCGACACGCCGTCGGCGTCGCGCTCATTCCGCAGTTTCCTCAGATGGGCGATCGGCGCCTGTTCGTTCAGGAAGCCGTCGGCGGCGTCCTGCAACATCGTCTGTTCTTCGGTCAGGATCAGCGGCATCGTCTCACGCTCCCGGCAGTTGCAGCAGGTGTTTGGCGATGATGTTTAGCTGGACTTCGCTGGTGCCGCCCTCGATAGAGTTGGCCTTGGTCCGCAGCCAGTCGCGCGCCGCCTTGCCGTCGTGCGACCGCTCGCCCTCCCATTCCAGCGCATCGGCCCCGCCCGCCGCCATCAGCAACTCATGGCGCCGCTTGTTCAGCTCGGAGCCATAGTATTTCAGCATGGAGGCGATGGCCGGGTGCGCCTGTTTGGCCTTCACCTGATCGCCCACCCGCTCCATCGCCAGACGGAAGGCGGCGGCGTCAATCTCCAGGTCCGCGATCCGCGCGCGCAGCATCGGCTCGTCCAGACGCCCAGCTTCGTCGGCCCCGATGGCGTCCAGCGCCACCTGCCCCACCGGCCGCCCGCCGCCGACCTCGCCCATCGCGCCGATCATGGTCCGCTCGTGCGCCAGCAGGTATTTGGCCACGTCCCAGCCCCGGTTCAGCGTGCCGATCAGGTTTTCCTTTTCCACCCGGACATCGTCGAAGAAGGTCTCGCAGAAGGGCGACTTGCCTGAAATCAGGGTGATCGGCCGCGTCGTCACGCCCGGCGTCTTCATGTCGAACAGCACGAAGCTGATGCCCAGATGTTTGGGTGCCTCGGGGTCCGTGCGCACCAGGCAGAAGATCCAGTCGGCCTTGTCGGCGTAGGAGGTCCAAATTTTCTGGCCGTTGACGACCCAGTGGTCGCCCCGATCTTCCGCCCGCGTCTGAATGGACGCCAGATCGGATCCCGCGCCCGGCTCGGAATAGCCCTGGCACCAGCGGATCTCGCCGCGCACGATCTCCGGCAGAAAGCGCTTCTTCTGCTCGTCGGTCCCAAAGGCCAGCAACGCCGGGCCCAGCATCCAGACGCCGAAACTGGCTAGGGCCGGCTGGGCCTTGATGCGTCGCAGTTCGGAGGCCAGCACCTTGGCCTCCTCCCGGCTGAGGCCGCCTCCGCCGTATTCCTTGGGCCATTCCGGCGCCGTCCAGCCCCGCGCGCCCATCCGCTCCAGCCACAGCTTGTGCGCCGGCGTCTTGAAGGTGGGATATCGCCCGCCCCAGATCATCTCGTCGTCGGCCATCGGCCCGCGACATTCGGCCGGGCAGTTCGCCTCCAGCCAGGCGCGCGTCTCGGCGCGGAATTGCTCCAGATCGGTCATTCCTCGTCTCCCATGGCGTGCGTCGCTGACCGGCCGAAACCGATGCGAGACATCGTTGGGAACGACCTTATCCAGGAAATCCCCGCCTTAGAAAGCGAAACCTGAATGCCGATCACTTAGCTGACGTAACGTCAGATCAGGCCGTGGCCCTTGGGCAGTTCGGCGTAGCGGTGAACCCGCGTCGCCATCACCAGACCGAAGCCGATCATGACGGTCAGCATCACCGTGCCGCCGTAGGACAAGAGCGGCATCGGTACGCCCACGACCGGCGCCAGCCCCATCACCATCGCCCCGTTGATCAGCACATAGAGCGCGAATGTCGCCGTCACGCCCGAGGCCGCCAATCGCCCGAAGTGACTGTGCGACAGCGACGCGATCCTCAGCGAGATCAGAATGATGGCGGCATAGGAGGCCAGAAGCGTGAAGGTGCCCACAAAGCCGAACTCCTCGGCGAAGGCGGCGAAGATGAAGTCGGTCTGGCGTTCGGGCAGGAACTCCAGCTGGCTCTGGCTGCCCAGGCCGAACCCGCGCCCCAGCGGTCCGCCCGACCCCATGGCGATCTTGGACTGCACGATCTGATAGCCCTTGTCCGACATGTCGGCCTCGGGGTTCAGGAAGGTGAGCACCCGGTGACGCTGATAGTCGTGCATGCCGAACATCACATAGGGCGGCACCAGCACGGCGGCGGCGATGATCAGCGGCAGGATGATCCGCCAGCTCAGCCCGGCGACGAACATGATCGCCGCCCCCGTCAAACCGATCAGCATGGCCGATCCCAGGTCCGGCTGGTGCGCGACCAGCAAGAACGGCAAGCCGATGATCCCGACCGGGAAGATCAGCTTCCAATGGAAACTCGCTTCCTTCGCCGAGGCCCCGTGATACCAGCGCGCCAAGGCCAGCACGACGCCGATCTTCATGATCTCGGACGGCTGGATGCGGGTGAAGCCCAGGTCCAGCCATCGCGTGGCGCCCAAGGCTGTATAGCCCAGAGGCGTCTCCACCAGCGCCAACATGAACAGCGCCATCCCGTAGATGGGATAGGCCAGGGCGAACCAATATCGGATGCTGATCAACGACAGCATCAGCATCAACGCCAGACACATGCCGAACCGGATCAGGTGCTTCATCGCCCACGGAGACCAGGATCCGCCGGCCACCGAATACAGCATCAGGGCACCGGTGCCGGACACCACGCACAGCAAGGCCGTCAGCCGCCAGTCGATCTGGCCCAGCTTGGTCGAGACGCGTTCGCGTTCGCCGGGACGTGACAAGGCCGAGGCGGTCATCGGCCGGGCTCGGACAGATAGGGACGCGGCCCGCTGGTCGCAGACGGCGCAGGGCGGCTCGGCTGCGGCGGGGCCACGACATCGGGCTCGGGCGCGGCACCGACCACCCCGTCCTCGACGATGGCGTCGCCGGTCGGTTCGGGCGGCAGCGGCCGTTCGATGCGGGCCCGCATGTCCGGATCCTTGAGCAGCACGGTGCGCATCACCTCACGCGCGCGCGGCGCGCCGGCGGTCGCTCCGCCCTTGCCCCCGTGTTCGACGATGATGGCGACCGCATATCGCGGCGCATCCACCGGCGCGAAGGCCACGAACAGGTTGTGGTCCTTCAGCGCCCAGATATTGCTCTTGCGCGAGCCGGAGCCGTAGTTTCGGACCTGAGCCGTGCCGGTCTTGCCGGCCATCTGGATGTCGCCCAGGCCCAACTGGCTCTGGCGATAGGCGGTGCCGGATCGGTCATTGGCCACGGCGATCATGCCTTGGCGCACATATTCGACGTGGGCGGGATCGAACGGCAGGTCCGGGGCCTCGGCTCCGCTGGGCTGTTCGACGCCGCCGATGGATTTGATCAGGCGCGGCTGAAGCTGCTTTTTCCCGTTCGCCAGACGCGAGGTCATGACCGCCAGCTGCAGGGCGTTCACCGTGATCGCCCCCTGCCCGATAGCCACAGAGGTCGTCTCCCCAGGATGCCAGACCGGATCGCGCGGGAAGGTTCGCGCCTTCCATTCCGTGGACGGCAACAGGCCTTTGCGCTGGTTGCCGACGCCGATGTCGAACTCGTGCTCGAAGCCCAGCGCCAGCCCGGCCTTGCGGATATTGTCTACGCCCGCGCGGTTGCACATGGCGTAGAAATAGACGTCGCACGAGTTCTTGATCGCGTCGTGCATATTCTGGGTGCCATGCCGACCCCAGCATCGCTGCGTCCGGTTGCCCGTCCGATACGAACCCGAGCAGAACACCGTCAGCTTCGGATCGACGCCGGCTTCCAACAGAGCCAGCGCCGTGGTCGGCTTGAAGGTCGATCCCGGCGGGAAGGTGCCGTTCAGCGTCTTGTCCAGCAGCGGCTTGCGCTCATAGTCGGCCAGCGCGCGATAGGTCTTGCTCGGCACGCCGCCGACGAACAGGTTCGGATCGAACGACGGCGCAGACATCATGCACAGGATGTCGCCGTTTCGCACATCCATGACCACACAGGCGCCCGACTCGTCGCCAAACACTTCCAGAGCCCGATTCTGAACGTCGGCGTCGAGCGTCAGGATGACTTCCTTGCCCGGCACGGCCGGCCGCGATCCGCCGATGTCCTCGGCGACGACGCGGCCTCGTGCATCGACCTCGACCCGATTGCCGCCCGGCTCGCCGCGCAGCGACGTATCCAGAGCCTTTTCGACGCCCTGGCGGCCGATGCGGAAGCTGGGATTGAACAGCAGGGCCGGCGGCTGCTCGCCCTTGTCCCGGATCGCCTTGACGTCCCGATCCGACACCTTGGCCACATAGCCGATGACGTGAGCGAACGATCCGCCGAACGGATAGTACCGCGCCTCGTTCATATCGACCATCACGCCGGGCAGTTCGTTGGCGTACTGATTGACCTTGGCGAACTCCTCCCAGGTCAGGTCGCTCTTGACCGGCACCGGGTTGAACTTGGACGCCGCATTGACGTCGCGGATGATCGCGCGACGGCGCTCCAGCGTGTCGGGCAGCAGCCGTCCCAAAAGGTCCAGCGTTTGGTCCAGATCCTTGGTCTCGTCGCGCACCACCAGCACACGGAAGCTGGGGCGGTTGCCGGCGATGACGACGCCGTTGCGGTCCTTGATCAGGCCGCGCGGCGGCGGGACCATGCGAAAGTTGAACTGGTTCTGCGACGACAGGGTCGCATATTCCTGAGCCTGAACGACCTGCAGCTGGCCCAGCCGTCCGATCAGCGCGGTGATCCCCAGCGCCGTCGCCCCGCCCAGCACGAAGGTGCGCCGCAGGAAGGACCCCTGACGCTCATTCACATCGGCAAAGAAGATGGAGGGCTCGCCGCTCATCGGAACCGAATATCTCCGTCGTCGAATCGCTCAAGCATCCAGTTGGCGATCGGAAACAGCAGCAGCGTCGGCACGACCTGTCCGACCAGCGGCAGGATCGCCGGCGCGTTCGCCGCCCGCATCGTCACCACCAGATAGGCCAGAAAAAAGGCGCCCAGCGTGCAGGCGGCATAGGCTCCGAAGCGGATCAGCCCCTCATGCCCCGCCAGCAGATTACGCGACAGCAGCACCGTTCCATAGACGCCCATCAGGCACAGCGCCCACAGACCCAGCGGCGTATTCCAGAACAGATCAAGGAACAGGCCGATCAGAAACAATACCGCCGGCGCCAGCATCGACGGCCGGATCAAGGGCCAGGCGAAGGCCAGGATCATCGGGATGACCGGCTCGGGCAGATGCAGACCGAACAGCTGGAGCGGCGTGCCCAGAACGACCGTCGCGGCGAGGACGAGCAGGGCCGGATAGACGATCCACTGCAGAGGCCCGACAACGCGAACCGCAACGGGCCGTCTCACGCCGCGCCTCCCGGAGCGGGCGCCGGTGCAGGGCTGGGCGCAGTCGGTGCAGGCGACGGGGTCGAAGCCGCAGGCCTCGCAGACGTCACGGCCGGACGGGCCGCCGTCGGCGCAGCGGTGGGCGCAGGCGGTGGCGCTGGCGTCGCCGCCGCAGCACGCGCCCGTTCGGCCTGAGCCTGCTGCGCCGCCGCACGACGGGCGGCGGCGTCACGGATCGCCCCGACCTCGGCCGCGCTCGGCTCCGGCGCCGTCGTCAGGCCTGCAAGCGGCGGCGCGTTCAAGGCGTTCGGGCTGACCAGCTGTCCAAAGCTCTGGAACAACAGCACGCGGACATAATCGATCGCGCCGTGATCGCTGAACAGCTTGACCCGCCAGGCGCCGTCCACACCCTTGGCGGCGACACCGATCGGCAGACCACGCGGCAGACCGCCGCCGTCTCCCGAACTCAGAATGCGGTCGCCCGCCTTGATGGAACCTGATCCCCGAATGAATTCTAGACGCGGGCTGTCGCCGCCGTCGCCGGTCAGCATGGCGCGCGCATCGGTGCGCTCGATCATTACAGGGGTGCGCGACGCCACATCCGTCAGCAGCACGACGCGGCTGACGCCGCTCGTCACGCCGGTCACGCGCCCGACCAGTCCATGTTCCGTCACGACCGGATTGCCGATCCGCACGCCCTTGGCCGAACCGACGTCGATCAGCTTGGCATTCGAGAAGGGACCGCGCGATTCCGAAATCGCCCGCCCCGTGGCCATGGGCACCGGCGGCTCGGTGCGCAGACCCAGCAGGGCCTCATAGCGGCCGTTGATGTTCTTTTGCGCGATCGCTTCGTCGCGCCAGCCGCGCAGTTCGGCGATCTCGGCCTTCAGGCGGCGGTTCTCGCCGATAGCGAAGAAATAGCCGCCGACATAATCTCGCGCGGCCCCGGCCCAGCGCACCGGCGCGGCGAAGACCCCGCCGACCGGCCCGGCCGCCGCTTCGAAACCGCCGCGCGCCGCGCCCATGGTCGAGCCGCCCTCGGACGTCGTCCGGTCGCCCAGCAACAGGACGATCGCGCCGATCACGGCCACGACGACGACGACCGCGGCGGTCCACGCCAGCGGCACCTTGATGTTTTCAAAAGGGCCGTCGCGAAACGCCACGGGCGACCTTCCACTCAAAGGGGTTGGAATCGGCAGGACGCCCCCTGCCGCTGAGCCTGCCTATCGCAAAATCAAGGCCGGAATGGAACCGTGATCACGCAGGCCAGATAAGGATTTGCAGCCAAGCTTTCACCTGGCCGCAACGGACGGATCAGAGCGCGGAGTCGAGCACGCCCTTCATCCAGCGCGGGTGCTCCAGCACGCGGCCGCAGCCGATGGCCACGCACGACAGCGGATCATCGGCGACCGAGACCGGCAGGCCGGTGTGATCGCGGATCTCGACGTCCAGACCGCGCAGCAGGGCGCCGCCGCCCGTCAGCATGATGCCCTTGTCGGCGATGTCGGCGGCAAGTTCAGGCGGGGTGGCTTCCAGCGCGACCTTCACGGCTTCGATGATCTGGGTGACCGGCTCAGCCAGGGCCTCCGCGGCCTGGCGCTCCGAGATGCGCACTTCGCGCGGCACGCCCTGCATCAGGTCGCGGCCCTTGACCTCGATCGACAGGCCTTCGCCGTCGGCCGGAATGCGGGCGGTGCCGATGTCCTTCTTGATGCGTTCGGCGGTCGTTTCGCCGATCAGCAGGTTATGGTTGCGGCGCATGTAGCTGATGATGCTGTCGTCCATCTTGTCGCCGCCGACGCGGACCGAACGCGAATAGACGATGCCCGACAGCGACAGGACGGCGACTTCCGTCGTGCCGCCGCCGATGTCGACGACCATCGAGCCGGTCGGCTCGTGGATCGGCAAGCCGGCGCCGATCGCAGCCGCCATGGGCTCGTCGATCAGGCCCACGCGGCGCGCCGAGGCGTTCAGGCAGCTGTCGTTGATCGCGCGACGCTCGACCGCCGTGGCGCCCGAGGGCACGCAGACGATGATTTTGGGGTTCACGAAGCCCTTGCGGTTATGAACCTTGCGGATGAAGTGCTTGATCATCTCTTCGGCGACTTCGAAGTCCGCGATGACGCCGTCGCGCATGGGGCGGATCGCCTCCATGTGGCCCGGCGTGCGGCCCAGCATCTGCTTGGCTTCAATCCCCACGGCGTGGACGACCTTGCGCCCACCGACGTTTCTCAGCGCCACGACCGACGGCTCGTTCAGGACGATGCCCTTGCCCTTCATGTAGATCAGGGTGTTGGCGGTGCCCAGGTCCATCGCGATGTCGTTGGAGATCGCGCCGAAAAGGGAGAAGCTCATGGGAATCGATACCGTTGTTAGCTGGCAGGGCGTCTAGATGTCTCAGTCGACCTGGCGACGCCCCAACTGCCCTGACATCCCCACGCCGGACAGTTCCTGATCGTCTTCGCCACGCCTACTAGCGGCGGGTTTGCCCGTATGAAACCGGGAATACAAGCCCCGATGACAGTGTCGTCATATGGAGAGGGCTATCGAGGCACTACGCCTGTGGACACCGGCTTCAGGATGTCGGCCTGCCGTCGCGCTTCGGAACGACGGCCAGGGCGTCCGCCGCCTCCATCGTGGGATACAGCGTGTCCTCCTCGCGGGCGACCCGATGCGCCAAGGCGCCGATCAACCCCTTGGTTACAGAGGCGAAGCGCTCCCGATCCCTCAGAATGCGGGCCTGTGACCACTCTTCGAAATAGTGCGCCCAAACGCCGCTCAGAGCCCCCATGTCCTCAACATAGTGCTGCGCGAGGTCGCGAACCGAATGATCTTGGGACCGCATCAGGATGGGATAAAGTTCGCCGTCCTCGATCGCGAGATGCTCGGTCAGAGCCGTATTCAGCGCACGCATCACCTCACGGGCGCGGATCGCATCGTCCGACGTTTTCATAATGGCGGCGGTCCCGCCCAGGGCGCTGGCCAATCGAATGATCCGGCCGTGCTGCGTCTTCAGATTACGGACATCCATGGCGACGCCTCCAAAGCAACACCATGCAACCCCTGGATGAACGGAGTCTAAATAGCAGGCTAAGCAAATTCCCTCAGTCGCCGCGCGCGATCTCGCGCCGCTTGACCAGTTCACGCACCAACAGCATCAGCGCCAGCCAGGCCAGCGCCACGCCAGCCAATATGGCCGAGGTCCAGATCCCGTCGCCGCTGACCGCCGTCATGAAGGATCCGCCGAAGAAAGCGACCAGCGCGGTCTTCGGCAATACGCCCAGCGCGCACCCCGCCAGAAAGCCCGGGAACGACGCCCTCGCCGCCCCGAACGCCATGTTGACGACGATGAACGGCGCCGACGGCACGTTGCGGATCATGAAGCTGGCGTAGAAGGCATTTTTGCCGACGAACCGCGTCAGCCGTCCGACCGTCTTGCCGCCATGCCGCGCCAGAAGCCGCGCCGTGGGTCCGCGTCCCAGCCAATAGGTCACGCCCGCCGACACGACCGTCGCGATCCAGCTGTAGAGGAAGCCGAACCACGGCCCGAACGCCACGACGCAGGCGGCGATCAGGATGAACTGCGGCGCGCCGAAAAAGGCCGAGACCGTAAACACCGCGATGGCGGCGACCAGGCCCCAAGGTCCCTGGCGGAATCCGGCCAGCCAGTCTTCCAGCCGCCCTTCGGCTTCAAGCCCCAGTTGGCTCTTGCCCACGGCGAACAGGGCGATCATCGCGCCCAGCAGCAGGGCCGTCGCCAGCACGGCGCGCCAGCGACGCGCCTCCATGTTTGACAGAAAATCGATGATCCAGCGCATCAGAGCCGCCGCTTATCATCCCATCTCTGCATTAGCGAGCATCAGCGCATTGTCCCGAGGGGCGACGCCGCGTAAACAACCCCGCCTCCCCGGCAAAAACTTCCAAAACCACGGGATAGTTCATGTCCAGCCTGCAATCTTCCGCCCTCGCCCGCGTCAAGCCCTCGGCCACCATCGCCGTCACCGCGCAGGCCCGGAAGCTTAAAGCCGAAGGCCGCGACGTGATCGGCCTGGGCGCCGGCGAGCCGGACTTCGATACGCCCGAAAACATCAAACAGGCCGCCATCGACGCGATCAACCGCGGCGAGACCAAATACACCGACGCGGACGGCATGCCCGAGCTGAAGGCGGCCATCGTCGCCAAGTTCAAGCGCGAGAACGATCTCGACTATACAGCGGCCAACATCCACGTTGCGCCGGGCGGCAAGCCCGTCATCTTCAACGCCCTGGTCGCGACGCTGAACCCCGGCGACGAAGTCATCGTGCCTGCGCCCTACTGGGTCAGCTATCCCGACATGGTGCTGCTGGCCGGCGGCGAGCCCGTGACCGTGGTTGGCGAGGAGAAGGACGGCTTCAAGTTGCTGCCCGATGTGCTGGAGGCCGCGATCACGCCCCGCACGAAGTGGCTGATCCTGAACAGCCCGTCGAACCCCACCGGCGCCGCCTACACCCGCGCCGAGCTTGAAGCCCTGGCCGAGGTCCTGCGTCGTCACCCCCACGTGTGGGTGCTGACCGACGACATGTATGAGCACCTCGTCTATGGCGACTTCGAATACACCACCATCGCCCAGGTGGCGCCGGACCTGATCGACCGCACCCTGACGGTCAACGGCGTGTCCAAGGCCTACGCCATGACCGGCTGGCGCATCGGCTACGCCGGCGGCCCCAAGCCGCTGATCGATTTGATGCGCAAGGTGGCCAGCCAGACCACGTCCAACCCGTCCAGCATCAGCCAGTGGGCGGCCGTCGAGGCGCTGAACGGCCCGCAGGACTTCATCCCTGAGCGCAAGGCCGCTTTCGAAAAGCGCCGTGACCTCGTTGTCTCGATGCTCAACCAGGCGGCTGGCATCACCTGCGCCACGCCCGAAGGCGCGTTCTACGTCTATCCGTCCATCGCCGGACTGATCGGCAAGACGACCGAGACGGGTGTCGCTATCGATGGCGATTCCACCTTCGCCGCCGAACTGCTGAACGCCGAGGGCGTGGCCGTCGTTCAGGGCGAGGCTTTCGGCCTCAGCCCCTATTTCCGCATCAGCTACGCCACCTCGGACGCCGTGCTGGAAGAAGCCTGCACCCGCATCCAGCGCTTCACGGCCTCGCTGCGCTGATCGACGCAAGGCGGAGGTTCAGGCCTCCGCCCGCCATCCGGCCCTATTTGCTGGGCTGCATATAGACCACGCGGCAATCGCCATCGATCGTGGTGTAGCGGTTGTTCGACGCATCGACGAAAGAGATCCGGCCGCCGTCGTCATATTCGACCTTGCCGGTCGAGCGTCCCTTGAAGTTCTCCACTCCATAGGTCCAGCAGGTGATGTCCGCCGGCTTGTCGCCCCAGGTGGCGTCGTTGCGCGCCCGCTTGCTGTCGGTGCAGGCGGACATTCCGCCGGTCAGGGCGAGGGCAACGGCGGTATGGACGAGCGCTTTCATAGGCTCAGCCTTGCACGGACGCCGTTCAAGGAAAAGGCCGCCCCGGCGATGCCGGGACGGCCCAACTTTCGACTATGGCGCTCGACCTATGGCCGGCTGGCCATGCCCAGCTTCACCGGCTTGGCGTCGTCAGCCAGGGCGCCGCGCTTGACGCCCCACAGCAGGATGATCGGCGCCCCGACATAGATCGACGAATAGGTGCCGATGATGATGCCGAACATCAGGGCGATCGAGAAGCCGAACAGGGCCTCGCCGCCGAAGATGGCCAGGGCCGCCAGCACCATGA
>OFRI01000186.1_pt1 | contig 16722 bp, 13 predicted proteins | sample 1543031 | NCBI WGS metagenome assembly OFRI01 (sample SAMN07774226, study PRJEB24372) | wastewater metagenome
ACCACGATGGCGTCGTCCACCACGATGCCGATGGCCAGCACCAGGCCGAACAGGGTCAGCAGGTTGATGGAGAAACCCAGCAGGTACATGCCGGCAAAGGTGCCGACCAGCGACACCGGAATCGCCAGCACCGGAATCAGGGTGGCGCGCCAATTTTGCAGGAAGATAAACACCACCAGCACCACCAGGGCCAGGGCCTCGAAGAAGGTGTGGATCACCTCCTCGATCGATACCTCCACAAACACGGTGGTGTCGTAGGGAATCTTGTATGTGATCCCCTCCGGGAAACGCTCGGCCAAGCGCGCCATGGTCTTGCGCACGGCCTCGGCAGTGTCTAGGGCATTGGCGCCCGGCTGCGGGTAAATACCGAAGGAGGCATTGCGCTTGCCGTTTAGCGAGGTGACCAGGGAATAATCCTGAGCACCCAGCTCAATGCGTGCCACATCACCCAGGGTCAGGCTGGCACCACTTTGGTCAGTGCGCAGAATGATCTGCTCGAACTCCTTTGTATCGGCCAGGCGCCCCTGGGTGGTCACTGTGTAGGTAAAGGCCTGGGGCTGACTCAACGGCTCCTGACCGAAGCTACCGGCGGCGAACTGCGAGTTCTGTTCACGGATGGCGTTGACCACATCGCTGGAGGTCAGGTTGTACTGGGCCAGCTTGTCCGGCCGCAGCCAAACGCGCATGGAGTAATCCTTGGCGCCGAACTGGGTCACGTCGCCGACACCGGGCAAACGCTTGAGCTCATCGATCACGTTGATCAGCGCGTAGTTGCTGATCTCCAGTGGCGTCTTGGAGTCGTCCGGGGAGAACATCGTCACCATCTGCAGGATGTCTGACGACTTCTTCATCACCGTCACACCCTGGCGGCGCACCTCTTCCGGCAGTTTGGCCAGCGCGGCCTGCACCCGGTTATTGACGTCGATGGTGGCCTGATCGGGGTCGCGGCCCACTTCGAAGTACACAGACAAGGACATCGTGCCACTGCCCGCCGAGGTGGACTGCTGGTAAATCATGCCCTCCACACCGTTAATCTGCTGCTCCAGCGGCGCCGCTACGGTTTCGGCGATCACCTGGGCGCTGGCGCCTGGGTAGTTGGCCGTGACCTGCACCTGCGGGGGCAAAATCTGCGGATACTGGGCCACAGGCAGCGCCGTCATCGCCGCGAGGCCGGCCAGCAGAATGACGATGGAAATGACCGTGGCGAAAATCGGCCGGTCAATAAAGAAACGTGAGATCACCGGACCTGCTCCTTATGACTGCTTGGCGGCAGTGGGCTCGACCACCTTGACCGGCTGATCAGGGCGCACACGAATCAAGCCTTCGACGATCACACGATCACCGGCCTTGATCCCGGAGCGGATCACCCAACGGCCCTTGACGGTGAACTCGGTGTCCACCGGTCGCGCCCGAGCGATACCGGCCTCGTCGACAACAAACACCAGGCTACCCTGCGGGCTTTGCGCCAGGGCCTTTTCCGGCACGGTGATGGAGTTCGGCCGGGAAATACCAGAAATTCGCACACGCACAAACTGCCCAGGCAGCAAGCTCTGCTCTGGGTTGGGCACGATGGCGCGAGCACTGACGGTGCCAGTGCCTTTGTCGATCAGGCTGTCGGTGAAGTCCACCTTGCCAGGCAACGGATAGACGCTGCCATCACCGAACACCACCTCGGCGGTGAGTTTCTGGTCGGGCGGCAACTGCACCGTGCCACTCTGCACCGCTTCGCGCAGCTTGGCGGCTTCGCGGTCGGCGTAGGCGTAGTTAACGTAAATCGGATCGAGCTGGGTAATCTGGGTCAGCAAGCTGGCGTTAGGATCATTGGCCACCATCAGGCTGCCCTCGGACACGGCCTCCTTGCTGGTGATCCCGGAAATCGGCGCTTCGACCGTGGTGTATTCAAGGTCGATCTGCTTGGCCTGGACATTGGCCTGGGCAGCCTCCAGGTTGGCCTTGCTCTGTTCAAAGTTGGAAATGTAGCGATCCAGCTCACTTTCGCTAGCGAAGCCCTTTTTCTGCAGCTCGCGGATCCGCTTGAGATCACGATCGGTCTGCCGGTAACGCGCCTGCTCCTGGGCCAGGGCGCCCTTGGCCTGGGCCAGCGCTGCCTGGTACAAGCGCGGATCAATGCGAAACAGCACCTGACCCTGCTTGACCTTGCTGCCTTCCAGGTAGGTACGTTCCTGCAGAATGCCGCTCACTTGGGCGCGCACTTCCACCTCACGGTAACCTGCAGTACGCGCCGCATACTCAAGCACCACGGGCAGCATTTCTGCTTTAGCCACCTCAACAGAAACCTCTGCCGGTGGCGGGCCTTCGGCCAACGCCAATGGGCTGAGCAGCAGACTGAGGGAAAAACTGCACAGTAAGGTGTGGCGAGGGCGGCCCAGAAGCATAACGTCGTCTCCATGACGGCTGAATTCAGGTGAGTACGCGGATAATAGGTCGAATTCCCCCACGGGCGCGACGCTTTGGGAAAAACAAATCGCCACGAACACAACCGCGTCGCACTTGCTGGACGCGGCAGCAAGCGCCAAGCTCAGTACCTGACTGTTCAGGTGTGCGAGGTGGCTATGCTCAGGTTGCGTCTGTTACTGCTGGTTTTACTGCTGCTGCCCGGCATTGCCAGCAGCGAAACGCCGATGAATTACGCCGTACTGATCATCACCCGCGACCGCCTGGAAGTGGCCACGCCCTGCGACATCGGCATCTACCTGCAGGACCAGCTAGTCGCGCGCCTGTACCAGGGCCAGGCCACCTCGTTCAATTTACCTGCCGGCAACCTGTCGATCCGCATGGGCATGCTCGGCGGCCTCGGCTGCATCCCCGCCTTTGAGCAAATCCGTGGCGAACATATCGAACTCAAGGCCGGCGAAGTGCGCAAATACCGCATCGCCCTGGGCAACAACGGCCTGTACCTGATCAAAGTACCCAGCGTGGAATAACGCCTTGACCTTGCCCCTGGGTGAAGGTTGATTCTGTCAATCTGCTCACCCGGAGGTGCCCATGACCAGCCCGACCTTGATCGACCTGCCCATTCGCGGCATGACCTGCGCCGGTTGTGCCGGCCGGGTCGAACGCGCCCTGCAGCAGGTGCCCGGCGTCAGCAGTGCCAGCGTCAACCTGCTGGCCGAGCGCGCTCAGGTGCAGTACCAGGGCGACAACCCGCAAGCGCTTATCGACGCCATCACGGCCTGCGGTTATCAGGTGCCACAAGAAGCCCTTGAACTGCAGATCAGCGGCATGAGCTGCGCCAGTTGCGTGGGCCGGGTCGAGCGGGCCCTGATGCAGGTGCCTGGTGTGCTGACTGTCAGCGTCAACCTGGCTAGCGAACGCGCCCACCTGCAACTGCTCGGTACGGCAGACCCACAAACCCTGCTGGCGGCCGTGGTGGCCGCCGGTTATCAAGCCAGCCTGCTCAACGCCGAGGCCCCACCCGCCACCGACCCTAGCCAACCGCTGCAACGGGAGCGCTGGAGCCTGTTGCTGGCAATCGGCCTGGCCCTGCCGCTGTTGTTGCCGATGCTGGTGGAGCCCTTCGGCCTGCACTGGATGCTGCCGGCCTGGCTGCAATTTGCCCTGGCCACGCCGGTGCAATTCATCTTCGGCGCACGCTTCTACCGTGCTGGCTGGAGCGCGGTGCGCGCCGGCAGCGCCAACATGGACCTGCTGGTGGCCCTGGGCACCAGCGCCGCCTATGGCCTGAGCCTGTACCTGTGGTGGGCGACCCCGGCCGGCGGCATGCCGCACCTGTATTTCGAGGCCGCAGCCGTGGTGATTGCCCTGGTGCGTCTGGGCAAATACCTCGAAAACCGCGCCAAGCGCCAAACCTCCAGCGCCCTGCGCGCCCTCCAGGCCCTGCGTCCGGCCTTTGCCCTGCGCCTGCGCGACGGCCGCGAAGAACAGGTGGCGATCGGTAGCCTGCAGCGTGATGACGTGATCGTGGTCAAACCCGGCGAACGCTTCCCGGTCGACGGTCTGATCGTTGAAGGCAGCAGCCATGCCGACGAAGCCCTGCTCAGCGGCGAAAGCCTGCCAGTGGCCAAGCACCCTGGTGATGCTGTCAGCACCGGCGCGATCAATGGCGAAGGCCGCCTGCTGATCAGCATCCACGCCCTGGGGGGCGAGACTCAACTGGCCCAGATCATTCGCCTGATGGAAAACGCCCAGGCCGGCAAGGCACCGATCCAGAGGCTGGTGGACCGCATCAGCCAGGTGTTTGTCCCTGTAGTGTTGGCCATCGCCCTGCTAACCCTGATTGGCTGGCTGCTGGCTGGTGCTGGCGTGCAAGTGGCGCTGTTGAATGCCGTGGCCGTACTGGTGATCGCCTGCCCCTGCGCCCTCGGCCTGGCCACGCCCACGGCGATCATGGTCGGCACCGGCGTGGCGGCACGTCACGGTATTTTGATCAAGGACGCCGAAGCCCTAGAAATCGCCCATGCCGTGCAGGCCATCGCCTTCGACAAGACCGGCACGCTGACCTCCGGCAGCCCGCAAGTGGTGCACCTGCAGGCCGCCGACGGCAATCACGAGCAACTGCTGCAACTGGCCGGTAGCCTTCAACAAGGCAGTGAACACCCGCTGGCCAAGGCCGTACTCAGCGCCTGCAGCGCCCGCAACCTGAGCCTCAGCGCCGTAACCGCCAGCCAGGCGTTGCCCGGCAAAGGCACCCGCGCCAACCTCGGCCCACGCACCCTGGCCCTGGGCAACCGCCGTCTGCTGGATGAGCAACAGCTGCAGGCGGGCGTTCTGGGCAACGCGGCAGAGGCCTGGGAAGCCGAAGGCCGCAGCCTGTCCTGGCTGCTGGAGCTGGCCCCACAGCCGCAGGTGCTCGGCCTGCTGGCCTTTGGTGACAGCCTGAAGCCCGGAGCCCGTGCAGCCATCCGCCAATTGCAGGCCCAGGGCATCCGCTGCCACCTGATCAGTGGCGATAACCAGGGCAGCGTCAACGCCGTGGCCGACGCTCTGGGCATCGACGAGCGCCAGGCCAACGTGCTGCCGGCGGACAAACTGGCGCGCATCAACACCCTCCGGCAACACGGCCGCGTGGCCATGGTCGGTGACGGCATCAACGACGCCCCGGCCCTGGCCGCCGCCGACATCGGCATCGCCATGGGCAGCGGCACCGACATCGCCATGCACGCGGCCGGCATCACCCTGCTGCGCGGCGACCCACGCTTGGTACCGGCAGCCCTGGCGATCAGCCGGCGTACCTACGCGAAGATTCGCCAGAACCTGTTCTGGGCCTTTGTCTACAACCTGATCGGCTTGCCGCTGGCCGCCTTCGGTCTGCTCAACCCGGTGCTGGCCGGCGCGGCCATGGCCCTGTCCAGCGTCAGCGTGGTGGCCAATGCTCTGCTGCTGAAACGCTGGAAAGCTGACTTGAGCGAGGATGACGCATGAATATCGGAGCGGCCGCCAAGGCCAGCGGCCTGTCGGCCAAGATGATCCGCTACTACGAGTCCATCGGCCTGCTGCATGCCGCCAATCGCAGCGACAACGGCTACCGCCATTACAGCCCCCAGGACCTGCATCAACTGGCGTTTATCAAGCGCGCCCGCGACCTCGGCTTCACCCTGGAGGAAGTCGGCAAACTGCTGGCCCTGTGGCAGGACCGCCAGCGTGCCAGTGCGGATGTCAAAGCCCTGGCCGCTGGCCATATTGCCGAACTCAACCGCAAGATCGGCGAACTCACCAGCCTGCGCGACACCCTCAGCGAGTTGGTCACCCACTGCCACGGCGATCAGCGCCCGGACTGCCCGATTCTCAAGGAGCTGGAAACCGGCTGCTGCGCCTCAGCACCCGCAAGCAGCCCCTAACGCGCCTCTTCCCCACGCAGTTGCAGGCTCATGTCATCGCAGCTTTGTGACCAGTCGCTCAGCCATTGCGGCAGCGCCGGGGACTGCCCGTCCAAGCCCAGCTCACGGGCAAACTCGCCGGGGGCCACCGTGCCCTTGGGCGAGCGGAACAACCCGCGGATCAGCACGACGCCCACCACTCGCCCGCGGCTGACGAAGCGGTGCTCGACAAAGCTCCACTTGTCATCCCAACCGAGCATGCGGGTGTGAATCTCAAAGGCCTCGAACAGTTTCAGTTCACGACGAAACTTGCCCCAGGTGTCGCCAACAATAGGCAGCGCTTTGTGCCGCAGGGCCACGCGAAAGGCGCCGCTGCGCAGGACGTAATCCATGCGACCGACATCCGCCAGGGTGAAATAGCGACCGTTGGTGACATGCCGATTGAAGTCGAGATCAAGCGGCCAGACGCGCAAACGGATGACGGTCGTGGCCAAGCCATCCACCGGTTTACGCCAGGGGCGGCGCAGGAGCATGAGGATCAGTCGGAACCAGAGATTCATAAAAATGCCGGAGGTTGAAAGGAGCGGCTCACTCTAGGGCGGCGAGTTCGGCTAAGGTAGGTGCGCAAATGACTTTTTCCATGCGAAAAGCGCAAACGGATACGTTCATGCACGTCACCCTGCTCCTGGCTGATCACTGTTCCGCCGCCAGCGCCAGCATTGCGCTGGAGATGCTCACCGCCGCCAACCAATTTGCCGACAGCGACACCCCACCGTTCGAGGTCGTTAGCGCCTCCCTGGACGGCGCCGACGTCACCTGCCTGGGCGGACAACGGCTGCAGGTGGATGCCGCCCTGGCCGAACTGGCGCACACCGAACTGGTGCTGATTCCGGGTTTTCTGTTCACCCTCAAGAAAGCCTTGCCGAGCTTTGCCGGCTACGCGCCCTGGCTGCACCAGCAGCAGGCGCAAGGGGCCGTTATCGCGTCCATGTGCACAGCGGCGTTTATGCTCGGCGAAGCGGGCCTGCTGGAGGGCCGCAAGGTCACCACCCACTGGGCTTTTGCCGAGTTGTTTCGCCGACGCTACCCCGAGGCGCAGCTGGATGAGCGGCAAATTCTCTGCGAAGACAATGGCGTGATCAGCAGTGGCGGTGCGAGCGCGGCCATGGACCTGTTGCTGCATCTGATCCGTCGCTTTGCCTCACTGGAGCTGGCCCAGCGCTGCAGCAAATACCTGCTGATCGACAACGTGCGCAGTGAGCAATCGGTGTATGTCATGTGGTCGCTGCCAAAGAGCCACGGCGATGGCGACATCCTGCAGGTACAAAACTGGCTGGAGGCGAATTTCGAGCAGCCCATCGTGATTGATGATCTGGCCCAGCGCTTCGGCTTCGGGGTGCGCAACTTCAAGCGCCGCTTCAAGGAGGCCACCGGCTACACGCCGCTGGCCTACCTGCAAACGCTGCGCCTGGAGAAAGCCAAGCAACTGCTCGAAACCACCCGTATGAGCCTGGACAGCATCACCTACACAGTCGGTTACGAGGACAGCAACTCGTTCCGCCGCCTGTTCCTGCAGCGGGTCGGCCTGCTGCCGGCGGCGTACCGGAAAAAATTTCAGGCCGGCGGGCGCTAGGGGCGCAGTAACTCACAAACCCACGGTGATCTCGCGCAGCTCATCGCCCTCGCGCAGCACAAAGATCGCACTTAGGCCATGGGCCTTGGCCAATTGGCCGCCGCGCTCCACGCCCAGCACCAGCAAGGCGGTGGCCCAGGCATCGGCGTACATGCAGCTGGTGCAGATGACCGACACCGAGGTCAGCGTCGACACCAGCGGCACGCCGCTGTGCGGGTCCATGGTGTGGGAATGCACGCTGCCATCCCGTTCGCGCCAATGCCGGTAGTCGCCCGAGGTGGCGATTGAGGTGTCGTGCAGCTCCAGCGCGCCGAGCACTTCACGGCGGCCCTTGAGCGGTTTTTCCAGGGCGACCAACCAGGCGCTGCCGTCGGCTTTAATCCCCGCTGCGCGCATTTCACCATCGATACCCACCAGGTACGCGTGAATGCCGTGTTGCTCCAGGCAGCGCGCCAACTGATCGACAGCAAAGCCCTTGGCAATACCGTTGAGGTCGAGGCTGATCGCCGCCCGCTTACGCACCGCGCGCCGCGCGACATCCAGCTCCAACGCCGCGCTCGCGCTCGGCTGGCGCGCCGGCAAATGCTTGGCCGCCGGTTGCGGACCAAAGCCACAGGCGCTGACCAAGGCACCGACGCCGATGTCGAAGGCACCGGCAGACTCCTCACCCATACGCAGCGCAGTAGTCAGCACCCACAGCAACTCATCGGGCAAGCTCAACCACTGATCCAGCGGCGCGGCGTTGAGTTGCATCAGCGCAGACGCCGGGTTCCAGGTCGACATCTGCTGGTCGACCCGCTCGACCACCTGTTGCAGGTCAGCCTGGATCGCGGCTTGGTCAATCTCGCCAGCGGCGTAAAACACCGCGCTGTAGCGCGTGCCCATGGTCGCGCCACTAAGGCTGTAGCGCTGCAGCGGCTGGGTTTCAGTAGACATCTTCGCGGTACCGCCCTTGCAGTCGGAGGTCGTCGACACTGCTGCCCCGTTGCGCCAGCAGGGTTTCCAGCACGGCGCGCACGCCGGCCGCCATGTCCTTGGAGCCGCACACCAGCACCTGAGCGCCCTGGGCAAACAGGCCCTGCAGGGCGCTGGCGTCCTGGCGCAGGCGATCCTGCACATACAGCCCCTCAGCGCCCTGGGAGAACGCCAGGCCCAGGTGGGTCAGGCGGCCGTCGGCCAGGTACTCGCTGAGTTCGGCCTCGTAGAGGAAATCCGATTGCGCATTGCGGCCGCCCCAGTAGAGGTGCAGCGGACGCTGCGTGGCATTCTTGCGCACGAAGCCGATCAGCGGCGCCAGACCGGTGCCAGCGCCCACCAGAATCAGCGGGTGCTGACCGGCGCTGGGGCGAAAGTCCGGGTGCGGCTGAATAAAGCCCTCAACGCAGTCGCCCACCTGCAAGCCATGCAGCAACGATGAACAGCGCCCCAGGCCTTGTTTACGCACACAGATCTCCAGGGCGTCATCTTCATCGCTGCTGGCTATCGAGTAATAGCGCGGCGCCTGCCCACTGCCGGAGCTGATGCCGACCAGATCGCCCGGCGCAAAGCGCACTGCCGGGCGCCACCAGGACGGCTGCGCCGCGTGCACAGCAAAGCGCAGGATGGCCGCCGGCGAATCGCTGTGCTCGCCATACACATCTTTGCTCAGCAGTTGCAGCTGCTGCAGCGCCACCGCGCTGCGCACCGGCGTGAAGTGCAAATCGAGGCCCAGTGTCTGACCCAGGCGCTGCGCCCAGCCATTGAGCTCGCTGAGATCGCCACGGTCGATCTTCTGCAGCGGCAACAGCGCCTGCAGCCCACGTTGCTGCAACTGCTGCTCGACCTGCTCGGCATAGCCGCAAAAGTGCTGGAACTGGGCGTCACCAAAGCCCAGCACCGCCACCTGCACGTCAGTGTTCAACTGGCAGTGGTCGAGGCGCGCAAGAAACGTCCTGGCCGAGTCCGGCGCCTGACCATCGCCATAGGTAGCCGTGAGCAGCAGCAGGCGTTTGGCCTGCGGGTAGCTCGGCTGTAGCTGGTTCATGCTGGCGCTGTGCACACGCATGCCGCTGGCCACCAGTTGGCTGTGCAGCTGCCGAGCATAGGCCCAGGTGCTGCCGCCCTGGCTGCCCACCAGCACAATGGTTTCCGCCTGGGCGGCCGGGGCGTTGTCTGGCAGCAATCGCGCCAGGCGCTGGCGCCGCCACCAGGCGAGCAGGCCGGAACCACTGAGAAACAGGCAGGCCAGGCTGGTCGCCGCGAGAATCAGCGACCACAGTGGCGAGTGGGCACCAGTGTGCAGCTCATAAACCGTTTCATACAGGCGACGAGCGAAGCCATAGGGCTGATAGCTGATCCACTGGCCGCTGCTGGCATTAACGAAACCCTCTCCGGTCGCAGTGCGCACGGTGTAGTAATTGGCCTCCTGGCTGTCGCTGGGGAACTCCAGCTCACGCAGATCGCTCAGGCCCAGATTGCGCAGGGCAGAGAGGCTGCCCAACTCCGCCGCCGGGGCCGCATAGGTGCCCTCGGGGTAAGCTAGATCGGCATCCTGACCATCGCTGATCCAGCCCTGGCTGCTGGCTGCGAGGTAGATCCCACTGGTAGCGAGAATCAGCAACCCCAGCAGCGCCCAACGCGCCACCACGCTGTGCCAATGCGTCAAGCCCTGACCCGGGTTGATCGGCAGTAACAACTGACGCCAGCCGCCCAAACGACGTGCCAATAACCAGCTGCCCGTCAGGGCCAGCACCAACAGCGCCAGCGCCGACAAGCCACTGAGCCAGCGACCGGCAGAACCCAGCAACAACTCACGGTGCAAATCGCGCACCCAGGACAACACCGCCGACGGCTGATACGGCGCAATCACCGCCGCAGTGGCCGGATCGACAAGCACCACATCGCTGTCGGTGGCCGTGCTGAACGCCACCCGCAGCTCACCGCTGGGCGCCCGTTCGATGCGCTCGATACCTGGCAGCTGGCGGGCAATCCGCTCGGCGACCACGGCGACCGTCTCACCCTGGCTCGGCGCAGCACGCAAGTGCTCGACCAGCGTGTTGCCGGAGAGCACCAGGCCACTGGTGGCAGACAGCATAAGAATGACGCCGAGCACGAGGCTCAGTAGCACATGGGTGCGTTGCAGCATGAACGGGCTCCGGGGCTCAGAAGTGGTAACTGAAGCTGTCGACATAACCCTGGGCGCCGCCGTTGACCGTGGTCGCCTGCTGGGTCAGTGGCACCTTGATTTCACTACGGTTATCGCGTTTGTCTTCTACGGCGCTGTCGATGCGAATTTCGTAGCCGGCATCGATCAGCGCGTCTTCGAGCTCGACCGCCACCTCCAGGGTTTCGCCGCCGCCAACACTGGCGCCGGTCAGGCCATCGAACTCGGCCGGTTTGCTGCCGCCGCCCTGAACCCAGTCACGCAGATGCTTGTAGTACTTGGCCTTTTTGCCGGCCACCCACAGGGTGCGCTGGTAGGCGCCCTGAGCGTCGGTGACATAAATGGCCAGGTAGGCTTCGTTGCCGCGATAGTCTTTCAGCGTGGTGCTGAGGTTGATTTCCCGGGCCTGGCCAATGGCGGGCATGGCCGCCATGCCAGCGAGGGCGAGAGAGATAGCCGTCTTGTTCATCGTGAAGCGCTCCAGAAGGGATGGCCTAACCCTAACCGGCGATACTTAAGTCAACCTGAATGCCACGGCATGGTTATTTCATGCCGGGGCATGGCGCCTTAATACTTGGTTAAGGTTTAAGGCCAAGTACCCCCGAAAAGGCAGGGAATGACGCACCAAGCGGGGGTAAAGTGGTAGATACAGCACAGAACAGGCAGAGGCCATGAACAGCAACGCTTCGGATCGACAGCAACAGATTCGCGTCCTGTTTGACCAGTACATCGAGATGTACGCCTCGCGGGATGAGCGCCTGACCGGCCGCTTCAGCGCCAACTTCAGTGGCTACACCGGCAGCGGTGGGTTTCTGGTCAAGGACCTCGGCGAATGGCAGAAAATCACTCGCCAGGACTTCGCTCAGGTACCCGAACCCATCCGCATTGAGATGCTCGATCTGGTCCTGCAAGACCTCAGCGCTGAGGTGGTGACGGCCACCGCCCTGTTTCGTATTCACCTGCCGTTTGGCGGCGAGATGCTGGCCAAGGAAGTGGCACGCCTGACGCTGATTTTTCGGCTCGAAGCTGACACCTGGAAGATCGCCCACAGCGGCATCTCCATCCCTTATCACTTTACCCAGGACAACGAGGTATACCCCCTCAAGAGCCTGCAAGAGCGCACCCACGCGCTGGAAGCGCTGGTCGAGGAGCGCACGCAGGCCCTGCATACCAGCGAGGCGCTCTACCGCCAGCTCACCGAGGACACCCGTGATGTCCACTGGAAAACCGATCAGCGCCTGGTCATCACCTATATCAGCCCCGCCGACGAACGCCTGCGTGGCTTTACGGCCGACGAAGTGGTTGGTCATTCGGCACTGGAGATGCTAACCAGCGAGGATGCTGCCCGCGTCAAACAACTGATACGGGAACAGCGACACACCGAACAGGCCGTAGCCGCCAATGGCTTTAGCACCTTTGAAGTGCAGCACCGCTGCAAGGACGGCAGCGTGATCTGGGGCGAGGTGCTGTCAAAGCCGGATTACAGCCCAGAGGGTGAGCTGATCGGCTACCACGGCATTACCCGCGAGATCACTCAGCGCAAACGCCTGGAAGAGCAGGTCAACCGCCTGGCGTTCTACGACACCCTGACCCACCTGCCCAATCGCCGCTTGCTGGAGGACCGCCTCACCCAGGCGATGTCTGCCAGCCATCGCAGCAACCACTACGGCGCCCTGCTGTTTCTCGACCTGGATAACTTCAAGCCGCTCAACGACACCCACGGTCATGGCGTCGGCGACCTGCTCCTGATCGAGGTCGCCAACCGTCTGAAAACCTGCGTGCGAGAGGCCGATACCGTGGCCCGCTTTGGCGGGGACGAATTCGTCGTGCTGCTCTGCGACCTGGACCACGACAAGGACGAGGCCATCACCCAAGCTGGCAGCATTGCCGAGAAGATTCGCCAGACGTTATCCATGCCCTATTGGCTCGATAGCAGCATCGAACATCGCTGCACCGCCAGCATTGGCGCAACCCTGTTCAAGGGCCGTGACACCTGTGAAAAAGACCTGATCGACGCCGCCGACACGGCGATGTATCAAGCCAAAGAGAACGGCCGTAACGCGATTCGCTTTTGCCCATAAGCCACCCACTGCAATGCGCCGGGCCAAGGATCAGCACTGCGCAAATAGCCTACTCGCCGCCGAAGGAGCGCCACGCGGCCTCAGCCAGCACGTCCCTGTAAGTCTTGGGGCTGCTCTGCACGCGCCCGGAGAGCCAGGCCCGGCAATAGCTTTCCGCCTGGCCAATGATCAGCGAAGGCAGTAGCTCGGCAGGCAGCCGCTGCAGTTCATCGCCCCGCCCCGGTGCCGCCAGCCACTCCAACAACTGGCGGTTACGTGATTTATTGCGCGCGACCAGTTCGTCTTTCAACGGACCCTTGGTCACGGCAAAACGGGCATGGAACTGAAAGCGCGCCCAATCCGGCTGACTGTCGACCCAGTCCACATAGCTGTGCACTAACGCGTAAACACCTTCTTGCGCCGTCGAGGCCTGGGCCAGGTAGCGCTCGCGCAGGCTGGCCTGGTCATCCAAAGCGGTGAAGAACAAGGCCGCCACCAGGCCTTCCTTGTTGCCGAAGTGATGGTAGATGGCGCCGACGCTGGTCTCGCACGCCACACGGATCATCTCGATGGTCGTGGCCTCGATCCCCTGCGCATTGAAGCAGTCCAGGGCCTGGCCGAGGATGGCGCGCTTCATCTGCGCACGATTCCCCGGGTAGCAGCGCTCAAGTAGATCGGACGTTTGCATAGTGGTCAAAAGCCAAAAAGCCAATGGTAAGACATAGCCGCACGCGGCGTCAGCTTGACAGCCCTCGCGGAAACAGAACAATATTCCGCAACGGAACATTATTCTGTTAACCCGAAATCCTTAAACGAGGCAACAGCATGAATCAAGTTCTCAGCATGTTCGGCAGTGCAGGCCCCGAAGCGTTCAGCAAAATGGCCTGCCAGATGGCACCCTACTTCAGCACCATCAATCCGTTGATCACCGAGCTGCGCCAAGATGCAGCGACCGTGCAGGTTCCCTTCTGCCGCGAAATCACCAACCACCTCGGCACCGTGCATGCGATTGCCATGTGCAATGCCGCCGAACTGGCCGCCGGGATGATGACCAACGTTTCCATCCCCGATGGCGCACGCTGGATCCCCAAAGGCATGAGTGTCGAATACCTGGCCAAGGCCAAAAGCAACGTGACCGCGACGGCCGATGGCGCCGCCATCGACTGGAGCACGGAAGGCGACAAGGTGGTGCCCGTCGTCATCGTCGATAGCACTGGCAAACAGGTGTTCACTGCGCAGATCACCATGAATGTGAAGCTGTCATAGGCTCGCGCCCAAGCCCTGCCGTGATGCACTGCCAAGCCCCTGCGCCGCTCCGGTGTCAGGGGCTTTTTGCTGGAAGACGGACTCTGCCTGCTCCCACTCTGCCAACAAGAACTCCGGAGTGTCGGGCGGCCCCCTGAAGCCGAACTGCGACGCAGGCGGATGAAGTTGCTGCGGCGGCGAACCGACTGCCCATCTGCAGCTAAACTGCCGATATGAAGCAACGAATGCCATGCGCTAAAGGCCACGACAGGCCGTAGACTCGCTGCATGCAATTGCTTTCACCCGATTGAACACCCTGCGATTCAGCCATCGTCGAGAAAGTGGATATGCCGCCCCCTGTGACCACGACTGACGCCAGCACCCAGATGGACCTGAGCAACCCCCGCGAACCGCAAGACTCGGCGGCGGACGAGCGCTTCGACGTGTTGGCGCGCCTGGCCAAACGTCATTTCGGCGTAACCACCACACTGATCACCCTCAACGACTCACAGCAGCAGTATTTAAAATCCTGTGTCGGCTTGGCCTTCAAGCAAGCGCCAGGAGAGCGCTGGCTGTTTGACCGGCCGATTCTTGACAGCAGCATTCTCGTCGCCACCCAGCGCGACGCCGATAATCGTTTCAGCCAGCAGCCGCTGGTGATCGATCATCCACACCTGCGTTTTTATGCCCGCTGCCCTCTGGAAGCCTCGAATGGCGACTTGCTCGGAGCCTTCTGGCTGCTGGATGACAAGCCCCGTGAGCTGGATGACGAAGAACGTGAATTCCTCCGCGACCTGGCCCGCTTAGCAGCCATAACCGCCGAACGCGACCGTCTTGAAAACCGCCTGCGCAAGGAGGCAGAAGCCCTGCGCGAGAGTGAACGACGCATGGCCCTGGCCATCGCCGGCAGCGGCACGGGCATCTGGGACCGCAATATTCTGAGCGGCGAGATTCACTACTCCGCCGGCTGGAAGTCGATCCTGGGTTATGCCGATCACGAGGTGTCGAATCTGATCGAGGACAGCTACAAGCGCGTTCACCCGGATGACCTGGCGTATGTGCAAGCTGCGATCCAGGCGCACCAGGAGGAAAAAATCCCCAGCTACAGCGTGGAGCACCGCCTGCGCTGCAAGGATGGCAGCTACAAATGGGTCTCCAGCCGCGGCAAGGTGATCAGCCGCGACAGTGCCGGTCGGCCGCTGCGCATGATTGGCACCACCAGCGATATCACCTCAATGCACTCGATGGCCGAGCGCCTGCAACAGACCGTGGACCTGATCACCAACCTGACCAACGAAGTGCCGGGGCTGGTGTTTCAGTATCGCCGTCCGGCCGTGGGTCCGGCGCGCTTCGACTATGCCAGTACAGGCATCTGGGATATGTACGAAGTCACCCCCGACGACGTGGCCGGCAACGACGCGGCCATCACTCGGCTGATTCATCCAGACGATCAGGACGCCTACCTCTCGTCCCTGACGGCATCCGAAATTCAACTCAGCCCCTGGCATCTGGAATACCGCGTGCTCTTGCCCAGGCAAGGGCTGCGCTGGCGCCAGGGCGCGGCACGACCGCAACGCATGGTCGACGGCGGTACCCTGTGGCACGGTTTTATTACCGACATCACCGAGCGCAAACGCATAGAGAGCGAGCTGTTGGAGTTTGCCACCACCGACTTCCTCACCCAGTTGCCCAATCGCCGTCACTTTATGAGCCATATCGAGGCCGAGCTGACCCGCATTCAGCGCGGCAACAACCAATCGGCGGCGGTGCTGATGATCGACATCGATCACTTCAAGTCGATCAACGACCAGTGGGGCCACGCCGTAGGCGACCTTGCGCTCAAGCACTTTGCCGGCATCCTGCGCGAACAACTGCGCAAGAGCGATCTGGCGGGACGCGTCGGTGGCGAGGAGTTTGCGGTGGTGCTCGGCGATACCACCCGTGACGAGGCCATCCGCTTTGCTCAGCGCATCCAGCAACGGTTGGCGCAAACACCGTTACTCGAAGGCGAACACCTCATTAGCCTGACCGTGAGCATCGGTATTGCCGCCATGGGCGCGACCGACATCAGCGTCGATGCTCCGCTGTCGCGCAGCGACCTGGCCCTCTACCGCGCCAAGGAAAGCGGCCGCAACCGCATCGAGTATCTGTAAGTGATGCGGATCAAGTGCTCATCAAGGTGCGATTGCGACCTGCAGCTTTAGCGGCGTACAGGGCTTGATCCGCGGCCTGGATCAGGGTTTCAGGGGTGTCATTCTGCTGCGGTCGGAGCGCACTCACACCGATGCTGACGGTTGTCCGGATCGACACGCCGCTGTCACTGATGATGTCTGCCTCGACAACCGCACGACGGATCTGCTCGGCCACCACAAAGGCGCCCGTGATGTCCGTGCCCGGCAGCACCACCGCGAACTCCTCACCACCGTAACGCGAGGCCAGATCGCCGGGCCGCCGGATATTTTCTTTGATCAGCGCAGCAACCGCTTTCAGGCACTCATCGCCGAGCAAATGGCCATAGCGGTCGTTGAGCAGCTTGAAGTGGTCGATGTCGATCATCAGCAACGCAACGACCAGATGATCACGCTTGGCCCGGCCCAGTTCATCCTGCAGAAACTGGTCGAACAAGCGCCGATTGGCCAGCTGCGTCAGGCCGTCTTCCAGGGCCAGGGAACGCAGAGCCAGGTTCACATCCAGCAGCTGCGCCTGGGCCAGCAGCAGCTCGCCTTGCACGGCTTTCTGCTGGCGCATCAGCCTGATCAGGCGATAGCCAAGCGCCCCCAAAATCAGCAACAGGAAGGCTGTCAGGCCGGCGCTGAACATGGCCTCCTGGCGCCAGGAGGCCAG
>OFRI01000188.1_pt1 | contig 16686 bp, 16 predicted proteins | sample 1543031 | NCBI WGS metagenome assembly OFRI01 (sample SAMN07774226, study PRJEB24372) | wastewater metagenome
TTTGTTAGGGCTGATTGATCTTTAACTTTACCCATATCAAGAAGTAAGGCCTCTGCTTCACGAATAGCTGCATACTGGGAAACAATTGCTAGAAATCCAGTCACTGCTGCTACTGCAATTGTGAGATATCCGGCTGCATCGCTAGCTGTTGCAAAGGTTCCCTGGGCAGCGAGGACAAATATTGCGATTAATACTAGAGCTGGAGCAATTTGAGCGATGATGATCTGCATCCGCTTGTCATTCCAGAGCTTTAAAAGGGCTTTCTCATCCATCTGTTATTTTCTCCTTATTCAGGCGGGCGCCTGCTACGACCAGAGCCTAGGGCACAATTCACATCATCGCTTGCCCTAGGGGTTCATCTGCCATTTACTAACTTTTTACCCTTACTTATACCAAGCAGGCCCATAATATTGTTGCTTCCCCAGCGCCTACTTTGTGTTGGAAGGGGGAGTTATGTCTAAGCTGCCGAGCATCGCCACCTGTTTACTCTGCCATTCAGAGGAATTAACGCTGGTGATGAATTTAAATCAGGGACCAATGTTGCAATGCGATGACTGTGGATTCACACGTCGAGCAGAAGCCGTTGATATGTTCCAAGATTTTAATATTTGCGCTTAAGTTAACGCTTTGTTCACGGTTTTACCCACCTCAATACTTTCTATTCCTTTATTCTCTTGCACATGAATCTAGAACTTCAATATAAGATTTTCCAGTTAAACACTCGCATCCACAACGATCAAGAAATCTTTGATGAAGAAAATAGAGCTAAGTTTGCTCGTCAAAGAATTTCTGCAGATTGGGCCGTTTCTTCGCGTCGGGACGTTCTTGATTTACCTAGCTCTTAATTTAAGCTGTTGGGGCCTCTGCTAAATCCTCTGGAGTATCAGGAAGCGCTTCACGGGCCACTCCTTTAAAGGTCAAGGTCTCTTTGCCTTCTTCTCCCTCAACATCGATAAGGATTATCTGGCCACTCTTGATCTCACCAAAGAGAATCTTCTCTGATAAGACATCTTCAATCTCTCTTTGAATTGTTCTACGAAGTGGACGTGCACCTAGCACTGGGTCATAACCGCGGTGGGCAAGTACTGCCTTTGCCTTTGAAGTTAGTTCAATTCCCATATCTTTTGCCTTAAGGCGCGTCTCAAGATTTGTAATCATCAAATCAACAATCTGAACGATTTCGTTTTCAGATAACTGGTGGAAGACGATTACATCATCGATGCGGTTGAGAAACTCTGGGCGGAAGTGATTCTTAAGCTCATCTTGAACCTTATTCTTCATACGCTCATAATTTCCCAGAGCATCATTTACGTTAGTAAAGCCAAGAGCTAAAGACTTGGAGATATCGCGAGTTCCAAGGTTGGTTGTCATGATGATTACAGTGTTCTTGAAATCAACTTGACGTCCCTGAGCATCAGTTAGTCGGCCTTCTTCTAGAACTTGTAGAAGTGAATTAAAGATATCTGGGTGAGCTTTTTCAATCTCATCAAATAGCACAACAGAAAATGGTCGGCGACGAACTTTCTCAGTTAATTGACCACCCTCGTCATATCCAACATATCCTGGCGGGGCGCCAAAGAGGCGAGATGCGGTGTGCTTCTCGGAATACTCTGACATATCAAGTGCGATGAGTGCATCCTCATCACCAAAGAGGAACTGTGCAAGAGTTCTTGAAAGTTCAGTCTTACCAACTCCAGAGGGGCCTGCGAAAATAAATGATCCACCAGGACGCTTAGGATCTTTAAGCCCTGCTCGAGTGCGACGAATAGCTTGAGAGAGAGCTTTAATTGCTTGCTCTTGGCCAATCACACGCTTATGGAGTTCATCTTCCATGCGAAGCAAGCGAGATGTTTCAGCTTCAGTTAGCTTAAATACTGGAATTCCTGTTGCAGTTGAGAGAACTTCAGCAATTAACTCTTCATCAACTTCGGAGACGACATCAAGGTCTCCTGCCTTCCAAGATTTTTCGCGCTCAGATTTTTCAACCATTAACTGCTTCTCTTTATCACGAAGTGATGCAGCCTTTTCAAAATCTTGGCCATCAATTGCTGATTCTTTTTCTTTTCTAACATCAGCGATCTTGTCATCAAAGGCGCGTAGCTCAGGAGGTGCGGTCATGCGACGAATGCGTAGGCGAGATCCTGCCTCATCAAGAAGATCAATGGCTTTATCTGGCAAGAAACGATCTGCGATGTATCGATCTGCAAGTGTTGCAGCAGCGACAATTGCATCATCATTTATTGAAACTTTATGGTGTGACTCATAGCGATCACGAAGACCTTTTAGAATTTCAATGGTGTGAGTAAGTGATGGCTCAGCTACTTGAATTGGCTGGAAGCGACGCTCTAGCGCAGCATCTTTTTCCAAGTGTTTGCGATACTCATCAAGAGTTGTTGCGCCAATTGTCTGGAGCTCACCGCGGGCAAGCATTGGCTTTAAGATGCTAGCTGCATCAATTGCGCCCTCTGCTGCGCCTGCGCCAACTAGTGTGTGAATTTCATCGATAAACAAAATGATGTCGCCTCTGGTGCGAATCTCTTTTAATACTTTCTTTAGGCGCTCTTCAAAATCGCCGCGATAGCGAGATCCTGCAACTAACGCGCCTAGATCTAGCGAATAAAGCTGCTTATCTTTTAGCGTCTCTGGAATATCGCCTTTTACAATAGCTTGAGCTAAACCTTCAACAACAGCAGTCTTTCCAACGCCAGGTTCACCAATTAATACTGGGTTATTTTTTGTACGGCGAGAGAGAATCTGCATTACGCGTTCAATCTCTTTCTCCCGGCCAATTACTGGATCTAGTTTTCCTTCGCGGGCAGCAGTGGTTAAGTTGCGACCGAATTGATCAAGAATCAAAGATGTTGATGGAGTTCCCTCTGCCGGTCCTGCTGTAACTGCTTCTTTCCCTTGATAGCCAGAGAGTAATTGAATAACTTGTTGGCGAACTCGATTGAGATCTGCGCCAAGTTTTACTAGAACTTGCGCAGCAACGCCCTCTCCCTCGCGGATGAGGCCAAGAAGAATATGTTCGGTTCCAATGTAATTATGTCCGAGTTGAAGCGCTTCACGAAGTGATAGCTCAAGAACTTTCTTAGCTCTTGGAGTAAATGGAATATGACCTGATGGAGCTTGCTGTCCCTGGCCAATAATTTCTTCAACTTGAGAACGAACTGCTTCAAGAGAAATTCCAAGAGACTCTAAACCTTTTGCAGCAACTCCTTCTCCTTCATGGATAAGGCCAAGGAGAATATGTTCGGTTCCGATGTAATTGTGATTGAGCATGCGAGCTTCTTCCTGCGCCAGAACAACAACGCGGCGGGCTCGATCGGTAAAGCGCTCAAACATCAGTTCATCTCCTTTTCAGGCTTGGTAAAGCGGACTGGCTCTAGCGTATAAGAAGGCTCGAAACGATGCGACATCTATTTTCTCACCCTCAAATGAGCGCTAGATATGGGAATCTGCAGGGGCTATAACCGCCATATTTAGGTTTTTATGCCCGAAAAGATTAGAGAATCTTGAGCATTCTGGTGTTACCCAGGGTGTTGGGCTTCACACTCTCAAGGTCTAGAAACTCAGCAATACCTTCATCATAGGAGCGCAGTAGTTGTTGATAGACATCTGCCTCCACAGGAGTTCCTTCAATAACTTTAAATCCATGTTGCGCAAAAAACTCTGTTTCAAATGTCAAACAAAATAATCTTTTCAAGCCTAAGGAAATGGCCCGATTAGTTATAGCTTCTAGAATCTGATTGCCAATCTTCTGTCTTCTAAATCCTTCATCCACTGCAACAGTTCTAACCTCACCTAAATCCTCCCAGAGAACGTGCAGCGCTCCGCAGCCAATTACTTTCCCATCACTTTCTGCAACAAAGAACTCTTGAACATCTTCATATAACTTGACTGTATCTTTTGAAAGCAGGCGGCGCTGCAGAGCGTATTGATCAATAATCCTGCGAACAGATTTAACATCTGTGGCTCTTGCCGGACGAACAATGACGCTCATTTAATTATCTTCCGGCTTTACTAATGGAAAGAGAATTGTCTCTCGAATACCAAGGCCAGTTAAAGCCATCAGTAGTCGATCAATTCCCATTCCAACTCCTCCCATAGGAGGCATGCCATGTTCCATGGCGCGGAGGAAATCTTCATCAACTTGCATTGCCTCTAGATCACCTTTTGCTCCAAGTTTTGCTTGTTCTATTAGCCGATCTCTTTGGATCACAGGATCGATTAATTCGCTATATCCGGTGGCTAATTCAAAGCCATCGATATAAAGATCCCACTTCTCAGCAATTCCTTTAACGCTGCGGTGTTCTCGAACAAGTGGCGAGGTATCAACTGGGAATCCCATAACAAAGGTTGGGGTATTTAACTTGCCGCTATAGAAGTGTTCAAAGATCTCCTCAGCTAACTTGCCATTAATCCACGCTGGATCAACTTTTAGGCCAGCTTTTTCAGCAATCTTTGTTAGCTCTTCTCTACTAGTAGCTGGAGTAACAGTTAAGCCTGCTGCATCTGAGATAGCGGTATAAAAATCTAGCTCTCTCCAATTCCCACCTAAATCACTAATACGTCCATCATGATGTTCAACTTTATGGGAACCAAAGATGGCAAGAGCTGCATTTTGGACTATCTCTTGGGTTAGAGATTTCATATTCTGCCAATCGGCATAGGCCCAATACATCTCAAGCATTGCAAATTCTGGAGAGTGGCTTGAATCAGCTCCCTCATTTCTGAAATTTCTATTTATTTCAAAGACTTTCTCGATGCCACCTACCACGCATCTCTTTAAGAATAGCTCAGGAGCAATTCTTAAATAAAGGTCCATGTCATAGGCATTACTAAAGGTTTTAAAGGGCCTTGCTGCTGCTCCCCCATGCATAACTTGAAGCATTGGAGTCTCAACTTCAATAAAGTCATACTTATCAAAGGTCTCTCTTACTGACTTAAGAACTTTTGGTCTAATTCTTGCATTCGCTCTTGCCTCAGGCCTAACAATCAAATCAACATATCTTTGGCGAACCCGAGTCTCTTCATTTAGCGGGTTATGCTCATTTGGAAGCGGGCGAAGGGCTTTGGAGGCTAATTGATAAGAATTGGCAAGAATTGATAACTCGCCACGCTTTGAAGTAATAACCTCGCCAGTGACACTCACGATATCGCCTAAATCAATATCACTCTTCCAGCTCTCTAGAACTGCTTCGCCAACTTTATCTAGCGAAAACATTGCTTGTAGCTCTGTACCATCACCTTCACGAAGAGTTGCAAAACATAACTTTCCAGTATCGCGCTTAAAAATTATTCGCCCGGCTACGCTCTCAATTACTCCAGATGGGCTATCTGTTGCTAGATCTTTAAATCTCTCGCGGATTTCTTTTAATGAGGCTGTTCTATTAACTGATACGGGATATGGGGCTATGCCACGGCCAAGCAATGATTCGCGTTTTTCGCGTCTAATTCTTAACTGCTCAGGAAGGTCATTTTCAGGCATAGTGCCGATAAGTCTAACCATTCCTCTCGTGCACAAGACGTAGGCCAATCAGGGTTAAATCGGGTTGGTGATAATCAATTGTCTCTGAAATTCCCAGCACCAATGGCGCTAAACCGCCAGTCGCTATCACTGAGATCTTCTCGTTTTCTGGATAGAGCGCATCTAGTTCATCACTAATACGAGCAACAAGGCCATCTACTTGGCCTGCAAAGCCATAGATAGTTCCGGATTGAAGCGCCTCTACAGTGTTTTTGCCAATCACTGACTTGGGTTTAACTAATTCAACTTTTCTTAACTGCGCAGCTCTTGATGCAAGAGCCTCAACAGAGATCTCAATTCCTGGAGCTAGCGCCCCACCTAAGAACTCACCTTTTGGTGAGACGACATCAAAGTTAGTAGAAGTTCCAAAATCAACGACGATACATGCACCTTGGTTATAGAGCGTATGAGCAGCAAGAGTATTTACGATGCGATCTGATCCAATTTCCTTTGGATTATCAACTAGAAGTGGTACTCCTGTCTTTACTCCTGGCTCAATAATGGTTGTTGGTAGATCTTGAAAGTGGCGATTAATCATCGCCCTTGCTTCCCTAAGTACTGAAGGCACTGTTGAGCAGATAGAAAGACCGCTTAACTCATAGCCAGTAATTAGAGAGCGATATTGCAACCATAATTCATCAGCAGTATCTCTAGCATCAGTTTTAACTCGCCAAGTATCAATCATCTTTTCTTTGGAAAAGATTCCAAGAACGGTATTGGTATTGCCGATATCAATAGTTAATAGCATTTAGAAATCCAATCCGATATCTAGTACTGGGGCTGAGTGGGTTAACGCACCAACTGCTAAGTAATCAACACCTGTTGCAGCATAGGCAGCAGCATTTTCAAGTTTTAGACCGCCTGATGATTCAAGTTTGGTATTTGACCCTCTAGCAATTTCAACAGCTGCTTTAGTCTGCTCGATACTCATATTGTCTAGCAGCACTATTTCAACGCTGCATTGCAGAGCCTCTTTTAACTGTTCTAAGGTATCAACCTCAACTTCAATAAGAGCACCTGGCGCAGCTTTCTTAACCCGATTAATCGCCTGGCTAACTGAACCGGCTGCAGCAATATGGTTATCTTTGATTAAAGCTTGATCGCTAAGGTTCATTCGATGATTTAAACCGCCACCCATACGCACTGCATATTTCTCAAGTTCCCTAAGCCCTGGAGTTGTTTTTCTAGTATCGCGAATTGCAGTCTTACTAGATGAAACTTCTTTGACCCAGAGGTTAGTAAATGTTGCAATACCGGAGAGATGAGAGAGAAAGTTCAGGGCAGTTCGCTCTGCTTTAAGTATTGCTCTGGTTTCTGCCTTTAGGCGGATTAACTCAGTATTAGCGCTAACTTCCTGACCATCTTTAACCAATAACTCATATTCTTTTATCCCGCATTGCTCAAGAACAGCTGCAGCAACAAGGCAACCAGCAATTACTCCACTCTTTCTGGTGACAAATCTGGCTTCACTTACTTGAGATTGGGTAATTGTTGCCTGGCTAGTTAAATCATCAGAAACTGAGTCCTCAGATAATGCTTCACTTACCTTGCTATTGATTGCATCAGGATTTAACCCTTGATCAGTTATTAACTTACTTAACGATTGTGAGATCACTATTAACCTCCGTAATCGTTGAGCTCCAAGAGCCATCACTTGCTAGCTTTTGAGTAATTCTCTTTAGCCATACATTTGAGCTCTCTGGAAAATCTTGGCGGTAATGAGAGCCTCTAGATTCACATCTTTCAAGTGCTGAGCGAGCAATCGCAGTTGCAAGAAGATATAAATTAGTAGTCTCCCAAGCATCAACGCTGGCATAAATTGTTGCAGCGCCTTTTAGTCGCTCTAAAGTTTTTAGAGTTTCCTTAAGTGATGCCTCACTTCTTACTACTCCAGCCCCCTTTGACATAGCTCTCTGTAGCTCGCCGCGAATAGATGGGGAGAGGAGAAAGTCATAAGAATCTTGAGCAACGGGCTGTTCCTGAGGCAGTTGGTTTGCAGCAATATCTTCAGCAATTCGAGCTCCAAATACCAAGCCTTCTAATAGAGAGTTTGAGGCAAGGCGATTAGCCCCATGCGCCCCAGTGCAAGCAGTTTCGCCAACTGCATAAAGGCCAGCAACTGAGCTATGACCATTTAGATCAGTTCTTACACCGCCTGAGGCATAGTGCGAAGCAGGAGACACTGGAATCAGATCAATTGCAGGATCAATTCCAATCTCTTTGCATGAGGCATAAATTGTTGGAAAGCGCTCTGAGAATTCTCCTATTCCTCTTGCATCAAGCCAGACATGTTGGCTTTGAGTAATCTCCATCTGGCGTGAAATTTCTTTAGCAACAACATCACGAGGAGCAAGATCAGCTAATTTGTGAACATCGCGCATAAATCGCTCGCCGCGATTATTAACTAGAAATGCTCCTTCTCCCCTAAGAGCCTCTGAAATTAAAGGTTGCTGACCTTTTGAACCTTCGCCGATATATAGAACTGTTGGATGAAACTGAATGAATTCCACATCAGAGACCTCTGCTCCTGCTCTTAAGGCAAGTGCAACGCCGTCACCAGTTGATACTGATGGATTAGTCGTTTGAGAATAAACCTGACCTAGCCCGCCAGTTGCTAGCACTACAGCTTTTGCTAACACTTCGCCAACGCCATCTCGACTACCTTCGCCAATAACATGCAAGGTAACGCCGCAAACTCTTCCACTATTACTCTTTAGAACATCTAAAACTAAAGCATGCTCAATGACTTCGATTCCAAGATCATCAGAGACTGCAGCAAGGAGAGCCCTTGATACTTCAGCTCCTGTTGCATCTCCTCCAGCATGAAGGATTCGATTTCTTAAATGTCCACCTTCTCTAGTCAGCGCAATCTCGCCAGTTTCTGACTTATCAAAGACAGCGCCTCTTGCAATCAATTTTCTTACCGCCTCTGGCCCTTCACTAACCAAAACTTTTACTGCTGCTAGATCACATAGGCCTGCACCAGCAACAAGAGTGTCTTCTTCATGCTGGCTTGGTGAATCTCCAGGTCCTAGAGCTGCAGCAATTCCGCCTTGCGCCCATTTTGTTGAACCAGCATCAATGGATGATTTAGTTACTAGTAATACTGAGAGATTATGTGCTCGAATCTGAAGCGCAGTAGTAAGTCCTGCGACTCCAGAGCCAATAACTACAACATCGGCCTGGGCTCTCCAGCCAGGAAGTGGCGCTCTAAGTCTCATGCTCGTACCAGTGAGTTCTGCATCGCCATATTATCGATCAATCTAACGCCCTCAATCCACCCAGCAATAATTACTCGAGTCTTAAGACTTGATTCATCTGCTACTTGAAAGCTCTCTTCATCAATTATTTCAGCGTAATCTAAAGTAAATGATCTATGCTTTTCTATCTGCTTCAAAGCTTGGCGCGCGCTGGTAAGACTTGATTCGCTGCTTGCCGCTCTTAGTACTTTTGAAATTACTTCCGCACTTTCAAGGCCCTGACTACTTAATCTGACATTTCTTGATGAGAGAGCAAGGCCACTGGTATCTCGGATAGTTGGCGCAGCAATTATCTGAATCTCTGGATGGAGTCTTGCTGCCATTTCTTTAATGAGGAAGAGTTGTTGGAAATCTTTCTCACCAAAGATTGCATATTTTGGCCGGCATAATTCAAAGAGGCGATTAACTACAGTTAATACTCCATCAAAGTGACCTGGGCGATGAACTCCTTCAAAGCTTCTTCCAATCTCACCCGATGAGAGCTTCTTTAACTCACCTGGATAAATACTTTCATAACTTGGTCGCCAGAGGATTGTTGCTCCAGCCTCGCTGGCTAACTCGCTATCGTGTTTTGGAGTGCTTGGATATTTAGCTAGATCATCTTTATTTTCAAATTGGAGAGGATTAACAAATATAGAGACGACTACCTCATCTGCTAATTCACGAGCGCGACTAATTAATGATTGATGGCCAGCGTGAAGGGCTCCCATGGTGGGAACAAATGCGCATGGGTTATCAAGGTCAGTAAGGAGGTCTACTTCTTTCACCTTATTTACAGCTCCAGTCCGTTAGTGGTACCAGGCGATGGCAAGTCTACCCCGCTAATTCAGGGCTGCCAAAAGCTCCTTAACCGCTCCAAAACCAGTTAATTGCGCCTCTGGATCTATCTCTAACCAAGGCCGCAATACAAACTCCCGCTCATAAGCCCTTGGATGAGGAAGAGTTAAATTCTCGCTATTAATAACCATTCTTTGATAATCAATAATATCGAGATCAATTAAGCGAGCAGCGTTAAGAGTGCTTCGCTTTCTTCCAATGCGCTCTTCAATAGCTAGAAGTTCCTTCATTAACTGCTCTGCTTCTAACATGGTTTCACCAATTAATACTGCATTTATGTAGTTAGGCTGTTCTTCATTGACTTTAAATGGTTTTGTTTCATAAAAGGAAGAGATTGCTTCAATCTTAATTACTTTTCTAAGCGCCTCTATTGCCTCTTCTAATTGCGCTCTAGGCTCTCCAAGGTTTGCGCCAAGTGCAATAACTACTCTCATCGCTTTACTTTTATACTCACCGAAACATCTGTAAAGCTAACCTCTATTGGGGCTTTAGGTTTATGCACCGTAACTTTTATCTCATCAATCTCCTTAAATGTCTCCAAAGCCTTAATACCAATTCGGTGAGCGAGGCTTTCAATTAGATTTACTGCAGGGCCCGTGATTTCGCTATGAATCAGAACAGCAAGGGCGTTGTAATCAACACTTTTTTTAATATCGTCATTTTTTGCAGCTTTAGATAAATCTAGCTCTACCTCCACATCAACAATAAAGAGTTGACCGTTTTTTCTCTCATCTTCTAATAGGCCGTGAAAGCCATGAGCTTGAATTCCTGTTATCGATATCTTGTCGCTCATGTTGAAACCCTACCTTTAGCAAGTGAGTTAACCGTTGCGATTGCATCCTTATGAGGCTTAACCGAATGGGTGCGAACGGCCCAGATGTTCTGCTTTGCAACCATTGCAGTTATCGCAATTGAAGCTGCCTCTCGATCCTCGGTACTACTTGAGCCGGTAAGTTCTCCTAAAAATCGCTTTCGTGAAGCTCCAATTAGTATCGGATAGCCCAGAAGTGCAAGTCGATCAAGGTTTCTCAGTAACTCCCAATTGTGCTCGGCTAACTTTGAAAAACCGATACCTGGATCAATTATTAATTGATCAGGGTTAACACCGGCTGCAATAGCTGATTCGACTCTATTTTCTAACTCTTCCTTTACTTCCTTGACTACATCAGTATATTTCGCATGCTCTTGCATATTCTTTGAGTGGGCTCTCCAATGCATTGCTATGTATTGCACCTTAGGATTTTCAGCAATTACCTTATACATCTTCTCATCAGCCAACCCGCCACTAACATCATTAACATATTCAACGCCTAATTTGATTGCCTCTTTAGCGATATTAAATCTAGTGGTGTCAATTGAAAGTGCTACTTCTTTCTTTACTAACTCGCTTATTACTGGAATAACGCGTTTTCTTTCTTCGTCTTCAGTAATTCGCTCTGCTCCAGGTTTTGTTGATTCCCCGCCAATATCAATTATGTCTACTCCTTCAGCAATCATTTCATCTGCTCGCTTTAAGGCATCTTCTATCCGAAAGTGCATGCCACCATCAGCGAAGGAATCAGGGGTGATGTTTAAAATCCCCATTACTAAGGTGCTCATTATTTACCAGTAATTAAACTCATTGCCTCAGCTCTAGTTGCTGGATCTCTTAACATCCCGCGAACAGCGCTAGTAACAGTTCTTGCTTGCGATTTTCTGACTCCACGCATTGACATACAGAGGTGCTCACAATCGATAATGACAATTACCCCACCTGGTTGAAGAATTTCAACCATTGAATCTGCGATCTGAGTCGTTAGCCTCTCTTGAACTTGTGGACGTCTGGCATAGAGATCTACAAGTCTGGCTAGCTTGGATAGTCCGGTTACTTTTCCTGATTCTCCTGGGATGTAACCAATATGGGCTACGCCAAAAAAGGGCGCTAGATGATGCTCACAATGTGAGTAAACCTCAATGTCTTTTACGATTATCAGCTCTTCATGGCCTAGATCGAAGGTGGTAGTTAATACATCTCTTGGATCTTGATAGAGCCCTTGAAAGTTTTCCTTTAGAGCCCTTGCTACTCGCTTTGGAGTATCGCGTAGTCCATCGCGTTCAAGGTCTTCGCCAAGTGCTGCAAGTAGCTCACTTATTGCTCGCTCAGCTCTATCCTGATCAAAGGATTTACTCATCTAACTACGCTTCTTTCGAAGATGGCTTTTTCTTTCGTTTTACGCCTTCATCGCTTTTGCCATTTGCTCTCGGCTTTATTGCAACCGGAGGAATTCGAGATGGAATGCGTGAGGACGATCCAGTCCAAGCAGGCCTCTTTGGTCTTGATGCAACATGTTTGAAAATTACCGCAATCTCTTCCTTCTGCAAGGTTTCTTTTTCTAACAGCTCTTCAACTAAGGCATCAAGAATCGAACGGTTTTCAATCAAGATTTCATAGGCTTCTTGATGGGCTTGTTCAATTAAAGTCTTAATCTCTTGATCAATTGTTGCTGCTAACTCCTCTGAATAATCTCTTTGATGTCCGTAATCTCTTCCCATAAATGGAGCAGCATCACCGCTTCCTAACTTAATAGCACCTAACTTCTCAGTCATGCCATATTGAGTAACCATTGCGCGAGCAAGAGTTGTTGCTTTCTCAATATCGTTAGATGCTCCAGTGGTTGGATCATGAAATACCAGCTCTTCTGCAGCTCTTCCGCCCATTGTGTATGCAAGTTGATCAAGCATCTGATTTCTTGTGGTGGAGTATTTATCTTCATCGGGTAAGACCATGGTGTAACCAAGTGCTCGCCCTCTTGGCAAAATTGTTATCTTATGAACTGGATCTGTGTGAGGAAGTGCGTGCGCAACTAAGGCATGGCCGCCTTCATGATAGGCAGTAACTCTGCGCTCTTCCTCGCTCATAAGCCTTGATTTACGCTGCGGCCCAGCCATCACGCGATCAATAGCTTCGTCGACATCTGTTGATGAAATTACTTTACGATTTTCTCTAGCAGTTAAAAGAGCTGCTTCATTTAAAACATTTGCTAAGTCTGCTCCAGTAAATCCAGGAGTCCTTCTGGCAATAGCCAAGAGATCAAGGTCTTTTTCTAAAGGCTTATTCTTAGAGTGAACTTTAATTATTGCCTCACGGCCCTTTACATCTGGGCGATCCACACCAATTTGGCGATCAAATCTTCCAGGGCGAAGTAGCGCTGGATCTAAAATATCTGGTCTATTTGTTGCAGCAATAAGTATTACCTGCTCATGAGCTTCAAAGCCATCCATCTCAACAAGCAATTGATTTAAAGTCTGTTCACGTTCATCATGACCGCCACCCATACCTGCACCGCGATGACGACCAACTGCATCAATTTCATCAACGAAGATGATTGCAGGAGCATTTGCTTTTGCTTGAGTAAATAGATCTCTCACGCGAGCTGCGCCAACACCAACAAACATTTCAACGAAGTCAGAACCTGAGATGGAATAGAACGGAACCTTTGCCTCTCCTGCTACAGCTCTTGCAAGGAGAGTCTTTCCGGTTCCTGGAGGGCCAAATAAAAGAACTCCCTTAGGAATCTTTGCGCCAATTTCTTGATATTTCTTTGGCTCTGCAAGGAAATCTTTTATTTCTCTAAATTCCTCTATTGCTTCATCAGCTCCTGCAACATCAGCAAAGGTAACTTGCGGCACTTCATTGTCATGAAGCTTTGCCCTGGAGCGGCCAAAGGAAAATACTCGCGATCCTCCTTGGGATTGGCTCATGAAGAATAAAAGTAAAAATGCTAGAAGTAGAATTGGGCCTAAGGTAAAGAGAATTGAGACCAGAATGTTGGTCTTAGGAACCGTTACATCCCACTCTTTCGCAGGCTGATTTGCAGTAAGTAAATCAATCAGAATTGGCTCTTGCCCTGTGACATAGGAAGCCTCAACCTTTGTAGCGCCGCTTATTGCCACCCCAGGTTTGAGAATTAATTGAATCTTCTGATCTCGGTCAACGATGTTGGCTGATTCCACATCGCCTCTAGTAATTGCAGCCATTGCCTTTGAGGTATCTATCTTGGTGAATTGATTACTGCCAGATGAAATCTGACCAAAGATAGTTACGCCAACAATTGCAACTAAAATCCAAAAAAGCGGACGCTTAAAAAACTTTTGAGGTGCTGTCTTCTTGCCAGACTTTGCAGGAAGTTTGGGAGGCTTTACTTTTACTTTCTTATCGGCCATGTTTACTCATACATATGCTTAGCAAGCACGGCAATAAAGGGAAGGTTTCTATACTTTTCATTGAAATCTAGTCCATAGCCAATAACAAAATCTTTTGGAATATCAAAACCTACGTATTTTACTGCCACTTCAACTTGAGCAGATTCTGGTTTTCTAAGTACAGTCATTATCTCAACGCTCTTTGCTCCGCGAGATTTAAGGTTGGCGCTCAACCAATCTAGTGTTAGGCCAGTATCAACAATATCTTCAACGATTAAGACATTTCTACCGGTAATGTCTTTATCCAAATCTTTCATAATTCTTACAACACCTGATGACTTTGTTCCAGAGCCATAGGATGAAACAGCCATCCAATCCATATCTAGGTGTCTGTTGATATAGCGCGATAGATCAGCCATCACCATAACTGCGCCTTTTAATACACCAATTAGTAATAGATCTTGATTTTTATAATCTGCTTCAATCTGGGCAGCTATCTCTTTTAGGCGGGCTTGTAATTGTTCATCAGTTACAACTACTCGTTCAATCTCGCCCTTAACTGATTCCAGATCCACTATCGCCCTCTCGCCTTTTCTTAACTATCCCTGCCCACCGCTTTTAGAGAGCGAAAGTCTGCCCGAAATTCGAGCCACGGTCACACCACCAGGAAGTGAGATAGGACCTTGCCCCTTCCAGGCTGTGATGAGAGCCTCAACAGGCTCAATGTGCTCGGCAGAAAGTGAGCCCTGCGGGGCTCCAGCCAGATAAATAGCTTTCCTTAGGATTCTAGTTCTAATAGCCCGGGGCTGTGATTCAAGCTTTGAGATTTCTAGCGATGCTGGCTCTAACTTAGAGAAAATCTCATCACTTAAATAATCCAGCGCATCGGCATCATCTCGTAGCAACTTAGCTGATCTTGCAAGGGCATCACTAATGCCGGGGCCAATCTCTTTCTCCATTGTCGGAAGCACTACTTCGCGAACTCTCACTCTTGTAAATTCCATCGATTGATTATGTGGATCTTGCCAGAACTTAATTCCAGCTTCCTCACATGCTGCCTCTGTTTGCGCTCTAGTGATTGAAAGAAGTGGTCTGCGATAGCGATCAACTCTTGAGGCCATTCCAGATAGCGAGCGTGATCCAGATCCTCGCGCAAGACCAAGTAGCACCGTCTCTGCCTGATCATCTTTTGTATGTCCAAGAAAAACAGCAACTGCATTATGAGAGTTAGCGACATCACTTAACGCTTGATAGCGAGCTCTTCTTGCTGATGCTTCTAGGCCATCAGTAATTTCAACGCTCACTCGTCTAATCTCAATATTTTCATAACCAATTTTTGTAAGCGTTCTCTTTGTTTCATGGGTGACATCTGCCGAGTTCTTCTGCAAGCCATGATCAATAATTAAAGCAATTACTTTAATTGACTTTGTTTTGCACTCTAGTAACAAAGCTGCAGCAAGGGCTGATGAATCAGCACCTCCAGAGGCAGCAACTAAAACGCTATCGCCTGCAGCGATATCTTCTAGTTCAGATCTAACAGCAAGACGGATCTGATAGAGCGGGGTGGTTTCGGCCATGAGGCTAAGGGTAATCGCCCTAGACCCGGCCTCCATATGGCATTAATCCCTTAACGCTATAGATATTGGAGAAAAGTAGGCCCTTATCTTTGGAGTTTGCCTCCCACATCATTCCGTTTCCAGCATAGATAGAGATGTGATGGATGGTGTTTACCGTTCCTTTGTAGGAATAGAAAAGTAGGTCACCTGGCTCAAGCTGACTTAGCGGAACATGCTTGGTGTAACTGAAATACAGAGATGAATTGAGACGATCCCAATTTGGCCAGCCAAGTCCTGCTGAGCGATATGCGGCATAAACTAAACCAGAGCAATCAAAAGTATTTGGGCCTTCATCGCCCCAGACATATGGTTTTCTTGCTAGCACTTGCTTCTTAGCAAAAGCCACAGCTTCGGCTCGCATCTCAGGTGTGGAACGTGAGGTGCTGCGACCTTTAAATCCTGCATCAGGCCAAACCTTGGTGTAAACATTGGTGGTCGTTGCAATATTTGCATTTGCTTCTTCTAATAATGCAAGTTGTCGCTGTTGTTCAAGAGTTACACGAGTCTTTCTAGCAGCATTTAACTCTTTTAATACTTGATCTTGAATCTTTTGAAGTTTATCAACTTCTTTTTGCTGGGCATTTCTGGCAGCATCTGCTTCAATTTTGGTTTCTTCTACTTTTCTAGTTGCTACTTCTTGTGCTGCTTTGGCGTAATCTGCAGCTTTCTTTGCTTTTGCAGCAGCTGCTTCAGCAGCTTGGAATCTAAATAGAGCTTGGGTGTTTTGATTTCCTAACGTATCCAAAGTTGAGAGGCGATCAATCAAATCTTGTGGTCCATCAGAGTGAAGAACTGAGTTTAAATCAGTAAATCCACCACCCATGATGTAGGCATTGGTGGCAAGGCGACCAATGGAGTCATGGGCTGCTTTTACTTCACTAACCGCAACTGCATATGCTGCTGCAGCTGACTCTGCTTCTTTTGTTGCAATTGCTAACTCTCGCTTAGCTGCTTCATACTTAGCTCTTGCCGCATTAGCGACTGCTGTTAATTGTTTTAAGGTTAAGTTTGCTTTACTTAATTTGGCAGCTGCGGCATCTGCTAACTTCTTTTTCTCTGCTTCAGCTTTCTTTGCTGCTTCAATTTGAGCAAGAGTTGGCTTGGGAGTCTTTCCATAAGCAGGGCTATGGGCAATTAGAAGTAAGAAAGAGGTGGAGAGCGCTATTAAGCGGGCGCGTTTAGATCTCAATTCGTGGCTCCCTGGGGATTGGGGGTCAATTGCTTAAATGAAAGGATAAAGGCCAAGGCTGGGAAATGCAGG
>OFRI01000192.1_pt1 | contig 16459 bp, 18 predicted proteins | sample 1543031 | NCBI WGS metagenome assembly OFRI01 (sample SAMN07774226, study PRJEB24372) | wastewater metagenome
GTCAGGCCCGATGGCGTTGACGCTGAACTTGAAGATATCCATCACGTGCGGATGGACTCTGGAAAATGGCAGGGGCGGCTGGATTCGAACCAACGCATGGCAGGATCAAAACCTGCTGCCTTACCGCTTGGCGACGCCCCTACATGTACAACCCGTTGCTCTATTTAACTGCAGAGCATGCATTTACTTCCTGACCAATGTTTCGAGCTTGCGGTGCAACATTGAGACGTTGCGGCCTTGGGCGATAAAACTTGGCAAAGTGGCTGGAAGTTGGCGGGCGACTTTATCAGCATCGTCCTGGTTTGGGAAGCTCCCAAACACACAAGCTCCAGTGCCGGTCAATCTTGCAGGAACAAATTTGTTCAACAAGATCAAAGCGTTATCGACTTCTGCATAACGCTTCTGAACCACCGGCTGACAGTCATTACGACCGCCCCCCTCAAGAAGGCTGCGAAGTTTATTGGCCGGCGTATCCCGTGTCAACTCGGGGTCGGAGAAAACTTCTGCTGTGCTGACAAGCACTTGCGGAATTGCCACGAGAAACCAGGGCTCCTCAAGCTCAACGGCGGTGAGTTTTTCCCCGACACCTTCGGCAAATGCAGCGTGGCCGCGAACGAACACCGGCACGTCGGCGCCCAGGCCGAGGCCCAGTGCTGCCAGGCGATCTTCATCCCAGTCCAGTTGCCAGAGGTGATTGAGACCGAGCAGGGTGGTGGCGGCATCCGAGCTACCGCCGCCGAGACCGCCACCCATGGGCAGGCGCTTGTCCAGCCAGATGTCGGCGCCCAGCGGGCAGCCACTGGCGTGTTGCAGCTGACGGGCGGCTTTAACGATCAGGTTGCTGTCGTGGGGGACGTCGCTCAGTTCGTCGTGCAGACAGATCTGACCGTCACTGCGCAGGGCAAAGCTAAGTTCATCGCCATGCTCGAGAAACTGAAACAGGGTTTGCAGTTCGTGGTAACCATCGGCGCGGCGACCGAGTATGTGCAGCATCAGGTTGAGCTTGGCCGGGGCTGGCAGGGTCAGGCGGGCAGGCATCTCACTGACCCAGCTGGCGCGGTTGCCAGTCCTTGATCACCAGAGTGATGTCGAGGTTGGCGCCATGCAGCTTCATGCGTTCGGGCAGCCAGTAGCCGTTTTGTTGCACGTAACTGAGGTATTCCACCTGCCAGTCGTCCTGTTCCAGCTTGGCCAGGCGGCTTTCGCTGTCGAGGGTCAGGCGGCTCTTGCTGTCTTCGGCCGGTAAGCCGCGAATCCACCAGAACAGGTGGGCGACTGGCAGGCTCCAGCCCAGTTGTTGTTGCAACAGGGCTTCGGCGGACTCAGCTTGAAACTGCCCTTGATTGGCTGCGTCGAGGCTGACGGCGCCTGGGCGGCCAGTCAGGCGTGCAGCGCCTCGGCCCATGGGGCCGGCCAGGCGGATGTCGAAATAGTCCTGGCGCTGCAGCCAGAACAGGGTGGCGCTGCCGGACTCGCGCGGTGAGCGAATGCCCACCTTGCCACTGATTTGCCAGCCATTGAGCTGGCCGGCCTGGGCTTTGTGGGCTTGCCATTGGGCTGGGTCGCCCTGGCCGCTGAGGGTTTCGTGGGATGTCAGGCCGGCGCAGCCGCTGAGCAGCGCCAGGCAGCCAATGGCAATCAGGTGGCGTAGGTGCATGTTAAAGAGTCTCGGCGCCGGTCAGGCGTAACAGGGTGCTGCGCAGGATCGGGCTCTCAGGGTCGTTGGCCAAGGCCGCAGCCCAGACCTTGCGCGCTTCGCGTTGCTTGCCGTTAGCCCACAGCACTTCACCCAGGTGGGCGGCCACCTCGGCGTCGGGGAAGTTCTCCAGGGCTTGGCGCAGCAAACCCTCGGCAACATCCAGCTGGCCTTGGCGGAAGTTCACCCAGCCGAGGCTGTCGAGCACCGCCGGGTCCTGGGGGTTGAGCTGGTAGGCCTGTTCAATCAAGGCGCGGGCTTCTGCGTAGCGCGTGGTGCGGTCTGCCAGGGTGTAGCCGAGGGCGTTAAGGGCCATGGCGTTTTCTGGTTCGCGGGCGAGGATGCTGCGCAGATCCGCTTCCAGTTGGCTCAGGTCGTCGCGTTTTTCCGCCAACATGGCGCGGGTGTAGAGCAGGTTGAGGTCATCTGGATATTGCAGCAGCGCTTGTTCGGCGATGCCCCAGGCACGGTCGATGTGCTGATGCTTGGCCAGCGCCTCGGTTTCGATCAGGTACAGCTGGATGGCGTAGTCAGGCTGTTCATCACGGGCTTTGCTCAGGCGATTGCTGGCTTGCTCGACGCGTTTGGCGCTGAGCAGGAGTTCGGTCTGGCGCATCTGGGCTGGGAGATAGTCGGTGCCGGGGCCGACCTGAGCGTACTCATTCAGGGCGTTGTCGGGTTCGTTGCGCTCTTCATAGGCGCGCCCAAGGTTGAAGTGGGCGGCGTCCACGTGGGCATTGCGGCCGATCAGTTCTTCGAAATAGGCCGACGCGGCCAGCCAGTCCTGGTTTTCCATGCAGACCAGGGCGAGGGACAGGCGCAGGTCGTCATCCTCGGGGAATTGTTGCACCAAGCTGGCGAACTCGGCGCGGGCGTCGTCCATGCGCTCCTGATCGACCAGCAGGCGGGCGTAAGTCAGGCGCAGGCGTTTCTCGTCGGGATGCAGGCGAATGCCGTCTTCCAGCAGGGGTACGGCTTCGTCCGCCCGTTGCAGGGTTTGCAGCAGGCGCACGCGCAGCAGCAGTGGCGTGACCTCCTGGCTGCTGGCGCTGTGCGCTTCCAGCAGTTGCAGGGCCGCTTCGGGTTTACCGTCCTGTTGCAGTAACAGCGCTTTGCCAAACAGCAGTTGGCCGTTTTCCGGGTGTTTCAGCAGCAGGCGGTCAAAGCTGTGCAGCAGGCCGTTACGGGTGTCGGGGTCGGTTTCTGCCGCAGACAGAGCGAGGAAGTCGAAGTGCGTATCGCCCTGGGCTTGCAGGACTGTTTCCATGACTTGCATGGCGCGTTCGTATTGACCTGCGCGGGCCAGCTGAATGGCCGTGGCGCGCTGGGCATCAAGGTTGTCCGGGGCGTTCTTGGCCCAGATTTGCGCCGTCTCCAGTGCTGCCTGTTCGGCGCCCAGGTATTCGGCAATACGAAAGGCACGCTCGGCAACGCCGGCATCCTGGGTGGTGTTCGCTTGCTCTACATAGTTGCTCAGGGCCAGGTCGTAGCGGTTGCGCTGTCCGGCCAGCTCGGCACTGAGCAGGGCAAACAGGCTGTCTTCGCTGAACGAGCGGTACACCTTGGGCTTGCTCGGCGCGGCCGGCACGTCGACAACCGCAGGCGTCGGCGCTGGCGAGGTGGAGTCCAAGGTTTGGCAGCCGCCCAGTAATGTCAGAGCGGCCAGCAATGCAAAAGATCTATTCATGGGCGGGAAATACGACTTGCTTGCGGTTCCGGCATCATGCCACAAGCCTTTCGGCAAGCCCATGGGGCCTGGCTCGGTCTATCGTTGGGCGTGATCCGCTGGCTACAAAACAGCGCAGTGGTTGTTCTCGCTCGGGTGAAGTAGGACAATCGGCCGTTTTCCGACACTGTCAGCGACTTTGCATGGCCTTTCTTGCTCTTGGTATCAATCATAAAACCGCGTCGGTGGCCGTGCGCGAGCGCGTGGCTTTTACCCCGGAACAATTGGTTGAGGCGCTGCAACAGCTGTGCACGCTGACCAGTAGCCGTGAAGCGGCGATTCTCTCCACCTGCAACCGCAGCGAGCTGTATATCGAGCAGGAGGCACTCGAGGTCGAGCAGGTGTTGTGTTGGCTGGCCAACTATCACCAATTAAGTCTCGATGAGCTGCGTGCCTGTGCCTATGTGCATCAGGATGACAGTGCCGTGCGGCACATGATGCGCGTGGCCTCCGGCCTCGATTCCATGGTACTCGGCGAGCCGCAGATCTTCGGTCAGTTGAAGTCGGCCTACGCCGTGGCGCGTGAGGCGGGCACCATTGGTCCGCTGCTGGGGCGCCTGTTTCAGGCCACCTTCAGCACGGCCAAACAGGTGCGCACTGATACGGCCATTGGCGAAAATCCGGTGTCGGTGGCCTTTGCCGCCGTCAGCCTGGCCAAGCAGATTTTCAGTGACCTGCACCGCAGTCAGGCGCTGTTGATCGGCGCCGGCGAGACCATCAGTCTGGTGGCGCGCCATCTGCACGATCAGGGCGTCAAACGCATCGTGGTCGCCAACCGTACCTTGGAGCGCGCCAGCCAACTGGCTGAACAGTTCGGTGCCCATGCGGTGCTGCTCTCGGAAATCCCCAACGAGCTGGTCAACAGCGACATCGTTATCAGTTCCACCGCCAGCCAACTGCCGATTCTCGGCAAGGGCGCGGTGGAGCGGGCACTGAAACTGCGTAAGCACAAGCCGATCTTTATGGTCGACATCGCTGTGCCGCGGGATATCGAGCCGGAAGTCGGCGAGCTGGACGACATCTACCTGTACAGCGTCGATGACCTGCATGAAGTTATTGAGGAAAACCTCAAGACTCGCCAGGGCGCCGCGCAGGTGGCTGAAGACCTGGTGCTGGTCGGTGCCGAAGATTTCATGCTGCGTCTGCGCGAGCTGGCGGCGGTCGACGTACTCAAATCCTACCGTCAGCAGGCCGAGCGCCTGCGTGACGACGAGCTGGCCAAGGCCCAGCGCTTGCTGGCCAACGGGTCGTCAGCTGAAGAAGTGCTGCTGCAACTGGCCCGCGGGCTGACCAACAAATTGCTGCATGCGCCCAGCGTGCAACTGAAGAAAATGTCCGCTGCCGGCCGCCTGGATGCGCTGGCCATGGCCCAGGAACTTTTTGCCCTCAACGAGGGCGCGGATAAGAACTCGCAATGAAAGCGTCACTGCTGAACAAACTGGACGCGCTCCAGGACCGTTTCGAAGAACTCACTGCCTTGCTCGGCGATGCCGAGGTGATCAGCAACCAGAACCACTTCCGCGCCTATTCCAAGGAATACGCCGAAGTGGAGCCGGTGGTCAGTGCCTACCGGCAACTGCGCAAAGTGCAGGGCGACCTTGAAGGCGCCCAGGCGCTGCTCAAGGACAGCGACCCGGACATGCGCGAAATGGCCGAGGACGAAGTCGCCGAGGCCAAGCTGCAACTGGTGGAACTGGAAGCCAACCTGCAGCGCATGCTGCTGCCCAAGGACCCCAGCGACGGGCGCAACGTGTTCCTGGAAATCCGCGCCGGCACCGGCGGTGACGAAGCGGCGATTTTCTCCGGCGACCTGTTCCGCATGTACTCGCGCTATGCCGAGCGGCGTGGCTGGCGGGTTGAGGTGCTGTCGGCCAACGAAGGCGAGCATGGCGGCTACAAGGAAGTCATCGCCCGCGTCGAAGGCGACAACGTCTATGGCAAACTCAAGTTCGAGTCCGGCGCGCACCGCGTGCAGCGCGTGCCGGAAACCGAATCTCAGGGGCGGATCCACACCTCGGCGTGCACCGTGGCAGTGTTGCCCGAGCCGGATGAACAGGCCGAAATCGACATCAACCCGGCCGACCTGCGTGTCGACACCTACCGCTCTTCGGGCGCCGGTGGTCAGCACGTCAACACCACCGATTCGGCGATCCGCATCACTCACATTCCCACCGGTACCGTGGTTGAATGTCAGGAAGAACGCTCCCAGCACAAGAACCGCGCACGGGCCATGGCCTGGTTGGCGGCCAAGTTGAAGGATCAGCAAGAGGCAGCGGCGCACAAGGAAATCTCCGACACGCGCAAACTGTTGGTCGGCTCCGGCGACCGCTCCGAACGCATCCGTACATACAATTTCCCCCAGGGCCGGGTGACCGATCACCGCATCAACCTGACCCTGTATTCACTCAATGAAGTGATTGTGGGTGGCGTCGAGGCGATCATCGAACCGCTGCTGGCCGAGTATCAGGCTGACCAGTTGGCGGCCCTGGGCGACTGATTTGCGCTTTTCGTCGCCCGGATGCCATCCGGGTTCGACCGTTGAAGCCTGTCCCGGATTGCATCCGGGCTACGGAATGAATGCCATGGTCACCATCGAATCTCTGCTCAGCAACGTCGAGTTGCCCGACTCACCCACCCCGCGCCTGGACGCCGAGTTGTTGCTCGCCCAGGCCCTGGGTAAGTCCCGTGGCTACCTGCATACCTGGCCGGAGCGTGAGTTAGAGGCGTCGCAGCTTGAGTGTTATCAGGCGGCGCTGGCGCGGCGGCGGAGTGGCGAGCCGGTGGCCTATATTCTCGGCCGTCAGGGCTTTTGGAGCCTGGACCTGGATGTCGCCAGCCATACCCTGATCCCGCGTCCCGACACCGAATTACTGGTGGAAACCGCCCTGGCCCTGCTGCCTGCCACGCCGCTGCAGGTGCTCGACCTCGGCACCGGCACGGGTGCCATTGCCCTGGCGTTGGCCTGCGAGCGTCCGGCCTGGCAAGTGACCGGTGTCGATCGCGTGGCCGAGGCCGTGGCGCTGGCTCAGGGCAATGGCACACGACTGCAGTTGGCCAATGCCCGCTTTGCCGAGAGTTGCTGGTTCTCGGCACTGGCCGGGCAGCGCTTTCAATTGATCGTCAGCAACCCGCCCTATATCGCCGCCGCCGACCCGCACCTGAGTCAGGGCGATGTGCGCTTCGAGCCTAGCAGTGCACTGGTGGCAGGCGTCGATGGGCTGGACGATATCCGCTTGATCATTGAGCTGGCGCCAGAACATTTGCTGGCCGGTGGCTGGCTGTTGCTGGAGCACGGTTTCGACCAGGCCGAGGCCGTGCGCGAGCTGCTCGTGCAGCGCGGCTTTGCGACTGTGGAAAGTCGTCGCGACCTGGGCGGCCATCAACGTATTTCCCTGGGGCAGTGGCCGCTATGAATCAGCATCTCAGCGATGAAGAACTGTTGCGCTACAGCCGACAGATCCTGCTGGCACACGTGGATATCGACGGCCAGCTGAAGTTGAAAAACAGCCGTGTGCTGATTGTTGGCCTCGGTGGTCTGGGTTCGCCGGTGGCGCTGTACCTGGCTGCCGCCGGGGTCGGCGAGTTGCACCTGGCGGATTTTGACCGCGTTGATCTGAGCAACCTGCAGCGGCAGATCGCCCACGACACCAGCAGCCTCGGCCAGCCCAAGGTTGAGTCGGCCGCTAATCGTCTGCGCGCCATTAACCCGGCCATCCAGCTGCAGCTGTACCCGGCCGGGCTGGATGCCGACTCGCTGAGCCCGGCGGTGGCGGGTGTCGATCTGGTGTTGGATTGCTCGGACAACTTCGGCACCCGCGAGGAGGTCAACGCTGCTTGTGTGGCCGCCGGCAAACCGCTGGTCAGTGGCGCGGCGATTCGCCTGGAAGGCCAGTTGGCGGTGTTCGATCCGCGTCAGGCCGACAGCCCCTGTTATCACTGCTTGTATGGCCATGGCAGCGAAGCCGAGCTGACCTGCAGCGAGGCTGGCGTGCTGGGTCCGCTGGTGGGCCTGGTGGGCAGTTTGCAGGCGCTGGAGGCGCTCAAGTTGCTGGCTGGCTTTGGTCAGTCGTTGGTGGGCCGGCTGTTGTTGATCGACGGCCTCGGTTGTCACTTCCGCGAACTGCGGGTCAGGCGCGACCCGGCGTGCAGCGTGTGTGGAGTAGCCAGCGGTGAGTAACGCCCCGGTTGGCGTGTTCGACTCCGGCGTCGGCGGCCTGTCGGTGCTCGGCGAGATTCGCGCCTTGTTACCCCACGAGTCGCTGCTGTACGTCGCCGACAGCGGCCACGTGCCCTATGGCGACAAGAGCGCCGAATTTATCTGCGCGCGCAGCCTGGCCATCGCCGAGTTCCTCCTGGGTCAGGGCGCCAAGGCGCTGGTGCTGGCTTGCAATACCGCCACCGCGGCGGCGATCAGCGAGTTGCGCAGCGCCTATCCGCAGCTGCCGATCATCGGCATGGAGCCGGCGGTCAAGCCGGCTGCCGCTGCCACCCAGACCGGCGTGGTCGGCGTGCTGGCCACCACCGGCACCCTGAAAAGCGCCAAGTTCGCCGCGCTGCTCGACCGTTTTGCCAGCGACGTGCGGGTGATTACCCAGCCGTGTCCGGGCCTGGTCGAGCAGATCGAGGCGGGTGCGCTGACGGCCACCGCGACCCGTGAATTGCTCTGGGGCTGGGTTCAGCCGTTGCTGGCCGAAGGCTGCGACACGCTGATACTTGGATGTACCCATTACCCCTTTATCAAGCCATTACTGCGCGAGCTGCTACCGGCCAACGTCAGTCTGATCGACACCGGCGCTGCGGTCGCGCGCCAGTTGCGCCGGGTGCTGGCCGAGCGCGAGTTGCTCGCCAGCGGCCCCGCGCAGCCCGCGCAGTTCTGGTCCAGCGCCCAGCCGCAGGCCTTGCAACAGGTGTTGCCGGTGCTCTGGGGCGCGGCCGCCGAGGTGCAGGCGTTGCCCGGCTGAATTTAGGCGGTAGAGCTTTGCACCCGGAGAATGTTTTCTATAGTGATTACAGTGTTGCTCAGCAGTTGTTCAGCGAATAAATAAGGATATGTCCATGCGTTCACTTTCTTCCCTTTGTGCCGCCGCCGCGTTGTCTTTGGCCTCGATGACGGCCGCGCAGGCCGCTGAAGTGGCTTTTGCCGTCGGCTCTACTGGCGAGTCCACCCTGGCCTATCGTTTGGGCCTGCAGTGCGATTTCCAGCGCAACTTCACTGAGAGTGCCACGGGTCGTTTCACCGGTTATTGGGATACGGCCTACACCTACTGGCAGGGCGATAAGACGGCGAGCAACAACAGTCTGTCCTTGGCGCCGGTGTTCGTTTATGAGTTCGCCGGCGAGACGCTCAAGCCCTATGTCGAGGCGGGCATCGGTGTGGCGTTTTTTTCCGATACCGAGCTGGAAGGCAACAACCTCGGTTCGTCCTTCCAGTTTGAAGACCGCCTCGGCTTTGGCGTGCGCTTCAATGGCCAGGAAATCGGCGTGCGTGCCCTGCATTACTCAAACGCCGGCCTGAGCAGCAACAACGATGGCGTGGAAAACTACAGCCTGCATTACGCCATGACGTTCTGATGCGTCAACGGCAGGCCCCGAGCCGGACCCTGTGTCCGGCTTTTTTATGTCTGAGATTATGTGAGGAGCAGTCTCAGTCGAGGCGGCTTAGCTGCTCGATCCAGATCAGAAGTAGCCCGGATGAAATCCGGGGGCGTACGTGTAGGGCAACAAGCTTCCCGGATTTTATCCGGGCTACAAAAGGTTCTTGGCCGTGCGCTCAGTCCAGGTGGCTGAGCTGCTCAATCCAGATCAATTCGCAGGCGCCGTTGCCGGTGTCTTCGCGGCTCAGTGAACTGCTCCAGGTAAAACCATCGTCGCCATCCACCCTCACCAGTTGCCCGCTCAGACGAATGCGCTGGCCTTCGCGGACGTCCGCCAGGGTCGCGGCTACGGCGGCATTGGCCGGGATCATATGCATATTGGCGCTGTGGATTTCGATCTCCCGACGCGGGATGGGAAAACTCTCCACCTGCCAGTAATACCAGCGGTTGCTCTGGCGGATGCTGATGCTGGCCAACACCTGTGGGTCGGCCATGGGGCCCCAACCGAGCGCGAGGTCCGTGGGTGACACCGCGGCGCCAGCGTCGAAGTGATAGTCCTCGCGGCCCAGTACGCGGGCCTCAATGCTGAACGGTTGCAGCGGTGTGATGCGGTAGCCATCCATGTGCACGCTGCCGTCGCTGCCGCGTAACGGAGGTGACGGTGCGGGCTGGCTGAGGGTCCAGCCGAGCCAGAGCATGGCCAGTAACGCCAGTGCATAGATCAGACGCTGCAGGCTCAAGCCGGGTGGATTCGCAGCGGCCATGCAGGCTCCTCAGCGATAGATGGTCGCCAGCCCCTGGCGCTCTTCGATGCACTCGGGGGAGGCCATCTCGAACTCGCGGCAGACCCACGGACGGTTTTCGTAGATGGTGCAAAGCATGCTGTCGCGATCCAGGGCCACGCACCAGCCGTCGTCGAGGCGCAGCATCACTTCGCCGCCCCAGTCATCGATGTCGATGTAGCGCTTGGGCACGCCGGTATCACTCAGCAGAATCACCTCCAACTGGCAGCAACAGGCTGCGCAGTTGGCGCAGGTAACCGCCGCTTGCGTCTCGACAGGGGTAACGGGAATTAACTGATCTTTGCTCATGGGCGCAGTGTAAGTCAGGTGCTGCGCTTGGGGGTACGGCCGCCGACCAAGGTTCTAACTTTTATCCCTTGTGCGCCAGCCGATGCAACAGGGGCAATACAGCAGCCCAGATCAGCGCCAGTGTCAGCAGCGTTGTGACGGTGCCGTAGGGCAGGGCAACATCGGCCAGTTGTGCGCCGGCGTAGTAGGACAGTGGTGCGCTGGTCGCACCCAGTAGGCTGGCGCGCCACCAGGGTTGGGCGGTCCAGGCCAGGGAGTGGCGTAGGGTGCTGGCCAACAAGGGCCAGAGCAATGCCAGCCACAGCGGCACCAACAGGCGCGGTTGGCCGAAGTCGAACACACCGAGGTGCAGCAGAGCGCTGTCGAGGGTGAGGCCGATCAGCAGACTGCCGAGCAGCAGCTTGCCTTCGGCGGCCCAACTGCTCAGCCAGCCGATGTGTAGGCCGAGCACCAGCAGTGGCACCAGCAATAACCAGGGATGCTCTGGGCTGAATACGCACGCGAACCAGCCGAGCTGAAACAGCGCGGCATTCGCCAGTAACGTCGCGGCCCGCGGTTTAGGCATCGAAGCGGCCGAGCAGTGGTGTGCCATGGGCCGCGGGTTTGGTTAGCAGCAGTTGCGCGGTACCGATGCTGCGCTCGATAAAGCCGCCTTCGCAGTAGCACAGGTAGAACTCCCACAGCCGGTAGAAGTATTCGTCGTAGCCCAGCGCTTCGAGCTTGTGTCGCGTGGCGCTGAGGTTGTCGTGCCAGTGGCGCAGGGTGCGGGCGTAGTGCTGGCCGAAGTCTTCCATGTGGTGCAGGGTCATGTCGGTGTCGCGGCTGACGATTTCCAGCATCTTGCTCACCGACGGCAGGGCGCCGCCGGGGAAGATGTAACGCTGGATAAAGTCGACACTGTTTTTTGCCTGCTCGTAACGCTGGTCGCGGATGGTGATGGCCTGCAGCAGCATCAGACCGTGGGGCTTGAGCAGCTTGGCGCAGTGCTTGAAGTAGGTGGGCAGGAAACGGTGGCCCACCGCCTCGATCATCTCGATCGACACCAGCTTGTCGTACTGACCGTCGAGGTCGCGGTAGTCCTCCAGCAGCAGCGTGATGCGCTCTTGCAGGCCCTGGGCCTCGATGCGCTTTTGCGTGTAGGCAAACTGTTCCTGCGACAGGGTCGTGGTGGTCACGCGGCAGCCATAGTGGCTGGCGGCGTAGATGGCCATGCTGCCCCAACCGGTGCCGATTTCCAGCAGGTGATCGCCAGGTTGCAGGTCGAGCTTCTGGCAGATGCGTTCGAGCTTGTTCAGCTGCGCTTGCTCCAGGCTGTCCTCGGCGCGCAGGAACTGGGCGGCGGAGTACATCATGGTTGGGTCGAGCAGGTGCTCGAACATCTGGTTGCCGAGGTCGTAGTGGGCGGCAATGTTCTTCCGTGAGCCTTGCCGGGTGTTGCGATTGAGCCAGTGCAGCCCCTGGATCAGCGGCCGACCGAGTTGCGCCAGACCACGCTCCATGGCGTCCAGCACCTCAAGGTTGCTGACGAACAGGCGAATCACCGCAGTCAGGTCCGGGGTCTGCCAGTAGCCGTGGATATAGGCTTCGCCGGCGCCGATCGAACCGTTGCCGGCCACCAGGCTCCAGAAGGCGCTATCCAGTACGTCGATCTCGGCGTGCAGCAGAGCGCCGGCCTGGCCAAACACCAGGCGTTCATCACCGTCGCGGACCACCAGTTGGCCATGGCGCAACCGCCCGAGCTGGCGCAGCACGGCGCGGCGCAGCAGGCTGGCACCGATGCCGTTGCCGCTGCGGACCCAGGTTTTGGCTGCACTGAGGCTAGAGCTTTTCATCGACGTCATCCTTCTGAGTCGGGCGAGCCACACGCCAGGAACCTTGCGCGGGCAGGTGGGAATAGAGTGGTGTGCGTTTCAGCAGCAGGCGCAGTGCCTGCCAATAGATGGCCAGCACGGTCTTGCCGGTCATCCAGGGAAAACTCAGCAGGTGCCGGTGCAGGCTGCTGCGGTTGAGCGGTTGGCGCTGCAGGCTAAGGCTGGCGTCGAACAGCTTGTCCGCGCCCTGCCAGTCGGCCATGTGTACACCCAGGCGTTCGCCGGGCTGGCTGAAACTCATGTGGTATTCAAGGTCGCGGGGCAGGAATGGCGAGACATGAAAGGCCTTGGCCACGGCGACATGTTGTTGCCCCGTACCGCTGGCCGGCAGCACATAGTGGTAACGCTCATGCCAGGGTGTGTTGCTGACTTCGCAGAGAATGGCCACGAGGTGCTCGTCGGCATCAAAGCAATAAAAGAAGCTCGCCGGGTTGAATGCCAGGCCCCAACTGCGTGGCTGGGTCAGCAGGCGCACGGCACCGCTCAGGGGCTGGCCGAGGGCTTCTGCGACTTGCTGGCTCACGGCATCAATCAGGCGCATGCCGGCACCAGTGAACTCCGGCAAGTAGTCGCTTTCGCGGAAACCGAAAGGCGCCCAGCGGCTGCGTCCGGCCAGGGGCGACAGGCCGAGTACGGCGTCCTGTTCGTCCAGATCGAGGTACAGCAAGCCCATGCGGTAGCGGAAGTCGTGGGCCCGCGGCGCAAAGCGCCGATGGCCGACCCAGCCGCTGTACAAGGCGCTGTTCATGCCAGCGCCTCGCCAAACGCACGGGCCACGCGCAGGCCGCTGACCACGCCGTCTTCGTGAAAACCGTTGGCCCAGTAAGCACCGCAGAAGTAACTGTGATTGGCACCGAGCAGTTCTTCCCAGCGCGCCTGTGCAGCAACCCCGGCCAGGCTGTATTGCGGATGGGCGTAGGTGTAGCGGGCGAGAATTTTGCTCGGATCAATCGCCGCGGTTTGGTTGAGGCTGACGCAGAAGGTGGTTTCGCTCTGCAGCCCCTGGAGGATGTTCATGTTGTAGGTCAGCGCCGCTGGTTGGCTGGTCGGCCCGCCCAGGCGGTAGTTCCAGCTGGCCCAGGCCAGGGGCCGTTTGGGCAACAGGCGAGTGTCGGTGTGCAGCACCACGTCGTTGTCGGCATAGGGCAGGGCGCCGAGTATTTGCTGTTCGGTTGTGCTCGGTTCGGCCAGCAGTTGCAGTGCCTGGTCGCTGTGGCAGGCGAATACCACCTTGTCGAAGCGCTCGCTGCCGGCGGCGCTGTAAAGGGTGACGCCAGTGGCGTCACGCTCGACCCGCTGTACCGGGCATTGCAGGCGGATGCGTTCGGCAAACGAGGCGCTTAGCGGTGTCACGTAACTGCTGGAGCCGCCCTTGATCACCTGCCACTGGGGGCGGTCGGTGACGGAGAGCAGGCCGTGGTTCTTGAAGAAACGCAGGAAGAACTGCAGGGGGAAATTCAGCATGTCGGCCAACGACATCGACCAGATCGCCGCGCCCATCGGCACGATGTAGTGCTGGATAAAGCGCTCGCCATAACCGCGCTGCTGCAGGTAGCTGCCCAGGCTCAGGTCGCTGGCGATGCGTTGCTGCTGCAAGTCATCCACGGCCTCGCGATTGAAGCGCAGGATGTCGCGCAGCATGCCCCAGAACGGCGGCGAGAGTAGGTTGCGGCGTTGGGCGAAGAGGCTGTTGAGGGTGTTGCCGTTGTATTCCACGCCACTGACCGGATCGCACACCGAGAAGCTCATTTCGGTGGGCTGGTAGGTGACGCCGAGCTGGTTGAGCAGTTCGATGAAGTTCGGGTAGGTCCAGTCGTTGAATACGATAAAACCGGTGTCGATGGCAAAGTGTCGGCCGTCCACCTGCACGTCCACGGTGTGGGTGTGGCCGCCGACCCAATCACTGGCCTCGAATACGCTGATGTCGTGCTGGCGGTTGAGCAGGTAGGCCGCTGTCAGGCCGCTGATGCCACTGCCGATGATGGCGATTTTCATACTGAGTCCTTGGCGTTTGGGCGCGCCATGCGTGTGCCAATCGCCACTTGCAGGCGTTTGGGCAGGTGGGCAAGCAACCACAAGATGGCGATAAAAGGACCGGGGAACGCGATTTCGTAAGGCCGTTTGTGCAGGCGTGCAGCGATGTGCCGCGCGGCCTTGTCGGCCGACCAGCGTAGCGGCATGGGGAAGTCGTTTTTTTGCGTCAGCGGGGTGTCGACAAAGCCCGGGCTGACCAGGGTGACGTCGATACTTTCGGCAGCCAGGTCGATGCGCAGGGCTTCCAGCAAATAGCGCAGGCCGGCTTTCGAGGCGCCGTAGGCTTCGGCCCGTGGCAACGGCAGGTAGGTGACCGAGCTGCCAACGCCCACCAGGTGCGGCTGGTGACCGGCGCGCAGTAGTGGCAGGGCCACTTCGATGCAGTAACTGGCCGACAGCAGGTTGGCACGCAGCACGCGCTCGACCATGGCGGCCTGAAAGTCGACCACCTCGACGTACTCGCAGGTGCCGGCATTAATAATGAGCGTGTCCAGTGCGCCCCAGTGCAGCGCGATGCGCTGGCCAATGGCGCGTACCTGTTGGCTGTCGCCCAAGTCGCCGGGCGCTACCAGCACCTGCTCCGGGTAGCGCGCGGCCAAGGCCTGCAGCGGTTCCACCGTGCGGGCGCTAACGGCCACGCGATGGCCGGCTAGCAGCAGCTGTTCGGCCAGGGCAGCGCCGATGCCGCTGCTGGCGCCAGTCAGCCAGATACGCCGTGATGGGCCGTTCATGCCAGCCGCCTTTTTAGCCAGCGAATCAGCGAGCCCATCACGGGCAGGTGTTCATACAGCAGGGCGCCCGCATCGAAGTAGTCGCGGTGGCGATGCACTTTGCTGTCGCTCCACAGCAGGTGCGAGCAGCCTTCGACGCGGATCAGTTGGCCGGCGGCCAGGCGTGGATGGCGGTAGCTCATGGTCCAGCGCAGGTAACCTTCACCTTCGCTGACTTGATCAAAGCCGTAGAAGTCGAAGCGCAGCTCGCTGACATTGGCGTACATCTCGGCAAAGTAGCGCTGCAGGTTGGCCAGCCCGCGCACTTCATGCAGTGGATCGCAGAACAGCGCATCGCGGCTGTAGAGCTGCTCCAGGCGCTCAAGGTTGTTCTTGTTCAGCCCGGCAAAAGCCTGGGCGAAATCATGCAGGAAGGCGCTCATCGGCCATCAGCCTCGAGTGTGCTCAGGTGCGGCAGGCACTTGAAGGCGGCCAGGGCGCGGGTGCGGCTCTTGCCGAGGTCGACGATGGGTCGTGGGTAATCAATGCCGCCAAACAAGCCGCCACCCAAGTGCGCCGTGGTGTGCGGGTTGTGGATGTCTTTTTTGTTCAGGCCTACCAGCTCAGGCAGCCAGTGACGGATAAAACGTCCGTCCGGGTCGAATTTGGCCGATTGGCTCAGCGGGTTGAAGATGCGGAAGTACGGCGCCGAATCGGTGCCGGTGGAGGAGCTCCACTGCCAGCCGCCGTTGTTGGCGGCCAGGTCGCCATCCACCAGGTGCTGCATAAAGAAGCGTTCACCTTCGCGCCAGTCGATCAGCAGGTTCTTGGTCAGGAACATCGCCACCACCATGCGCAGGCGGTTGTGCATCCAGCCGGTGGCGACCAGTTGGCGCATCGCCGCATCGATGATCGGCAGGCCAGTGCGGCCCTCTTGCCAGGCAGCGAGGTCGGCCGGGGCCTGGCGCCAAGCTACGGCGTCAGTCTCAACGCGGAAGGCGCGGCCCATGGACACCCGTGGGTAGCCCACCAGAATGTGTTTGTAGAACTCGCGCCAGAGCAGTTCGTTGATCCAGCAGACCACGCCGGGATTGCCGCCGTCGAACTCGCCGCGGTTGACCGCGAGCGCGGCGTGCAGGCATTGGCGCGGTGAAATCACGCCGGCGGCGAGGTAGGGCGCGAAGCGATAGAGCGTCGAGCAATACGGGCAGATGATCTCGTTGTCGTTGCCGAGGTCGAGGAACACGTGCGGATGGTCGAACGGCGGGTTGGCGCCCACGCACATGAACTCCTGCGATCCGATCTCGATCACCGAGACACCGGCATCGTTATGGAAGTGCGGGACGACGTGGTCGGACATATTCTCACCTTGGTGGCAACGATGGGCAGACGCAATCAACAGCATGCGGCATCGCGAAATGCCGCGCACCATACTGGCGGGAACAGTTGATTCCTAGAGCCCCGATGGCTCATTTGCTCATGCAAATTCGACACAATCTTGTCGTCCCAGAGAAGCCCTTCTTTGGTCGGAGCCGTTGTGTCGCAAAAACGGCACACTATTTCCAAGGCGAATAAAACTAGAGGTTTTAGCGGAATGAACGGGGTGCGCCTCGGCGTTGCGGTGGCTGGCCTGGCGGTAAGTGCTGCCGTCGGCGCTGCTATTTGGCCGCATGCCCGTGACGCGGGCGCGCTGCTGTCGGCGCGGGACGATCCCGCTGATCTCGCCGACCTCAGGGT
>OFRI01000194.1_pt1 | contig 16414 bp, 12 predicted proteins | sample 1543031 | NCBI WGS metagenome assembly OFRI01 (sample SAMN07774226, study PRJEB24372) | wastewater metagenome
CGCAATGCGAGGCTTTTTTGTTTCTACTGGCAGGTCAAAAGCGCTTTTAGCTTCGGCCTACTTCGAGGTTATTCCTCCAGCAGGCTGCGCAACATCCAGGCGGTTTTTTCGTGGACTTCAAGGCGTTGGGTAAGCAGGTCTGCCGTGGGTTGGTCGTCGGCGGCGCTGACCACCGGGAAGAGTTTGCGCGCCGTGCGGGCGGTGGCTTCCTGGGCGGCGACGAGGTGGCGAACCATGTCGTCGGCTTTCGGTACGCCCTCGACCTCTTTGATGGAGGCCAGCTTGACGAACTCTTTGTAAGTGCCGGGGGCCGGATGGCCGAGGGCGCGGATTCGCTCTGCGATCATGTCCAGGGCATTCCACTGTTCGGTGTATTGCAGCATGAACATCTGATGCAGGCTGTTGAACTGCGGGCCTTTGACGTTCCAATGGAAGTTGTGGGTCATCAGATAGAGGGTGTAGCTGTCGGCCAGCAGACCGGACAAGCCTTTGACGATGTCGGCGCGCTCAGTCGCGCTGAGGCCGATGTCGATTTCCTTGATTTTTTTGCCAGCCATGGTGTTTTCCTTGTCGAAAAGTGGGCTCGGCCCAACGGTGTACCTGACACCATCATCACGGCAAAGCCATGTGCAGACCAAGCGCTACCGACGCCTGCGGGCCATGAAGAGCGGTTTCAGGTGTGACTGCATGTGATAGCACAAAAAGCATAGAGCCAACGGCGGCGCCAAGCCCAGCATGACGGGCAATTGTTATCCGTGATTGTGCACTGCGGGTGGGTGCCCGTGCGGCGCTTCCCGCCCGTGCTCCAGGGTCTCCAGGGCGACCTGCGGGGCGAGTGTTTTCAGGGCTTGGAATTGGCTGATAAACACCTGGCCGCCAAACCGCTGCAGGAAGTCCGAGCGCTTGAGTTGGTCCATCACCGGCCCTTTGACTTCGGACAGGTGCAGCTGCACGCCAGCCGCCGCCAGGCGCTCGACAATGGCGTCCAGCGAGTCGAGGGCACTGGCGTCGATCAGGTTGACGCCAGGGCACATCAGCACCAGATGCCGCACCTGCGGCCTGGCGGCGATCAGTTCGCCAATGCGCTCTTCAAGGAAGCGCGCATTGGGAAAGTACAGACTCTCATCCACCCGTAACGACAACACGCTGGGCGACTCGACCACGGCAAAACGTTCGATATTGCGAAAGTGCTCGCTGCCCGGCACCTGACCGACAACGGCCATGTGCGGCTTGCTGGTGCGCCAAAGGAATAACAGCAGCGACAGGCCAACGCCCAGCAAAATGCCGACCTCCACGCCGATCAGCAGCACCCCGAGCAGGGTGGCTGCTTGCGCCTCGCCGTCCTGGGGCGAATAGCGCCAGGTACGCTTGAGCGACCCCAGATCAACCAGGCTCAACACGGCCACGATGATGGTTGCGGCCAACACGGCCTGGGGCAAATTGTGCAGCAAGGGCGTCAGCAGCATGACGCTCAGGCCAATGCCGATGGCGGTAAAAACCCCGGCCATGGGCGTTTGCGCCCCGGCGTCATAATTGACCACCGAACGGGCGAAGCCGCCGGTAACCGGGAAGCCGCCACTGAACGCCGCGCTTAGGTTGGCCGCGCCCAAGCCGAGCAATTCGCTGTCCGGCTCGATGCGCTGGCGGCGTTTGGCGGCCAGGGTTTGGCCGACGGAAACAGACTCGACAAAACCCACCAAGCTGATCAACAGCGCCGCCGGCAGCAGTTGCAGCGCCAACTGCAGATCCAGCGTGGGCAGCACCAACCCTGGCAGTCCCTGGGGAATGACGCCCACCACCTTGACCCCGGCCTGCTCCAGCTGCAGGGCAGAAACGACAACAATGGCGACGATAATCGCCAGCACTGGCCCCGCCTTGGCCAGGTTGCCAGCGGCCTGCGCAGTCAGGCCCAGGCGCTGCAGCAGCGGTTTGAGGCGCCCGCGTGCCCACCATAACCAGGCCAGACTAAGCACACCGATCAGCAGGGTCGCACCCTGTGTATGCGGGAGCGCGCGCACCAGCGCCGGCACGATCTGCAGCAGGCTTTCGCCAGAGGCCGAGACGCCGAGGATGTGCTTGAGCTGACCGCAGGCGATGAGGATGCCCGAGGCACTGATAAAGCCGGAAATCACCGGGTGACTGAGGAAGTTGGCGAGAAAGCCCAGGCGCATGACGGCCATGAGGCTGAGGATCAGGCCCGAGAGCAAAGCCAGCAACATCGCCGCACCGATGTATGCCGCGCTGCCGGCAGGGAACAGCGGGCCCAGCGCGGCGGCAGTCATCAGCGAAACCACCGCCACAGGCCCCACGGCCAGCGCCCGACTGGAACCGAATAGCGCATAGGCCAACAGCGGCAGGATGCTCGCATACAACCCCGTAACCGGAGGCAAACCGGCGAGCATGGCGTACGCCAGGCTCTGCGGGATCAGCATTAGGGTGACGATCAGCGCCGCCAAACCATCCTGGCTGGCGGTGGCCCGGTTATAACGCCGCCCCCAGTCCAGGCAGGGCAGCCAACGGCGCAGGTTCATTGGACTGCTTCCTCAGCGAGGCAGCGGGGCTGGCGTTTGAGCACGCTCATTGCAGGTGCCTCAGAGCACATCGAGGGGAATTTTCAGGTAGCGGGTGCCGTTCGCTTCTGCGGGCGGCAGCTGGCCGGCGCGCATGTTCACCTGCACCGACGGCAGGATCAGCATCGGCATACCGAGCGTGGCGTCGCGGGCGCTGCGCATGGCCACGAACTCGGCCTCACCAATGCCTTCATGCACGTGCACGTTGTGTGCGCGCTGCTCGGCGACGGTGGTCTGAAAGCGGAAATCATCGCGTCCAGGGGCTTTGTAGTCGTGGCACATGAACAGGCGCGTGTCATCCGGCAGGCTGAACAACCGATGGATCGACTGGAACAGCGTGCGCGCATCACCACCCGGAAAGTCGCAACGCGCTGTGCCGTAGTCGGGCATAAACAAGGTGTCGCCGACAAAGCCGGCATCGCCGATCAGGTAGGTCATGCACGCCGGCGTATGGCCGGGAGTGTGGATGGCACGGGACTCCAGGCTGCCGATCTGGAAGGTGTCGCCATCCTTGAACAGGTGATCGAACTGGCGGCCATCGGTGGCGAACTCGCTGCCGGCGTTGAACAGCTTGCCAAAGGTGTTCTGCACAACGGTGATGTTTTCCCCAATGGCCAACTGCCCACCCAACTCACGCTTGAGATACGGCGCGGCGGACAGATGGTCGGCGTGCACATGGGTTTCCAGCAGCCAGTCCACGTGCAGGTGCTGCTCGCGGACATAGGCGATCAAACGATCTGCACTCGCGTAGGAGGTCCGCCCGGCGGCGGGATCGTAGTCGAGCACCGAGTCGATGATGGCGCAGCGCTTACTCGTCGGGTCGGTCACGACGTAGCTGTAGGTAAAGGTGGCAGGGTCAAAAAAAACTTCGACGTGGGGCTGCATGATCTGGCTCCATTAGCATACCCATGGGGGTATTCAATTAAGATAAATCGTAACTGTTTTTTCCGCTGCATACTTAGAATAAAAACGAATAGCGTGAGGACGAGCGGCTGTGGCAAGCCACAGTAACGGCGCGCCTGGCAGACTCATCGCGAGCAGGCAGGTGCACTAACGTGACCCGCAAAGCCCTACCCACGGGGTGAAAAAATCACGGGCCTGAGGAGTTTTCTCGGAGGGGTGATGGCGGTCGATCCGTTGCCCGGCGCGGACATGATGCAGATGCTGCAAACCGCCGCGAAATAGCGCTACAAGAATGGCTAACGACCCTATAGCCATTCTCAATCCCCCCTCGGCGTGGCAAGCAGTCATCATCTGCTAGCGTTGATAACGAGCTAATGACCGCTGGCTGACACCGTCGCCAGGGGTAAACCCGATCAGCCTCCAGCACGTGCTGTTGAGCTGATCCACGGAAAACTCCGGGAGTTTGCTATGGATCCGAAAACCTCAAACACCGCCGGCCAATGCCCTGTAATGCATGGCGGCAACACCTCATCGAGCCAGTCGAGCATGGCGTGGTGGCCGAACGCCCTCAACCTCGACATCCTGCACCAGCAAGACAGCAAGACCAATCCGCTGGGGCAAGGCTTTAACTACCGTGAGGCGGTGAAAAAACTCGATGTGGCAGCCCTGAAACGCGACCTCACCGCGCTGATGACCGACAGCCAGGATTGGTGGCCGGCAGACTGGGGCCACTACGGCGGCCTGATGATTCGCCTGACCTGGCACGCTGCGGGTACTTACCGTATCGCCGACGGCCGTGGCGGTGCTGGCAGTGGCAGCCAGCGTTTTGCCCCGCTCAACTCCTGGCCGGATAACGCCAACCTGGACAAAGCCCGTCGCCTGCTCTGGCCGATCAAGAAAAAGTACGGCAACAACGTCAGCTGGGCTGACCTGCTGGCCCTGGCCGGCACCATCGCGTATGAGTCCATGGGCCTGAAGACTTTCGGTTTCGCCTTTGGCCGCGAAGACATCTGGCACCCGGAAAAAGACATCTACTGGGGTTCGGAAAAACAATGGCTGGCGCCAACCGGCAGCGAAGGCAGCCGCTACTCCGGTGAACGTGACCTGGCCAACCCGCTGGCAGCCGTGATGATGGGCCTGATTTACGTCAACCCGGAAGGCGTGGACGGCAAGTCCGACCCGCTGAAAACCGCCCATGACGTACGCATTACCTTCGCCCGCATGGCCATGAATGACGAAGAAACCGTGGCCCTGACCGCCGGTGGTCACACCGTGGGGAAAGCGCACGGTAATGGCAATGCGAAGAACCTCGGCCCTGAGCCAGAGGGTGCGGGCATTGAAGAACAAGGCCTGGGCTGGAACAACCACGTCAGCCGTGGCGTCGGCCGCGACACCGTGACCAGCGGCATTGAAGGTGCCTGGACCACCAACCCGACCCAGTGGGACAACGGCTACTTCCACCTGCTGCTCAACTACGACTGGGAGCTGAAAAAGAGCCCGGCCGGCGCCTCGCAGTGGGAGCCGATCAACATCAAGGAAGAAGACAAGCCGGTGGACGTGGAAGATCCGAGCATTCGCTTGAATCCGATCATGACCGACGCCGACATGGCGATGAAGATGGACCCGGAGTACCGCAAAATCTCCGAGCGCTTCTACAACGATCCGGCCTACTTCTCGGACGTTTTCGCCCGCGCCTGGTTCAAACTGACCCACCGCGACATGGGCCCTAAAGCCCGTTATTTGGGCCCGGATGTGCCAGCGGAAGACCTCATCTGGCAAGACCCGGTGCCAGCCGGTCGCAGCGATTACGATGTGGCTGCCGTGGCCGCCAAAATTGCCGCCAGCGGACTGTCCGTCAGCGAGCGTGCCAGCACCGCGTGGGACAGCGCCCGCACGTTCCGTCACTCGGATAAGCGTGGTGGCGCCAACGGTGCACGCATTCGTCTGGCCCCACAGAAGGACTGGGACGGCAACGAGCCGGCGCGTCTGGCCAAGGTGTTGGCGGTGTATGAAAAAATCGCCAGCGAAACCGGTGCCAGCGTTGCTGATGTGATCGTGCTGGGTGGCAACCTGGCCATCGAAGAGGCCGCCAAAGCCGCCGGCGTGACCGTCAAGGTGCCGTTTGCAGCCGGGCGTGGTGATGCCAGCCAGGAACACACCGATGTGGAGTCGTTCGAAGTGCTGGAGCCGCTGCACGACGGCTTCCGTAACTGGCAGAAGCAGCACTATGTGGTGCAACCCGAAGAGATGCTCCTCGACCGCGCGCAACTGATGGGCCTGACGGCAGCGGAAATGACCGCACTGGTCGGCGGTATGCGTGTACTGGGCACCAACCATGGCGGCAGTCAGCATGGTGTGTTCACCGATCGGGTCGGGGTGCTGAGCAACGACTTCTTCGTCAACCTGACCGACATGGCCTACAACTGGAAACCCACCGGACGTAACAGCTACGCCATTGTCGAACGTAAGAGCGGTGCCACCAAATGGACAGCCACACGCGTCGATCTGGTGTTCGGCTCCAACTCGATCCTGCGTGCCTACGCCGAGGTCTACGCCCAGGACGATAACCGCGAGAAGTTCGTTCAGGACTTCGTGGCCGCCTGGACCAAGGTGATGAACGCCGACCGCTTCGATCTCAAGTAAGCGCCACCCCCGCGCGCCGCAAGGCATGCGGGGGACGCCCAATAAGAGGAAACATAACCCAATAAAAAGCCGCGCACTGCGCGGCTTTTGCGTTGCGGCTCACTGCACACCATCAAGCGCCGCTAACACCCCAGACGCTCCCCAGGCTGTTAAGCAATGCGCCTTGCACACCTTGCTGACCGAAGTACTGCAGCAGCAAAGGCGCGATTTGGCCGATCATGCCGCTGTCCATGCCCAAGGCGCTAAAGGCCTGATTGAGCTGCTGGGTGTTGTTGACGTTGCTCAGCGCAGCCGTGGCTTCGGCGCTGAGCGGCGCGCCAGCCGATTTGCCAAGCAGGCCGCTGAGGCCATTCAGTTGCTGCAGGCCGTTGCTGCCTTCCAGCTTGTTCAAACCGGGAATGCTTTGATTCAGCTGACTGTATTCGGCGCTCGGCAACTGGTTTTTCGCCAGCCCGAGCAGCGCGCCCGTGCCGCCCAGCGCCTGTTGCGGGCTGAGCTTGAGGCTGCTTAGGGCCTGCAACAACTCCAGGCTCTGCGGGTTACCCAACAGGTTCGCGGCCTCCCCGCCCGCATTGGCGCCGCCGGCTGCCGAGACCACATTGGCGGCGTCGCTCAAGCTAAACGCCAGGGCCGGAAACGTGGTCATCGACAGCGCGCCGAGCAGTAACAGGCGGTGGGCAGTTTTCATCGTTTAAACCTCAAGAGAATTAAGTCGCCGCCAGACTGGCGAGCCGGTGCACCCGCCGTTGGACTGCTGCGCCTGGGCGGATGTTCCCACTCAGGCGCGATTATCACGCGGGCACTTTATGCCGGGCAGCGTATAGACAGAGCATCTCCATGGCCACATAAGAGGCCGCCAGGGCCGTGACTTCGGCGTGGTCGTAGGGTGGCGAAACTTCCACCACGTCCATGCCCACCAAGTTGATCCCACGCAGAGCACGGAGAATTTCCAGGGCCTGATGGCTGCTCAGGCCACCCGGCACAGGGGTGCCGGTACCGGGCGCATAGGCCGGGTCCAGGCAGTCGATGTCGAAGGTCAGGTACACCGGATTATCGCCAACCCGCGCGCGGATCAGCTCGGCGATCTGCTCGGGGCTGCTGCGGTGCACCTGGCGGGCGTCCAGCACCTGAAAGCCCATGACGTCATCGTTGGTGGTACGCAGGCCGATCTGTACCGAGCGCGCCGGATCAACCAGGCCCTGTTTGGCGGCGTAATAAAACATGGTGCCGTGGTTGATGCCTTGCGGGCCTTCGTCGGTGTCTGGCCAGGTGTCGCTGTGGGCGTCGAAGTGCACCAGCGACAGCGTGCCGTGCTGCTTGGCATGGGCCTTGAGCAGCGGGTAACTGATGAAGTGGTCGCCACCCAAGGTGAGCATGGCGCAGCCAGCGGCAAGGATGGTGTCGGCATGCGCTTCGATCGCTGCCGGGGTCTGCTGGGGCTGGCTGTGGTCGAAATCGCAATCGCCATAATCGATCACCGCCAAGTGGTCGAAGGGATCGAACTCCCACGGCCAGTGCCGTTCCCAGGCGCTGGTGACCGATGCCGCGCGGATCGCCCGCGGGCCAAAACGAGTGCCCGGCCGGTTGGTGGCGGCGGTGTCGAACGGCACACCGCTGACCACCACATCCACGCCCGTCAGATCGCGGCTGTAGCGCCGGCGCATAAAGCTGGTGACGCCGGCGTAGGTCGCTTCGGAATAGGTGCCGTACAGGCTGGTACGGGTCATGGCCTGGTCGTTGCCCTGAAAAGCTTCCATGGTCAGCTCCTTAATACTGGGTACGGAAGGTGGTCCAGATTCGCGTGCGCTCACGCTGGCTGCGCAGCGGCAGCAACTCTTCGGTGAACAAGCGCGCGCGCAGCGCCTGATCGGGATAGATATCGGGGTCACCACTGACTGCCGCGTCAACCAAGGCCGTGGCCTCGCGGTTGGCGTTAGCGAAGAACACGCTGTTGGTCAGCTCGGCAATCGCCTCCGGGCGCAGCATGTAGTCGATAAACGCGTGGGCAGCCTGGGGGTGCGGCGCATCCACCGGAATGGCCAGGGTGTCGAACCACAACAGCGTGCCCTCGCGGGGTATGCGGTAGATCACCTCGAAAGCTTGCTGGCTTTCCTGGGCACGCGCGGCGGCCATGGCGGCATCACCGTTGTAGGTCAGGGCCAGGCACACTTCGCCTTTGGCCAGGTCGTTGATGTGCCGGCCCGTCGCGACGTAACGAATGTTCGGCTGCAGTTGGGCGAGCAGCGCCTGCACCTGCGCGAGCTCACTGGCGGTTGTGCTGTAGGGTTTGAAGCCAAGGTAATTGAGCGCAACGCTGATCACCTCCTGGGGCGAATCGAGCATGGCGATACCACAGTCTTTCAACCGGCTGGCGTACTCGGGTTTGAACAGCAGGTCGAGGCTGTTCAACGGCGCATTGGGGATGCGCTTTGCCACCGCCTGCTTGTTGATGCCCAAGCCCACAGTGCCCCAGGTGTAAGGCACGCCGTACTGGTTGCCGGGGTCGGCGCTGGCCAGCTTGCCGAGCAGTTCGGCATCCAGATTGGTGAAATGTGGCAGTTGCTCGCGCTGCACCGGCTGCAACGCCTTGGCCTTGATCGCCCGGGCCAATCCGCCTGATGAGGGGAACACTACATCGTAGCCACTGGCGCCAGTCAGCAGCTTGCTCTCCAGGGCTTCGCTGCTGTCAAAGATGTCGTATTTGACCGCAATACCGGTCTCGTCCTTGAAGCGCTGCAACGCTTGCTCCGGCAGATAGGCGGACCAGCTGTAGATGTTCAATTGTTTTTCTTCGGCCTGGGCGGCAACCCCCAGCCCCAGGCACAACACGGCAATCACGGCACGCATGGCAACACTCCTCAGCAAGCAACGGTTGAGGGCATCCTGCGCCGGGCCATGCTTCGGATAAATATGAAGCATGCTACTTTGGCATTCATCGGCATCAATGTTTAACCCACGCCAGGAGTGCTCATGCTCAGCCAATTACGCGATCTCGACCTGCAACTGCTGCGTCTGTTTGTTTGCGTGGTGGAGTGCGGCGGCTTCAGCGCGGCGCAAGGCGAACTGGGCATTGGCCAATCGACCATCAGCACGCAAATGGCCAAGCTGGAGACCCGCCTGGGCTATCGCCTGTGCGAGCGCGGCAAGGCCGGCTTTCGCCTGACGCCCAAGGGCGAGCAGGTGTTGGCCGCCACGCGCCGCTTGTTCGCTGCCATCGAACAGTTCAAGGGCGAAGCCCAGGGCATGGCCGACAAGTTGCTGGGCGAACTGCGCATTGGCTTGTCAGAAGCCCTGGATGCTCAGGTGCTGGAGCGAGTAGCCGCTGCCATCGGCCGCTTTCGCCAGCGCAACCAGGCGGTGCAGATCGAACTGCTCAGCGCCATGCCGGCGGAACTGGAACGGCGCCTGCTGCAAGACCAGCTGCACCTCGCAATCGGCTACTTCGCCGGGCAGCAGCACACCCTGGATTACCAGCCGCTGTTCAGCGAACAGCAGCGCCTGTATTGCGCCAAGACCCATCCGCTGTTCGACGTGGCGCAGCCCAGCCAGACGCAACTCGACGCCTGCGACGGTGTGCTGCATCCGTATCGTTTTATCAGCGCCGCCGAGCCCTTCCAGCCAACCAGCAGCAGCGCGCGCAGCGAACAGGTGGAAGGCTGCCTGAGTTTTATCCTCTCCGGCGCCCATATCGGCTACCTGCCCCGGCACATTGCCGCGCCCTGGCAGGCGCGCGGCTTGCTCAAAGCGCTGGGGCCAGAGGAGCTGGCCTTCACGGTGCAGTTTCACCTGGCCCAGCACCGCGGCCGGGCGCCCAGCGAAGCGCAGCTGGCGCTGATTGAGGACATACACGCGGCCTTCAGCGCCTGACCACTTGTCTGGATAGATGACCGCAGGGCGTGCCTACCTATACTCATTACCACTCAGCGAAAAACGTCTCGGCACCGAAAGGCGACGCCCATGGACATACAGCGCTATTTGCTCGCAACACTTCTGTCTGCACTGATGACTGCAGCTCATGCCGAAAAAATTTTGATTGCGGCTGAAGATGATTGGCCGCCCTACTCGGCCAAGCAGGCCAACAGCGCTGAACCTGAAGGGTTTACCCCCGCGCTGGTACGCGAGATTTTTGCCCGCCGCGACATCGCGGTTGAGTTTATTACCGTACCTTTTTCCCGCTGCCTGCATTACGCCCAAACCGGCCACGCCGTGGCCTGTTTCAACGTCACCATTACCGATGCCAACCGCAATGAGTTCTTTTGGCACCCCACCCCCATGTTTCATGAAGGCTTGGCCATTTTCGCCCTGCGAGGCCGTTTTCAGCCGGAGTTGAACAGCCGCGATTTAGAAAACCACATCGTGGGCATTACTAACGCCTACACCTATCCGAGCGAGTTCATGGAGAACCCGAAAATTGAACGCGCGGTGGCGCAATCCGATGCCTATTTACTGAACATGCTGATCAAGCGTCGCGTGGACTTCATCATCATGAATACGCTGCCAGGGCAGCTGCGGATTCTCGACGAAAAGCTCGGCACAGAAATCGAACGCGTCGGGATGATCTCCCTCGATGGCTTCTGGCTGAGTTTTTCCAGAAATCATCCTGATGGCGAGCGCCTGTCAAAAATATTCGAAGAAGAACTGGTCAGACTCATGGCCAGCGGGCGCGTTGCCGAACTGGAGTTAAATATGAAGGCGCGCCTGGGGCTAAAAATCCCACAAGATGCCCAAGTGCGGCATTAACTAACCCTGAATGCCCTGCAGCCGTTTAACCATCCGCAACGAGTAAATGCTAAGCCAGGAGGCGTGCTGACAGAGGCATCATCTTCAATGAACCTGCCGGGCGCAGTGACGGAACAGAAGCTAACCTTGCCAACAAAGGTCGCTTACCCCACCCAGATTCAACCTGCCCTCGGCACATGGCATGATGCCCAGAAATGGCCTCACTTACGCCAATTGTTCCGCAGTCCAACGCTCACCCTGGCTTCATCCCCACGACTCGCCGCGAGATCATCAATGCAACCACACGTCGTATTGCCTCCTATCGATGACCTCAGCGCGGAATCAGCAACGTTGAAATGGGGCCTTGCCCTGCGCCGTTTCCCGCCAGAGCTGGAGGCTGAGTACCTGCGCTTTGCCTTCCAGAACTATCAGCAGACACGCCGCAAAGCCATCGTCCTGCTGCTGATCAGCATCGTGGCCTTTATCGGCTTTGATCTGCTGCTGAGTCAGCACTTGGTCAGCCCCACAATCACCCTACCGGCCATGGTCCTGCGCCTGTGCGCACTGCTGATTATCGTGTTCGCTGCCAGCCGCGTGCTGAAGTCCCCTGATGTGGCCACCGGCGACCTCTGGATTCCCATTGCCATGGGCAGTCTCAGCCTCGCCATGCTGCTGATCACAGTGCTGTATCTGCCCGTAGTGGAACAGATGCAACTGCCCTTCGGCCTGGAAGGCATGATGCTGATCCAGATGGTGATTTTCTTTCCTATTGGTTACAGCTACCGCAAAAGCCTGTATCTCGCCCTCGCCACACTGTTGCTCACCTACGTGGCGGTATACCTGGCGACTGCCGATGCACTGTCGATACAGTTTCACGTGTCAATGGCCTACCTAGTGGTGGCCAGCATTGCCGCCGGCGCGGCTGGCTATTGCCACGAACACTCGATGCGCACGCTATTCCTGACCAAGCGCACTCTGCGCAATATGGCCGACACTGACGGTCTGACTCAGCTATACAACCGCCGCAGTTTTGACCTGCTGTTGCAACGCGCCCTCCAGGAAGCTCAGCGCGAGCACAATTGCATTGCCTTGATCATGCTCGACCTCGACCACTTCAAGGCCTACAACGACCTCTACGGCCACCCTGCCGGTGACCTCGCCCTGCAACGTATTGCTGGCGTCCTGGCCGGCAATGCGCGCCGGGGCCTGGATTTTGCCGCACGCCTGGGCGGCGAGGAATTTGCCCTGGTGCTGCACAACCCGGACCGCACCTACTTAGCCAGTGTCTGCGAAAGCATCCGCCAGCAGATCCACAGCGGGCTGGCCATCGAACACCTGAAGAACCCAGCCCAGGTAATGACTGCCAGCCTCGGCGCCTGCTTCAGCCAAGCCGACGACAGCCCGACCAGCCTCTATCAGCGCGCCGACGAGGCGTTGTACCGGGCCAAAGCCGGCGGCCGCAATCGCGTGGAAATCGACTGATCCAGAGCCAGCCTCCGTGCCCGCTCAGCCAAGGTGCCCATACGCTCAACACGCACAGAGACATCAGGCGCCACCAGCGTTTCAGCGTGATTCTCCACGGGCCTACAACGCTGCAATGGTCGGATATTCTTAACAAATAACACTGATTTGTTTGACATATTTTACAGCCAAGGCAAACTGAGCCACGGTTCCGTCTGCTCTTCAGCTACCCTTTAGCGACCCTCTGGGCGCTTTCACTCGGCCAGCTGATGCACGCAACATGGCTATTGCGCGAGGCTGCAGCAAGGCAGACAGCACCAGTAAAAACAGGAAGCACCGCGGCAACACAGGTACTTCCTGCACAGAAACGGCAGGCGCCGGCCTGCCCTAAGGTGACATATGTCCAACAACAACACTGGCAACACCCAGAACGCAACACGTAAACCCGTAGTCCTGATGTCCATGGGCGCCCAAGAGCGCAAAGGCCACGACTACCAAGTGATGACCAACAAGTACATCCGTCCCCTGGTCGAAATTTCTGGCTGCGTGCCCCTGCTGGCACCCACCTGCTTCGGCACCGATGACCTTGAGCAATACCTGTCGATGGTCGATGGCGTCTACCTCACTGGCGCCGGCAGCAACATCGACCCGACGCTCTACGGTCAGGAAAACCTCACGCCAAGCAAGGCCCAGGACCAGGACCGCGACAACTTCGACCTGCCACTGATTCACGCCGCATTGGCCAAGGGCCTGCCGATCTTCGGTATCTGCCGCGGCATGCAGGAAATGAACGTGGCCCTCGGCGGCGACATGTACCAGAAACTCTACGAAGTTGAGGGCATGAACGACCACCGCGAAGACGACACCACGCCGCCGGCCGAGCAGTACGCCGAAGCCCACAGCATCCGCCTGGTGCCGGGCACCTGGCTGGCCGAGTTGCTGGGCCTGGAAGAAATTCCGGTCAACTCCCTGCACGGCCAGGGCATCAAAACCCTGGGCAAAGGCCTGGAAGCACTGGCCCATGCCGAAGACGGCGTGATCGAAGCCATTCACCTGCCGCAAGCGCCGCAGTTCACCCTGGGTGTGCAATGGCACCCCGAGTGGCAAGCCTCGCAAAACCCGCAATCGGTGCGCCTGTTCGAGGCCTTCGGTGCGGCCTGCCGTAAGCGCGTAGCCGAGCAAAACGGCTAAGCACCCGTTTAGCGGCATAAATGAATAGCGCAGGCCCTGGCCTGCGCTATTCATTTTCCATCTCCCCCTAGATTGGCGACGAAGGCACAGCAAGCTTTGGCAGCGCTGAGACCGTTCACGTCTGCGCAACGCTGATCATCCCTGGCTTAGCTACCAATCACCCCGCCGTCGAGTTTAGTGATCAGCACCGTGGTCGAGCGCGGGCGGGTTTTGCCGTCGCTGGCCGGGAAGCTGATGCCAGGGTGCTGGATATTCGCCCACATCGCCTTGCCATCCGGGCTCCAGGCCAGGCCGGTGATTTCGCAGCCGCGCGGGCCGACCAGAAAACGCCGCACCTCGCGACTGCTTGGGTCGGCACACAGCAATTGGTTGCAGCCCATGGCCTGCATAGCCGGCTCGGCATCGTCGTAATCGGTCTGAATCCACAGGCGCCCGGCCGCATCAAACGCCACCCCGTCCGGTGAAGAAAACAGGTCTCCATTGATCGTGCCGGTAAGGTTGGCCGGCACTGGCTGGCCATCCTTGCCCTTGGCGCCGCGCGCCTCACCGGCGAGTAGAAACAACTCCCAGGTAAAGGTGGTGGCAGTCGGGTCAGCGCCCTGCTCGTTAAAACGCAGAATCTGCCCGTGCAGGTTGTTCGGCCGCGGGTTGGCCTTGTCCACGGGTTGCTTGCTGCCGCGCCCGTCGTTGTTGGTCAGGGTGACGTAGACCTCACGGCTCTTGGGGTGCACGGCGGCCCATTCCGGACGGTCCATCGGCGTGGCACCGGCGCGGTCGGCTGCAGCGCGGGCGTTAACCAGCACCTCGGCCTGACTGGGGAAGCCATGCTCGGCGCTCAGGCCATTTTGCCCATGCACCAGCGCCAGCCACTGGCCGCTGCCATCGGCATTCAGCTTGGCCACATACAACGTGCCGTGATCCAGCAGGTCGCGGCTGGCCTTGGGGTTGGCGGCATCAAAGCGCCCGCTGGGCACGAATTTGTACAGGTACTCGCCCTTGGCATCGTCGCCGGAATAGAACGCCATGCGTCCGTCATCGCCCAAACTCAGGGCCGCGCACTCACGGCTGAAACGGCCGAATGCGGTGCGTTTGATTGGCTGCGCCTGTGGGTCGAAGGGATCGATTTCCACCACCCAGCCAAAGCGGTTGGGCTCGTTGACGTGGCCGCCATGGGCCTGATCCGGGTACGGCGTGGCATCGAAGCGCGGGTCGGCGGTTTCCCAGGCGTAGTTTTTACTGGTGCCGCTGCTGGCCAGGCCATAGCGCTTGTGCGCCACCCGCGCGGCGTAATCGGCCGGGTCGCGGTTGATAAAGTAGTTGGGCCAATTTTCCTCGCAGGTGAGGAAGGTGCCCCAGGGCGTGATGCCGGTGGCGCAGTTGTTCAGGGTGCCGAGCACCTCCAGGCCGCGCCGATCACTGGCGGTCTGCATCAGCGCATGGGCCGCCAGCGGGCCGGCCAGACGCATCGGCGTGAGCATGCTGATTCGGCGGTTGTAGGCCGAGTCCATGACCCGCTGCCATTGACCATCGGCGCCCTTGCGCACTTCGATCACCGACACCCCGTGGGCAGCCTGTTCCTTGCGCACCTCGTTGAGCGGCCGCGGTTTGCTTTGATCGATTTTGCCGGACGGGTGCAGCGGCGGGTTGATGTACTCGTGGTTCATCACCAGCAGGCCACGCTCGCTTTCACCGGGGAAAGCGAAGAAATCCATGCCGTCGTGGTTATCGCCGGCCTGCTTGAGCTGGGCCTGCCAGTCGTCGCTGGCGTCCGGGTTCCAAGCTGGGGCGCCCGCTTCCACCGGGTCACCCCAGGAGAAGAACGGCACGGCGCGGTAACCCTCGGCCACCAGCACGCGGTCAAAGGCCGGATCGATCTGCACCGGCACGCCCTTGAAGTTCAGCAACGGGCTGGCGCTGGCCTTGCCGCAGGCGCTGATACCACCGGCGAAGAAGCCCAATGCCGCCAGGGTCAAACCGCCCTTAAGCACGTTGCGCCGACTCGGATTGAGCAGCTCGGCCAGCGGCGGATTGGCGCTGGGATTGATGGTGATGTCGTCGTGGGCTTCCAGGCGGGCGTGGAATTGGCTGTGCTCGTTCATCACGAAGTCTCGATGGCTGTGAGTGGTGGTCCCGGAGTGCATCCGGGCTACGGCCCCTCTCCCCGGCCCTCGCCCATAAATCGGCGAGGGGGTGGTCAAGGTGGCTGACTGTTCTGGGTTATTCGATGCGGTAGTGGAAGGTGTTCTTTACCCCGACCACGGCCACTGCCTGGCCCGCGACAATGCGCGGTTGATAGCGGAAGGTCTTGGCCGCTGCCAGGGACGGACGCACAAACAGCGGATGGCAGTCGCCAGCCACCTGCGGGTCGGCCACCCGGCCTTGAGGCGTGACGGTGTAGGTCACGCTGCAATCGCCTTCGATGCCCTTGTCCAGGGCGCGATCGGGGTAATCCGGCGCCTCCTTGGCAATTGGCAGGTACTGGCGACTGGCGGCCGCAGCGGCCTCGGCCTGGCGTGCGCGCTCGGCGGCCTGAGCTTGCTGCTCGGCCAGACGCTGCTGCGCCTGTTGCTGGGCGAGCTGCTCGGCGGCGCGGCGTTGCTGGTCAAGACGCTGCTGCTCTTGCGCCTGACGCTCCTGCTTCTGTTTCTGCTCACGCTCGGCAACCCGCTGGCGCGCCAGGGCAGCTTGTTCGAGCTGTTGCGGCTGCACGCGCGGCTCGACGGGCGGGGCAACCGCAGGTTTGACCGGCGCAGGCTCAGGCGCGACGACGACCGGTTCGGGGGGTGGCGGCGCAGATGCAGCCGACGGCGCCAGGCTGATCAGTTGGGTGGTCAGGGTGCGCACCTCAGGCTCCTGCGCCGGACTGCTCTGCCACTGGCCGAGCAACCCCACCAGCACCAGCCCGTGCAGCGCCAGCGCGCCGAGCG
>OFRI01000195.1_pt1 | contig 16391 bp, 17 predicted proteins | sample 1543031 | NCBI WGS metagenome assembly OFRI01 (sample SAMN07774226, study PRJEB24372) | wastewater metagenome
ACCGGGGCCGGCAAGTCGATCATTCTGGACGCGCTTGGCCTGGCGCTCGGCGGGCGCGGCGATGCAGGCCTGGTGCGTAATGGCGCCAAACAGGCGGTTGCCACCGCCGTCTTCTCCGCTCCCGATGATCCCGATCTGCTGGCCCTGATCGCCGACAAGGGGTTCGAGGTTCAGCCGGGCGAAGAGCTGATCCTGCGCCGCGTCTTGGGCGCCGACGGTCGCAGCCGGGCCTACGTCAACGATCAGCCGGCCGGTGTGACCGCCGTGCGCGAGATCGGCGCGGCCCTGGTCGAGGTGCACGGACAGCATGAGACGGTGGGCCTGCTGGACTGGCGAACGCACCGCGCGTCGCTGGACGCCTATGGCGGGCTGCAGCCGCAGTTGTCTGCGGTCGCCTCGGCCTCCGCCAAGCTCAAGGTCGCCGAGGCCAAGCTGGCCGAGCTGAAGGCGCAGGCGGCGGACGCCGATGCGCGGCGCGAAGAGATCAGCTTGAACCTGTCCGAGCTGGATGCGCTGGATCCGCGCGCCGACGAAGAGACGGAGCTAGCGGGCGAACGCGCCCTGCTGGGCGCCGCCGAAAAGGCCATCGCGGATTTGGGCGACGCGCGCACTCAGCTTGGCGGCGACAAGCTGAGCCAGAAGCTGGGCGCGGCGTTGAGGGCCGTCGAACATGCGCGCCAGAGGGCAGGGCAAGCGGGGGCCGAGGGCGATCATCCGGTCATCGTCAAACTGTCGGCCGCCGTGGAGGCGATCGACCGCACCATGGTCGAGGCGGCGGAAGCCCTCGCCGCCGTGGACGCCGCCGCCGACGCCTTCGACTATGAGCCCGGCCGTCTGGACAAGGCCGAGGAGCGTCTGTTCGCCCTGCGCGCCGCCGCCCGCAAGCTGCACACCACTGTCGATGCCCTGCCGACCCTGCGCATTCGCCTGCGCGAGCAGCTTCGGCTGATCGAAGATGGGGAGGAGGCGCTGACCAATGCCGGGCGCGAGGCGGCCGAGGCGGCGGAAGCCTATGATCTAGCGGCCACCTTCCTGACCTCGGCGCGGGAAGCGGCCGCCGAACGGCTGACCGCCGCCGTCATGGGCGAGTTGGGCCCGCTGAAGCTGGAGCGCGCGCGGTTCCGCGTCGCGCTGGAGCCGATCGAGGGCCGACGCGGGCCGGACGGCGTCGAGACGGTGCGGTTCCAGATCGCCACCAACGCCGGAACCGACTTCGGCCCGCTGGACGCCATCGCCTCGGGCGGCGAACTGGCGCGTTTCGCCCTCGCGATGAAGGCCGCTCTCGCGAGCCGCGAGGACATGCGTCAGCCCGTGATGATCTTCGACGAGGTCGATCAGGGCGTCGGCGGCGCGGTCGCCGAGGCCGTCGGTTCACGCTTGAAACGCCTGTCGAACGGCGCCCAGGTCCTGGTCGTGACCCACAGCCCCCAGGTCGCCGCGCGCGGCCATGCCCACTGGAAGGTGATGAAGGCCGACCGCGACGGCCTGACCACCACCACCGTCGTTGCCCTGGACGATCAGCGCCGTCAGGAGGAGATCGCGCGCATGTTGTCCGGGGCTGAGATCACCGACGAAGCCCGCGCGGCGGCGCGGGCTTTGATCGGATAAGACAAAACCCCCGGAGCGCATGCTCCGGGGGCCGCCAAAATCAACTCAGGATCAGTTGGGCTTGGCGCCGGCGTTGGCCGAGCCGTTTGCGCTGGCGCCGGCCGACAGCGCTACGCCGCCGCGTGAGGCGGAAGCCGAACCGTTGGCCGAGCCCGAGCTGGCCGCGTCGCCGCGCGACGTCGAGGCGGAGCTGGATGCGTCGCCCGAAGCCGAGCCGGAGACCGAGGCGGAGTTCACGGTCGACGCGGCGCCTTGGGCCAGACCAGACGCGCGATCACGTGCGGCGCCGGCGGTGGTTTGAGCCGCGCCGACCGTCGTCGCCGCCGTGGAGGCTGCGGCGTCGCGGGTGCGGGCCGCCGTGGCCTCAGCGCGGGCGCGGGCCTGTTGAGCGCGGCGTTCGGCACGGGTCAGGGTGGACGTCGCGCGGTCGGTGACGCGCGAACTGTCCAGCGAACCGCCCAGGTTTCCGGTCAGGGAGCCGGCGCCCGTCGCGCCGCCGGTCAGGCCCCCGACTTGGCCGCCCAGGCTGCCGCCGAGATTGCCGCCCAGACCGCCCGAGCCGCCCAGGATCTGAGCCTGCGAGGCGCCGGCCAGCATCAGGCCGAAGGCGACGGTCGCGGTCATCAGGGTCTTTTTCATCGTCGTATCTCCTGTTGTTCCGGGCTTTGATCGCCCTCACAGGGTCCAACGACGGCGTCGGTCGGTTTCATCCCGGCAGACGAATCTTTTTTACGACGCCAGACTGCCGCGCGCGCCGACAGCGGCCGGCGGGGTGCGCAGGGAGAGGCCCGAAACCCCTTGGCCATAGACCGCGTCGCGGCCGGATGCGCCGGCGTCGACCGCGGTCAACCCTTGGCGGCCGGACTTGCCGATCAGGCCTGCGACCAGCGGCGCGGCGAAGGAGGTGCCGCGCACCGAAACGAAACTGCCGGCGCGTCCGGCGGCGGCCATGTCGGCGCCCGGCGCGGCGTAATCGACCTGATCTCCGCGCCCCGCTTCGGGAAGGACGCGGCCCTGGGCGTTGACGGCGGTGACGCCGATGACCTGGGGATAGGCGGCGGGGTAGAGGGGCGGGGCGGCGGGGCCGTCGTTTCCGACCGCAGCGACCAGGATGACGCCGCGCCGCTGCGCCGCCGAAACCGCGCGTTCAATCAGAGCGTTGCGCGGCCCGACCAGACTGATGTTCACGACGGCGACGTGACGTTCGACCATCCAGGCCAGGGCCGAGGCCAAGGCTGTCGCCGACCCGCCGGCGGCGCGGCCGCCGTAGATGTCGGCGACCAAAAGCGCCGCGCCGGGATCGCCGCCCTTGAAGACCCCCGCATCCCCGACCATCAGCGATGCGACCGCTGTGCCGTGCGCGCCCATCTGCGGCGGGCCGGAAAAGCCGCGTTGTTCTATGGCCAATCGGGCCAGGGCCGGGTGGGTCGCTTCGACGCCTGTGTCGATCAGTCCAAGGCGGGCGCCCGGCGCGGCGCCGTTCGTCTGTGCGGGAGCGGGCGTCGCGAGAGGTGCGGCCGCCATTCCGGCAGGAGAGGCGACATGGTTGAAGGTGATCTCCGCGCCGGGAGCCAAGTCACGAAGCCTCCGCACCGCGCGATCCAGAGACAGGCGACGTGGCGGCGCCAAGACCACGATCGACAGGTCGAGCGCGTCGAGACGCTCTTCGCGCAGAACGGTGAAGCCCGCAGCCAGAGCCTGTTCCCGCGCGTCCTGCGGCAAATCAACCGCCACGACTTCGCCCGTCACAACGGGCCAGCCGTCGGGATCCGTCTGGAGCGCGCCGCGCGAGCTTCGGACCATATCAGTCAGGCGGGCGGGCGCTCTGAGCGCATCCTCGACGGTATCGCGCGTCAGACCTTCAAGCGTTCCCCTTTGCGGAATGCGATCGGTCAGGCCTGAAGGCAGCGACGGAAGGGAGGACGGGAGGCCGATCTGCGCCACGGCCGGCGAGGCGACCGCGCAAGCCACAAGCGTCGCCGCCATCCATCCGATCGTCAGCCGGTTCAAAATCACCCGATCCGCTCCTTGCGCCGTCTTGCATCGTCAGGCGATCCATTCGCCTATGCCCATTCGCTTGTGACAAGGGATGAAACGCGCCGCGCCGCGCGTTTCATCCCTCATGACAGAGGAACACGCGTGGACGAATTTCAGACGGAGTTGGTGGCGATGCTTCCGCGCCTTCGCCGGTTCGCGCGCGTTCTGCGGCCCCAGGACGCCGACGCTCAGGACTTGGTGCAACAAACGGTCGAGCGCGCTCTGGCCTCTCGAAAGGGGTTCAGGGCCGGCACGCGGTTGGACAGTTGGGCGTTCACGATCATGAGACGGATCGCCATAGACGACGGTCGAAAGGCCCAGCGGTGGTCGCGTGTCGTCTCGCCCGAGGACGACGCCACGCCGCGGGCGCCCGATCCGGCCCAGGCCGGCGAGGGGTTGCGCACCGACGCCCTGGCCGCGCGCGACGCCATCGACGCCCTGCCGGAAGATCAGCGTCAGGCCGTGGCTCTGGTCCTGATCGAGGGCCTGTCCTACGCCGAGGCGGCGCAGGTTCTGGGCGTGCCTGCCGGCACATTGACCAGCCGACTGGTGCGGGGCCGCCAGGCCCTGGTCGAAATTCTCGCCGCCCAAGGAATAACCGGATGACCCGCTACGACGACGAAACCCTGATGCGGCGGATCGACGGCGAAATGCCGGTCGTCGAGCGCGAGCGGATCGATGCGGCGGCTGCAAGCGACGCCGATCTGGCGGCTCGGCTGGCGGCGCTGCGGACAACCAGCGCCGCTGCGCGCGCGGCCTTCCCGATCCAGAGCGATGCGCGCGATGCGGATCTGGCCCGGCTCATCATGGCGTCGGGCGCCGCGCCGACGAAAAGCGCAGGCTGGAAGCTCTGGCTCGGCCAAGTCTTTGCGCCCCGGTCGGCCGTCATCTGGGGCGGTCTGGCGACGACGGCCTTCGTCGCTGGCCTATTGATTGCGCCGTCGCTGAACGGGTCGACCGGGTTCGCCCTGACAAGCGACGGCGCCGTGGCGGACGCAGGGCTGGTGCGGGTGCTCAACACGGGCCTGGCGGCCGACGGCGCCGACGACCAAGGGCGGGCGGTCGGACTGACGTTCCGGAACGCCGAAGGACGCTGGTGTCGGACGTTCACCGCCACGCAGGACAGTGTCGCAGGGCTGGTCTGTCGCCAAGGCGAAGACTGGCGGCTTCAGGCGCTGGCGCCGGCGGGGTCTCCGGGCGGTGAAATCCGTACGGCCTCGAGCGACACGCCAGCCGTCGTGCTTGCGGCTGTCGATACGACCATCGCCGGAGACGCTGTGGACACCGCCGCCGAACGCCGCGCGCGCGACGACGGTTGGCGTTAGGCGCCCAGGATCCAGCCTTCTTCCTGTTCGACCTGGGCGATCAGCTCAGGCGTGGCGTCCTTGGGCGGGGCGAACGCCTTGGCCAAGTCGCCGGCCTCGTCCATCCGGGCGAGGGCCTCGGCCGTGGAGCGAACCTGGGCCTGGTCCTTGAACTCACCGGGTTGAGGCTTGGTCTCGTGCATCGACGGCCAGACCTCGACAACCAGGGCCGACAAGGGTTCCACGTCATCGGGGGTCAGCGCGCGCCAGCCGGTGCCGAAGGGCCAGACGGCGCCTGACGGGCCGAGGCTTTCCAGAAGCCGCCGCACAGCCGGGATGCCGACCAGGGTCTGGCCGCCCACGGCGCCGGCGCCGTGCATCTGCCACACGCTCTTGGGCTGAAGCCGGCCCTTGCGAGCCGCGTTTTCGGTGGCGCGGAACTCGGGGATGTCGGCGCCGGAGCCTGCTGGCGGTTTGGTCGTAGTCAACCAGCGCTGTGCCTGTTTGGCCGGCGCTCCCCACAGAGGCCAGGCCTCGTCGGTCATCAGCCGGTTCATCTTGGCCGCGACCTGATAGCGGTTGTTGGTGTTGTCGGGTTTGTCCACGACGTTGGAGGCGATGAATTTCCACATCAGCTGCCACGGGGCCTGCCCCGCCGTCCCGTCAAGCTTCAGGCGCGCAGCCGTGCCGGCGGGATAGCCGAAGTTGAAATCCAGCCCGACCAGCACCCGGTCGCCGCGCTTTCTGTGGTCCGCCAGAATCGAGGCCAGCAGGGCTTCGCCTTCGGCCCGGGTCGCGACATTGTGCGTCTCGGTATAGAGGCGGAAACGCACGTCGCGCTTGGCCACGCCGATCCACAGCGAGGTGTCGCCGAGCTTCTTGGTTTCGGCGGCTGTCCAGTCGGCGACGATATAGGCGTCGAAAAGGCGGGCCAAGGCGGCCTCCCTGATAAAGGCGTGTCGGATAGGAGTGAGCCGGGCTTCTAACGCCGCATCGCGGCGACTGAAAGGCCCATGCGCCGTCTCAGCCCTTCAGCAGGGCCTCCAGATGCGACAGCCAGCGGCGGCCGAGACGAAGCGCCTCGCCGGGCGACCCCGTCTGAACGGGCAGGGCGGCGTCCCACAGGGCCAGCTCGAACTCCGGGTGGCGGGCGTCGGCGAACATCAGGCGCAGCACGACCTGTTCGGCGTCGGGGGCCAGCACGTCCAGCGACTTGCGCGCCTCGCCCCGGCGGATGCGGGCGACGACGTGGCCGTCCACGATGATCTCTCCCCCCTCGACCTCATCGAAGGCGTAGACCAGGCCATGGGCGCCGTTGGCCCAAAGCACGACGACCTGTTCGACGTCGAAGTTCAGGGCGCAGGCGCGACCTTCGCCCGGCGACAAGGCCTCGACCTCTGGCGCGGCGCCCAGGGTCTTGAGCATGGCGCGGTGCAGGCGGCGCGGCGGCTCCATCCACCACGACAGCGCCAGGGCCAGGGTCGTCAGCAGGGCCGCCGCGAGGGCGATCAGCAGCACCACCCGCAAGACGTCGGCCATGGTCGTCAGGCCTCTAGATCAATGTCGACCACCACGGGAACGTGGTCGCTGGGTTTTTCCATGTCCCGGGCGTCGCGATGGGTCTCGATCCCCCGGAACCGGTCGGCGGCCTGTGGCGACAGCAGGGCGAAGTCGATGCGGATGCCGTGGTCCCGCTGCCAGGCGCCGGCCTGATAGTCCCAGAAGGTGTAGGTGCCGGCCGGTTCGCCGCCGATCTCGTGCGCGTCGGCCAGGCCCAGATTCTTCAGAGCGCGGAAAGCCTGACGGCTCTGAGGCTGGAACAGGGCGTCGTCGGTCCAGGCGGCCGGGTTCTTGGCGTCCTCGGCCTCGGGGATGACGTTGTAGTCGCCGCACAGGGCCAGCGGCTCCTCGAACGCCAGCAGATCCTGGGCATGGCGGTTCAACCGATCGAACCAGGACAGCTTGTAGGCGAACTTCTCGGTCCCGATCGGATTGCCGTTCGGCAGATAGATGGCGCCGACGCGAATGGGTAGGGGCGCCTCGACCAGGGCCTCGATGTAGCGCGCCTGTTCGTCGGTCTCGTCGCCGGGCAGGCCGCGTCGGATGTCGGACAGCGGATACTTCGACAGCAGGGCGACGCCGTTGTAGCTCTTCTGCCCGTGGGTCTCGACATTGTAGCCCAGGCTCTCGAAAGCCTCGCGCGGGAACTTCTCGTCCACGCATTTGATCTCCTGGAAACAGGCGACGTCGGGGGCGGCCTGCTCCAGCCACGCCAGCACGGTGGGCAGGCGGGCGTTGACGGAGTTCACGTTCCAGGTGGCGATGCGCATGACCGCGACGCTAGGCTGCGTCTCGGTTTTGGAAAAGAGGGCGCAAAAGAAAAGGGCCGCCGGATCGCTCCGACGGCCCTTCGATCAGTCTTTTGGCTGGCTTAGAGGCGACCGCCGGCGGGCGCCGCAGCAGTGGCCGGAGCCGTCGTCAGCTTGCAGCCGCCGCCGATCCGCTGGGCGGTGGCGCAAGGGTAGATTTGCTGAACCGCGTTTTCGGCGTTCAAGCGAGCGATGACGCCGTCGGCCCCTTCACACTTGGCTTCATAGAACATGCCGTTTGCGTTCTGCCCCATCAGACGGGCTTCGACGACGTTGCAGGATGCGGCTTCCGAGCCCGCGAGGAGCGTTTTTACGAAGGTGGCGTTTTCGGCCGTGGTCGTAAATTCACACGTGCCGTTCTCGGCCAGGACCTGAAGGCACGGCGTCTTGCTCCAAACGCCGGCGTCTTGCCTGATCCAGAAGCCCGGACCGTCGGAGCACCCGATTTCGTAGACGACAACACCGCCGTTGGACTGTCCCAGCACCTTGGTCTGATCGACCGCACAAGGAACGCCGGCCTGTTGAGCGTATTCGCGCAAGAACTTGTCGGTGTCGGTGTTGGCGGCGATCGTGCATTGTAGGCCGACATCGGCGGCGGGATCGCGTTCACGTGCCACGCGCGCCGAATAGGCGAGCGCAATGCAGCTGGTCGCGGACGGTGGTGTCTTCGATTCGATGATGAAGCCAGGACCCGTGGCGCAGGCTACCTCATACACCGACGTCTTGTCGGCGGTTTGCCCAAGCAGCTTGGCTTCACTGACCTGACAGTTGGCGCTGGCCAAGGTGGCTTGTTGCTGCGCGGCCGCCAAAATCTCTTCCGCCGTGGGTGGCGCCGGTTGACGCTCGCGTCGCGGTTGGTTGTTGCTGGGGCGCTGAACACGCGAGGGTGTCACCCGTTCGCTGGGGGCTTCGATCCCGTTTCGAGATCCTGCAGGCCCATACCCCGTTGACGGCGTCGTTTGCGCAAAGGCAGACACGGAAATCGCGCTGAAAACGAGCGCTGTCGCTGCGGCGAATATTCGAGCTTTCATATCGACACCCAGATTTGTCACTACCGACTACGTGACGTCGTATTGGCACGCGGTCAAGGCGAGTGTGGACGGCGGCGAGGGACACGGGCTAAGTATCTGCGCGTTTCGATTGGAGACTGACTTGGCTGATGGAACGGCGCCGGCGACGGCCGCGAAGGATGGGCGGGGCCTGACCTATCCGTTCGACACCGTGCCCGGCGCGGGCGAGGCGATCGAGGTCGCGCCCGGCGTGCTGTGGCTGAGGTTCGCCCTCCCGTTTCAGCTGGACCATGTAAATGTCTATGCGATCCGGGACGGCGACGGCTGGGTCGTTGTCGATACGGGACTAAAGACCGCGGCGACCATCGCAGCGTGGGAGACGGCGTTGGATGCGGCACTAGGCGGCAGGCCCGTGACGCGATTGATCTGCACCCATATGCATCCCGACCATATCGGCTTGGCGGGCTGGCTATGTGAGCGGTCGGGCGCGCCGTTGCTGATGTCGCGACTGGAGTATGTGACCGCGAGGATGCTGATGGCCGAGGAGGCAGGCGATGCGCCGGCGGACGGCGAGCGATACTATCGCGCCGCAGGCTGGAGCGATGAGCAGATCGCGCGCTGGCGGGCCGACTACGGCGGGTTCGGCAAGGGCGTGGCGACGATGCCGCGCAGCTATCTGCGACTGTCCGACGGCGATGTCGTTCAGATCGACGGCGACGACTGGAGTGTGGTGGTCGGTTCGGGCCATAGCCCGGAGCACGTCTGCCTGTGGCGGCGGTCGGACGACGTCTTCATCGCCGGGGATCAGATCCTGCCGCGCATTTCCTCCAATGTCTCGGTCTGGTCGACGGAGCCGGAAGCCGACCCTCTGGGTGACTGGATGGGCTCGCTGGACAAGCTGAGGGCGCTGTTGCCGGAGGGCGCGTTCGTCCTGCCGGCGCATGGCGAGCCCTTCTACGGCGTGCATGCGCGGCTCGACGCTCTGAAGCGGGGGCATGAGGTCGCGCTGAAACGGCTTGAGCGGACGTTGCGTCAACCGTCTAGGGTGGTCGACGGCTTCTCCGCCGTCTTCGGCCGAGTGGTCGGGGATGGGGTGCTGGGTATGGCGACAGGCGAGGCTCAGGCGCATCTGAACTATCTGGAACGACGCGGCCGCGCCCAGCGGACGCGGGACGAGAGCGGCGTCGATTGGTGGAGCGCCGTCGCACAGGACGAGGAAACGACGTGAGCGAACATATCCGCAGCGAACTGGCCGACGGCGTCCTGACCGTCACCCTGGACCGGGCCGACAAGAAGAACGCCATCACCCAGGCCATGTATTCGGCCTTGGCCGAGGCGACGGAGCGGGGGCGAACCGACGATGCGGTGCGGGCGCTGCTGCTGCGCGCGGAGGGCGACAGCTTCTCGGCCGGCAACGACATTCAGGACTTCATCGCCCTGGGCTCGCAAGGGGCGGGGCCGGGCGACATGCCTGTGTTTCGTTTCCTGAAGGCGCTGGCGGATCTGGACAAGCCGGCTGTGGCGGCCGTGAAGGGGCGGGCGGTCGGGATCGGCCTGACCATGCTGCTGCACTGCGATCTGGTGGTGGTCGCCGAGGATGCGCTGCTGTCCGTGCCCTTCGTCAATCTGGCGTTGGCGCCCGAGGCGGCGTCCAGCCTGTTGTTGCCGGCCGTGATCGGTCATCAGCGGGCCTTCGAACTGTTTGCGCTGGGCGAGCCGCTGGATGGCCGGACAGCCCTGGCGTGGGGTATCGCCAATCGCGCGGTCCCGGCCGATCAGGTCGAGGCGACGGCGGCGGAACTGGCGGCCAAGGTGGCGGCCCGCGCGCCCAACTCGATCCGCAAGACCAAGCGGCTGATGCGTGACGCCGAAGGCATTTGGGCGCTGATGCAGCGCGAGGGCGAGGCCTTCGGTTCGCAGATGAAGAGCCCCGAGGCGATGGAGGCCTTCATGGCCTTCACCCAGAAGCGTGCGCCGGACTTTTCGAAGGCGGGTTAAGCGGTCGTCAGAAGGCCTTGCCTTGATTTGGCGCAGCTTTGCTTCTAGGTGCGCGCGCCGATGTCGCACGCCCTTTCCATACCTCCGGCCGTAAGCCGTATCGAAGCCGAGACCCCGGCCGACGCCACAGGCGTGGACGCGCTGGTCATGGCCGCCTTCGGGCCCGGACGGTTCGCCAAGACGGCCGAACGTCTGCGTGAAGGCTCGCAGCCAAGCGCGGGCTTTGTCGTAAAGCGCGATGGGGAAGTCGTGGGCTCGGTGCGACTGTGGCCGGTCGTGGTTGGAGACACCTCGGGCCTGTTTTTGGGGCCGATCGCCGTGGACGCCGGCCGCCGGAGCGACGGTCTGGGCGCCGAACTGGTTCAGGCGTGCGTGGATCAGGCACGGACGCTGGACGTCGGCGGCGTGCTGCTGGTCGGGGATGCGGCCTATTTCGAGCGGTTCGGATTCGCCCCTGCGCCCGAGGCGATCCTGCCCGGACCTGTGGATCGTCGCCGTGTCCTGTGGCTGGCGACCGGCGTGGATCAGGTTTCGGGTTCGGTTCGCATCGGCTGACCCTTTCCCGCGCGGTTCGCGGGGCCTAAGTCAGGGCGATGGATAATCCCAAGTCAGGACTGAACGCCGTCGCCGAGGCGGCCAAACAGGCGCCCGGCAAGGGGCTGCCGCCAGTCCACCTGTGGCATCCCGAGCATTGCGGCGACATCGATATCGTCATTCGGGCGAACGGTGTCTGGATGCATGAAGGCTCGCCCATCGGCCGCAAGGAATTGGTACGGCTGTTCTCGACGGTGCTGAGGAAGGACCCGGACGGCTATCACCTGGTCACGCCGGTCGAAAAGCTGAAGATCACCGTCGAGGATTTGCCGTTCCGGGCTGTCGCGATGCGTCGGGAAGGCGACGCGCTGATTTTCACCACCGATGTCGGCGACGAGGTGAGGGCGAGCGAGGCCGATCCCATCGTCGTTGAAACCGATCCCACGACGGGCGAGCCGGCGCCGCGCATCCATGTGCGACGCGATTTGTGGGCGCGCATCGCGCGGTCGGTCTTCTATGAAATGGTCGAAATGGCCCAAGAGGTCGATGGACGCTTGGTCGTTCGGTCGGGCGGCCAGGTCTTCTCGCTGGGCGCGGTGACGTGAGCCTGGAGACCTTGAAGGCGCGGCTGGTCGATCGGCTGGGGCCGGTCGAGACGTGGCGGCCTGAACTGGTCGCGGCGCGGTCGGACTTCGACCTGAACCCGCAAGCGACACGGACGGCCAAGGAACTTCGGCCAGCGGCGGTGCTGATCCCCATCGTGGCGCGGCCCGATGGGGCCACGGTGCTACTGACGCGGCGCGCCGACACCCTGGCGCGGCACACGGGGCAGATCGCCTTCCCGGGCGGTCGGCTCGACCCCGGCGAAACCGCAGTTCAGGCGGCGCTGCGTGAAGCGGACGAGGAGGTGGCGCTGGACCCGTCGGCGGTCGAGGTGCTGGGCCTGTCGGACGCTTATGAGACGGGGACCGGATTTCTGGTGACGCCGGTGATCGGCTGGCTACGCGAGGCGCCGGTCACGACGCCGTCGCCGGACGAGGTCGCCGAGGTGTTCGAGACGCCGTGGGACTTTCTGATGGACGCCGCCAACCACCGTCGCGACTTCTACGACATGGACGAGGGGCTGCGGCGCTGGTTCTGGGCCATGCCTTGGGGCGAGCGCTACATCTGGGGCGTGACGGCGGGGATCCTGAAGGCCCTGCACGTGCGGCTATATGGCGACGAGGCTGCGCCAGAGGCGGCGTCCGACGAGGACGCGGCATGAGCGTCTCCGTGAAGGGACAGCCCTGGTTGGAAAGCCAAGCGACGCGGGCGGTGATGCGGGCGCTGGAAGCGGCGGGCGGCGCGGGCTGCGCGCGGTTCGTGGGCGGCTGCGTGAGGAACAGTCTGTTGGGCCAGCCGGTCGACGACATCGACATCGCCACGCGCTTGCGACCCGAACAGACCATGGCGGCGCTGAAGGCGGCGGGGTTGAAGGCCGTGCCGACGGGCGTTGAGCACGGCACGGTGACGGGCGTGTCGGAGCGGCGTCCCTATGAGATCACGACCCTGCGTCGCGATGTGGAGACGGACGGACGCCGTGCGGTGGTCGCCTTCACCGAGGACTGGGCCGAGGATGCGGCGCGGCGGGATTTCCGGCTGAACGCCCTTTACGCCGATGCGGCAGGGACGGTGTTCGATCCGACGGGCGGCGGGCTGGAGGATGCGGCGGCGGGACGCATCGTTTTCGTCGGCGAGGCGGAGACGCGTATCCGCGAGGACTATTTACGCATCCTGCGCTTCTTCCGGTTCTACGCCTGGTACGGACGGGGAGAGCCGGATGCGGTCGGGCTGGCGGCGTGCGCGGCGCTGAAGGGCGGCATGGCGCAGCTGTCGGCCGAGCGGGTGTCCAAGGAACTGCTCAAACTGCTTGCGGCGCCCGACCCGCGTGCGGCGGTGCAGGCGATGGCCGATACCGGCGTGCTGGCCCAGGTGCTGCCGCAGGCCCAGCCGCTGGCGCTGTTCGAGGCGATATGTGACCTGACCGACGATCCGGTGATGCGGTTGTCGGCCTTGCTTCCGGCTGATGTGGCGGAAGTGATGGAGATCGCGGTTGGTCTGAGATTGTCGAACGCGGTGCGTGATCGGCTGGCGGCGGCGGTGGCGGATGGGCCTGCCGTTTCGCCGACGATGAGCGACGCCAAGGCGCGGGCGGCGATCTACAGGATGGGACGCAGGACGTTCGAGGATCGGCTGATGCGGGCTGAAGCGGCTGGAGGGGGCGATGGCGCGCGGCTGCAGGCGCTCAGCGCCGACTGGACGCCGCCCAAGATGCCGGTCGGGGGGCGCGATCTAGCGCGTCTGGGCCTGAGGCCAGGGCCGGAGACAGGGCGGGTGTTGAAGGCGTTCGAGGACGGTTGGGTCGCTGACGATTTCCCTGCCGAGGGGCATGAGGCGCGGCTGAAGACCCTTATCGCGGCGGCTGAGCGCGGGTGAACTCGGTGACGACGGGGCGGTGGTCGGATCCCGTCGGCTCGCCCAGGCTGCGCGTGATCAGGGCCAGATCCGGCGTACGATAGACCTGGTCGATGGTGATGCCGGCGAAGGCGGGAATCTGGCTGGGCCAGGTGCCGGGCCAGCCGGGCGCGGGGATCAGGTCCAGGTCGGACTGGATTTGTTTGCCGATTCGAGCGGTGGAGACGCTGTTGAAGTCCCCGGCGGCGATGACGGGATGGTCTGGCGCGGCCTTCATCCGCTCGGCCAGGGCCATGACTTGGGTGATCTGGCCCCACTGATATTGATAGGGCCAGGGTCGGGTCAGGTGGACGCCAAAGACGTTGATCGGGCCGATGGGCGTCTGAACCGTTGCCCCCACGGCGCTGAGGCCGTCGGGACGCTCGGGCAGGCGTTGCAGGATCGGATACCGCGAGGCGATGATCGAGCGCGCGTGGTCGCCGGCGCGCGCCTGGCCGATCAGAACACGATGGGGATAGTCCGGCAGCAACTGGTCCAGCCGCGAGGCCGGGGCCTGCCCCAACTCGACCAGCACCAGGATGTCGGCGTCGGCGGCCGCGATGGACCGGCGCATGGCACCGACATCGGTGTTGAACACATACAGATTGGCCGAATAGACCCGGACGATCGGCTGGTCAGGCACGGGCACGCCCTTCGTCGGCGTCCATTGCGGCCAGACCGACAGGGCCAGCACCACGCACGCCAGTCCACCGACGATCGAGGCCGGCCATAGGCGAAGGAGCAGACACGCCACGGTCACGCCGACGGCCGCCAGCAATACCGGCGATGTGAACTGCGCCAGGATATCCACCCAGCGATGGCCGATGCCGCTGAGCGCCGCCATGCCGAATGCCGCCAAGCCCAGCAGCAGGGCGCTCGCCGTCACATTCGCCGCCAGCTTTATCAGGGTCATCGAAGACGTATCTCTCGGATTGAACAGGACGCCTCGCCCAGCGTTAAGGCGACGCTTTGGAGGGCGACATGGCCAGACGGTCGATCCGGGATATCGAGAACATCTGGTCCAATGTCGAGGGCGTCAAGAAACTGTCGGATCGGGTCATCGGCATCGGCCCGTTCGGCATGGGGCTGGACGCCATGCTGACCTGGGTGCCGGTCGTCGGCACGGCCTATACGGTCGGGACGGGCGGCTGGCTGATGCTTCAGGCCGTGCGGGCCAAGGCGACGCCGGCGACCCTGGCGCGGATGGGGGCCTATATGGCCATCGACACCGCCACCGGGACCGTGCCCATCGCGGGCGACATCGTCGACACCTTCTTTCCCGGACAGCTGATGGCGGCGCGGGCGCTGCAAAAGCACATCGAAAGCACCCACTGGGTCGAGGACACCGAGGCCAATGCGCGCGCCACTGGCGACCACGAGATGCACGAGGCCCGCGTGCAGAACGACAAGACGCTGAAGCGGATCATCTATCTGCACGATTGAGATGCGCTGGCTGAGTCAGCCTAGCCATCGTTTTTCCCGCAATGAAGCCGCCTGAAATCAACGGTCTGATCCAAATGACCGACCGTCTCCCGGCCTGAGGAAGCGCTGCGCCCAGACTGATCTCCACGACAACGGAGACAAGAATGAGCGACGATTTCAGCCCGCGTCTGAACCTGCCCTATCTGGCGGCGGGGCAGATGCAGAAGCATGTGACCCTGAATACGGCCCTGACCCGGCTGGACGCCCTGCTGCAGACGGCGGTGGTCAGTCGCACGACGGCGATCCAGCCGGCCGATGCATCGGATGGCGATCTTTATATCCTGCCGGGAGAGGCCGAAGGCGCAGCCTGGGCCGGGCGGCCGGCCGGAACCCTGATGCGGTTCGAGGGCGGCGGCTGGACCACCGTGACGACGCCGGACAGCATGATCGCCTGTGTTCTGGACGAAGGCGTCGTGGTGGTGCGGGCCCGTGCGGGCTGGATTGCACTGGGGCAGCGACTGGGCGAGGTGCAGGGCCTGACGCGGCTGGGTCTCGGGACGTCCGCCGACGACGCCAATCCCCTGGCGGCCAAGATCAACGCTGCCCTGTTCACGGCGCGCGGCGAGGGGGAAGGCGGCGACGGCGATCTTCGCCTGACGCTGAACAAGGCGACGGCGGGCGATGTCCTGTCGCTGCTGTTTCAGAGCGGATACGCCGCTCGCGCAGAGCTGGGTCTGATCGGCGACGACGATCTGAGCCTCAAGGCCTGCGATGACGCTGGGACATGGCGGTCGGTGTGGCGTGTGGATCGCGCGACGGGGCGTATCGCCTTTGACCAGGGGGCGGTCCGGCGTGAGACGACGCTGTTCACCAGCGATGACGACTACGCCCTGCCGGCCTGGGCGTGCTGGGTCGAGGCGACCTGCGTGGGCGGCGGCGGCGGCGGGGGCGCAGGATTGGCGGGTCCGGCTGGCGCCCCACGCCTCGGCGGTGGCGGAGGCGGCGCCGGCGGGCTGAGCCTCGCGCGATGGTCGGCCGACGATCTGGAGGGCGTTCTGTCGATCAAAGTCGGCGCCGGCGGGATCAGTGGCGTTTCGGGCGGCGATAGCGAGTTTGCGATGGGTGGCGCAGTCCTGTTGCGCGCGACGGGCGGGACCGCAGGCGGCCTTGGCGTCGGTGGAGCAGGCGGTATCGGCCAGCGGCTCGCCAACTCCGGCGGCAGCTCTTCGACAACCGCAACGGCGACGATGGGCTCAGAAACCCTTTGCCCGGACGGGCCCGGCGGAGGCGGGGCGGGCGGCGGTCTGAGCGCGGCGGATGTCGCCTATGCCGGAGGCGCGGGCGGTGCGGGCGGTTGGTCAGGCCTTTACGCGGCCGGCGGCGTCGCGGGCGATGCCGGCGCCGTTGATGCCGCCACCGATAACAGCGATATCGACCAGCCCGTGATCCCTGCCTGCGACCGGCGCAGTGCCCTTCATCGCTTGTTGCTACGCCGTTTCTCGGCGCGGCGTGGCGCCGCCTTTGCCGTCGCACGCGCCTTGCTCGGCTTCGGCGCCTGCAAGCCATAGGTGGAGAACCCCTTCGCGGTGTCGGCAATCTCCTCGTCGGACAGGATG
>OFRI01000197.1_pt1 | contig 16317 bp, 42 predicted proteins | sample 1543031 | NCBI WGS metagenome assembly OFRI01 (sample SAMN07774226, study PRJEB24372) | wastewater metagenome
GTTAGGGTAGTTATGCGTTTTTACTTTAGGCATCGGTTTATAATAACAAACAAACAACGTTGAATATAACTGTCAAATAGTGCTGTATAATAATATACACGAACTACAAAATATTGGTTATTATACTAAATTGATTGATACTAATATAAACTATACCCAGGGTATGTAAAATAACTGTACCGGGGGTATGAGAATTATGAGAACACGAAGAGTTTTCCACAGGACGATAGAAGTTTTCCACAAGTAAACGAAGAGTTTTCCACAGGTTTTCCACAATCTTATGAGGTTTTCCACAGGTTTGTGTAGTTTTCCACAGGTAAACGAAGAGTTTTCCACAGGTTTATGAGAGTTTTCCACAGGGCAATTCTTATAAACCCTTGCAAACACTACAACTACTTCTAAACCTGTGGAAAACTATTACAACGAACAGTTCTTATACTCTATACTACCACGAACAACCTGTGGAAAACTACTTTTCCACAGGACGAAGTAGTATCATACTCACAGATACACGAAGTTATTATCTCAGTCCACGAAGTCATTATAACACACGAAGTCGTGTGTTGTCAAGTGTCTCAGAATGTGTCGGAAATCTTATAATCCCTTGGAAACACTTGACAAATAAACTGTGGTGTGTTATAATTAACAGCCTTAGAAGACAATAAGAACTTATAATACTTCATAATAACAGACATTATACTATAATAGCAAAATATAACACATATGTTTTTAATAACATTAATTAATCATTTCTAATTACATCAATAGCAGACACACATATCACATTTCTTGTACTTTAGCAATCGCATCACAGATAAGTGTAGTCAGTAATATACACTGACCAGAGAGATCACATACTACATAAACAGTTTGCTTTGTGTGAATGTCTTGAGTGAAACGAATAGTCATTTGATTAATGAATGAAGGTTAATAATAAAGAGAAAGGTTTGGAACAAATAACCAGATGTATTCACCGTGTTCAGGTTCAATTCCATTCACAACAAATTCAGAATGAATTGCATCGGCACTAGCATAATCATCTATGTCAATCAAATACTCAAGACGATTCATAAATGTTTCAATTAGTTCATCAATACAGGTTTGTTTGGTCATTTGACTTGTGAAAATAAAGAGATTAACCTTTAAGGATATCATCAATGATTTGATTTGCTGTAACTGCTAATTGATCTACCTTCTTTCTATTAGGTAAGAAGGTGTTAGCATCAGGTACAGGTGCCTTGTCTTCTACTGTGAGAGGATTAGTTCCCATCGGTGCTTTAGATACTCTTACAGACTGTGTGAGAGAGTTAAGTACATTCTCTGCTTTATCTGCTAATATAGTTGCTTTCTTTTGTTTGTTACGGGCACTAATAGATTGAGCAGAAGTCATAACTCTCTTCGATACTTCAAGTTCAGCAATACGTGCCCAACGCTCTTGTTTCTGTTCTTGAGTTTTGGTGAAGGACATGCCTGCTTTTGTTGATTACTCCGTAATCATAGCACGGACTGGAGGGGTTTGGGAGTGTTATGTGCCAGTGCTACAACTGGCACAAGGGTGTCTGTACTACCTGAAGTATTAGTATCTAAAAGTCGTGTCGGAATACATAACCTTTCATATGTCCTTTTACATAATCATAATCATATGATAGTGATTGATGGAATGTTTCAGCCCAGTCTATTACTAATGCATCAGGGACATCCATGATATCATTATAGTAATTCTCGGCAAAGTCTGCCTCTGACTCATACTCACCTATATAAACTTCCAGGGTTGAGGCAATATCGCGAATATTATTGATTTCTAAGAAAGCATCAACAACATCAAACCCAACTTTCTCACCTTGCTCCACATAATCAACATAATAAGCAATCAAATCATCTCCATTGTATTCTTTCAGAAACTCTAGAATATCATCCAGAGCATAGTTTTCTTCTACCAGTTCAGTAATATAATCTAATGCTTTCTGTGATAGTTCAGAAGCAATTTCAATTGGAACAGCAGTGAGAGTCATTTGGGTTTGGTGTGTGTGGTTTGCTCTTAAAGTATAAGGGCATTGGAGGCGATCCTGGTGCCCTCTTGTGCCAGTTCCTAAACTGTCAGGAACTTGAGTTCTTCTTGAACTCGAAGCATCGCCGAACGACTATATCCCGTGGCATAGGGATAAGATAGTTCACTATCTTCTGATCTGGAATCTACTTTATAGCAGACATTGATTGCAGCATCAAGACTATCAATCAGTGCCTCAAGTGTAGAGACAGAAACTTGAATGGTTTTCATAATCAATCAAGGCAAACAAAATCATAATCAATAATGTCTTCACCTTCTTCAAAGTTTAGACAATCGGCAATAGCATCAGGAATGAACTTGCGAGGGTGACTATTCTCATCAATCGCAATTTCAATCTTAATAACCCAGTTTTTGGTGTTCATAATCAAGGAAGAATAGAAAAAGAATTACAGAACTTACGAACCCAATGTAAAGTATCAAGATACCCACGAGGATTAGACATCACCATACTTGTATCCTTACGAGGATTGTAAGCAACAGCAACGTAACTATAAACATCAGGTGCTTCTTCAATCTCTTGAATCCACATTTGATTTACATTACCATCCTGCCAATCCCAACGAGAAGTAGTGTAGGAATAGATTTCGTTCATTCAACTTGACCCTCAAATCCCCAGGATTGTACAAGAAAAGTGGGATTTAGTTTTGCACACAAATTCCAGGCATCTTGAGCAGTTGCTGCCATATAATTAAGGCGAGTAGAGTAGTTTTTGTCAGTGAAGATACCACGGAAAGAGTAGGATTGTTCGGTCATTTGAGTTTGAGTGAAGTTGGTATGTTGAGACAATGATAATTAGAAATCAAACACGTCAGAGTTAATTTGAACCACATTCACCTTCGGAGAATTGAACTTAACACCATCCTTTGTTTCAGTCACTCCATAATCCTCATAGAGACATTTTACAAAGGTTTCGTAATCACCACAGTTCTGTGCTAAGTGATACAAACCCTCAACATTGTTTATCCACAAAGCAACATTCCAGGTCTCATAGTTATTCCACCCGTTGTAACTAATATCAAGAGCATTGAGTTGATAGGTTGCGGTGGTCATCTGCTTTTGTTGATTACTCCGTAATCATAGCACGGACTGGAGGGGTTTTGGTGATGTTATGGACAGTTGCACAACTGGCACAAGGGCGTCTGTACTACCTGAAGAGTTAGTATCATTTGACTTCATCATATTGAATCGAATTGATACACCAACCAGACTTATAACTAATCATCTCACAAAGTTCATTCTCATCATCTACATTCCATAATGTTTTGGTATAAGCTTTTTGTAGTTGACCTTGTAGCATTTCAGTATCAATGTACTCACCACAATCATCTGTGAGATCAAATTCAATATCAGTGATTTGGAATTTCATTTTGTTTGATTTAGTAGAGTTGCAGTTTGCTTTAGAACTTCTTTAATCTCAGCATCAATCTGCTCAAGAACTTGTGAATAGATGTAGTCACTATCACCTACACCAATCAACACCTCTTCAACTACACCGTCAGAGTAAGTTACCTCATTACAATCATCATCTTGAGTGGTAACATCATTGCTGGTGAATATAAATGCTGCAACTGGTGCAGATTCACCTTGCTCTACAATCTTGCGATTGATAGAGTCACGAAGTTGGGAAAGTGTGTAATACATTTTGTTTAATTGGAGTTACTTTGTTTCAGGAAAGAATTTGGCGAAGTTGTCAACTACAATTTGACAGGCAAGAGTCCTAACTTCATCAAGATACTCTACCTCACCAAATTGTGAGTCAAGGAGTGTAATTAAATCCTGCTGTATTTGTTCTCTTGTTTGGAGCAAATAACCTTCCATTAGCTCATCATACATCTGTTGAGTAGTCATTTGTTGAGATTGAGTTGAAGAGGTTTGTATGTATAACCAAATCCTTGATTGGATTTAGTATTATTTTTCATCTGTTGCTGTGTCTTTTTTTGTTTGTATTTGATTATTCTTTCTTCAACAGGAAGAATAGATTGTTTTGACCTTTCACTCAGTTCACTACAACTTTGCTTTCGTTGATTAATATTCACAAAATATTCACTAGATTTCATTAGTTGTCTCCGAAGTTGTTGGTAAGAAAGTCGTCAAGTTCAGACAGGTCAGTATCATTCAACCGAACAATATACTCTGTGATGATTGTTGCCAATAGGTCAGAATCTTTGAGACATAATTCATATAACAACTCTTCACGTTCAGAGTTGAAGTTTGATGATACGTTGTAGGTCATCACTTACGAAGGGGAGAAAAGAACGTGACAGTAATCAATGGACTTGATGCACCAACCAGTGGCACAAGTAATTTCTTCAACTAAATCATCTTCATCATCTGCATCCCAGATTTGACCGATGGTTTCATCAATGATTTGTTGTTGAGGCACAGGATCACCTTCCCATCCCTCATCATAATCATCACCAAAATCAAACTCAATTTTAGTAACTTGAAACTTCATTTGCGGAGGGGAGAATTGAAATAACGAGTGAAGCATAACACCAGAATGATTCCAGTACTGATAACACCAACAAAACCCAGATAGGTTGTAGTATTACCAGTGAAGTTGAGAGTGTCGATTGTCATAATCAATTTACCACAAGAGCAAGGTTAGCAACACGATCTTCAGGAACAAAATCCTGAAGTTTATCAAGGATAATCTCAAATTGTTGAGATAATTTGGCATAGTATGAAGCAAGATGAACATTCTCTGCCTCCATACAATTATCTCCAACATCATCAAGAGCAGAGATAATATCTAACAATTCGCCAGATGTGAAAGAGATAGTAGTCATTTTGTTTAGGAAAAGATGGAAACTAATGGTTTGAAGGTATAACCATCTTCACCAGCATCAAGTGCCTCATATACAACTACATTCTCACCATTACATTCAACACTCCAATCAAGTGCATTTTCCTTTGCATCATCAAGATTAGTGAACCATTCAGCATCGCACAAATCAAAAGAAACAGGACAACAAACAAACATCTCCCTCTCTCCTTTGGTGAATTACTCCGTAATTATAGCACCTCCAGGGTGCCTTTGGGAGTGTTATGTGCCAGTGCTACAACTGGCACAAGGGTGTCTGTACTAGGACAGATTTGAGATATACTTTCGCAATAAATGCAATCCTTTTTTAGTATCAAATCTTGCATCATAAACTAACATAAGTTCTTCTACAAGATCAGCATAAACATTTGGTACTCGAATGAGTTTTGTATCATTACCTGAATTTTTGTACTTTGGCTGAAATACCATAGTTCTATTTGTAACACATATATTATGTAGTAACTATCTCACCTTGAACAAACACAACATCTACAAGTCCTTGAATCTTTTTTGCAATCTGATCACCATAACCATTGGAAACTGGAATGATAATCTTACCATATGGCTTCTTGTAAAACTCAAACTGTCCAGGTTGTAGTTGTTTGTTTTGTATTGCACTCCGATCTTCTTGAGATACTCGTATCACTCTACCAATCGTTTGAAGCATCTCAATCGTAGGAAGATTACGCAACATAATACAATGCGTCAGTCCAGGCACATTGATACCCTCAGACAAAATAGAATAATGAAACACAATCATCTTTTGTGTGCTGTCCTTACCCAGAAGTGTAAGTTGCTCAAAGAACTTTTCCCTTGTAACTTTCTTACGATTGATATATGCACCGTGCTTGGACGTAATGTGCATTACCACATAGTCCATATCAATCAATGATTGTAGAAGTGAAGTATGTGACAGTGCATCCCAGATTACTTTTGTAGAAGGAGCAGCAACCAATACCTTTGGTGCTGTTTCATTCATATTATTCAGAATACCAAGAATATTCTCTGCATCCACAAACGCAGCATTCTCTTTCGTGCGAACTTCATCAAACTCATAGGTCTCCACTTGTGGTGAAAGAATAGTTCCGACACTTACAAGTTCCTTTGCACTAATAGAAATAATATTACTGCCATATACAGTACTGTTGCTCATCGCAATCTTAGGAGTTGCAGTAAAGAAATAAGCAGCATTGGATGATTCAGATGTACGAGCAACACCTACACTATTCATTGGTTTGGTAGAATTGTGTGCTTCGTCAAAATATGCAACATCAATCACAATACCTGACTCATTTACTCTTTCTAATGAGTGATAAGTAGTGAAAATCAAATGATGTTGATGAAGTGCTTTTGCTACTGCATTATGTGCCGCAATCTTGTGTGATTGTGTGCTACTAAAGTGATGAGTTTCTCCACTATGTACGTGAGCAATACAAATCTCTTCGCTCTTTAGATACTGCTCAAACTCATCAGAGAGTTGATTAGCAAGCAGAATGCGAGGAGCAACAACAACAATCGTCAGAGGAACATCAGACGCAGCAATCCGATTCTTTGCATCCTGCATCATCACTACAGTTTTACCACCGCCAGTAGGTATCAACACCTTACCCTTTGAATGCTTTGAAATCTCACTCAAAGCACGTTGTTGATAATCAAGAAGTTGCATAAGATGAATGACCGAAAGTACATTATAGCACCTCCAAGGTGCCTTTGGGGATGTTATGTGCCAGTACGATTAGTGGCACAAGAGATTATAATATAAACTCTTCAATTAGATAATCAACAGTGACTTGATACTTAGCAGCAAGTGCTTCCATATCAATAGCAAACTCATCTGCATCTACACAATCAGGATGTTCACAAAACAAATCAAGGCTTTCTTCAGTCATCAACATACACCACACCATTCATAGGGTTAACATTTACTGGTTCAGTATTGAAACCTGTAACAACATAACCTAAACCAATACGCTCCACACACTCAGTATAGAATCGTTCTGTACGAATACACGATGTGCTCATAGTGTCTCCTCTAAACTTCAATACTTTGTAGATAAATGAAGTAGAACCCAGAATAGGAAAGAAATCTACATCCATAGAAGTTTCTCCTGAAACTTTAGAAATAGCAGACAGTTGCATAGTCTTTGGTGAATTACTCCGTAATTATAGCACCTCCAGGGTGCCTTTGGGGATGTTATGTGCCAGTACGATTGCTGGCACATCGTATCATCTAACTTCCTGAAAGTGCTTTTTGAGTTGAACCTGATGCTTGCCGGTTGAGTGATACTGAAGACCCACAACCTGCACCAGCAAATGCACCTTCACCACTTGCACCTTTCATTTTAGGACCACGACTTAATTTCAAAGTAGAAACTTTATCTTGCACTACTTTTGCATCTTCATGTAATCTACCTTCTTCTTTCTTCATTTCAATTAATCTGATTGCAATATTATCTGCAAATGCTTTACGAAAGTTAAGTTTGAAACTACGAGAAACTGGAGTTCCATTAAGTGAAGACATAACTTTTTCTGCTTTATGTGCCAGTTCACATTCTTTTTCCATTACCTGTACTAGGTAATCAAAATACAATCTTACTTGAATTTGTTGTGCCTCACTTCCAACAATTTGTAATGATTTTAGATCACCAGAGTTTGATATATATGCCTTTGCATCATAAAAGATAGCAATAGCATTTAGTATCATTTTATAAGCATAGTTGGACTTTTTGAATGTTAGAAATTCTTCATCCATAACTTGAGTTACACTTGCTTCAGTAACTGTAACTCCGTACTGATTGCAAAGTTTATCAATCATCTTTGCAGCAGCAGATGCCTCACCTTCAAACTCAGTTCCATTTTGCAACTTCAATATTGATTGAATTTTAGCAATAACTTGAGAGCGATCCATGAAGGACTTTTGGTGAATTACTCTGTAATTATAGCACCTCCAGGGTGCCTTTGGGGATGTTATGTGCCAGTGCGATTGCTGGCACAAGGGTTACCACTCATAACTCTTGTAGTCATCACTTACAGGACCATCAGGGTCAAACAATACATAATCTGCTATATCTTTGAGTTGCTCTAGCAATTCTGATAAACAAACAAGACCTCCATCTCTATAGAAATCTCTCATTCCAATATCTGTGGAGAAAAGAGCACACTCAGTATTAGCAACATAAGCAAAAGTATTCACCTCTTTTGCTTCAAGTGGATGTAAATGGGCAGTAGACAGGATTGCAATTTTGTTGAGTTCCATCATTTTTGAGATTGTTTGAATAATGTGATGTACTGATAGTTTTCTGGATATACAATCAAACAAACATTATTGAGTTTACTATCACCTTGAGCAATACACACCACAATATAACTATCACAAATAAATTGAATTACTCCAACTTGTTTGTGATAGTATACCTCTAAACCTTCATAGAATTGATCGTTCATCATTTATCTCGCGTAAAGATATGACCCACTCCAGTCTGCTCTGCGTAACATTTCTTCTCTTGATTTATCATCCAAGAGATTGTAACGAATACCCTTTGCAGGTGCTTTGTATGATGCTGGTTTGTAACAATCACCAGTTTTCATATCTACAAACATATGAACTGATTTTGAACCACCAGGATTAGTAATATGCAAAATCTTTGCATACTTTCTACCTTTCTCATACACAAACTCATCTACACCTTCACCTTCACATATATCATCAATTCTTTTTTTATGATAGTCTACATTATCACCCCTATCTATACTAACACGATGAACTTGAATTACATAGTTTTGATAGTTGGTACGTAGAACTTGACAAAGAAGTTCTACATAATCCAAAACACTTTTTGCTTGTGCAGTTGCAGTAGGTTGCATTTGTTTGAAATCAGTGAAAGTCATTTGAAATTCAGTTTAAGTTTGAGTGCTTGAAGTGCTTGTTTCCTTGCCTTGAGTTGTCCCTTACAAGTGCCTTTAGTATTCTTTTGTTTACCTGAATTGTGAACCCAGTTTGGAACTTTCATTAGACTTGAGATAATTGGATAAGACGATTACGAATATCAAATAATTCCATAGTATCCATATCCATAGAATCAGAATCTACATTAGCAAATTCTTCTAAATTGATATTTCCATTCTCATAGATAGGAGAATAGCACAATTCATCACTTTCAGGAGATAAAGCAAAAACACAACCATAGTCAGCAGCAGTTAGGATGATCATCTGTTTTTGGTTGATTACTCTGTAATTATAGCACACATAATGTGCCTTTGGAGGTGTTATGGACAGTACGATTAGTGGCACATCACTATACTGTCTCATCCACTTCTACGTTATGGTCTTCAAACCATTCTTCACCATAACTTTCAACAATCTCTGTTGCCAGTTGTTCATTAGTATAGTCGGTGAGATTTGCCACAAGAGTATCGTAAGCAATGTTCAATACTGCGTCCATATCTAGACTATCCAGAATGTATTGAGCATAAGAATCAATGACGGAATCACGGTCTTTGAAGTTCATCTGTTTTGGTTGATTACTCCGTAATCATAGCACGGAAAAAGGGTCTCTGCTCATTTATTGTGCCAGTGCTACAACTGGCACAAGGTATCAAGAATAACACCGCAGATAGGATTTGAACCTATATCGTACATCTTAGAAGGATGGTGCATGATCCGTCATGCTGCTGCGGCATAAGTAATAAAAAAAGGGGAACAATAAGTTCCCCTCCTATTTAATCAAACAGCAACTACATCAGTATAAGCATCGAGAACTGCTTGGTCGTAAGCATCAATTACATCAACCATTTCAGAAACCAGTTCTGCATTAGTCAAATCAACAATAAACTGAGAAGCAAGAGGGTTTGTATCAGCCAAAGTAGCAGCAGTTTGAAGCAAAGTGGAGTTAGCAGACATAATAATAAATGCAAAGGGAATAAAATTGGGAGGGCGTGGTAATTATTTTTACCCTAACATCATGTCTCTGCTTCTAGTTGTCAGAGTAGTTAGGAACCACTTTATTCTTCCCTCCATGTGTAACTTTAGGGCAAACACATTCCCATAGTAAAATTAGATACTTAGAGCATATTCAATCTCATCTTCATACAATTCAAAATCACCCACCAGTTCTACATAATCTTCATACTCAACACCAAGATAAGAAGAAGCAAAATCTTCATAATCTTTGTGAAGTACCAATTCATCAGCAGACATTGTGAGACCTCATTGAACTTGTATGCTACAAGTATAGCACACTTAAAGTGCTTTTGGGAGTGTTATGTGCCAGTGCTACAACTGGCACAAGGGTATAACTTATCAGTAAACAAATTTTGAAGTATCACAATCTTTGAGTGGTTTATTCTGTATGATTTCGTTAATTATGATTTGTAGTTCTATAATATCTTGACGATAATCTTCCAAGTCCTCAGCAATCAATTCTGCCTCATATGCACTTCTGCAATTTTGATATTGCTTACCAAGTTTAGTGTAAGTTTTCTTTATTGATTTGAGGTCTTGCTCATATTCTGCCAGTGATTTAGTGAATTTCATAAGATTGAGGATTACCTTGTAATTATAGCACCTTTGAGGTGTTTTGGGGAATTGTGTGGACAGTTGCCCAACTGGCACAAGGGTATAACTAAAATATAATTTATTTACAGTCCATCATGCCATTTAGTACCAAATGCACTCATCATTTCTTGATCACATGGTTCCCAACCTTCAAATATTTCTCTAGCAGCATCTTTAAGATTACCGTCCTTTAGAATATACTCTAATGCAATATCAGTTGCCCAAGCATTTTCTCCACTGAGAGTATAATCACAACCACCAAAATCAAAACTATCATATAATATCATATCTACTTCAGCTAACTTATTTTCGATTTGAGTTTGTGTCATGATGTTCAAGAAAAGGGTTATAAAACTAAAGTTGAGATAATATCCACATCATTGCAGATACTTGTTGTTTTGTATTCCATCCACTTACATCTTCAGTCATATTACCATTAGGTCGAAAGATTGCAACTTCATAAGTGTTGTCATCAAGTTTACCATAAAGTTTACCATCAGATCCAGACACTACAGAAATCTGCCAATCATTATCAAACTTGTATAATGCTTGCACAGCATTTGCAATGGTGTGAGGTTGAAATTTTAGAAGATCAAACATCAATACCTCTGTCCTTTGGTGAATTACTCCGTAATCATAGCACGGATTAGATGGGTTTGGCGATGTTATGTGCCAGCGCGATTGCTGGCACAAGGGTGTCTGTACTACCTGAAGTATGAGTATCTACCAGGTTTCCAACCATCACCAGGACATTCTATCATCATTTTACAATTTCCGCAACCATCATTCCACCATTTTGTACCTTTACTTGACTCACTCATTTTCCTTTTAGATTCTTCTGAAAAAATCTTACCTTTATTTGCTTCACTCAACTTTCTTTTAGTTTCTTCTGAAACAATATGACCTTTCTTTGCCTCACTCATTCTTTTTTTGGATTCTTTTGGCATAGTTTTACCTTTCTGTGCCTCACTCATTTTCTTTTTGGTTTCTTCTGAAACAGTATGACCTTTTTTTGCCTCACTCATTTTTTTTCTGTATTCATCACTTCTTATAGCACCACTCATACCTTCACCACCACCAGTTCTATTGTGAAGAATACCTGTACCTAAGTCTTTTCTACCAAAGACAGAAATCATATAGATTTCGTGTCTAAATGCTTCTTCTTCAGTTAGATTTTGTTTGAGATATATTATTCTACTTTTATCTTTAGGTGGTTTTATATATTTTTGTTTAGAATAAATCCTGTCCCCTTTACCTTTACCTATGTAATAAGGAGTTTTATCTTCACGCAAATATGCGTAAGTGTAGTAATGCATTTCTGCTCTTTAGTTGACTGCATTACTATTTATACTAAAAAGGAGAGTAATGATACTCTCCAACCTGTAGAGATTGCAGTCAACTTCAGGCACTTATATTTATATAGACTGACACAAGGGTATATCTTATCAGTAAACAAACCCCACACTAACAGCATCAGTTATATCATCTATAAGTCTTTGAAGTTGTGTTTTAGTCATTTTGAAGTTTCTCCACTGTGGAATAGAGTTTATTATACAAAGAAGGAAGTGATACATCAGTTCTTTGATGTATCAAGTCTTCGTCTTTTGTATCAATCAATTGAAGTGCTTCCATTAGCACTTCCATTTCATTGACAGATAGTCTCACATCAGTAGTCATCGAAGTTCTCATTAAAATGAATTACACGTTCTTGAAGTTTTCGTACATCCTCATAAACTAACTCAGCACCTTTTACATCAAAGTTTTGAGGCATTTCACCTTCCAAACCTTTGTGATATAAATCAAACCACCTAGAACGATAATCCCACAAGGCAAGACGAAGGTCAAATAGCTCTTGATTTGTAAATTGAACAGAAATCGTTTTTTCAGTCATTTGATTGAACCTTCAGAAATGAGATTACAGATTTCACTAGCAGTAGACCTAAGATTATAGGCATCAGGGAGTTTGACCTCATTATAAACATCTAAAATATCACCAGCATCATAAACATCCACCAATAACATACAGGCATCATAAACTGCTGATATGAGTTCTTGACGATCTTTCATCCCTTTGAGATAAAGAGCAGACATTTGAGGTCATTTGGTTGATTACTCCGTAATTATAGCACCTCCAAGGTGCCTTTGGGAGTGTTATGTGCCAGTTTGGGAAGTGGTCTTTATTTACGATTTAACTACCTTCCAGTGCTCATTTCCTTCTCTCGGCAACCAAAAGAAATAACATTTATTGATAGATGAAAGATAAATCATATCTTCTTGTTCTTGTTGGACTACACAAGAATGTAAAGATTGCATATCTTCCACAAATCTATTCTTCGCAATCACTGAGATTGGTTCAACACTTACAAACTTTCTTTTTTCTTTCATTTAGAAACACCTTCTTTTGCTGCTTTCTCATAATATCTTTGATATATTTTATCATCATTACAATCAGGATGCCATCCTGCCTGCGAACTACAGAACTCTACTTTTGCTTTTTGATAATCGTATGCCTCGAAAAGTTTAGCATCTCTTTGTATTGCCCAGGCATTCCATCCAAGAATACCAATAACACCAAGAAAAACGAAAGTGATTTGATTGGATTTCATTATACTGCAACATACATAGGATTGTTTTTCCAGTTAGGAAACTTTTGAGCTATGTAATCATAACCCATCGCACGATTGATTTTTTTACCAGCATCAGCAATATGATTGCCAATGATATGATTTTGTGTTCCCGTCCAATATTTGTCAGGAAGACCCATAAACTTTGCCCATTCCATTACGCTGGAAGTATTCATTCCAATACCAAGAGTACCACACAAAAGTAGTGCCTCTTGAATAGTTTGATGCCGAAGATCTTTAAGCATAATCAAATAGCAAGAGCACCAGAAGGAATTTCTACTTGTTGTAGAAACTTATCATCCCAACGTCTGTTATTGTAACATACCCATTTACCATTCGTAAATAGATAGGCATACTCTTCATTATTCCCAATATACTTACCAAAGGTAGAATCAATACGTGGAGGGCAATCTTCACCCCTGGAAGAATAATAAAGAGCACCTGTAGTTGGAAGAACTTCATTATTCCAACCAGTATTAGTCCACAGGCAACTAATATCACCACCATCAATTAATTCTGCTGCTTTCTCATAAGATTTGAAGTTCTCTATGAGTTTAACACCATTAAACTCGGGATATCCATCATAGTGACAATATACTGAAAGAATTGAATCATCTGCGAGTTGGATTCCAATTCTGGATCTTGTGGACATCAGGATTTTGATTGATTACTCCGTAATTATAGCAGGTCTTCAAGGGCATTGGGGCATATGGTGGACAGTTCGGCAAGTGGCACATTGGTTGAAATTCGTTGTTCTGCAATTTTATAGTAATTCTCTTCTTTTTCAATTCCAATAAAAATCCTACCAGTATTCATACAGGCAACACCAGTAGTTCCAGATCCCATACAATTATCCAAAACAACTTCACCCTCATTAGAATATGTTCTAATCAAATACTCCATTAATTCGACTGGTTTTTGTGTAGGATGGACAACATCTTTATCTAATCCAAACTCAATAATTTCTGATGGATAATTGGTGTATTTTTGTTCATATTCTGTTTCATGAAGTAATTTATTACCTGCTCCCAAATGTTCTGGTTGATTGAGAAATTTACCGAGACGCTTTGCATTATTTTTCTTCTTCACATTTTTCTCAATTAAACCTTGAGGATTATATGTCATATTTCTACCATTTCTCGATGCAGCAGCAGCACCAGCAGGAGAAAATACTACTATATCTTCAGTACATTTCATGGGTCTATAATTTGCTAAAAGAAATCCTGTCGTTTTTCTTTTTTTCCAAATCCATTCATATTTAAACCAATCAAGATTACTCAAAATGAGTTGACTGGTGAATGGTTGATCAGCAGTTAAGACCACAACACCATTTGGTTTCAATATTCTCTTATATTGCTCCCACAATTTATCTAAAGGAATGATATTATCCCATCCAAGAATACGATTTGCTCCTTTGTTTTCTGTTCCATTACGATCCGTAGTTCCATAAGGAAGATCACACAAAATCAAATCAACTGATCCATCTAAAATCTTATTCATTTCAATTAGACAGTCTCCACAATAAAGACACACATCAAGCATGAACAGCATCCTCCAAAATTTTATACACATATTCTATGTACTCTACCACAGTTTTTTTTACAAAACCAGTTTCAAACCAATTAACAGTTTTTCCGTTAACTTTCATATTACGAGGACGACCAGTTAATGAAAACTTCTTCAATTTATCACCGTATCCCTGAACAAAATCACAAGTTTTGATTAGATCATCCTTAATATCAATTGAATAAGCAACAAGACCAAACTTAACATTTGGAGAAAGTTTTGAACTGCAAGAAATCATAATATTACGAATCACAGCACGTTTGAGTGTGTAGAAGGGTTTATCTATCCAGGCACGATCTTCTTGTAAATATGCGTACTTCCCATTAACTTTAACATGTTGATCCAATCTTTCTTCACCAAATCCCACAAAATCAGATTTAATATAACCTTTAGCCCACTCAATATTTGTATTGGGGTACTTTTCTTTAAGATCAGCAATAATCAGTTTAATCGTCAATTCGGACCAGTCTTCTAATGTAGGTCCAGAATATGCTTTCAAAGCAGTAGAAGTGAGACCTATTCCACCTTCAAATTTTTCCTGAAGAATTACGCAAGAATCTTCAATCAAAGAATTTAACATTAATTGGGTTTTTGATTATTCCTTAATTATAGCAGGTCTTGTGGGGTTTTGGAGGTTCCTTGTGCCACTTCAAAAACCGGCACAAGGACATAAAAAAAGAGGGTACAAAACCCTCTGTATTTTTAATTCGTGAGAGTTCTATACCAAAGAAGGTACAGAAGTCCTCGAAAATGCAACAATTTTGTTTGCGTTTGTTTGTTTGTTCCGTCAACAGATAAAACCTTTACACCCCGTCGAAACCTAGCACCCCCAAGAAGTGGAAGTGAGGGTAATTGAAACCCTGTCCGAAGTATCAGAATTCTTATCCTCTTGAACTCTTTATATAGTAGCACAGTCAATGAAGAACTCCCCGAGTTGGGTACGATCCAACAACCTCAGTGTTAACAGCACTTTGCTCTACCAATTGAGCTATCGGGGAATGAGGCGTCTTTTTATGCTATGTGCATAACGACTACCAACGGAGAATAATAGAATCGAACTATCAGACTTTCGCCTGGCATCGTTTTCAAGACGATTTACCGACCATCGGTGCTATTCTCCTTTAATTATAGACTACCTATAAAAGATAGTCAATACCCTAGGTAAGATTTGAACTTACACTGTATGAATTTTAAGTTCATTTTCTCTACCGTTGGAATACTAGGGCAAAGCACGGGATGTAGGAATCGAACCCACGTCAAGAGGTTTGGAATCTCTTGTCTTACCATTAGACGAATCCCGCATATGTTTGGAGTGTCTGGTTAGAATTGAACTAACGATGGGAGTTTTGCAGACTCCTGCCTTGCCACTTGGCTACAGACACATATTGAACTACTGAGGAATCCTCGGTAGTTGAAGCCCAATAACAGAATCGAACTGTTCTCTGTAGTTTACAAAACTACTGCATCACCACAATGCTTATCAGGCGGGGTTCCAACAGAAAGGGAGGGATTCGAACCCTCGGAGGGATATTCTCCCTCGGAAGTTTAGCAAACTTCTACCTTAATCCTCTCGGTCACCTTTCTATGTTGTCTTGAAGTAACCCATAAGGGTTTTATGTTGCCCGAAGGCAACAATAGGAATACCCAGATTTGAACTGGAATCTATCGGTTATCAACCGAT
>OFRI01000198.1_pt1 | contig 16272 bp, 27 predicted proteins | sample 1543031 | NCBI WGS metagenome assembly OFRI01 (sample SAMN07774226, study PRJEB24372) | wastewater metagenome
AGGGTAGAGTAGGTTGAGATTGTACCAGTAGGTTCCCGGGACGGTGCTCCACCCCGCCAGAACTCCTACCCTACCCCGGGTAGTACGTTTGAGCTAGGGCCAGAGGGTGAGCCCTGGCCTAGTAGGTTTGAACTATTTCGCCGCTCTGTAAACTTTCCAGAATTCACCCACAAGGTGCGGGGGGAGTTTAGAAGCAAAATGTAAAGCCGCTTCTTTTTTAGCGTTCTCGGAAATGTTACGTTCGATGTATTCAATTTGTTTGATGGTTAGGGGCATGGGTTTGGTGGTTTGGTGCACCAGGTTTGGTGCTTGCTTGTATTGTAGCAGAAAAGAGAGAGGCTAGCGAGCGGCTAGCCTCAACTTAACAATTCTTTAGGTTTCCCCCTTCAGAATAAAAAAGAACCCTACGATCAGGCAACCCCCAGCCAATGGCAGGCTAGTAGTCGAACAGGCTAGCACTAAAGCAGAGTACATAATTGCGCGCTTCATGCTTCTACACTTCTCAGGTGAGAAAAGCCGGTTACTTCATGCGCATAGTCTGGGGAGGGTAAGGTCTTTAAAAGTCTTTTATATTCTCTAACAGTTATGGAGGAGCGTGTAGCGCTGTAGGCTTCTCGACGCCATACACCTGGCACGGCGTCTGAGCCTCTATAACCCTCATCCCATACCGCCAAAGATTGGCCGCGATCGTCGACTAAAACGTAACAGCGCTGGGGATTACCGTTGAGATCATTCGAGGCGCAAAAGTGTTTAATCATGATGGTGGTTTGGTTTGGTGGTTTGGTGCGCCATGGTTGGGCGCTTGTCTGTATTGTATCAGCCTAGAAGCTGTTCGACCTTCTTTTTGCCGTTACCGTGTGCCAGAAAAGCAATTGCCACATTCTGCGGCCGCGATTGGCACAACTTACATGTTTTACAATCTATGTTTTTGTGCAGTTGAGCAGGGCAAACAACAACGCGATTACCCCAGGCAGTGTTCCAGAATCTACGGTTTTCTGCAGAATTAACAACAAAAACAGCTCTTAAGCCTTTACTAATCGCCACATCTGCAGCCTGTTCACTGTCAGCGGACACATTAACTGTAAACCCTTGAGATGTAGCAGCTTTTAGATTCTGCACCCCAATAGGTGTTAATCTGTGGTGCGTGTAGGTGTAACCTTTCCGGCCGCGGTTAGCATTAGTTAATTGTGCCAGCTGTTTGGTGCCTGCTGCAGTGTTAGGGTCTTTGATATCACCAGCTTGATTATGGCGCCAGAAAGTAGATTCGGGCAGAGCTTTAATACTATCTAAGAAAGTCTGCCATTCTGTGCCACGTTCTCCCGCTGTCACTTTATCCCAGTGTAATCTAAGATTTCCAGATTCTGCATAACAACCGTTTGAACGGAATGGGCAAGTTTCGGGACAATTTTCACGGGAAGAAGTAGAAACGGGGATCGGTCCGGTTTTAACGTTGGCCGATCGTTTGGTTAGATGGGTGAGGGTCATTTTGTTGTAGGGTGGTTTGGGTGCACTTGGCTTGTGCCCTCATACAATACAGCCAAACCGGCAGCCAAACCGCGGAGAATCTTAAAAGATTATTAAAAGTTCACACACTACATAACTGCGACCGGTTCTCAATAGCCCGTGCCGTGCCGTGCTAGGATGCCCAAGGCTAACTCTGCCCTAACTCTGCCCTGCCTTAGCAGTACGCTTGCACTATGCCTTAGTGCCTTGGTGCCTTGGTGCCCCAGGCTATGAAAGGCAATGAAAGGCAATGAAAGGCAATGAAAGGCAATGAAAGGCAATGAAAGGCAATGAAAGGCAATGAAAGGCCGCGACTATGAAAGGCAACAATGAAAGGCTTATTCGGCATCTAATGAAAGGTTTTCTGGCACAGATTCAAGCGCGGGGGTGATATTAACTGGTTCAGACCCCGATGAAAGGTTTTTCGGGCGTGATTCTTCCACAGTAATATTTAGCACTGGCGTTAATGCTATTGAATGGCTCATATCGACTTCACCTAAGTGCGCCCCAATGTGTTGCAGCGCAGTCACTGCCGTCATTAATTGTCCCTTTTTTATTGCCTGATTAACAATACGCATTCTCACACCTTGGATACGTGAGACCATACTCTCACGTTCCTTGCTCCAGTCCTCCGTGTTCCACTTCTGGACGATTGCCCAATCTTTCCAACCTGTACTAAGCGCAATACTCTCTCTTTCAACGTGTTCGAGTACAAGATGACGGGTCGGTAATCCCTCCAATTGCCGCTTATATAACCTCTTACACCGATCTTCCACAACAGAATTAGGATTGCGGCTGCCATATACATGCTTGCCATCCTTAGTGAAAGCCTTCTTCTTTACGGGTGCTTCAATGTTACTTTCCGGTGCATCTTCTTCATTTGGCAACTCCTCATCAGTAGGCTGCGACGAGTCCAAGCTCTCCATCTCGTTGTTTTCCAAAACGCTTGTAAACCACTTGAGCGTATTCTATAGCAAACGCATCATCAGGTTCGTCCTCTTGAGTGCAGGAAGCAATAGCTTGCTCCACTGCTTCTTCTTCGTTATCTGCAACAATGAGAATAGTTGTGGTTTCTTCGGAATGCTCCTGGGGATCGAGTGGGCGGATGTTCCAGATTAGGGTGACTGCGTAGGTGATTGGCATGGGTTCAGAGGTAATGGTGTTCTAGAGGCAGGATCAGCCAGGCGTATTTATCTACCATCGTTTTGCACTCGGGGCATTGGAGCCCGCACCATGCGAAATGGTAAACCTCGCTGACGGTTTGGCAGTGGGGGCAGACGATAGAGCGAGGCTCACCATTCCGGGAAGCTCTGGTGTGTCGGTTGACGGTATCCATCACAGACACCCAACCAGTGAGGGGTGCGCAGCGTTGATAAATGCCACGGCCCAAACGCCAGGCTTGTGTTCAATAAGTCGAACAACCTCACCCTCCAGTATGGTTTTTTGTGCTAGTGCAAAGATCTCACTGGCAAGATTGAAGTCTGTGAAAAGGATTTTTATCACGGGTGGAATCCGGTTCAGGTGGCCGGGTGTTGTTTACTCTCCTACACTAGCAGTTATGTTCCAGGTGTCAACCCATTGCTTTTACCTCTCGCTACTGTAGTATTGCTGAGTTCACCCAACACCCACGGGAACCATGGCAACACAGGAAGAGCGCGATCAAATCCGCCTCGAAAAACGGCATTATTCCGATCTACGCTGGGCAGTTGAGCACAGCATCCTCCTCGATTCCGACTGGACAGACCTCCTGGCGCTCCATGCTGAATACGGAAAAGAGGGGCCGCTTCGCCTTGAACGGGAACTGCTGCCTTTTTGGCAACAATGCCAGAAAATGAACCTCGCCTTAGATCGCGCTAAGCACCACCCCCTCACCGTCAACGCTGCCGACGTGTTGGCTGAGTTTTCCACAGTTTCCACATCCACCAAGTAGAAAAAATCATGGAAACCATCGAAGGAACCCAAGCTGTTTGGCCCATCACCCACACCTTCTACTGTGAGGAGCGAGGCGAGCAGATCACACACGAAGCCGAAACAGCAGCTATGGCGTTACACAAGTTGAGCCAGGGTGCCCCATGGCATCTGGTTCGGTTGAGCTACGTTCAAAGCGTTGACGCTACCGGTCGTTTTGTTTACGACTTCAACTAAACAGCTCCAGCTAGTAAAAAACCCCTCGCGGTGCTCGATGCATTGCGGGGGTTTTTCTTATTGCCTTGTGGTAGGTAGCGAGCGTAGCGAGTTTTGACACTCCATAACCGCCCGAGGTGGCAGCGTGAGTCTCGCAAGACGCAACGGGAAGATGAAATCCAACCTCATGAAATGCTCCAGCTCAACCTGGCCCTCGGTAACACCCTGAGTGTTACGAAACGTCACATACCGTATGAAAGGCGGCGTGGTGGCGCGGAGCACTTCGCCCCACAGCACCATGCCGCACACGCTGCGCACAATCATGCTCCAGTCTCACGCTGTTGTGTTTGTGGTTGGGCCATCGTTGGTGATGAAAGGGGGTAGGAGAACATCGGTCAGTTCCACCCGTTGAAAGGCGGAACCGCAGAGGTTTTTGCCACGTTCCAGTGCTGTGGCGTAGTCGATGCAGCGCATCAGAAAGGTTTGGCCTGCGGTGTCATAACTACAGGATTGGAAAACACGGTAAACAGGCATGAAAGGCTCCAGTAGTGTGCGAGCGTAGCTCGCGGCATCAGCGGTTCCAGCTTGAGATGTGCATGCGTGAGGTTTCGTATTCGCGGTCGAAGCGCTCGGTGGTGCAGTGTTGAACGGCACGTTCCGCTGCGCAGTGTGCAAGGTTTATGTAGTCAAAAAGGGTCAAGCCCCAGCCTTTGGTCCCGTAAGTGGCGTCGCCTTCGCGGAGCCAGTTCACCAGTGCTTTGTCGAAAGCAGTGTAATCCTCGGGAAGGGGGAGGAGGCCCTCGTCTTCCCACTCGGATTCGCTTAACCACTGCTTGGTGATGGGGCATTGGCCGCCCCAGCCGTATTCGGGGTCAGCGTCCCAGTTCTGGGCGTAGCGGGCTTCGCTTACTCGGTCAGCCTCAGCGATGTAAGCGTTGGCGTCCCAGCAAGGGAGTAATGCTGTGGCGGTAGTTGTTGCGGTCATCATCAAGGTGGTGATGTGTACTATGTAAACCTACACCTCAATGCAGAACCTGTCAAGCGTTTACGTTCCACGCCTTGGTGGCGAGCGCAGCGAGCTTTATATGTCGTCAAGATCCGCCCACGGTTTTGGTGGTGGTGGTGGTGCGGGGGTGCGTAACTTTTCGAGGTAGGTGACGAAGCGACCATGAAAGTTGTGTGACCGTTCCAGTAGGTCATCCTTACTGAGCCAGTGCACATCGGGGGGACCGGCGCGGCGGGCGATGACAACTGCTCCACCTGCAAACTCCTGGTTGGGGTTGTGTTGAATGGTTCCGGCGTGGTAGGCGCCGAGTTGGTCGAAGTAGTCCTCCAGCAGTTCGGCGCCGCGACGGGTGGCGCTGGTTTTCCAGTCCACCAGCCATAGGCCGGGGCGGTCTCGCAGATACAGAGCGGCGTCGAATGTTCCAGCCCAGCCGTGGCATGGGGCGGTGGCAGCGTGGAGGTACGGCGGGCTACATGTGATGCGCAGTTCCACGCCTGCCTCGCCAGCGCAGTGTTGTTCCAGCCACGCATCAAGGCCGCGACCGTAGCCGACGCAGCTCAGGTCTAATTTTGGTGGGTTGCTTTTGTACGCTTTTGCCAGTGCCCATTTCCAGATCGAGCTAGGAATGCGTTCCAGTCCTTTTGAATTGGCAGCATGAATGGCGAGCTTGCGAGCGGTTTTGAGGCGCCACTCCACTCGTGAATGGGCGCGGGTGCCACGGGTGGTGGCCACGCTAGAGATAACGCCAGCGCGATCCCCCATGCGGGCTTTCCAGCGTTCCAGTGCATCATTGTTGGCGGTTTCTTTGAGAATATGGGTGACGCTGTGGTAAACCTTGCCCGTAACGTCGCGGTATACGCGGAATGGGCCAGTGTTGTCCTGCTCCAGTCCTGTGTGGCCTTGCAGGAACACAAAAATACTCCTTCCCATTACATAATACCACTAAAAAGCCCCCAGCGCAAGGCCGGGGGCAAAGGTAGTGGGGGACTAGGCTTTGAAAGGATCTCCACCTGTTAGTAGGCGGGTAATGTCGAAACCGGCAGCACGGGTTTCGGACCATGCAGCCTCAATCACCTTGTTAGTGGTGGTTTTGCGGGGTGCTGGGCGCAGTGTGTAAACAGTGGTGAGTTTTGAGCCAGTGCGGGACAGTATGAAATCCCACTCCTGGAGGTTCTCGTAATCCTCCATCTGTGCCACTTGATCCAGTTCGGAAATGATCGACTTCTGGGTGAGTTGTAGAACCTTTACCTTGCCGTCTTCAAAGTGGTAGACGGGAACGGCGATGGCGAACTTGATGTCGAGGCCGCCGTTGTCTTTGGTGCGTGGGGTGTAGCTGCCTAGTTCCAGTACGACCTCCTCTGGGGTGGGTTCTTGGGGGAAGCGGAAAGGCTTCATGGAGCCTGCGCTGTCTTGGCCCCAGGTTTCCCAGAACTCAAGGGGTTCTTCGGAGAGGAGGGCAAAGCGGGCGCTGCCACCGTCGGCAATTTTGCTTGGGGAAAGGTAGGCGCCACCGCTTTTTTGGGTGATTGCGGCTGTTGCGGTTTTGGAGAGGAATGCCATCTGTTTTGTGGTTTGTGTAGCCCGGGGTGGGCTGTACTTTTACACATTAACAGGTTGTCAGGATGCTGTCAAGCGTTACCATAGAAAAACGCCCCAGCCGCCTTTCGGTGGTCGGGGCGTCTTTGAACAACCTCACTCTGAAGTTTACCATGTGTACTACACAAGAGCTGCTCGCCTTTGTGCGGCAGTTGCCGATAGGTATTGCCTACGCACCGATTTATGCCAATACATGTCCCATGCAGTCGGGGCAGTTGAGTAAGGGCAAAACTCCGTTTGAAAGGGCTCACCATCATGTGATGACGCCTGCGGATGTGGCGTTACAGATTGAGCGCAGGCCGGAGGTGTTCCAGGCTGTGGGTATTTTTGCTGGACCCCGTAGTAAGGGGATTGTTTTTCTTGATGTGGACCGGAACCTGTCGCGGTTGCGCAAGAAGTGGAAGGACACCCTTGAGGGTGCTCCAGTCGTTACCAGTACGAAGAGCAATGCGGCGAAGTACCTGTTTAGGGTCCCTGAGGAGCTGTGGGGCCAGGTAAAAGGTTTTGGGTTGTCAGATACCGGGGCGGGGTATGAGGTGCTCTGGGGGCGCCAGGGGCTCATCTATGGGGCGTATCCAGGTTCGAGTGATGGGAAGGCTCCAGCTGGGTCGTATGGGTTTGAGGGGGATCTGGAGGAGGTGCCGGTGGCGCCCGAGTGGTTGTTGGCAGAGATGCGCGATGCGGCGGGGCGCGAAGTGCAGGATGCGGGGTTTATTAAGAACCGTAAAGCGTTGGATTTCTCTGATAGGGACCCGGCGGAAGTTGCTGAGATGATCCAGTGTGCTCTTAAGGTCATACCGGGGCAGGGCATTGGTAGTCGCGATCACTGGATAAAGGTTGGTATGGCGATCCACTCGGAGGTGCCGGGGGATTTGGGGTTGACGTTGTGGTCGGCGTGGTCAGCAGAAGATCCCGAGTATGCGGGGGAGTGGACGGAGGAGAATCCGTGTGAACCAGTCTGGAAGTCGTTTAGGAAGGGGCCGGTGTCGCTGGGCACCTTGTTCTGGATGGCCGATCAGCAGATGCCCGGCAGGTTGTGGTTGCCCGAGGATTTGCGCAAGGTTGTTAATGCTGTTGAGACGGTTGCGCAACGTGTCGAACTTGTATATCTGACTGGGGAAGAATTGCTCCAGCAAGGAACAAAATTAGAGGAGGAGATTGAAAATCCTGCACTTTTAGATCAAGCTAAGCATGTACTGGCTTTGAAAGCTGGTAGACGTGAAGGGGCTAGCGCCATTGATCGACTTCTGGACGCTGATATGGCGTACCAGCGCACTAAAGGTTCTGGTCCTGTTGCTATAGCCGATTTGGAATCGACCCCTTTTGAGTATTTAATTCCGGGTTTACTTCCTAAGCCCTGGACTCTACTTATTCATGCTGATGGGGGTACTGGGAAGACGGCAATGTGCCAGACAATTGCTAAACACCTTAGTGGTGGTATTCCTTTTGATGTTTATGGTGGTTTAGTTGATGTGCCTAAATGTAGAGTTTTGTGGCTTAATGGAGATCAAAACGAGCGGATAGTTAGAAGACAGTTTATGCAGTTGGGTGTTGAGTACGGTGTGGATGTTATTCCTGAGTGGGATATGAACTGGTATAGACGTTTTTGTAAGTTACAGAAAAAGTATAAGTACGACTTGATTGTTATTGATAGTTTGGATGGCTGTAACGACTCCAATCCTTACGAGGAGAATCGTCGGGAATACGCTTTACCTATCAAAAGGCTTGCTAGGCGTAACGGTCAGGATTTTCCGGCTTGCGCGATTCTGATTATTCACCACAACACTAAGAGTGGGCAATTTAGAGGCACCAGTGCAATCCGGGCTGCTGTGGATGAGACCTGGAACATGCGAAGGCTTACCCAGCAAGAAATTGCTGAGCGAGGTCTTTACCCGAATAGTCGGTGCGTGACTGTTGAAAAATCTAGGGATGATCGAGAGGGCAAGCAAATGGTGTTTCGTCTTATGAAAGATTTTACTTACCAGATAAGGCATCTCCCTGAAGCGCGAGGAGCCGCTGTAACAGCGTCCCAGCAGGTTCAAGCTGTCCTGGAGCTTATGAGGGCGGAACGACGGCCCTGGACGCTCTCAGAGCTTGTACAGCACGAAGAAGTAGGTGGGGAGCACACGGAACGTATGAACCGCAGTGTGTTGGAAAAGCTTGAGCAACAGAAATTGGTGGAAAGGTGTGCTCCACCCGATACAGCTACTCCGAAAGGAAAAGGACGTCGCCCTGTGTACTACCGAGCTGTTGGTACTAATGTTCCAGGTTTTATATCTCACGCGCGGGGGGGTACGAAGTTAGCACTGGAACAAATAAAAAACCCTGTGGTGGAGATGGATTTGAATTGTTCCGAAGGTCCGGAACAAATACAGCCCGGAATAAATAAAGCCGGTAGTACAGATCTAGTACCTGGGACAGCGGCTATTTGTTCCGGGGTCGATTTGTTACAAGAGGCCGGATTAATTCAAACCTCTTCCACCCCAACGGATTTGGATTTATTTCCAGTATCTCGTGTGAATAGGGATAGCAACCCAGAGGAGCCTCCTAAGAGATATTCCGACGTTGAGATAATGGAGATTAGAGAGGCCGCGCAAAAGTTCTGGGATTAGTAACCGTTCTGTGCTACAGTAAAGATCTGCGGCCTGTCGAAGCCGCTCCACCCCGCTTGCAGACTCATGACTACGGAACAACTTGAGACGTTGAACTCGGCTGTGGCTGAGCTGGTGCGTACCTACAGGGAGTACACAGCTACGGCTGGCACCCAAGAACTCATCGAGTTCGAGGAGAACCACCCGCTGGCTGATCTGCTGGAGGATCTGGAGTTCTATGTAGATGAGGCCGGGCTCCTTGGATAAAGTTAATGCTCCAGCTCATTACACTTTCGGGCGCGTCGAAGTAATTGACATCATCGAAGATGCGATTAGTCGTGCGCCTGATGCTGTACTGGGAAATTGCCAAGGCCACGTCCTACGTTATGTATTAAGAATGTGGGACAAAGACGATCCGATGCTAAATGCGTCTAAAGCGCGGTGGTATCTTGATCGTTTAATTAAACACCTGGATCGCTATGAACTGCCCGAAGTGTGACTCCGTTAGGATACGAACTATTAATACAAGGCACGATACTGTTGAGTCGGTTGTGCGAGATCGTAAATGTTTAAGATGTGAACATAAGTGGTTTACTTGTGAGATAGACTTGCCGCGTCACGCTGTTAAATGGGGTGATGCGGCATCGCTAAAGCGTGTTGAAGGTTTTCGTAAAGTAGTTTTTAGTTAACCTGTATTACAAACATTTAATCCTCATGACCATTGAAAACATTGAATGGCATCCAATCATCCCAACGCCTGACTTAGTTACTAAATGGAAAGGTGATTCATTTGGATACCACGCTGCTGCTCGCTGGGGCGCCGACCAGGAGCTGGTAGCGTGTCTTGAGTGGATGTTTCGCGAACCTGTAATTCATGAAATAGTAGGTCGTGATGGGCGTTATTTAGACTTTGAACTTCGCGCCTTCCGCCGTCCGTCAAATTCGAAAGGAATGGCACTGGCAATATTGGACTCTTTCCCCAACCACTCCAACGATCTCCATAAAAGTATTATCCGTGGAGCCTTGGAAGAATTGCCATCTCCTGCTGACGAATCCAATGCGTTCTGATGGCTGAACCATCCTGGCGGCAGCTATCTGTAATTCCCGAATCGGTGCTTAAGGCGTCGGTGTTAAAGGCAGTTGGGGTAACACCCACTGCCGCCGGGGTCAGCCGTACATTTGACGGCGGTAGTTTTAAGGTGTTTGCTAATGTCCATCCCGGCACTCATAACACCGAAGGCATCTGGTTTACGTTGTACCAGGACACTGGGACAAAGTTGTTTACTAACCACAAGGAGCTGTTAAAGCTTTTGCGGGCCTCGCCGGGTACTGCTACCGGTGATGCTTTGCGGGCGTGGTTTGCGTATTATTTAGCTCCAGTGCCTTAAGTGGTGCCTTTTCTGCTACAGTAGAGCGGTATTCGCCAAACCAGGCATGACTGTTTTCTCTTCTGTTTCCGACTTGGCCACCCTTGCCAACGCCGTCACCATTGCTTTTGACTGTGAAACAACTCAGCTCCAGCCGCAGATGGGCAAGATGCGGTTGCTCCAGTTCGCTGCACTGGATCGGCACCCTGTTGTGTTGGATTGTTGGGATCTAGACGACAAGGACTGGGAAAAAATCGCAGATTTCTTTGCAACTAAAAGGTTTTGGCTGGCGCATAACGCGGTTTTTGATGTTGGTTGGTTACAGGAGCACGGCATTTACCCGAATGGCAGTATCTGCTGCACCATGTTGGCCAGCAGGTTGTTGACGAATGGGTTGCCGAATGTAAAGAATGGTTTACAACACGTCGTTAAGCGGTATCTCAAGTTCGACCTTCCTAAAGACGAGCAGAAAAGTGATTGGTCGAAGGATTTAACGCCGTCCCAGCTTGCATATGCGGCGGATGATGTTCGAGTTCTTACGTTGTTGGATGGGACGTTGAACCAGTTATTGGCTACGGCAAATCTGCATACGGCGTGGAGGTTGGAGTGCGATGCGATTCCGGCGATGGCGCAGTTGTGGCGCACGGGGTTGCCGTTTGATCGTTCCATGCTGGATGCGGTGCAGGCTGATCTTGCCGAGGAACATGTTGCATTAGGTGAACAGTTCTTGACAGATTTGGATAAGGCGTTGCCTGAGGATTACAAGTTGCCGCGTGATCCAGACGGTAAGTTGAATACGCGCCCCAAGGCCACGGGGACTATTAAGAAAGGTAACAGAATGCCTGCCGGGTTTAACTTGAACTCACCAGGTCAGCTGGGACGTGCTTTTGAGGCTGTACTGGGGAAACCGCCGGTCGATTCTACAGGTAAGACCAGTGTGTCTCGCAACAGTTTGAGGCAATATGCGGCGGATCATGCGGTGATTGCGTTGTATTTGAGGTGGAAGCGGATCGAGAAGCGCAGACAGATGGTGCATACATTGCTGGGGTGTGTTGATGAAGAAGGGAGGATTCGTGCCAGCTATATGCAGATGGGGGCAGATACCGGAAGGATGAGTTGTATGCAGCCGAACCTTCAACAAGTTCCGAGGGACGAGAGTTTTAGGTCCTGTGTGCAGGCACCGGAAGGGAAGTTATTGGTTGTTGCTGACTTCGCGCAGATGGAGTTGAGACTTGCGGCGGCAGAGGCAAAAGATACGGTGATGATTAATGCGTTTAAGGAAGGGCAGGATCTCCACACGCTTACCGCTATGAGTATCTACGACGTGGAGGAAGATGAGGTGACAAAGGAGCAGCGCCAGATAGCCAAGTCGGCCAACTTCGGTCTGTTGTTTGGATCTGGTGCGAAGGGTTTGCGTGAATACGCTGGTGCGTCAGGTATTCAGATGGATCTGGATGAGGCAAAGGAAATTCGTGAGGCGTTCCATCGGATTTATCCAGGCATTGATGCGTGGCAGAAGCAATGTGCCATGCAGGCGGATAAAGCTTCTGATCAAGCAGCGATAAATGTCAGGATCTCTGGGATGCGGCGTTTTCTGATTGGTGAAAATAACAAGCTCACCACGCGCTGTAATACTCCAGTGCAGGGTGCTGGGGCGGCGGTTATGAAGCGGGCGTTGGCTTTGTTATGGCGGCATCTTGCAAATACAGATGAGGATGAAGCCAAACTTGCAGGAGTTGTGCATGACGAAGTGATTTTGGAAGTTGCGGAAGGTGCTGAGGAGAAGTGGGCGGCATTACTTACAGAGGCGATGGAAGGTGCGGAAGCAGTATGGTTGGGTGATGTCCCAGCCGTTGCGGAGGCAAGATGGGGGAAGAGTTGGGCACAGGCGAAATAATGCGTAAAGAAGTTGTGGGGAATTTACTTCGTGTACTTCCCCGCTCCACTACTGGTGATATTCAACGCGCCACGCAGTTTTTAGAGTGGGCTTTTGATGTGCGGGCTGGATGCCGCAAGCAACGTAGTGCCGCACGGAAGAGGCAAGGGTTGTAGAGTGCTACAATAATCCATACGGTAAAAGGTCATGCCTCTAAAACATGGGAACAAGCGGTATATGCAGGTGCTGCTTGATAACGCGCGATACGAACTACTGGAACGCTACGCTGCTACTGCCAACATGCGTGTCACTGCGTTAGCCAGACAAGCTGTTTACCAGTGGCTTGAAAAGAATTGCTCTGAGTACAAGGAAGCTGCTGCTGCGGATCAGGCACAATGGGCTGCGTCTGTGAAGAATCGTATAGCTGGAAAGAAAGTAAAGAAGTTGGAAGGTGAAGTGTAGTGTGCTACTCTATAGCCGCACGAGTTCGGTGTTATGGATTCTTTTGGCGTTTACCTCAAGGAGATTGCTAGGTATCCGCTGTTGAACGGTACGCAGGAGATCGAACTGTTTCGTGCCATCTCTGCTGCGGCTGTCTTGCAGGACAGTACAGAACCTCTTACGAAGCAGCAGCAACGTACTGTTAAGCGTGGTGCGTTGGCAAAGCAGCGTCTTATTAATAGCAATTTGAGGCTTGTTGTGCATATAGCCAAAAGATATACCGGGGTTGCTAAGAATTTGGATATGCTCGATCTTGTGCAAGAAGGTACGTTGGGTTTAATACGGGCGGCTGAAACTTTTGATGGTGCTCGCGGGTATAAGTTCTCCACTTATGCGTATTGGTGGGTGCGCCAGGGGATTCAGCGGGGTATAGATACGAAAAGTCGCACAATACGTGTTCCAGTTCACATGGCAGAGTTATTTAGTAAGTTGCGAAAAGTTAAGCACGAGCTGGGGATGACGCTTGGTAGGAAACCCAGTAAGCAGGAATTGGCAGATGCGTTGGGTGTGACGCTGGAGAAGTTGCACGAGATCATACTTAAGGGTTGTTCTGTTGTTTCGCTGGATCAGAAGATTTCGCAGAAGGATGGGGAGACAACGCTTGGTGATGTTATTGCGGATGAGAAAGAAACGATGTACGACGACACGCTGGATGAGATTAATTCGCAGGAGGCTTATGAAGTGATAATGCACTGTATTGATAATTTGGATGCACGGCATCGGTATGTTTTATTGCATAGGCTTGGTATTGATGGGTACGAGTTCAAAACGCTGACTCAGATCGGGGTGGACCTAGACCTTAGTCGGGAGAGGGTGCGGCAGGTGTACGATCAATCAATCAACAAGTTGCGGCGTATTCTTAAAATCCACAAGCATTTCTCGCATTTCGAGTTCGGCGATGTGACGGGTAGCGTTCTTGATAATCTCCGAGTATGAGTAGTTTTGGCGGAGTAGCATTACTGCTAAGTCTGAAACTTGTTGCAAATCTTTACACGCGCGTAGGGAGCGGACTTGGGTTTCCAGGCGAAGTTCGTCGTTAAGAGTTACGGTGGGGATTAGCCAATTGGCCCAGGTCATAAGCAGACTTGGTAATGCGCTCCAGTATAGATGTGTGGATCAGCCTGTTTGTAGTGTTGTTAATAGCGATCGGGGAAGTCTGTGGCGAGTGGAGGGTCGGGGGGTTGTCGCGGAACATTGTCAATTGTGGCAAGCTCTATGGAAGTGGCAAATTGATTACGATACTCAGCAGGAAAATGTGCGTAAGCTTGCCCTGCAATCCAGCGGTGTAGCCGTGCCTCCCGCAGAGGGCAGTACCAGGCTCGATCCTTGAACCACTCGAATACGGGATGTGAAGATTTGTGACTGTTGCAGCTTAGGCAGCAGGCCACGAGGTTGGTGGCTTGGGTTTCGCCACCTTTTGAGCGGGGGATGATGTGATCGAGCGTGGCGTTGCGGCCTAGTACCTCGTCGCAGTAGGCGCAGCGACCTCCCCAGGCCGCAATGATGGTTTTGCGGAAGCGGTGTTTGGTGACTTTTTTTGGAACAAGTTCGGTGCCGTCGATGTGATGGTCCACTTGCTCCAGTCAATGGTTTGTTTAGGTGTAAATCCGTGGAAATCCACGGGATTGGTGCATTTGCACCGTCAGCCAGGACGTACCAACAGCGCCCAGCCTGTAGATGCGCCATCCACTTCCCAGCGCCTATTGAAGCGAGGTTTGGAGTACTTCACGCCAGCACCGCCTTTATTGCTGACGTAGCCACCGTTTACCAAGTCAGCCTCACCGTTGGGATCGTTCAGTATCCAATAATCTGGATCAAAGCCGATGATTACAGACCAATGGCCGCCGCCAGTTGGCGCGTTGTATGGCCCTTGGTGTAGCCATCCGACTGCTACAGGTCTGCCAGCACGTATCTCAGCCTCTAGTAGGCCAGGTGCGCAGTTAGTGACGAACCTTGAATTTGTGAGTCCGAGTGCCCGTAATGCAAGGACCTGCGCCTGTGCGTCGGTGGTATCGCCATATTTGGCTCTTACAGCGTTATAGGCATCATCGCTTTTTACCTTGCCGTGGTAACGAGCAATCATCGCGCAACTACTGCTGAAACACTCGCGGTAGCCGGTGCCGCTGGCATTGTCGTTTTGGTACTCATATGGCACCTTCAAAAGCACTGAGCTGGTTTTAGCTGGTATGCCCCAGAGTTTTGCTTCGGCTTCACGTCTACGGCGGAGGCCCGGTTCTGCTGGTGTCCCAGCATTTACGTATAGCATCAATGCCGCTGGCACTGCGTCATAGTTTGCCGCATGTAGCGCCTTCGATATTGTCTCGAAACCTTCGCTGCCGTAGAAATGCCAACCTACGTTATAGGCAAACGAAATCAACGCATTTTGCCTCTGCGCTGATAATGTTTTCCAGCCTGGAATACTTTTAGCTAGTGCTGGTACTACTTGAGTTTCCAGCATGTTATCTAGCAATCCATCAGCAGCATCGCGTGTGATGGTATCGCCGATTTTTACTGCTGCGCCATCAGGCCATCTAGTGGTGCCCCAGCCGATGGTTGGCACACCGGCAGGACAAATGTATGCTACATCACTAAAGCCTTCAAACTCGCGTATCAGCATGGCCGCTGGTATCCATGCCAATGTAGGTTTTGGCGCCGGGTCACTGCGGAATTTGTCGAGGAACGTAGCCTGCTCATCTGGTGCTAGTAGCTCCCATGCCCAGTTCCATGCCGCCTGCTGATGTGGCAACGGCGTTGGCTTTGTTGTAGCTTTTGCCGCTGCTAGGAAATTCATCAGCGGCGCCTAGGGAATGCCAAACGCGCAAACTGAAGCAACAACTGAATCCAACTATTGGATTTCAGCGGTGATAATGCAATTAATTCTGAGCCAGCAGCCACCACAATGGCGACAGCAGCAACGGTGTTGGCATCCACAGCAATTGTGGCAAACGTCACACTCAGTCTAACTAAGCTTGGCTTCTAAAGTTGCTAAGCGTTGCTCAGCTTGATTTAAACGGCCAAACAATTCGGTGCGATCTTCGCGCATTTCAGAACGCATCAACGAAACCTCGCCAGCGATATGTTCAACGGCTGCGGTTAAACGCACTACAGCAGCAGCAGCTTGGTCATCACGGCGCAACATACCGCTAAGCCCAGAAGCGACGATGCCCATGGCAGCTCCAATAGCGGCGGCTGCAACTTCAATCACGGCTCAGGCTGGTGTTGCCCCTAGTCTAGCTCCAGGGCAGTCCCTGCGCTTTGGTTGGTGCGTGTTGCTCATCAAGCTGCGCCTGTAATGCTGCTTCGATTTCAGCAACTTTCTCATCACCACCGAGTTTTTCTTTTGTCCAGCCGATCACCAGTTCAGGTGTTAGATCAGCAAATGGGATGATGTTATCTGGATCAGGCTGCTCTAGACCTACTGAGCCATACGCACCAGCAGAGTAGGTGCCGTTATTAGCAGCAATCGTATAATGAACCGTGAAAACCACGCCATCAGCGGTTTTTCTTTCCATTTGGGCAATGCCCCAGGTGTAAACAGTGTCGGCCATAGTGATCAGTGGCGATGTAGGTAGTGTACTAGAAATAATGTAACCAGTTAAAGGGCGGTTAGCCGCCTAGTCAGGAAGAGTAGTGTCAAAGACTACTGGCTCTCCAGCTCAGCGCACATGGCGCGGTAGGGGTTAGTCATTAGTTCTCCTCACTTAGATG